>OLOX01000023.1_pt1 | contig 123564 bp, 107 predicted proteins | sample 1672091 | NCBI WGS metagenome assembly OLOX01 (sample SAMEA3136644, study PRJEB25190) | human gut metagenome | reverse complement strand
GGTTCCATGTGCCAAGGGTCTGACCCCCTGACACACGCCCACTGTCACGCATGCCGTATAGGAGGTACATAACCATGCCGCAGATTTCGCCTGAGCTCGATCAGCTTTCGATTGCACTCATCCAGACAGCGATTGACATGCTCGACGTGCATGACGATGTTCCCGTCATGCTTGCGGTGGATTGCGATGACGAACTATTGACCTTCGAGGATGACACGCCCGATGGCTGCTATCGTGCCGCTCGCGAGCAGGTGCGATCCTATGGCAAGGACTGCACGCGCTATGCGTTGCTCACCCAGGGCTTCGTTCAGGAGGACGAGACCGATTCGGGGCAGCCGGCTCTGCTCTTCGAGTTTGCCGAGCGCGGCATGGATTGCGCATGGAGCGGCTTCATGCTGTACCGACGTGACGAAGATGGTCACATCGAGGTGAGTGACCCCATGCCGGCTGGCGAGGAAGAGCTTCTCTTCGGATAGCGGTTTACGAGCGTTAGACGGGACGACGGGCGACGGGAAGCATCTCGAGCAGACCCACGGTGAGCGCGATGCGGTCTTGCGAGGACTGTCTGAGCGCGCGATCTGTGCGCGCGAGTTCCGCAGCGGCATCGCGCGAGACGCGGGTCGGGTGCGAGAGCAAGCTTCCCGTCGCCCGTCGTCCCGTCCCTCCATTCCCGCAATGAAATGCTGCGCGAGCGCATCAAGCGTGGTATCCTGCAAGGCTGTACGAAATACAGCTGACAACGGGATAACGCACATGCTTCAAGAACATATCCGCAACATCGCCATAATCGCGCACGTCGATCACGGCAAGACCACACTCGTCGATCGCCTTCTGCAGACTGCCGGTGTCTTCCGCGAGAACCAGCAGGTCGAGGAGCGCGTTCTAGACTCCAACGACCAGGAGCGCGAGCGCGGCATCACGATTCTCTCCAAGAACGTCTCCATCCGCTACAAGGACGTGAAGATCAATGTCATCGACACGCCGGGCCATGCCGACTTCGGTGGCGAGGTCGAGCGCGTGCTCAAGATGGCCGACGGCGTCTTGTTGCTGGTCGATGCCTTCGAGGGCCCCATGCCGCAGACGCGCTTCGTTCTCAAGCATGCTCTCAGCCTCAATCTGGTGCCCATCGTCGTCATCAACAAGATCGATCGCCCGGGTGCACGCCCCGACGAAGTCCTCGATGAGGTCTTCGAGCTCATGCTCGAGCTGGGCGCAAGCGATGAGCAACTCGACTTCACGACTGTCTACGCGAGTGCGATGAACGGCTATGCGCGCCTCGATCCGGACGACGGCAACATGAATATGCTGCCGCTGCTCGATACCATCCTCGAGCATATTCCCGCGCCCGATGTCGACCCGGACGGCCCCGTCGCCATGCAGATTTGCACGGTCGACCATTCCGAGTACGTGGGTCGTATCGGCACGGGTCGCCTGTTCTCTGGCTCCATCGAAGCTGGTCAGCAGGTGCTTGTCATCAAGAACAACGGCACTACTCGCTACGAGACCACCATCAAGCACCTCTACACCTTTGAGGCCCTGGGCCGCGAGGAAGCGCAGAGCGCGGTAGCGGGCGATATCATCGCCATCGTCGGCGTCGAGGATGCGGACGTGGGCGACGTGGTGACCGACATCGAGAACCCCGTCGAGATGGAGCCCATCGAGGTCGAGGAGCCAACGCTTTCGGTCATCTTCGAGGCATCCTCGAGCCCGCTTGTGGGCAAGGAAGGCGATATCGTCGGTGGCCGTCAGCTCAAGGAGCGCCTCATGCGCGAGGGCGAGGCCAACATCTCGATGCGCATCGAGGAGCTCGAGGACAAAAGCGGTATCGAGGTCGCCGGTCGCGGCATTCTGCATCTCTCCGTGCTCATGGAGACCATGCGCCGCGAGGGCTATGAATTCCAGGTCGGGCGCCCCCGCGTGCTTTATAAGACCATTGACGGCGTCAAGATGGAGCCCATCGAGGACGCGTCGGTCGAGACGCCCGAGGAGTACTCGGGCAAGATCATCGAGCTCTTTGGCACGGCCGGTGGCGAGATGACCAACATGACCACGCATCAAGACCAGACGGTCCTCTCCTTCAAGATCCCGACGCGCGGCATCATGGGCCTGCGCACCAAGATACTCAACGCGAGTCACGGCGAGGCCATCTTCAGCCACCGTTTCTCGGAGTATGGCCCCATGCGTGGTGAGCTCGGCATGCGCAAGAACGGCGCCATGGTTGCCATGCATTCCGACAAGGCCGTCGCCTACGCGCTCGACACGCTGCAGCAGCGTGGCACGCTCTACGTCGAGCCCGGCGACGAGTGCTACGAGGGTATGATCGTAGGCGAAAACGCCAAGGAAGGCGACATGGACGTGAACGTGTCGAAGACCAAACAACTCGGCAACCAGCGTGCGTCGAGCGCCGACAAGGCCATCATGCTCACGCCTCCGGTCAAGTTCACGCTCGAGGAGGCGCTCGAGTACATTGCCGATGACGAGCTCGTCGAGATCACTCCCAAATCGATTCGTTTGCGCAAGCGCACGCTCGATAAGATTGGAAGAAAGAAGGAACGCGCCCGTGCATTGGGCAAATAGCTAAGGAGCCACCATGACCCAGGAACTGCTTCGTCTTCATGACGCAAAAGTAAAGATGGACGGCCGTGTAATCCTCGACGTCGATGACTTCGTCATCAACCAGGGAGAGCACATCGTCGTGCTTGGTCCCAATGGCTCGGGCAAGTCGACGCTGGTCAAACTGCTCACCAAGGAAATCGAGCCGGTTTGGCGCGAGACGCCGCCGGTGCTCTTCATGGGCCAGCCCGATCCCTCCGAGGAGACCCTCATCGAGACCGTGGGCCTCGTATCCACCGATGTGCAGGAGCGTATGATGGTGCACCGCACGGTGTTCGACATCGTGCTCGGCGGCTTCTTCGGGAGCGTCGGCGTGCCCTTCCATATCGGCGCCTCCGACGAGCAGGTCGAGCAGGCGCGCAAGGCCATCCGCGAGATTGGCATCCCGTCGCTGTCCGAGCGCGACATGCTCACGCTTTCCACGGGCCAGACACGCCGCGCGCTCATCGCTCGTGCCCTCATCAACGGCCCCGCGCTGCTCATCTTCGACGAGCCGACGCTCGGCCTCGATCCCGAGGGCGCCTGGAATATGCGCCAGTCGCTGTCTGCACTGGCCAAGGCCGGTCACACGGTTCTCGTCATCACGCATAACGTCGGCGACATCATGCCGGAGTTCGAGCGTGTGGTCATGCTACAGGATGCGCACATTGTCGCCGATGGTCCCAAGGAAGAGGTCCTCACGACGCAGAAGCTGCGCCACCTCTTTGGCGTGCCCATCACGCTCGTCGAGATGGATGGGCGCTATCATCTGCAGTAGTCTTTTGGAGTTGCAGACGGTTACGATAAAATAGACCAATTAAACGCAGATGCAGTAACTGGAGGAGAGCCATATGGCTGATCTCATGGAATATGTAAACGTACTGGCCGACCAGATCGGCCCGCGACCAGTCAGCACGGAGGAAGAGCACCAGGCGTCGCTCTACATCGCCCAGGAGCTATCCGATGATGGCCTCGACGTGAGCGTCGACGAGTTCGCGACACCGTCAGGCGTGCGTTGGCCCTATGTTCTCGCGTATGTTGCGTCTGCCCTTGGTACGGTCATTTCCGGCATTGGCATTTTCGTGCCCGGCATCTCGCTCAGCATGTTCATCATCGGCCTCATTCTCGTGGCCGCCGGCCTCTTCATCTACTTCACCGAGAACAACAACAATCCCATTCTCTCCAAGATGCGCGCAAGCGGCGTCTCTCAGAACGTCGTGGCAAAGTACGTGCCCGCGAGCATGGCCCACGATTCGCGCCGTCGCAAGAAGATCATCATCGCCGCGCATGTCGATACCGTGCGTGCTCGGCCTGAGGCATCGCCCCAGCTCATCGGTCATGCACCGCTGCTGCACAAGATCATCTTCTATTGCATGGTCGGTTTTGTCGCCGTGCTTTTCATCAGGCTGCTGCCGCTTCCCTGGCCCGAGGTCATCGACACGGTTCTCTGGGTCATCTCGCTCATCGCGAGCGTTTACGTGCTGGCTGCGGCTGCCTGCATCGTTGCAAGCCGCTTCACGCCCTACATTTCGGGCGGCAATGACAACGCATCGTCCATCGCGGTGCTCCTGTCCGTTGCCCGTCTGCTCGTTAATCCCGATGAGCGCGAGCGCTACATGAGGGATCACTCCTTCAGGTTCGGGCTTGTCGAGGAGGAGGAAGACGATGGCGCGATGGGCCCGGTCGACTCCTTCGCACCTTCTACCGGCGGTGATGAGCCTGTCATGCACAGTGCCGAGGAGGCATACGCCGAGGGCCTCATCCCCGAGGGCGTCGAGGTCACCTATGACGACGACGGCGTGCGTGCCGATGCGACGGTCGCCTTCCCCGCGCTCACGCCCGAAGAGCAGCTCGATGTCCTGGCTGATACGGCTGCCGAGGAGCTGCATCTCGATACCGTTTCGACTGACGCCTTCTCGCTCGATGATGTCGAGTTCGAGCAGGAGGATGCCGAGGTCGTGCCGGCAAAGCCGGGTGCGATTTCCGATATGCAGGTCCCCGATATCGACTTCACGCTCGACGAGGAAATCGACCAGGCAAACAAGAAGCCGGTCGAGCGGCTTGACGATGCCGTGATTTTTGCCGAGTACATGGGCAATGACGACGAGCATCATGACGAGGCCGAGCTCGAGCTCGAGGCTGAGATTGCGGCCGAGGCTACACAGGCTGGCGAGGAACCCATTGAGGTCGAGGCGCAAACCGAAGAAACACCGCAGGCTGTCGAGGTCGCCGCAGAAGAGGTAGTCGAGGAGGAGCCTCCCGCTCCGGCCCCCGTCTACGCGCCCATCGAGACGCCGACACGCTCGCACGACGAGGGCCCGCAGGTCGCGCGCCCCGTGCCCTCGTGGTATGCCGCCGCCAAGGAGAAGGCCGCCAAGGATCTCGAGAAGAAGGCCGTCGCCGCGCCTCAAGACGAAGATGCCCCCGTGCTTTCGTATCGCTCGCGTTTTGCTGACGCTCCTGCCGCCACGGGCGGAGCGCGCGTGCAGCAAGCCGAGGCTGAGCCCGAGACCGAAGAGATTTTCGATGCCGAGCATCCGGTGACCGAAGAGGTCGTCGATGCCGTGATGGCCGAGGTCGTCGAGACGGCCCAGGCCGAGGAAGCCGCTGCCGAGCAGCACGAGGAGCAGGCGGCAGAGATCGTCGAGGCCGTTGCAACCGCCATCAATCTCGACATCCCGGATGACCAGCTCGACGAGTTGAGTCCGGATGCGAGCGGCCTGTTCACGCGCGTCGAGGTCAAGACCGAGGCAAGTACCGAGGAGAAGGCCGATGCCCCGCGCAAGCAGCAGCTGACCTCGCGCATTCCCAATATCGGCTCGTCGGACGACAAGGAGCGCGAGGAACGCAAGATGGCGCACGAGAGCCTTGCCGCTCGCGCATCGCGCCCCGAGCTGCAAAGCATCCCCGTCGTCGACTCCGGAGAGGGGCAGGCCGACTTCGAGGATATGGCCGTCGAAGAGGAAGTTGTCGAGGTCGCTCCGGCAATCGAGTCCGTGATTCCCGCCACGGCTAAGGCGCAGCGCAAGAAGCCGACGGCGCGTCACGTCACGCAGCAGTTTGTGCCGACGCGCGCCACGCACAATCGCGACATCCACCTGGGGGAGAACCGCCAGGAGGCGCCGGTCAGCTCCACCTTCGAGGATACCCCGCAGGCTACGCCCGGCTACGATCCCTTTGCGCCCAAGGACGAGGCCGCCTCGAGCGAGCGTAGCTCGCGCCCCGCGCCACGCCAGCGCACGAGCGGCTACTCCGCAGCCTACAGGCAGACGAGCGAGACGGTCGTTCCTGCTGCCAATACGTCCTCGTTCCCGTCACTCACCGGCTCGTTCCCCGCCCTTTCGGGCGCGATGCCCGTAATTGATGCCGGCGATTTTGCCGACACGGCCGACAACAGCGTGATTGCCGATGACGCTGCCCTCGACAGCTTCATGGCTGCCGGACAGACGACCGAGATCAACATCCCCGAGTCTCGTTTCCGCAATGCGGTCGACAAGGTGGGCGGCCTGTTCAACCGCAAGAACAAGAACGGTGCCGAAGACTATGATGCAGGTGGCGCGGACCCCTGGAGCGACGAGGACGATTACGGATGGAAGGGCGGCGGCTACTTCGAGGAAGAGGCCGAAAGCGCCTATGACGCCGTGCGTCAGCGCGCGGCCCAGATTCGCGAGTCCGTCGTGTCCATGACCGAAAACGACCTGCTCGACAAGGAGGTCTGGTTCGTCGCGCTCGGTGCCTCCGGCGCTGGTGCCCAGGGCATGAAGAACTTCCTTGACTTGCATTCTTCCGAGTTGCGCGGCTCGCTCATCATCAACCTCGAGGCCGTGGGTGCTGGCACCATTTCCTACATCGACGTCGAGGGCACGGGCAAGCCCCGTCGCGCCGACCGTCGCCTCATGAGCCTCGTCAAGAAGGCCTCCAAGGAGGTGCGCGGCACCGAGATGAAGGCAAAGAGTCTCGAGTGGCGCAATACCGATGCAACACCGGCCATGATTGCCGGCATGCGCGCCCTCACCGTCATGGGCTTTGCCGATAACGGTGTCGCTCCCGTGGATTGGCATACGGCCGAGGACACCGCCAATATTGTCGAAGAGGACAAGCTCGAGTACATGACTCGTCTGCTTCTCAAGGTTATCGAGAACTCCTAGAAGGTACGGTCAAAAGGAAAGGGGCTTTCATGCCGGATCCCAAAATCAAGCGCGCTATTATCTCACTCACCGATAAATCGGGCATCGAGGATTTCGCGCGTGCCCTTGTCGATGAGTTTGGCGTCGAGATCGTGAGCACGGGTGGCACTGCCAAGGTGCTCGAGCAGGCGGGCATTCCCGTCGTTGCCATCGACGAGCTCACGGGTTTTCCCGAGATGATGGACGGCCGCGTGAAGACCCTGCATCCCAAGGTGCATGGTGGTTTGCTCGCGCGTCGTGACCTTGCCTCCCACATGAAGGATGCCGAGGATAACGGTATCGGCATGATCGACATGGTGGTTGTTAACCTCTATGCCTTCGAGGCGACCATTGCCAAGCCCGATGTGGATTATCAGGACGCCGTCGAGCATATCGACATCGGTGGTCCCTCCATGTTGCGTAGCGCTGCCAAGAACCACGCTTCCGTGACGGTCGTCACCAATCCGGCCATGTACGATGCCATCCTGTTCGAGATGAGGAACAACGATGGCGCGACTACCCTCAAGACCCGTAAGGATCTTGCCCTCGAGGTCTTCCGCCTCACGAGTGCCTATGACAACGCCATCTACTCCTGGCTGCACAACGAGCTGGTCGAGGAGGGTCCGTTCTGGGAGGACGAGCGCGTCGTCCTTCACAAGGAGGCCGATCTTCGCTACGGCGAAAATCCCCACCAGCACGCTGCGTTCTACAAGCGCAAGCGCGTGGGCGTTCCTGGTCCTGCCCCTGAGGCCGACGAGCACACCCTCGCTGCGGCCGAGCAGCTGCAGGGCAAGGAGCTCAGCTACAACAATTACCTCGACACCGATGCCGCGTGGGCTTCCGTGCGCGAGTTCGACATGGGCGTGCCCACCTGTGTCATCATCAAGCATCTCACGCCGTGCGGCATCGCCAGCGGAAAAACCATGCTGGAAGCCTACAAGGATGCATGGGCGTGCGACACCGTGAGCGCCTTCGGTGGCGTCATGGCCTTCAACCAGACGGTTACCGAGGACGTTGCCCGTGAAATCGTCGAGGTCAACAAGCAGTTCATCGAGGTTGTCATCGCTCCCGATTACGACGAGGGGGCATTGAAGATCTTCTCCCAGAAGGAAAACGCCCGCATTTTGCGTACCGGCGGCATCAATCCCCCGGGCGGGGATCCGGACATTCGCGCGGTCGAGGGCGGCGTCGTCATGCAGACCGTCGACACGGTCAGCGAGGACTACACGGAGTTTTCGTGTCCCACCACGACAAAGCCGACTGACGAGCAGATGGACGCCATGCTCTTTGCCTGGAAGTGCTGCAAGTGCGTGAAGTCCAACGCGGTCATCCTGACCAAGGGTACTCGCACCGTGGGCATTGGCGGCGGCCAACCCAACCGCGTGAATTCCGCGCGCATCGCCGTCGAACAGGCGGGCGATGAGGCCAAGGGCGCCGTTGCCGCGAGTGACGCGTTCCTGCCCTTCCCTGACACGCTTGAGGTCCTGCGCGATGCTGGCGTCACGGCGCTCATCCAGCCGGGCGGCTCGATTCGCGACGACCTCTCCATCGAGTGTGCCGACGAGGCCGGTATGCCGATGGTCTTCACGGGACACCGTCACTTCAGGCATTAGACAGTTCTATTGCATTGACCAGGATATGAGACAGCGTGCCAGGCACGCTGTCTCACTGCAAGAAAATTGCGATTTTGTGAGACCAGCAGGCCCGTTGTGCAAGAAAATTGCGATTTTGTGAAGCGGTAGACGCAATCGCCTTCACATAATCGCAAAAAAACGTGCATGTGAATTCGCTTGCTCTCACACAATCGAAAAAAATATGCACAGGGATGTAAAAATGAGACAGCGTCCCTGTCCATTTGTCTCATTTGGGGAGCGTACATGGCCGAAGAGGCGATTCCATATAACAAAGTCGGCAATGCAAGGCCCGAGACCGTCGCAGATGTGGCTGCAAGCGAGGGCATCAGCGAGGAAGAGTGGCGTGCGCAGAATCTGCCGGCCTCCATGCTCGAGTTTCGCTGGCGCTACACCAACAAGACCATCCATCTCTACGAACGCCGCTTGCGTTCGCTCGCCGCACTCAATGTGGGCCCTGCGGTTCAGGCATGGGTGCGCTCGCGTCTGGAATGGGTGCGCGACAACAAGCTCTACGAGATGCCCGATGGCGTTATTGTCCTTACCGTCGATCCCGAAGGCATGGTTGACGTGCAGCTCGAGGAACTGCGCTCAACTCCGAAATTCACCCGTGCGATGTTCGATGCAGGTGAGGTGCCCGGCACAATGTGGATTGCCAAAGGCAACGAGCTCTACACAGAGGCGCCAACCAACCACGCTGCCGATACTTTTGTCCGTGACCTTGCAAAAACGCTTGGTTACACCCTCACCCAAGACGAGCTTGCCTTTGACGATGGCGCGGAAGCCTTTGCCGTAAGCGATGAATTCGGCATCATCCCCGTGGAGGGTACGAGCGGCCCTGTCATCACCAAGCTCTCCGAATGCTTCGATAAGCTCTGGAGCCTAGATAAATAGGGGCTTTGAGATACAATCATAAGTTCGTGATTGTTCATGCTTAAAAGTGGCTTGTAGGCAAAAGGAGCGCCCGTGGCTATAGAACCGAAGCAGGTCGTCGAAGCACTTTCGATGGTGACGCAGCAGCATCTCGATATCCGCACCATTACACTGGGACTCTCCTTGCGCGGATGCGTACACGAGGACATCGACGTCATGGCGCAGCGCGTCTACGACCGTCTCACGACGGCAGCCAAGGACCTCGTACCCTGCGCCGAGCAGCTCGAACGCGAGTTCGGCATCCCCATCATCCACAAGCGCATCGCGGTTACGCCCATCGCCGAGATTTGCGGTGCGACGACAGCCGAAGACCTCACGCCCATCGCCGCCGCGCTCGATCGTGCCGGCAAGGAAGTCGGCGTCAACTTCATCGGCGGCTTCTCCGCGCTCGTGCAAAAAGGCATGAGCGATAGCGACCGCCGCCTCATCAACAGCATTCCGCATGCCCTGTCGAGCACTGATATCGTCTGCTCGAGTGTCAACATCGGCTCGACTCGCGCCGGCATCAACATGGACGCGGTGCTGCGCATGGCGCAGATCATCCGCGAGTGCGCCGAGGTCACGGCCGACCGCGACTCGATCGCCTGCGCCAAGCTCGTCGTCTTCTGCAACATGGTCGAGGACAATCCCTTCATGGCCGGCGCCATGCACGGCAGTGGCGAGGCCGGCGAGGTCATCAACGTCGGAGTCAGCGGGCCGGGTGTTGTCAACGCCGTGCTCGAGGACCTGCCCAAGGACGCTTCGATGACCGAGGTTGCCGAGGCTATCAAGGCGACGACCTTCAAGATCACTCGCGCCGGCGAGCTCATCGCGCGCGAGGCGGCCAAGCGTCTGGGTTACGAGAAGGGCATCCTTGACTTGTCGCTTGCCCCCACGCCTGCCCGCGGCGATTCGGTGGCGCAGATTCTTGAGACCATCGGCGTTGGACAGGTAGGCGGTCCGGGTACGACGGCGGCGCTTGCGCTGCTCAACGATGCCGTCAAGAAGGGCGGTGTCATGGCGAGCTCGAGCGTCGGTGGCCTATCCGGTGCCTTCATTCCCGTCAGCGAAGATGCGGGCATGATCAAGGCGGCCGAGGATGGGGTGCTTTCCATCGAGAAGCTCGAGGCCATGACCTGCGTATGCTCCGTGGGACTCGACATGATCGCGATTCCCGGTGATACGACCGTCGAGGCAATCGCCGGCATTATCGCCGACGAGGCTGCCATCGGCATGATCAACACGAAGACCACCGCCGTGCGCGTGATTCCGGCTATCGGCAAGGCGGCCGGCGATACCCTGCACTTTGGCGGCCTGCTCGGCGAGGCGCCTGTCATGCCGGTCAACACCCATGCCGGGACGGTGTTCGCACATCGCGGAGGACGTATTCCCGCGCCCATCAACTCGCTCAAGAACTAGTCGTCCATACGCCTGAGGAGACGCATATGAGTACCCAGGACAGCAAGCAGGACACGCTCAGGATTGGCGTTGACGTAGGCTCGACGACGGTCAAGCTGCTCGTGCTCGACCCGAACGACGAAATCGTCTTCAGCGTGTATCGACGCCACCATTCTGACGTGCGCGCGACCATCGTCGAGATCATCGACGAGGCACTCGAGGCAGTGGGCGATGGCCAGGCGACTATCACCATTACGGGCTCGGGCGGTCTGCTGCTGGCCAATTGGCTCGGCGTGCCCTTCGTGCAGGAGGTCATCGCCAACAAGACGGCCATCGAACGCATCATTCCCGCTACCGACGTCGCCATCGAGCTCGGCGGCGAGGACGCGAAGATCATCTACTTCGATGGCGGTATCGAGCAGCGCATGAACGGCACCTGCGCCGGTGGCACGGGCGCGTTCATCGACCAGATGGCCGCCCTGCTCAATACCGACGCCTCCGGCCTGGACGAGATGGCCAAGGAGCACAACATCATCTACCCGATCGCATCGCGTTGCGGCGTGTTTGCCAAGACCGACGTACAGCCGCTGCTCAACGAGGGCGCAAAGCGTGAGGATATCGCCGCGTCGATCTTTCAGGCCGTCGTCATGCAGACCATCTCGGGTTTGGCCTGCGGCCGCCCCATTCGGGGCAACGTCGCCTTTCTAGGTGGCCCGCTGCATTATCTGCCACAGCTTCGCCAGCGCTTCATCGAAACGCTCGAGCTCACCGACGAGACGACGATCATCCCGGAGGAATCGCACCTCTTTGTCGCGCGCGGTGCGGCGTTTGCCTCCGAGGCCAACGACGACATCGTGAGCCTCGCCGAGCTCAAGGATCGCATGAGCAAGCTCGGCAGCATCCAGGGCAGCGAGGTGCAGCGCCTCGAGCCGCTCTTCGCGAACGAGAGGGATTACGAGGCGTTCAAGAAGCGTCATGCCAAGGCGACCGTTCCCAAGGCGAGCCTTGCCGATTATCGCGGCGTGGCGTATCTCGGCATAGATGCCGGCTCCACGACACTCAAGTCGGTGCTCGTGAGCGACAAGGGCGAGATCCTCTATAGCTACTACGTCAACAACAAGGGCGATGTGCTTGGTGCAGCTCGCGCCATGCTCGGCGACCTGTCCAACCAGATTCCGCGCGATGATGATGGCAATCCGCTCGTGACCATCGGGCATACCACCACAACGGGGTATGGCGAGGCGCTGCTGCTCGAGGCCATCCAGGCCGACTCCGGTGAGATCGAGACGGTCGCGCACTTGCGTGGCGCGCGCGAGCTCTGCCCCGACGTCGACTTCATCCTCGATATCGGCGGCCAGGACATGAAGTGCATGCACGTCAAGGAGGGCGTTATCGAGCACATCATGCTCAACGAGGCCTGTTCGGCAGGCTGCGGCTCCTTCATCGAGGCCTTCGCGACCTCGCTCAACATGCCCATCGAGGAGTTCGCCGCCGAGGCGCTCAAGGCCGAGGCCCCCGTCGATCTGGGCAGTCGCTGCACGGTGTTCATGAACTCCCGCGTCAAGCAGGCGCAGAAGGAGGGCGCGACGCCGGCCGACATCTCGGCGGGCCTGTCGTACTCCGTCATCAAGAACGCGTTGTTCAAGGTCATCAAGCTGCGCGATGCTTCCGAGCTGGGCGAGCATGCGGTGGTCCAAGGCGGCACCTTCCTCAACGATGCCGTGCTTCGCGCTTTCGAGAACCTGAGCGAGCACGATGCGATTCGCCCCGACATCGCCGGCAACATGGGAGCCTGGGGTGCCGCGCTATTGGCACGCGATCGCGCGACGGGCGCGAGGTCGACGCTGCTGCGCCCCGAGCAAATCGACGAGCTCGAGATCAAGCACACGGCGGTGCGCTGCGGACGCTGCGAGAACAACTGCCTGCTCACCATCAACGACTTCGGCATCGACGAGGAGACGGGCAAGCATCGTCGCTTCATCACGGGCAACCGTTGCGAGCGCGGCGCCGGCATCAAGAAGCCGGCCAAGGAAGTGCCCAATCTCTTTGCATACAAGGACAAGCTGCTCTTCGACCGCGAGCCGCTCGTCGAGGAAGCTGCCAAGTACGGCACCGTGGGCATTCCGCGTGCGCTCAACATGTACGAGAACTACCCGTTCTGGCACAGCTTCTTCACGCATCTGGGCTATCGCGTCGTGCTCTCGGACCCCTCCACGAAGAAGACCTACGAGGCTGGTATCGAGTCCATGCCTTCCGAGAACGCCTGCTATCCGGCCAAGCTGTCGCACGGCCACATCATGGACTTGCTCGACAAGGACGTCGACTTCATATGGATGCCCTGCATCCGATGGGAGCGTCAGGAGGACGAGGGCGCGAACAACCACTACAACTGCCCCATCGTCATGAGCTACTCCGAAGCCCTCAAGCTCAACATCGACGAGCTCGAGGACAGCCGCACGCAATTCCTCAACCCGTTCATTCCCTACGACGACAAGAAGGCTCTCAAGAAGCGCCTTTTCGAGCATCTCGTGAAGAAGCGCAAGGAAGACCTCAAGGCACAAGGCGTCGATGTGCTGGCCATGCAGTGGCCCACGCGCGTCGAGATTTCGGATGCCATCGACCTTGCCTGGCAGGCGGACCTCGACTTCAAGTCGACCATGCGCGCCAAGGGCGAGGAGACGCTGCGCTGGATCGAGGAGAACAACGGCCACGGCATTGTGCTGGCGGGCCGTCCCTACCACATTGACCCCGAGATCAACCACTCGCTGCCCGAGCTCATCTGCGGCTATGGCATGGCCGTGCTCACGGAGGATTCCGTGGCGCATCTGGGCGAGCTGCAGCGCAACTTGCGCGTATACGACCAGTGGATGTATCACACGCGCCTCTACAACGCGGCCAAGGTCGTGACCCAGCGAAGCGATCTGGACCTCGTGCAGATGAACTCCTTTGGCTGCGGTCTCGATGCGCTCACCACCGACGAAGTGCAGGAGATTATCGAGGGGAGCGGCAAGGTTTACACCGTCATCAAGATCGACGAGGTCTCGAACCTGGGTGCGGCACGCATTCGCATTCGCTCGCTCATGGCTGCGCTGCGCCAGCAGGAGGAACTGCGCGAGATGCCCGTGCAACCCGGCAAGAGCACGGCGGCTGTCGACATCGCGGCAAGTTCCGTCGAGACGCTGCGCACGGACAGGGGCGACGCGACTTCCGTCGACGTCGAGCCCGAGCTGCCAAGCGAATGTAGCATCGATTTCGACTTCACGCCCAACCGTGACGCGGCATCGACCGAGTTCCCACGTGCCGAGTATACGAAGGAGATGCAGGATGCGGGCTACAAGATTCTCGCTCCGCAAATGTCGCCCATCCACTTCGAGCTGCTCGTGCCCATCTTCCATCACTACGGCTATAACATGGAGCTGCTGCCGAGCGTGGATCCGTCGGCCGTGGATGCGGGCCTCAAGTACGTGAACAACGATATCTGCTATCCATCCATCCTCGTCACCGGCCAGATCATGGAAGCGGCCACCAGCGGCAAGTACGACATGGACAAGACGGCTTTCATCATCACGCAGACTGGTGGCGGTTGCCGTGCCACCAACTACATTTCGCTCATCCGCAAGGGCCTGCACGAGGCAGGGCTTGATCATGTGCCGGTCATCTCGCTGTCGTTCAATGACACGGGCGAGTGCAACTCCGGCTTCGAGGTTACGCCCACGATGCTCAAGACGGCCGTGCCGGCGCTCATCCTGGGCGATTTGCTCATGATGTGCCTGTATCGCGTGCGTCCCTACGAGGAGGTTCCGGGCAGTACAGACAAGCTCTTCCGCAAGTGGATGGATTACCTCAAGGAAAACGTGTGCGACTTCAAGTGGAAGGACGTCAAACGCGTCATCAAGGAAATCGTGCATGACTTCGATACGCTGCCCTGCGTCAACTTCGGGAGTAAGCCGCGCGTGGGCGTCGTGGGCGAGATTCTCGTGAAGTTCCATCCCACGGCAAACAACCAGATCGTGCAGATCATCGAGGAGGAGGGCTGCGAGGCAAACGTGCCCGGCCTCGTCGACTTCTTCCTCTTTGGCATGCTCAATCCGGCGTTCAGACACCAGGAGCTCACGCCCAACCTCAAGAAGTACGTGGGCGCCAAGGGCGTCGTCGCGTTCTTCGAGAAGCTGCGCGATCCGGTGCGCAAGGCCCTGGCCGCCTCCGAGCGCTTCGAGCCCATCATGCATATCGAGGACATCGCACAGGGCGCAAGCGACATCATCGACCTGGGCAACACCATGGGCGAGGGATGGCTGCTCACGGGCGAGATGGTCGAGCTCGTGAAGGAGGGCACGCCCAACATCGTGTGCTGCCAGCCCTTCGCGTGCTTGCCCAACCACGTCGTGGGCAAGGCGGTCATCAAGGAGATGCGTCGCCAGTACCCGCAAAGCAACATCGTGGCCGTGGACTACGATCCGGGTGCGAGCGAGGTCAATCAGCTCAACCGCATCAAGCTCATGATCGCCGTTGCGTTCAACAATCAGAAGGAGCAGGCCGAGGAGCAAGCCGCACAGGTCATGGAGCGTGTCGAGAAGGACAGTGCGGAGGCATAGCTCGTGAGCAGGGCGCTTGCCGACACCCCTCGTTTCGACGTCGTCCAGTTCGCGAATGACAACTGTGTGGCGCTGTGCACGATGATCGTCATCATCGCGCTGTCGTTTACCGGCGCGGGCAATGCCCTGATGGTGTGTGCCATGGGCTTCATGCTTTGCGTTGCGTTGCTGACGCGTCGGAGCATGAAGCTTGACCTGTGGATCTTCATTCCGCTGCTCGTCTACATCCTGCTTTGCGGTTATGCGTCGCTTCGTGCATATGGCACGCTCACGCAGGGTTATGTCTGCGTGCAAGCGGTGTTTCTTGTGGTCTACCTTGCCGTGGCCAGCATGGACGAGGACGAGGCGCGTTTCCTGCGTCAGGCAATCGTGGCATGGGTTGCGCTTGCGGCAGTCATCGGCATCGCCTTTTTCGTTTTCGATGCCTTCGGTGGCGTGGTCTCGCGTCTAGGCTGGCCTCTTGGTGGCGCCAATGCGCTTGGCATCTACATGGTCATCGGTTGGTTCGCGCTTCTCGGCCTCAAGGGAAGCGGCGCGGCAGGGCGCGTTCTGCGCCATACCGAGCCCCTCATTCTCGTATCGCTTGCGCTTACGCTTTCGCTCGGCAGCTTTGGGGCGCTCGTCATCGGCATGATCGTGATGCTGCTGTACTCGAAGCGTGACCGCACGTGGGGTGCCGTGCTTGCTGATGCCGCTGTCCTTATCGTGAAGCTCGTGATAGGTGTCGGTACGGGCATCTGCCTATACCTGGCGCCATCCTGGGGCGACTTGCCGCTCTTTAACATCGTCACGATTGCATACCTTATCGCGCTTGCGGTGTTTTGGCCGCAACTCGAGAGCTTTCTGCGCTCCCACATGCGTTTTACGGCACCACTTGCCATTTTGGGGCCGGTTGTTGCCATCGTGGCCGTGCTCATTCGCGGCAGCGCGCCGGCAACCTTTCTCGAGCGTCTCGATATGATCCAGAACGGTATCGGGTATCTGAGCGTCAATCCGCTTTTTGGCGTTGGTGCATACCAGTGGCGTGTCTTGAACATGATGGATGGCGACCTCTACTTCAATACCTGGCACATCCATAACAGTCTGCTCCATATAGCCGTCGAGCTGGGTATCATCGCCGCTCTCATGCTGCTCGTCATCGTTGTGCGCTTCTTCGTCAAGCGTCGCGACCCCGAGCAACGTGGCGCATTCGTCGCCTTCATCGTTCATAACATGCTCGACACGAGCCTCTTCTTTCCGGTGGTTGGCTCGCTCTTGATGGTGACGGCGGGCTCGCCACGCACGACGGGGGCGCTGCTGTATGGCGCGTCGGCCAAAGTGCTTGCCGGCGTGTTTGCGCTCGTGTTCGGAGCGCTTGCGGTGTGCATCGCATGGGGGATCTAGAAAGAGACGGTGAAGATTTTGGGGATGCAAGGTAACGATACGGCCGCAAAAGACGCGACGAAGGGTTCGCGCCTCATCCCCATTTGCCTGCTCGTGGGCTTTGCCGCACTTGTCGTCGCCGTCGCCGTGCTCTGCCTTGTGGAGTATCGATCGCTGCCGGATAACGTGGGCCGGGAGCTCACGTCCGAAGAGGAAGCGGCCATCATCGCCGAGAACAGCCCACTCACCGATTACATTGCGTTGAGTCCCAATGCGGATTTCCCGCGCGAAGACGAGATCACGAAGATTACCGTTCACCACATGGCAGGCAACCTTTCACTCGAGGAACTGGGGAGCCGCTTTACCAATCGTGACCGCCGCGCGTCCTCTAATTACGCCATCGATAGCGAGGGCAATGTTGCCCTCTACGTCGAGGAAGGCAACCGTGCCTGGACTTCGAGCAACCGCGAAAACGATGAGCGCGCCATCACCATCGAAGTGGCAAATGACGAGGAGGGCGGCAACTGGCACGTGAGTGATGCGGCCTTCGAGAAGCTCATCGATCTTTGCGTTGACATCTGCAAACGCAACGGCATCACGACCTTTACTTACACGGGTGACGAGACTGGGACATTAACGACACACGGCATGTTTAACGAAGACACCATTTGCCCAGGTCCATACCTTAATAGCCGACTTTCAGAATTTGCCAATAGAGTTAACTCTCGCCTATAATTACGCTCTTGGAGAACAGTCGGTTTTTCGCATTATGCGGAAAGGCGATGTTGCATAAGAGAGAGTTTGGGTGAAGCGCTGCCCAAAACGGCACGTCTTCACTCGCCCCCATTACTGAGCGAGAGGGTGGTGGCGTATGGATAACGTGAGCAGCGGCACTGCGGTGCCCACCAAGAAGAAGGCTCTTCCCCTAGTCATAGTGCTTATCACTGCCGTTTTGGCGGGCTTGGTCATGCTTTACGCTGCGGTGGCGAATGGCTATGAGGGCGGCAGCTATAGTCCCATGTTGAAGCCGGTCTCTGTCGAGAAACAGCTCGAGCCAGGGACGGAACCCTCTGGTGACACGCTGTTTGATTTCGAGCTCGTAGTCTCACCCCAGTACATCGATGATAAGCTCAACCAGATTGACAAGGGTGACTCTAGAGTTGAATCCGTTACGGGCATTGTCTATGACGTGACCGATAAGGCGCAACCCAAGCCCGTGGACGCCGTCGTCGATGAGGCGACGAGAGCTGTCCAGATTAACGGAATGAAAGCCGCAAAAGACTCCGACGGCAATCTCATTCCCGGTGGGGTAACCCTTGGCATCTCAGACCATAAGATCAATTTCTCGCTCAAGGCTGGTCAGCGCATTCTCTTCGAGAACATGCCATTTGCCCATGATGACACGGATTGCGGTTTCATCGTAAACGAGCTCATCGGTTTCGATAGCAAGGCCGCCAAGGCCGGGTACGACTACTCGAAGGTCGATGTGGCCACTGAGGGGGCTACGTACACCCCTCCCGAGGACGTTGCCGAAGATTACAAAAGCAAGCTCAACAAGGATACGGGTACTACTGCCAAAGCCGTTTATGGCGAGTACAAGGAATATCTATACGATGAGCAGGGGAATTGCATCTATGTTTATTACGATGAAGACAAAGTAGTTGACAACCCCGATCCTCTCGAGGATGAGCTTCAGTCTGTCTATTTCAATAAAGATACAAATCCAGAGACTGCAAACTGGTACTTTTATTGTTGGGATAATGATGAGAGCCGCTATATATGGTATGACAGCGGCGGAAATGAGGTAGAAGAGCCCAATAATAGGTGGAACGATCGCTATGAGTATGGCTATGTCATCAGAGATGGCAAGCTTGTCTCTCCTAACTGGTCTAACTATGAGCATGCCTATGTAACCCACGCCACCGAGGTCGTCTTCACTAACAAGAAGGTGCTCGACCCGAGGCCGCTGAAGGTCACCAAGAGCGTCGAGAAGTTTGCAGATGACGCAAAGGATGACCCCAATGCCGTCTTCAATTTCGAGCTCATCGTTTCACCCGAACGCGGGAAAGACGTGTCGTATAAGGGTCGCAAGGTTTCCGGCAAGTTCGTCGATGCCGGCGGAAACACGACGACGAGGGATTACACCTTCGGCGAGAATCATGCGATTACCTTCGGCCTGCACGCAGGCGAGAGCATCGAGTTCGCGGACATGCCCTTTGCCCTTGACGACAAAGACGGCACGTACATCATCAAGGAGCTTTCCTACGAGACAAAGGAAGGCACGGAGGAGCAGCCCGCTGCCTCGTATAAGTTTGGTACTGTCAGCGCCGACAAGGGCACTTGCACTGTCACCAAGGACGGGGATGTGCACCATGACTCAAACGCTCTAGGTACGGCCACCGGCACGCTGGGCGCCAATGGTCTGACGTCCGTGACCGTCACGAACAGGCAGGTAACTCCGCCTTCGCAGGAGACCCCGGTCGATGGCAACGCAAAGGTCACTATCTCCAAGATGCTTGAAGGCGCTGATGATCCTGACGCCACGTTCGATTTCGAGATGATTATTTCGCCTGAGTGGGCAACTCCGGAGCATTACATCGGAACGAATACCGAGCCCGTGTCCATTACCGGCACTGTTTACAACAAGAGTGACGGCAAGGAGATTGGTTCGAAGACATATAACGTGGTTCAGAACAGGGTGACGGGAATCGAACTCAAGGCTGGCCAGTACATCACCTTCGCGGATATTCCGTACAAGCATGTCGAGGGCGAGCCGGGTGCCGTCATCGTCAACGAGCTTCTCGAGGGCGTTGTCGCAAAGAGCTACAGCCTGCAAGGTTACACGGTCGATACGGGCAAGGACCTTGGCTTTGGGCAGGCAACTCAGGACACGATCGTGAATACTGATAACACGTCCGTTTCCAGCCTGCTTGCGCCCAGCGGTGCAACGGATAAGACCGCCACGGGCGTCTATGGCGAGCTTGTCCTAGACGAGTCTGGCAATGGTGAGTTTGGCGTGACGTTTACCAACGCGCCTGCGGGTAGCAAGCTCACCGTGACCAAGAATCTCGAGGGTTTCGACTTTGGCAAGTACGACGAGGCAAACGTCGCCTTCAACGTGTACAGGTTCGATACCGAGGCGGACTGCGTGGCGTTTGTGAGGAACGGCAATGCGTAGAACGCCACCTGGAAAGGCACGCTTGCGATGCATCTGACCGCCAATGGCGTGCAGAGCACCGAGCTCACCGGTCTGGATGAGGGTTACTACGCCATCGAGGAGCTTTCGGCTACGAACATGAAGGTCGTCGATATCGCGCGCAAGCACGTGCATGTCACCGCTGGCGTTGGCGGAGAGTTCACCGTGAGCTTTAGCAATACGTTCGACGACCAGAACACCTACGAGAACGCCATCGTCAATTCCTACAAGAAGGTAATTGACAAGGATGGAAAGATTACCTGGCAGCGCTACAAAGACGGCGAGCCGGTGACCGACTAACCCACGGGGACGAAAGGAGGTTCCTCATGAAAAGCAGTTACCTTACCAAGCGCATTGCAGTCGCCGGTCTGGCAATCTGCCTGTTTGCCTTGACGACGGTCGGCATCTCCCTTGCGTATTACACGGATACGTCGAACGCTTCGGGATCGGTGCCCTTCGCGACTTCTCCCGGCACGGAGATCGAGGAGGAGTTCGATGGCATGAACAAGGACATCGCCATCAAGAACACGGGGGATGTTCCCGTGGTGGTTCGTTTCAAGGCTGTCTATCCTTCGGAGGAGTTCGCCTCGGTGTCGGTAGGGTCGACTTCGAGCAACTGGGTCGTCCTGAATTCGGACGATGGATGGATTTACTACGCGCAGCCGCTCATGGCGGGTGCCACGACGGAGCGCCTGGACGTCAACGTCAAGCCAAGCGATGACGCGCCCAGCAGCTTTGACATCACTGTATTCCAGCAACACGGTGTCGCCTATTACGAGGACGGCGCGCTTTGCGCGAAGTTTGGCGATAGCGTGATCTCGCTTGCAGAGGGCACCTTCGCCCCCGTCGGCGCCGCGAGCAATCTCTAGGACGGGAGGATAATCATGGAAAACGCTAAGAAGATCTCTTCCCGCACCCTCGCATTCATGGTGATCGGCGCACTGATTCTGTTTGGTCTGGGCGTTGTCGGAGTCGTCCAATCCTCGCGCGCGCAGCTCGCGTATTTTAGCGAGCAATACGTCGCGGGCATCGCGCAGACGCATCTGGGCGTGAACCTGACCGAAAACGGCGCCGTCGTCGAGGGCGAGGACGCCCTGCTTGGCCAGCTGCTCGCCGGTGATGACCAATTGGTTCCGGGTAAGGAATACGCCGAGGCCCTCTCGGTCAAGAACGATACCGATATGGGCGAGTACGTGCGCCTTACGGTGCGCAAGTACTGGGAGACGGCAGACGGCTCCAAGGCGCCTGCAATAGATCCCGCACTCATCGAACTCGTCTCTGCGAGCGAGGATTGGGTCTTGAACGAGGACGAATGCACGGACGAACGCCTCGTTTTCTATTACAAGGATGTGCTTGATCCGAATGCGAGCGCCGCCAGCCCCGCGGTGAGCGCCATCATGATTGACCCCAGCGTGATTGACCTGCTGGGCGACGATGCGAGCGTGCGCGTCGCGCTTTCGGCGCAAGTCGATTCGGTACAGACCAGCTATGCCGTCGATGCTGCCAAGAGCGCCTGGGGCGTTGACGTCAAGGCTCTGGGCCTTGGCTGGAACGAGGGAGCTAGCGAGTGAGTGCCGCGCGAGACATGACCAACGGGACAGGTTTCGTTGCGCGCGTGACGTGCGCCGCTGCCGCAGTGGCGTTTGCCGTCATCATCGGGTGCGCGGCGTTTGCGGGATTTCCCTCCACGGCATGGGCGGTGACGGATGGCTGGACCGTGACCTTCACGGGCAGTTCCATGACATCCGACGGCACGGCGGATATCAACAAGACACTTTCCGGCATGCAGCCGGGTGATTCCGCGACCTTCGACGTGAAGCTCCTCAACGACTGCGACGAGGAGGCAAGTTGGTACATGAAGAACTCGGTTCTCGAGTCCATGGAGACCGAGCTCGCCAAGGGCGGCTCCTATACCTATAGGCTCAGCTATACGGGGCCTGGTGGCAAGACCGAGACAATCATCGGCAACGAGACCGTTTCCGGCGAAGGTGCCGATTCCGAGGGCCTGTTTGACGCGACCACGGCAACGGGCGAATGGTTCTTCCTCGACAATCTTCCGGCGCATGGCCAGGGTCAGGTCACGCTCTACGTGGCGCTTGACCCCGAGTCTCATGGCAACAGCTATTTCGATACCGAGGCAAAGCTCCGACTCGAGTTCGCCGCGGAGGTTCCCGGCGGCAAGATGGTGACCCAGGACAAATCCAGCACCCCCGCGAATAAGGCCACCGGCGGTTCCAGGCTTCCCAGTACTGGCGATATGGTGAAGTTCGGCCTTCCGGTCGCCGTGGTGATCATCGCCCTCGTGGCATGGGCCACCATTCGCAGGCGTTCGAGCACAAGGAAAGAAGGTGGCAAGTAATGACTGCTGCAAAACATACGATGCGACATCTTGGCGCTGCTCTGCTTGGCGTCGTCCTGACGCTTTTGCTTGCGTTGTGCATGGGACTTCCCGCAGCCGCCTTTGCGGCGCCCGACGATACCACGTACACCATCCGCCTGTATGGCGGAAATCGCGGTACGGTCAACGGCCAGGACATGGTCGAGTGGACTGGCGTGCACTATGGCGACACCGTCGATTTGGGGCAAGCCAACATTACTGTTACCGATGGCAAGTACTATGCGAAGGGCGCACGTCCAGCCGGTCTCGATAACGTGAAGGATGTCGTGTATGTCGCAGACGTCGACGCTAACGGCAAGCTCAATGGTACTGTCACGGTGACTGAGGATGCCGATTACGTCATCGCGTACGGTGTCTTGGCCGATCGCGTTGAGTATACGGTGCGCTATGTCGATGCCGCGGGCAACGAGCTCGCCGCTTCCCAGAAGTTCATGGGCGACATCGGCGACACGCCGGCAACGGCTGCCCCGTATTTCGAGAACTACGTGCCCAATGCATATACGGCAACGCTCGCACTTACCGGAGATCCCGACCAGAACGTCATCACGTTCACGTATGCTCGCCTTGCCACGGGTTATACGACCGAGCAGAACGGTGACGGCACCATCGACGTGGTCACCCCAACGGGCAATCGCGTGGCGCTCACCCCGAGCCCGGCAACGTCTCTTCCGGCGGCAGCCGTGACTGCGGGCACGGCTGAGAGCGCCCAGAGCGTTGTTGCTCCTGATGGCACCGAGATCATGACCGATAACGGCACGCCTTTGAGTGCACCGATCGAGAGCTTGACCATCACCGATGATGAGACGCCGTTGAGCTCTGCTGACGACATCGCGCAGGCCAACGCCGCATCGTCTGCCTGGAATAACTGGGTATCCATCGCCCTCATTGCCGGCGCTGTCGTTCTGTTGGTTGTGGCCTTCGTGCTCTGGCGACGCAATCGCAGGAAAGAAGACTTCTAAGACGATTCGAGCCGAAAGCAGGTATGATTATACGGGTCCGCATGATGCGGGCCCGTTGCTATAGGAGGATCATTGGGCAAGCATAGCAAGAAGAGGCCGGTTTCGGCACGTATCCTGTCTGTCGTCGGTACGCTTATCATCGTGATTGCATTGGCGCTCAGCGCGTTTCTGGTCATTCCCGCTGTTGCCGGCGTAAACATGTTCTGCATCGCCACGCAATCCATGGAACCCGAGATTCCCGTGGGTAGTCTGGTCTGCGTCGAGCGTGTCGATCCGCAAGATCTTGTGGCAGGAGACGTCATCACCTATGTCGACGCGCAAGATTCCAACGTTCCCGTGACCCATCGCGTTGTCGAGAACGATTTGGCCGAGTGGGAGCTCGTGACCAAGGGCGATGCCAACGAGCAATCCGATCCAATTACCGTTTCGTACGGCCAGGTGGTCGGCAAGGTCATCTTCAGCATTCCGCTGCTTGGCTATCTTGCGGTGGCTGTCTCGACGCCCGTTGGGAAAATCTCCATCGCATTGCTCATCGTCGTAGGCTTGCTGCTGTGCATTGCCGCCGACAGGATAAGGCGACGCACCTAGACGGGCGAGAGGGAGCGTTTCATGGGCAACAAGAAGCGAGTCGTTGTAGTCGGAGGCGGAGCCGCCGGTTTGGTTGCGGCGATTTCCGCTGCCCGTGCTGGCGCACGGGTAACGATTGTCGAGGCCGGCAAGCGCGTGGGACAGAAGATCCTCAAGACGGGCAACGGCCGCTGCAACATGACCAACGCCAATATTCAGCTCACCGATTACTACAATGGCGCTGCCGTCATGCCCTTGCTCGAGGCATATCCCAGCTCACGTGTGCTCGGCTTCTTCGGCGAACTTGGTCTGCTTGTCACCGAGGAGGACCAGGGTCGCATCTATCCGTTTTCGAACACCGCCAACACCGTGCTCGACGTGCTGCGCGATGCCTGCAAGTGGAATAACGTCGACGTACGCAACGGCCAGGAAGTTACCGAGATCGCCGCTGCAAAGCCTGGCTATCGCCTCACATGCGCAAACAAGAGCACGTTCGATGCCGATGCCGTCGTCATCGCGACGGGTGGCGGCACGGATCTGCTCTCGGCTTTGGGGCATACGGTGGAGCCGTTTTCCCCGGTGCTCTGCCCCCTCAAGACCGACACCAAACCGCTCAAGGGCCTGGCAGGCGTGCGGGCTCGCGTACGTGTGAGCGGCTACGTGGACGAGGAGGCAGCCGAGCCGCGTATCGTGAGCTATGGTGAGGTGCTGTTTCGCGACTACGGTTTGTCTGGCATCGTCATCTTCGACATGTCGCGCGAGATCGGTGCAGGCGGCATCCTGAGCCTCGATTTCCTGCCACAGCTGAGTCCGAGCCAGTGTGTCAACTACTTTACGGCGAAGTACGCATCGCTCTCCACGAGCATCAACGAGCTCTTTGGCCGCACGCCCAACTTCACCGAGCTCATGTGCGGATGCTTCCACACGCGTGTAAACGATGCCGTTGTGCGCATGGCGGGCTTCAAGCCCTCCGAGCCGGCGACAGCCAAGACGCTGCCCAAGATCGCGGCGACGGCAAAGGACTTCCGCGTGCGCGTGACGGGGCTTGCAGAAACCAATCAGGCACAGGTGACGCGCGGTGGTGCTTCGCCCTGGGAGTTCGACTCGCTTACGCTCGAGTCGCGCCTCAAGCCGGGCATTTACGCCGCAGGCGAGACCATTGACGTGGACGGTCGCTGCGGTGGCTTCAACTTGCATTGGGCTTGGGCAAGCGGCATCGCGGCCGGCACCGCAGCTGCGAAATGAGACACATGGGACAGGTACATCTGTCTCACTGCATGCAGTGAGACAGATGTACCTGTCCCATGTGTCTCATCGCGAGGGAGGGTTTATGGAGATCGAGTACAAGTGGGAGCTGCCTGACGAGGACGTGCTCGCGGAGTTGCTCGGCGATGATGAGCTTGCCCCGATGCTGGGTGAACCATGCATGTTGCGCATGCGTGCGATCTACTACGATACCGTAGCCGAGGACGTGCGCCGCATGCGTGGTGGTTTGCGCATACGTCAGGAGAATGACGAGTCCGTGTGCTGCCTCAAGCTTGCTGCGCAGGCAAGTGGTGCGTGCAAGGCACGGCAGGAGTTCGAGGTTGCTGCCGACGATATCATCGAGGGGTTGGGGATGCTGCCCGATGTCGGCGCTCCGGCGGACGTATGCGAGATGTTGCTCGCGGCAAAGCCGCAGCCGACGTGCGAGACCGATTTCACGCGGCGTGAATATGTGCTCGCATGTGATGACTTCACGGCAGCGCTCGCTATCGACACAGGAGAAATGCGCCGGCAAGGTCGCACGGCACCCATTCACGAGATGGAGCTTGAGCACCTGAGCGGCTCGGTGGAAGCGTTTCACGCATGCGCAACCCGGATGCAAGAGCGCTTCGGGCTCGAAACGCAGCCTCTCTCCAAGCTCGCTCGTGCCATGGCGCTGTAAATGAGATAGTGCTCTGAGCAACTGTCTCATTTTCGCGGCGCTCTTGCGCTATCATTGTCTGCACTTCATATGAAATCCTGAGAGGAACGAACATGACTTGGAACAAACCCATGCCCGCACAGCCTGTTGTCGCTGTGGCTGGCGCAACGGGCGTCGTTGGCCGCGAGATGCTCAAGGTGCTCGAACAGCGCAATTTCCCGGCTGCGAAAGTCAAGGCGCTCGCATCTGCGCGCTCTGCTGGCAGCACGGTGCCGTTCAACGATGGCGAACTCGTGGTCGAGGAGATGACGCCGGCAAGTTTCGAGGGCGTCGACATCGCGCTTTTCGCCTGCGGCGGTGACACTTCCAAGGCGTATCGTCAGGCCGTGGTCGATGCGGGCTGCGTCATGATCGACAACTCAAGCGCATTTCGCACCGACGATGATGTTCCCCTCGTCGTGCCCGAGGTCAATGCGAAGGATCTCGAGTGGCACTCGGGCGTCATCGCCAACCCCAACTGCTCGACGATCGAGATGGTCGTTGCGCTCAAGCCGCTTTACGATCTCGCCGGTGGCATCAAACGCGTCGTCGTGAGCACCTACCAGGCTGCCAGCGGTGCCGGTCTCAAGGCCATGAACGAGCTCTACGACCAGACGCGTCAGTTCCTCGATGACGAGGAGCTCACCATCGAGGCGTTTTCCGACCAGATCGCGTTTAACGTCATCCCTCACATTGACGTGTTCATGGATGATGCCTACACCAAGGAAGAGTGGAAGATGGTCGTCGAGACCGCCAAGATCTTTGGCGATGCGGGCATCAAAGTCGCTCCGACGGCTGTGCGCATCCCCGTGCTGCGCTGCCATGCGGAAAGCGTGAACGTTGAGCTTAACAAGCCGGTCACGCCTGATGAAGCCCGCGATGCATTTGAGGCTGCCGCGAGTGTTACGGTCATGGATGATCCGGGTGCCAACGTGTACCCCATGCCTGGCCTGCTGCAAGGCACTGATGACGTCTTCGTTGGTCGTATTCGCCAGGATCCCACGGTCGAGGGTGGTCTCGCTTTCTGGCTCGTCATGGATCAGATTCGCAAGGGCGCGGCGCTCAACGCCGTCCAGATTGCCGAGGAGCTGCTCCCGTAGGGGCCCTTATCATTTCGGCCGAAGGCGCGTAGCGCCGAAGTGGAGAAATCTCCAGCGCCACCATTCGAGAAACGTCTTGGCAGAGATTTCTCGACTCCGCTCGCTGCGCTCGAAATGACAGCGGGGAGCCATCCGCTGCGCTCGAAATGACAGCAGGAAAACCATTCATCCGCTCACAGCAACAGGGGCGCGATAACAGACGGCACATCAAAGAAGGAGGCGGGCCATGTGACCCGCCTCCTTGCATGTGTGCATATGTGCGAGGGAATTATCCGTTGATGGCTGCGTTAGTGGCAACGGCTACGGCGACGGTTGCGCCGACCATGGGATTGTTGCCCATGCCGATGAAACCCATCATCTCGACGTGCGCCGGGACGCTCGAGGAGCCGGCAAATTGCGCATCGGAGTGCATGCGACCCATGGTGTCGGTCATGCCGTAGGAGGCGGGGCCGGCAGCCATGTTATCCGGATGCAGCGTGCGGCCCGTGCCGCCGCCGCTTGCGACCGAGAAATAGTCCTTGCCCAGCTCGATGCACTCCTTCTTGTACGTGCCCGCGACGGGATGCTGGAAGCGCGTTGGGTTGGTGGAGTTGCCCGTGATGGAAATATCCACGCCCTCATGGTGCATGATGGCGACGCCTTCACGTACGTCATCGGCGCCATAGCAGTGCACGTCGCCACGCTCGCCTGCGGAGTAGCGGGTCTCGTTGACGACCTTGAGTTCGCCCGTGGCGTAGTCGAACTGCGTTTGCACATAGGTGAAACCGTTGATGCGGCTGATGATCTGGGCGGCGTCCTTGCCGAGACCGTTGAGGATGACGCGCAGTGGCTTTTTGCGTGCCTTGTTGGCGTTCTTCACGATGCCGATGGCGCCCTCTGCCGCGGCGAAGCTCTCATGGCCCGCCAGGAAGGCGAAGCACTCGGTCTCGTCGCGCAGGAGCATCGCGCCGAGGTTGCCATGGCCGAGGCCGACCTTGCGGTCGTCGGCGACGGAGCCAGGCGTGGTGAAGGCCTGCAGGCCGATACCGATGGCGCTGGCTGCCTCGGAAGCGCTTTTGACGCCCTTCTTGATGGCAATGGCGGCACCAGCCGTATATGCCCAGGCTGCATCCTCGAAGCAGATGGGCTGTACGCTCTTGACGATGTCGTAGGGGAGCGGATCCATGCCGGCTTCCTTGCACACCTTCTCGGCATCGTCGAGGGTGCCCATGCCGTATTCCTTGAGCGTTGCGTTGATCTTGTCGAGCCTATGGTCCATGTTCTCGAACTCTGCCATGGTCTACTCCTTCCTCGGATCGATGACCTTGGCCGCTTCGTCAAATCGACCGTAGCTGCCCGTTGCGTCCTTGATTGCCTGGTTGGCGTCGACGCCGTTTTTGACGGCATCCATCATCTTGCCGAAGTTGACGTACTCATAGCCGATGATCTCGTCATTCTCATCGAGTGCAATATGCGTGACATAGCCCTCCGTGAGCTCGAGATAGCGCGAACCTTTGAGCTTGGTGCCGTACATGGTGCCGACCATCGAACGATAGCCCTTGCCGAGGTCATCAAGACCGGCGCCGATGGGAAGGCCACCATCGGAGAAGGCGGTCTGCGTTCGTCCGTAGACGATCTGCAGGAAGAGTTCGCGCATGGCGGTATTGATGGCGTCACAGACGAGGTCCGTGTTGAGGGCTTCAAGCAGCGTTTTGCCAGGGAGGATTTCGCTTGCCATGGCAGCGGAATGCGTCATGCCCGAGCAGCCGATGGTCTCGACCAGAGCCTCTTCGATGATGCCGTCTTTGACGTTGAGGGTGAGCTTACAGGCACCTTGTTGCGGAGCGCACCAGCCGACGCCGTGCGTGAAGCCGCTGATGTCGGAAATCTCCTTCGCTTGAACCCATTTGCCCTCTTCGGGGATGGGGGCGGGACCGTGATAGGCTCCCTTCGCGACCGGGCACATGAGCTCGATCTCTTTTGAGTAGTACACCTTGAACTCCCTTCCATGCGAATTGCGCTATGGGTCGTGCAATTGGTGATTATATAGCATCTAAGCGGGAAAGATACCGCTTCGCTCCTTGACATTTCGTACAGCCACCGTATAATTTATAGGAGTAATTTACAGGTACCATATATAAACGGAGGAAGCCATGGGTCGTGAGGGCGAGCTTTTTGACAAGTACATGTTAATTCGTCAGATGGTGGAAGCTGTTCGCAATAAAAACACCAGCAAGTTGGGCCCTCTTGGCGATACGACACGTGGTCGTGGTCGTGTTCTCGCGCTTCTCAAGCAGAAGGATGGCGTAAGCACAAAGGAAATGGCGACCGTCATGGGCATCCGCGTTTCCTCCCTCAACGAGGTTCTGGGTAAGATGGAGAAGGATGGCTATGTCGAGCGCTCCGCTTCTCCAGACGATAGGCGCGTCATGCTTGTCTGGCTTACGGACAAGGGCAAGGCTGTCGAGCTTCCGGATCAAAAGATGCCCGAAATCATCTTTGGCAAACTCAACCAGGGCGCGCAAAACCAGCTCTGCATGTATTTCGAGCAGATGATTTCCTCGTTGCAAAGCGAGCTTGGAGAGGAAGGCGACGCTGTCAAGGAGGCTCGCGAGCAACGCAACGAGTTCTTTGAGAGCGCCAAGCAAGCTCAAGCCGAGCAGACAACACAGGCTTCCCAGCCTGCCACGCAGGCGCAGCCTTCTGCCGCACCACGCCCCGCGCCTGCGGCGCCCCCGGTAGGCTCTCCGCTCGTGCCGCCAATTCCGCCCGTCAGCACGCCGCCGCGTATCGGTTAACGTTGCGCTTCGCGCATCGCATCAATGACCGCCCAATACGACGAGCCTACGTATGCCGCGTGGCCTCCGTGCCTATGGCGCTTCGTCCGCCTATGCACCGAGGCGTCCACGCGAGGTTGGCATGAAGCCAATGGGGGCAATCTGAGCTACCGGTTGACCGAGGAAGACCTGCGCATGTTTGCGTCCCTATTCAAGCGTGAGAATGCGTGGCATGCACTTAAACAGCCTGTCCCCGAGCTTGCCGGCATGTACTTCCTCATGACCGCCTCGGGTGCATACTTGAGCAGCCTTGCAAATGATGGCTCACGTGGATGCGGCGTTATCGAACTCGATGCTGATGGCAGCGCCTGGCGCATTCGCTGGGGCTTCGAAGATGGCGCCCGTCCTTCGAGCGAGCTCGAGACGCATCTAGCCGCTTTTGATGTTGCCCTGCGTGCTGGTGACGGTGCCGATCGCGTGGTCTATCATGCGCACTGCCCGCATGTCATCGCGCTCTCGACGTTGCTCGAGCCGCAGGCGCGTATGTGGACGCGTACGCTGTGGCGCATCATGACCGAGGGCATCATCGTGTTTCCCCAAGGCGTCGGCGTGTTGCCGTGGATGGTGCCGGGTAGCCCCGAGCTTGCCACGGCAACCTGCGAGCTCATGGCGCACTACACCGTTTGCATTTGGACGCAGCATGGCGTCATGTCGCGAGCGGCTAGTTTCGAGAAGGCGTTCGGCGCGATTGAGACAGTCGAGAAGTCGGCAGCTATCTACCTGGAGGCTCGTGCCGCAAGCGGGGGAGCAGAACCGCCACACCTGGTGAGCGACGACCAGCTGCGCGCCGTTTGCGCACGCTATGGGCTGCATCCCAATGAGTGCTTCCTGGAGTAGGCCGCAGCCTGACGGCTGCTCCAGTCGAGATGACAACGCCCCGCGTCCTGACGGTCACCTCAGTCGAGATGACGGTAATTTGCCAGGTACTCTGCTGGACCTGTCTCGTAAATGTTGCCGCCATGGCAATCGATGGCGACGGTCAACGGCATATCCACGACCTCGAGGCGCCTGATTGCCTCCGTCCCCAAATCATCGTATGCCACCACATCGGCACGCTTGACGCTCTTGGCGATGAGCGCCGCTGCACCACCGATTGCGGCAAAGTAGACTGCTTCGTTGCGGATGACCGCATCGATGACTTCCTGGCTACGGGCACCTTTGCCAATCATCGCGCGCTGGCCAAGGTCAAGCAGACGTGGGGCATACGGATCCATGCGGTAGCTTGAAGTCGGGCCAACGGGGCCTATGGGGTAGCCAGGCTTGGCGGGTGCAGGACCGGCGTAATAGATGATGGCACCGTCAATGCTGATGGGCGGCTCCTCGCCAGCATCGAGCGCCTCGACGAGGCGTTTGTGCGCCGCATCGCGCGCGGTGTAGATGATGCCGCTGTAGAGCACTTGGTCCCCTGCATGCAACGTTTGTGCAAGCTCGCGGGTGATGTCTCCGTCGATGCGCTGTGCTTCAGGCATTCCCATTACAGCACCACCTCCTCGTGGCGAGCGACATGGCAGTTGATGTTGACTGCGACGGGTAAGCAGGCGATGTGCGTGGGAGCCTGCTCGATGTTGACGGCGAGGGCTGTCGTCGCACCACCGAAGCCGGCAGGGCCGGTGCCGAAAGCGTTGATGGCATCGAGCAATTCGACCTCGAGCTGCGCGTAAAAGGGGTCGGGGTTGTGCACACCCACGGGCCGAAGCAGGGCACGTTTGGCGAGCGAAGCGACGTGGTCGAAGTTGCCACCCACACCCACACCTACGATGATGGGCGGGCAGGGATTGGGGCCGGCGTGCCTGACGGCATCGAGCACGAAGTCTCGCACTCCCTCGATGCCGTCAGCCGGCTTGAGCATCTTGAGCTGCCCCATGTTCTCCGAGCCAGCGCCTTTGGGCGCAAGCGTAATCTTGAGATCGTCGCCATCCACGATATCGACGGTGATGAGCGCGGGCGTGTTGTCGTCCGTGTTCACGCGACGCAGCGGGTCTGCCACCATCGACTTGCGCAGGTAACCCTCGGTATAGCCGAGCGCAACGCCTGCGTTGATGGCATCGACGAGCGAGCCGCCTTCGATATGAACGTCCTGGCCCAGTTCGACGAAGACGCAGGCCGCACCCGTGTCTTGGCAAATGGGTACCATTTCGCCAGCGGCGATGGCGGCGTTTTCGAGCATGCAGCCGAGCGTTGCCTTGGCCACGGGCCACTCTTCGTTGTCACGTGCCTCATGCAGTGCATTCAAAAGCTTCTCGTTCATGACGCAGTTGGCCCGGATACAGAGCTCGCTCACCGCATTCGTAATCTCCGATGTTTGAATTACTCTCATATGCACATGCTCTCAATCGAAGTGGCCGTACCAATGAAACGAGCCGCACGGAGCGGCTCGAAGAAATCTCTGGTGGGCGATGCAGGGTTCGAACCTGCGGCCCTCTGCTTGTAAGGCAGATGCGCTCCCGCTGCGCTAATCGCCCAGTGCCTTGGCATTTTATCGTAAAATCCTCCAAAGTACAGATGGAGAATGGAGGGGCGCGATGCCCGCTGAGAACATTGAACTGCTCATCGAGTTTACGCACGATGATGATCCCCGCGCTCGTGTCATGGCGGTTGCGGGTCTGGCAAAGGCTGCTGATGCACGTGGCTTCGCGCCCGTGCTTGTCTGCCTCTTTGACCCGGTGGACGAGGTGCGGGCGGCTGCTGCCACGGCGCTCGGCATTTTCGGCGACGACCGTGCGTTCGAGGCTTTAGTCGAGTGTTTGAATGATCCGAACGAGCGCGTTGCCGTGAATTGCGCCTGGTCGCTTGGCCAGATTCCCACCACGCGCTGCCTCGACAAGCTCTGCGAGATCGTCGCGGATAAAACAATCGCGCCTTCCATACGCGTCGCCGCCGCGACGGCTATCGGCGAGCGCTCCGAGCTCGCAGGCTTCGACATCACGACAGATGATGCCCTCATCGAGCAGGCGCGTGTCGCGTTGCTCGGTGCTCTTGGTGACAAGGAGGGCGAGTTGCGCGCGGCGTGCGTTTGGACGCTTGGGCACTTTCCCGCGGACAAAGAAACCACGGAGCTGTGCATCGAGGCACTCGACGACGACTACGAGTGGGTCGTGCGATACGCCATCGAGGCGCTCGCGCATTTCAGGGACCTTGCGGCACTCGAACCACTGCTCGAGCTCTCGGAGTGCGATGATGACGAGATTCGCGACCTCGCGTGTCAGGCTGTCGACCTCTTGAGGGACGAAGCTTGACCGCAACGCTCGTTTTGGTAAACTAACCGCTGCTGTTAAGCGCCATGGCTAGGTAGCTCAGTTGGTAGAGCAGGGGACTGAAAATCCCTGTGCCGGGGGTTCAAGTCCCTCTCTAGCCACCATCAACCACTCAGACCGCCTCGTCAGGCGGTCTTTTTCTTTCCTCGGCTCTTCCCTTTTGCTCTTCCTCTGACCAGCACGATGAGGGAAGCACTTCAGACGAACCCTCATCCATCTTGATTGGCTATAATGAACTCGCACTCGACGGGAGGAGCATCGCATGGCATACAGCGCGGACATCCAGAAGATTCTTCTGCGTATCCAGCAGAGCGAGATGACGGAAGCCGCCGCCTATCATGCGATGGCCGACGCCATCAAGGACGAACACAATCGCGAGGCGCTTGCCAGAGTCGCCGACGAGATCGCAAGTCAGGCCAAAGCACTCGAGACCTACACCAACAAGCAACTTGCTGCAGACGAGCGCAAGGTCAAGCGCTACGCGCGTATGGCCCGCATCTTCGGCTTTACCTTCGCCGCCAAGCTTATGGATCGGCGCAAGATCAAGTTCGTCAACCATTCCAAGAGGCTTTTGAGCGAAATGCCCGAGGTCGAGAAGATGCAGGCAGACGAGCAGGAACGCGATGACGAGCTCTTTGCGCTGCTCAACGAGAAGCGCCTTTCCTACGTCGGCGCGATGATCCTTGGCATGAACGATGCCATCGTCGAGATAACTGGCACGCTCGCCGGTCTCACGCTCGCCATGCAGAACACGCGCCTCATTGCGCTCTCCGGCCTCATCACCGGCGTTGCGGCGACGCTTTCCATGGCCGCGAGCGAGTATCTGGCCGAGCGCAGCGACGGCAAGGGCGATGCGGCCAAGTCGGGTCTCATGACGGGTGGGGCGTACTTCATCACCGTTGTCATATTGCTGCTGCCCTACCTTATCCTCGATGACAAGATGTATCTGCTGGCCATGGGCATCATGCTCGTCCTCGTGGTGTTGATTCTGGCCGGCTTCAATTTCTATACCTCCGTTGCGCGTGATGTATCGTTTGGCAAAAACTTTGGGCAGATGTGTGCGATTTCTCTTGGTGTCGCGGCGCTGTCCTTCGTTTTGGGATACGCTGTTCGCACATTCCTTGGCGTCGACGTCTAGATTGAAAGGTTTTACGCACCATGCACATGACCGAAGAGCAATTTGACATCATCAAGGCCCAGCTCAAGAAGCTCGTTGCAATTCCCGACGGCTTCTATGCAAAGAAATTCGCGGGTATCGACATCGACGCGATTAAGGACCAAAGCGATTTCGAGAAGCTCCCCTTTACCGATAAGGGCGATTTGCGCGAGGCCTATCCGCTCGGAATCGCCGCCGTTCCGCCCGAGCAAATCGTGCGCATTCACAGCTCTTCGGGTACGACGGGTACGCCTGTCATCATTCCCTACACCAAGAAGGACGTCGAGGACTGGGCGATTCAATTTGCACGTTGCTACGAGTATGCAGGTGTCACGAAGGAAGACCGTGTGCACATCACGCCGGGTTACGGCCTGTGGACTGCCGGCATCGGCTTCCAGCTTGGCTGCGAGTTGCTTGGCGCCATGGCGATTCCCATGGGGCCGGGCAACACCGACAAGCAGCTCAAGATGATGATGGATCTCGAGAGCACGGTGCTGTGCGCGACGAGCTCATATGCGCTGCGCCTTGCCGAGGAAATCGCCAAACGCGGCATCGGCGACCAGGTCAAGCTGCGCAAGGGCATCATCGGCTCGGAGCGGTGGGGCGAGAAGATGCGCCGTCGCATCGCCAACGAGCTCGGTGTCGAGCTCTACGACATCTATGGTCTCACCGAGGTCTACGGCCCCGGCATTGGCATCAACTGCCAGGCCGATAGCGCCGTGCATATCTGGAGCGACTACGTCTACCTCGAGATCATCGATCCTGCCACGGGAGAGCCCGTTCCCGACGGCGAGCCGGGAGAGATCGTGCTTACGACGCTGCAGAAGGAGGGTGCGCCGCTCATCCGCTTCCGTACGCATGACCTCTCGCGTATCGTGCCAGGTGATTGCGCTTGCGGGCACAACGAGCATCCGCGCATCGACATCATCACGGGTCGTACCGACGACATGGTCAAGGTGCACGGCGTCAACATGTTCCCGGCGCAGATTGAGGAGGTCATCGCCGCAGTCGATGGCGCCAGCAGCGAGTACCAGATGATGATCGACCATCTCAACGGCAAGGACATCGCCACGCTCTTCGTCGAGGTCGAGCCCAGCGCCAACAAGTACAACATGGAAGAGACCATCGCGACGGAGTTCAAGAACCGCATCGGCTTCACACCGCAGGTCAAACCCGTCGACATCGAGGATTTGCCACGTAGCGAGAAGAAGACGACGCGCATCTTCGACAACAGGTACTAGGCGCCCCTGTTGTCATTTCGAGTGAGATCTCTCCATTACGCGGCCTATCGGCCGCTCCAGTCGAGATGACAATGGGACGGCGTACGCCTGTGCTTGACGTTATTTCTCTGCGGTGATGACGCGGGTAGGCGTCACGATGTAGTCGACGCGGCAATCGGTCGCCTCGCGTGGCACCTCGTCGACAATCTGCTCGTCGAATGCGATGCCAATCGTCATGCTCTCCGCGCTTAGATAGGGGAGGAAACGGTCGTAGTATCCGCCGCCTTGGCCCAGGCGATTGCCGTGCTTGTCGAAGGCGATGCCTGGCACGAGTATGAGATCGATGTTTTCCGGCGGAACATGCCGAGAGGAGTCGAGCTCCGTCACTATCTCTCGTGGCGTTTCGAGGACGCTCCAATCATCGTTCATGTCAAAGGCGAAGAATGACATGTTCGTCTCGGAGCGGACGAGGGGAAAGGCGATGACAGGACGCTGGTCAAACAGGAACAGTTTTTCCCGATTTGAGACAAATCGTGCTTCTGACCCGGTGGGATAATAGACGGCGATGCATTTCGCATGCCTGAGGGCTGGAAGATTGAAGAGCCTATCTTCTAATGCTGCCTCATACGTTTTGCGAACATCAGCTGCGATCGAACCACGTTTGGCGCGCATGCTTTCTCGCAGCGCAGCCTTTTCTTCTGCAGTATTCATGGCGAATATAGTACCAAAAGTATGCAGAAGTGAGAAATCGAGCCTGATACGCGGGGATTATTTGCTACCATTCCGAGCATGTCTGTAGTTGTTGCAAAATTCGGCGGAACTTCCGTCGCGAACCCTGAGCGCATCAGGAGCGTCGCGCAGCGCATCGTCAGCCGCAAGCGTGCTGGCGATAGCGTTGTTGCCGTCGTGTCTGCCATGGGCAAGACGACCGACGACCTCGTGGCGCTTGCCAGCTCCATCTCCGAGTCGCCCGACCCGCGCGAGATGGACACGCTGCTCTCCACGGGCGAAATGGTCTCGATGTCGCTTTTGGCCATGGCCGTCGCCGAGCTTGGCGAGGAGGCCATCAGCCTCTCCGGTCGTCAGATCGGCCTTATCACCGATAGCGTGCACGGCAAGGCATCGATTCGCGAGATTCACGCCGACCGCATTCGCGTGGCGCTTTCCGAAGGCCGCATCGTCATCGTTGCCGGCTTCCAGGGTATCGACGCTGCCGGCGATATCACGACGCTTGGTCGTGGTGGCTCGGACACCACGGCGGTCGCCATCGCGGCAGGCATCAAGGCAGACGTTTGCGAGATTTACACGGACGTTGCCGGCGTTTACACGGCCGATCCGCGCATCGTTCCGCGTGCCTGCAAGATTGACCAGATTAGCTACGAGGAGATGCTCGAGATGGCTGCGGGCGGTGCGGGCGTGTTGCACAAGCGCTGCATCGAATTCGCGCGTAATTTTGGCGTGGTGATACATTGCCGCTCGTCATTCAGCGATGAGCCGGGCACGATAGTGAAGGAGTATGACCCCACTATGGAAAAGGCTATTGTCAGCGGTGTCGCACACGACCTCTCGGAAGCCAAGTTCACGATTCGTGATGTGCCCGACACCACGGGTGTAGCCGCCAGGGTCTTTGGGGCCATGGCCGATGCTAATCTCGGGGTCGATATGATCATTCAGAACCTCTCCGAGAACGGGCACACCGACATAACCTTCACAAGCCCGCGTGCCGATATCGAGAAGACGACCGAAGTCATGGATCGCATCGTGCGCGAACTCGGCGCACGCGAGCTTCTCATCACCGAGGAAGTCGCGAAGGTCTCCATCATCGGTGCGGGCATGAAGGTCAACTCGGGCGTCGCGGCGCAGATGTTCCGCACGCTTGCTGAGGGCGGTATCAACATCACGATGATTTCGACCTCTGACATCCGCACGAGCGTCGTCATTCCGGCCGAGAGTGCCGAGGAGGCAGTGCGCTTGCTGCACACGGCGTTCGGTCTCGACGGCGCCAAGGTGTTCGAGGAGACGCAGCTCTCTGCCGAGGAGCTTGCCGCCAAAGCCAAGAAGGGCCGCTAGCACACGGCTGACAACACCGCGTTTCTCAGATCCCAGAGGCGCCCGTCGCCGTAGGAGTAGTGCGTCGCAACTGCGTAGATGCAGTCGCCTTCGACGCCTCCGAGTATATCGATGACGCCGCCGTAGTTGGCATCCCAAATCCAGCCTTCCTTGTAATAGCGGTGATCGCGGAAGGCATCTGCGAACAGGTCGCGATTAGGGCCGCCATAGCGCAGGTACTCGTCGATGGTGATCCAGAGCTCGGCAAGTTCCAGGGGCGTGATATCGGTGTAGTGCCCGCGGTTCATGCGTATCTCGACGCCGCTGTCACCTGCGATCTTGTCCATGTACCAGCGCCCGTAACGGTTATACAGCGAGCTATAGCCTGTATTGCTCGAGTAGTAGATCGTCTCGTTGATCGTGTTGCGTACGCCCCAAACGCTAGGTGCGTCGTTCATGCAAAGCGATGCGATGTAGGGACCCTTGATGGACGATGCGCTGTAGTAGTCCTTGCCTGCGTTGTAAGAGATGCAGGCGCCGGTGTTGTGGTTAATCGCGACAAAGGCCACATCCCCATTCCACATGTGATGTTCCCACGTCCCGCGCTGATCCATGTTGATTTGACCATATGTCGAAAAGCCCCAGTCGGGTCTTCCCGCAACCAGACAGCGGAGGTTTGCGGTGTTGATGCCCGGCCCGTCCTCGTGCACGGGAAGCGCGGCGGCATACCAGCTCACGCCTTCGGAATGCCAGCCGGCGCTCGCGAGCATCTGGTCCTCTTCGGGCCAGATGGTGAAGTTATGCGTACCCGTCCACGCGTTGGGATTGTACTGGCGATAGACGGGAATTGCCTCATCAACGGCCGAGTAATGGCTAATGCCCTCGAAGCGCCACTCGTGTTCGACAAGATTGTCGCGCTCGACGACGGAGAGCGTGTAATGATGGTCGCCCGCATAGGGGTTATACAGGCGAAACACCGGCAGGTCAGAGAAGAGCGGCACCATCCAGCCGACGCCCTCGTAGACCCAACCGATGCTACAGATGCTATCGCGCTCCGCGCGGTCCGTGGTGTAGAAATGCTCGCTCGTTTGCGCGTTGTAGATGCGGTACAGCGGCACGGTCTCTTCCGACTGAGTGAGCGGCTGCTCAGGCTCAGGTTCGGGCTCTGGAGTGGGCTGCTCGTCGACGACGATGTCGACTGGCCCGGGATCATCCGGTGTCGAATCATCCTGCGCGAGGACGATATCGGTGACAGCCGTCGCGTCTGTGTCAATTGACGGAGATGCATCCACCGCGTGGTTTTCGGAAAGCACGCCGCTGTTTGACGGTTCTTCTGCAGCGTGCGCAGGGCTTGCGAGAGAGGCTATCGTGATAAGCACGGCCAGCATGAGGACGGCTGCAATAAGGGCAGTCCGCAAGGTGTGCCAGCCGGCGCGCTTTATCTGCTGCGCCGAAGCGCATGGGCCAGAATCTTGTTGGAATGTGTCTGCAAACCGCTGCATGCTACGCTTTCTCCCTGTCAGGTGTGCGTGCTCGTAAACTATATCAGGCTCGTAAGCTTTGTTGACGTGGGACTGTCTGCGCGTTGTGACGTGTGGATGCACGGCGGCAAGAGAATGCGGTAAGCGGCGTATTACAATGGACTGCATCAGGAATCGCGACCAATGTCGTGACGGCAGGAGCATCATCGATGAAGAAACGTCCCAATATCAAATTGACGCTCGATCAGGGTCTTGCGGTCGTGCGCGATCTGCAACCCGATCGTTCCTCGCAAGTGCTTGCAGATATCCTCGGCGTGCAGCACGCTTACTTGCTGCGACGCTCCATCGATGCGCGTCGCAAGAGTGACGTGCACTTTGTCGCGACTGTTGGTGTCGGCGAGGGCGAGGGAGCCCCGCATACTGTGCGGCCCATCGAGGAGCGTCCGCTTCCCGAGCATCACCTTGGTCGCGTGCGTCCCGTGGTCGTGGGGACGGGTCCTGCCGGACTGTTCGCTGCCCTCGAACTTGCCGAGGCAGGCTTGTGTCCGCTCGTTATTGAGCGCGGGGCACCTGTCGAGGAACGCACGGCGGATGTCGAGCGCTATCACCGCACGCGCGTGCTCGACACGGCGAGCAACGTGCAGTTTGGCGAGGGCGGAGCCGGCACCTTCTCTGATGGCAAGCTCACGACGGGCAAGAACTCCCCGCAGATCGTGCACGTGCTCGAGACCTTCGTTGCAGCGGGAGCACCGCTTGAGATTCTGTGGCAGGCAAAACCGCACATCGGAACGGATGTGCTCAGTAGGGTTGTGGCGCGCATACGTGAACGCATCATCGCATGTGGTGGCGAGGTGCGTTTTCATACGCAACTTGTGGGGATGGACATCGACGCGGCGGGGGCGTTGAGGAGCATTACGCTCGAGGGCGATGGGGCTCGATACGAGATTGAGGCATCGCAGCTTGTTCTGGCTTGCGGGCATTCGGCACGTGACACTTTTGCGTTGCTCAAGCAGCTTGGTTTCGAGCTCGAACCCAAGCCCTTTTCCATCGGCGCGCGCATCGAGCACGAGCAGGATTTCATCAATCATGCCCAATACGGGCAGGCAGCGGGGCACCCCGCGCTCGGAGCCGCCGATTACAAGCTTGCGTGTCATCTTGAGAACGGTCGATCGGTCTACACCTTCTGCATGTGTCCTGGTGGTGAGGTGGTCGCCGCTTCAAGTGAAGAGGGCGGCTTGTGTGTGAACGGCATGTCGCGCCAGGCGCGCGATGGGGCCAACGCTAATGCGGCGCTGCTGTGTAACGTGACGCCCGATGACTTTGCCGATGCGACCGATCCACTCTCGGGCATCGCGTTCCAGCGTCGCTGGGAGCAGGCGGCGTTTGCCGCGGGTGGTGCGGATTGGCACGCCCCCGTGCAACGCGTGGGGCAGTTCGCGGGTATCGCGGGCAAGCCGCGCACGTTGCCCGAGGCGAGTTATCTGCTCGGCGTGGTCGAGGCTCCGATCGCGAGCTGCCTGCCGGACTTTGCGGCAGAGGCCCTGCGCGAGGCGTTGCCGGTGCTTGACCGCAACCTGCGCGGCTTTGCCGACCCCGGAGCGTTGCTCACGGGCATCGAGGCACGCAGTTCCTCGCCAGTGCGCGTCGTGCGCGACTCTCATACGCTCATGTCGACGCATGTGCATGGCGTGTACCCGTGCGGCGAGGGGGCAGGCTATGCCGGCGGCATCATGTCGGCCGCCCTCGATGGGATTCGCGTCGCATCGGCAGTCAAAAACCTCTCTTTGACTAGGATATGAGACAGCGTGCCAGGCACGTTTGTCTCATAGCAGCGGAAGCAGCGTCCCCGCGAAAAGCCAGGCGGCAAGACCGGGAGCAAGCGCGATATGCGAGTGGCGGTCCGCGCGGCCCGTGGCAAGTTGCACGAGCGCGAGCACGCCTATGAGCAGCGCGCAGGCAAAGACACCGCACATGAGGCCCTCGGTTCCCGAGAAGAGCGCGAGCGGCATGAGCATGCGCACATCACCCGAGCCGATAAGTTCGCATGCGCTACGATGCATGCGAAGGTAGTTGAGCAGCAGCACGATCGCGGCAATCGTTCCCGTGGGCAGCACGATTGCAATCGTTTCCGTAACGCCGCCCTCCATCACGCGAAAGACAAGAGCGCATGCGAACATCACAGCGACAAGCTCGGATGGCAGGATGTGCTCACGCAAATCGCAGACGAGCAGTGCAGCCATGCACGCGCATGCAAACGAGAAGCTTAAACAGCAGATGACGTTGTCGAGCAGGAGCCAGGCGCCGAGTGCGCCGCTCACGCACACAAGCGCGATGAGCATGCGAAGAGTGCGTCCGAGCGCAGCGTCGAATCCGCGCGTGCGCAGGGAAGCTTGGGCGATGCCCGTCATGCCCGTCCATCCCAGGATGCAGCTCGCGCATGCGTAGAGCATCATGAGCGGTCCCGTCTTCTAGCGCGTCCGCAGGGCGTAGGCAGCTGAGATAGCCGAACAAGCATCGTTGGCAAACGATGATAGGTACTTGTCGTCGTTATCCTTCAGATGGATGTAGATGGCACGACGGCCACGGCTTGCCAGCGCCGAGAAATCGCCGAGCGCTTCGGCGTTTGCCACATCACCGAGCGTAAAGTCCTCATGGGGCACCGTGATGTCGAAGGGCTCGTCGGCACTGACGACAAGGAAGACACCCGTGTTGGGGCCGCCTTTGTGCATCTGGCCGGTGGAGTGCAGATAACGGGGGCCGATTTCGAGACATGAACACACGTCGAGGCGATCGGCTGCGCGGTGGCGTACTTTCTCAAGTGTCTCGCGGCGCCCGACGCCCTTGAAGGGCAGAAACGCGTTGAGACTGAAATAATCATCATCCTTGATCGAGCAGAACAGCATGCGCAGTGCGGCGTTTGCATCGATGTTCTCATGTGAGCCGTCGAATGCATCGAGAAGTGCGGAGCTCACGTAAACGCGATCGGCGTAGTTGCAGGAGCCAAGCTCGAACTCTTCGTAAGCGGGCTTGCCCCAGACATCTTCCGGGACATCGAAGTGACCGCCCTGGTTGTAGAGGATCTGGCGCGTTGCCGCCTTGGTGCTCTCGACGTCAGGTTGGTCGAAGGGGTTGATTTGCATGAGCCAACCACAGAAGGCGACGGCATACTCCCAGATGAGGAAGTAGCGCGTCATGGCCGTGCTATCGGGGATATCCAGACGGAAGACCGGGATATCCGGGTGCACGCAGGTGCGAGCATGCTCGAATGCCTCATCGCTGTCCATGTTGCAGAGGATGGCGCAGCGATCGTGGTGCGGGTCGGAAAGGATGCCCGCGTCGACTTCGACGTTGGGCAATATGCCAACGCCTGCCTTGCCAAGAGACTCGGCAACGAGCTGCTCGACCCAAAGGCCGAAGACCTGCTTGCTCGGTGGCATGAGCAGCGAGAACTTGTCACGACCGGCCTTGAGGTTGTCGTAGAGGAAAGCCGCGAGCCAGATTGCCGGGTTTTCGGGCGAATCCGAGGCGCAGAGCTTCTCCATGGGGACGGCATCCTCGAGCATGCGCTCGATGTCGATGCCGATGGCTGCCATGGGGAGCAGGCCAAAGGCCGAGAGTGCGGAGTAGCGGCCGCCCACGTCGGGTTCGCCGTGGATGATGGCGCGCCAATGGTTCTTGCGGGCAACATGTTCGAGCTCGGTGTCCGGGTCGGTGATTGCGATAAAGCGCGAGCCGGCGCGTTCGGCACCCAGGTGAGCGCAGACGTACTTCCAGCACACGTGCGAGAGCACGGTTGGCTCGAGCGTGGTTCCCGACTTGCTCGACACGATATAGAGCGTGCGTGCCGGGTCCGACGATCCGAGGATGTGATTAACGTAGACCGGCGAGAGGGCGTCCATCGTCTTGAACGGAACCTCGTCAGTGACCTCGAGGCTGTAGAGCTTGGTGACCGTCTGCGGGGCTTGCGTCGAGCCGCCCTGACCGATGAGGACGACGGCGTCGAGACCTTCGCCTCGCGCCTGCTGCGCGATGATGGCTATCTCTGACGGATCGCTCGGCGGTTTGCTTGCCAATGTGGTCCAGCCAAGACGGGTTGCCGCATAATCCGCGACTTCTGCGGAGAAGTTGAAGACAGAGCCATCTTTTGCTGCGATGCGGGAGGGAACTTCATTCTCGATGAGAAGCTGGGCGGTTGGGCAGTGCCCCAGCTCAGAACTATCGATAAACGCCATGTATACGTGCTCCTTGGTACGATACGACCTGCATTGTCCGTTGACGCGAACAAAAATAGTGTTGGTAAGTATAATGCATGCAAAATCTCGTGCGGCGTGTTATTATTATGTCTCCTTTGTATCAGGAGGACTCTTCATGGAAGAAATAATCAATAGACAGGTCGCTTACGTTAACAGCATCCACGAGACGCTCGTCGGTTTTACGGGTAGGCGTCTGCGCATTCGCGCCAATATGGGGCGCTCCAAGATCATCGAGCGCGAAGGCGTGCTCACCCAAGCTCACAAGTCGCTCTTCATCGTCGAGACGGACGAGAAGCGCGGTCGCAAGGCGCGTCAGTCCTATCAGTACGTGGATGTCCTGACGGGCACGGTCGAGCTTACCAACCCCGAGGACGAGCAACCGCTTTTCCCGGCGCTTCAGCAAGAGGCCATCTAGCCTATTCGCACATGGGCAATCCGCAATCAGAGGCGTTGGTGCTTGAGGCTCGCGCCAAGGTCAATCTGTGTCTCGCGATATCCTATCCGCCAGTCGATGGCTACCATTCGCTGCGCTCCGTCTTCCAGGAGCTCGATTTGCACGATGTCGTGCGCGTTCATATCGAGCCTGGTATTGCTTCGCAGGCGCTGCAAACGCAGGCGGGAACGCATGTGTTGTTGACATGCGACGTCGACGGCCTCGACTCGCGTGATAACCTCGTCTTTCGTGCCATCGACGCAGCCGAGCAAGCTTGCGGGCCTGCGGCAGTCGCTGACGGTGCCACGCTCGTCATCGAGGTCGAGAAGCATATCCCAACAGGCGGTGGGCTCGGCGGTGGCTCGAGCGATGCGGCTGCGACGCTCAAGGCGTACGCGCAACTCGCGGACATTCCCGTGCACGATGAGCGCCTTGTTGCGGTTGCCCGTGTTCTCGGTGCCGACATCGCCTTCTTCCTCTACGGCGGATGCGCCCTCATGGGCGGACGCGGTGACCTGCTCGAGTGCGCGCTGCCACCGCTTGCGGCTCCCGTCGTCCTCATGGGAAGCAACGATGGCCTTTCTACGGCAACGGTGTACCGCGCCTTCGACGATGACCCCGTGCCTGCGCCCGATGCCGATGCGCTCGCCCAAGCGTTGCGTATGGCCACAGACGACACCGCCGCCATTGCCGCGCTCTGTGCAAACAACCTTGGGCCCGCGGCCTGTGCGGCCGACCCGCGTATTCAGCAGCGCCTTCATATGGCACATGGGCATCCCGATGTGCTCAACGCGCTCGTCTCGGGAAGCGGATCGACGAGTTTCGCCATCTGCGCCGACGAGGCGGGTGCGCAGCGTTTCGCGCATGACATCGCTCCCGTGTGCGACTGGGTTCGCATATGTCGCGTTCCCCGCATCGCCGCTTGAGAATCGTGCCGCGGTTCACTAGAATCATGCAGGCAGGCTACTGGGGCATCGTTCAACGGTAGGACAGCGGTTTTTGGTACCGCGAATGAGGGTTCGATTCCTTCTGCCCCAGCCATTCAATTACTTCAATGGGAGCGCATGTGGAAGCTAAAGCTTTGATTCTTGCAGCAGGCGCTGGAACCCGCATGAAATCCAACAAACCGAAGGTCGCCCACGAGATGCTGGGCAAGCCGCTTGTGCGTTGGGTTGTGGATGCGGCACGCCAGGCTGGTTGCGAAGACGTTCACGTGGTCATTGGCCATGGTCGTGAGCAAGTCGAGCCCTTGCTCGGCGATTGCGTCATTTCGTACCAGCTCGAAATGCTCGGCACGGGCCATACGGTCATGTGCGCGGCGGACAAGCTCGAAGGCTTCGAGGGAAACGTCGTCGTACTCTGCGGCGATTCGCCGCTTATCAGGCCGGCTACCATCGAGGCGCTCATCGCAGCGCACGAGGCCACTGGCTCTGCCGCCACGGTGCTTACGATGGAGCCCGCCGATCCCTTCGGATACGGGCGTATCGTGCGCGACGAGAGTGGCAACGTGTGCGGCATCGTTGAGGAGAAGGACTGCACGGACGAGCAGCGCGCCATCCGCGAGTGTAACTCCGGTGTCTTCTGCTTCTCCGCTCCCGCGCTTCTGAGCCATCTTGACAAGCTCGATCGCAATAACGCCCAGGGTGAGTATTACCTCACGGACATGCTTGCGCTGCTGGCAGCCGATGGCCTGACCGTGTCGAGCATGGTCGTCGAGGATGACGACGAGTGCCTTGGCGTCAATTCGCGCTCGCAGCTTGCCGCCGCGAGCAAGATTGCGCAGCTCCGCATCAACGAGCAGCTCATGGCAGATGGCATCACGATGCTCGATCCCGATCTCGTGTGGGTCGGTCCCGACTGCATTGTCGAGAACGATGTGGAGCTGCTGCCGATGACCATGCTCTGGGGCAGCACGCGCGTCTCGAGCGGTTGTGTCATTGGTCCCAACACGCGTCTCACCGATTGCGCTATCGGTGCCGATAACGTGCTCGAGGAAGTCGTGGGCATCGAGACGACCACCGAGACCGGCGTTACGGTTGGCCCCCGCGCCTATCTGCGCCCCGGCACCTATCTGTGCGAGGGCGCGCATGTGGGTACGCATGTCGAGATCAAGAAGTCCACGGTGGGTCCGGACAGCAAGGTGCCGCACCTTTCCTACATCGGCGACGCGACGATTGGGACCGACGTCAATATCGGCGCTGGCTCGATTACCTGCAATTACGATGGCGTGAACAAGCATCAAACAGTCATTGGCGACTTCACGTTCGTCGGATCGAATACGATGCTCGTCGCTCCCGTCAAGCTCGGCTCCAATGTCGTGACGGGTGCCGCGAGTTGCATCACCAAGGACGTGCCCGATGGTGCACTCGCCGTCGAGCGCAACGAGCAGAAGATCGTCGAGGACTGGACCGCGCGGCATTTCAAGAGCAAGCGCACGAGCTAACGAAGGGATTGTAACGATGGGAAAAAGGCGGAGCAGGGCCGCAGAGCGCAAGCTGCATATCTTCTCGGGTTCGGTGTATCCGGAGCTCGCCGACGAGATCGCAGGTCACCTTGATGTCGAGTTGGGTGATATCACGCTCGAGAAGTTCGCCAACGGCGAGACCTACGCACGCTTCATGGAGTCCGTACGCGGCGAGGATGTCTTTCTCGTCCAGTCGATTTCGGGCGACGTCAACGATGCGCTCATGGAGCTGCTCATCATGACCGATGCCGCCCGGCGTGCCAGCGCGGGAAGGATCCATGCCGTAGTCACGCACTACGGTTATGCACGTCAGGACCGCAAGGCCGCCGCACGCGAGCCGATTACCGCCAAGCTCGTCGCGCGCATGCTCGAGACGGCGGGTATCGACTCGATCACGACCATCGACTTGCACCAGGGCCAGATCCAGGGCTTCTTCGAGAAGCCGGTCAATCACCTGACGGCGCTCAACCTCTTCGCCGATTACTTCGAGGGTCTCGGGCTCGACAACCTCTGCGTCGTGAGCCCGGACGTGGGTCGCGCCAAGGTTGCCAAGAAGATGAGCGACCTGCTCAACGCCGATCTCGCCATCATGCACAAGGGCCGTCCTTCGCATAACGTGGCCGAGATTACGAGCATCATCGGTGATGTCGAGGGTAAGAACTGCATCCTCAACGATGACATGATCGACACTGCGGGTACCATTTGCGCGGGTATGAAAGTGCTCAAAGATCGCGGTGCCAAGTCTGTGCGCGTCAGTGCCACGCATCCGATTTTCTCCGGTCCCGCCTACGAGCGTCTCGAGAACTCGGTCGCTGACGAGATCGTCGTGTGCAACACGATTCCCATCCCCGAGGAGCGCCTTACTGGCAAGATCAAGCAGATTAGCATCGCTCCGCTCTTCGCGCAGGCGATTAACAACGTCTTCAATAACGGCTCGGTCTCGACCCTGTTCGACCCGGACTTCGCACTGTAACGATGGACTACAAGCTCATAGCAGGTTTGGGCAATCCTGGCCCCGAGTACGAGGCCACGCGGCATAATGCTGGCTTTCTCGCGCTTGACCTGCTTGCCGATGAGCTGGGAGCGCGTTACTGGAAGAACGAGAGCGGTGCACTCGTCGCGCATGTGCAGCATGGCGGCGAGGAGCTGTTGCTCGTCAAGCCACAGGCGTACATGAACACGAGCGGTGGTCCCATCAGCAAGCTTGCCGCCGCGTACAAGATCGCTCCCGCCGAGTTGCTCGTCATCCACGACGAGATGGACCTCGAACCGGGAACGATACGCGTGAAGGTAGGCGGTGGCCACGGTGGCCACAACGGCCTCAAGTCGATCCATGCCAAACTCGGGAGCGACGCGTACACGCGCGTGCGCGTGGGCACGGGGCACCCGCCGGGACGCAAGTCCGTGACGGACTTCGTGCTTCAGGTGCCCAAGGGGGCTGAGGCGGAGAGCTTCGAGCACGCGGTCGCGCTTGCCGCCGATGCCGCGCTTTGCGCGATTGACGAGGGTGCGACAACGGCCATGAACAGGTATAACTGAGGGTAGCGCCATGGATCAGCGAAGTTCGCGTTCATATGGAGACTCCCGTTCGGGCCGGCGTCCCGATTACGATAGCGAGGGCGTACAGGGTCGTTTCGGCCGCCAGGAGGACTGGCGCGAAGCGGAGCGCAAACAGGCTGCCCGCAAGCTGACGCTGCGTGAGCAGGTCGAGCTCGAGGCTGCCGAGATGGAGCGCGAACGTCGCGAGACTGCCGAGCGGCGAGCTGCCGAGCAGCGCCGCCGCCGTCAGATGGCGCAGCAGCAGGCTGCCGAGGAGCGGATGCGCCGCCAGCAGGAGGAAGAACGCCGTCGTAACAGGCCGCTCGAACCTGAGGCGAACGTGCAGGGGCGTTTTGGTCGCCAGAGCCCGCGCCCGAATCCCGAGCGACTGGAACGCGCGCGAGCCACCCAGCAGGCACGCCAGCAATACGACTACCAGCGCTCGACGCACAGCACGCGGGCGCAGGCATCGTCATACGAGCATGAGCGGGCGCAGCGTCCTCTGCGCCAGACGCCGACGCAGGCTGACGCGCAGCGTCAGGCGCAGCAGCGGGCTCAGCGTCAGGCTGCACAGGAACAATCACAGCAATACGTGCGCCAGCAGCGCTCGGTGCAGCGCGAACAGGCGGCGCAGGAGCATGACGAGTGGCAGCCACGCACGCAGCCCCAGGCAGGCCGTGTGCAGGAGCCGCAGGAAGCCCCCGACGCGCAGGTCGTTCCCGCTGCGCACGGTGGGCGACACATGCCGCGCGTGCACCAGACGGAGGAGGCGCAGCACGCATCCGCATACGCGCAGGCGCGACAGACGCAGCAGGCGCACGAGGCGCAATGGGGAGTCGACCAGGGCCTCGGGCAGCATTCCAAGGATCAACTCGACCCATTCGAGCCGCAGGTTTTGCAAGAGGCAGAGTCGCAGGCTCAGCCCTGGGCACAGCAGCAAGGGCGGCAGTCGGCGTATAGACCGAGTTTCGGCGACCCCGAGGCGACGAGCCGCTATGCGCGCGAGAGCTACGGGTCGAGCCGCAAGAAAGGCTCCTTCACGGTAAATCCTGCGGGTCATTCGGGGAAGTCGATGTTCGATCGGCGTCCCAACGTCGACCGCACGCCGAGCAGCCACAGGAGCTCCAGCTCGAAGCTGCCAAACATATCGCCTAAGATCATCGCCGTCATCGCTGCGATATTTGTCATCGTGATACTCGTGAGCCTTTTTAACTCTTGCGGTCAACAGGGCGATGCAGATGCAGACCAAACGCAGGGCGCTACGGCCTCCGTCGCAAAGCAGGCATCCCTGCCTACGCCCATCATGTCCGAGAGCTCGGGCATTACCATGCATTCTGCCGTTGCGATGGAGGACCTGACCGAAGTCCTGATTCACAATGCCTCCTATGCTTATGCAAACGAAATCACGACGCAGCTCAAAGAGGCCAAGAACACGGACATCATCGCGGCGCACGGAACGGGACGCGTGGCCTCCGAGCAGCCCACGGGCGATAAGTGGATGACGGGTGAGTTCATCCGATGCTTCAGAGAAGGCAACGCTGGTCCCGTCATGAGCGCGATTGACTGCGGTGGCCCCGTGGGGGCGACGGTGTATGCGCCGGTTACGGGAGAGGTTATCCTCGTCAAGCAGTACAAGCTCTATAACGAGATCGATGATTATCGCATCCATATCCGTCCCGAGGGGCGCCCCGACCTGGACGTCGTGCTCATTCACCTGACTGACGTGACGGTGAAGGCCGGTGATAAGGTGACGGCGGGCGTAACGCCCATGGCGAAGATCCGCGATGTTTTCCAGTACCTTGGCGATTCGATGCAGCTCAAAAACTATACGGCCGAAGGCGATAATGGCAATCACACGCACATCCAGGTCAATAACGCCAATCATCCTGAATATACGGCCCTCGACGAGCTCAAACCGCAGCCCGCGACACCAAGCGAGCCGAATGCACAGGCTACTGGTGATGCAAGTACGCCAACCACCGATGCGTAGCCGAAGTTTTTTCGACTTCCTTCTTTACGAATGGGGTAAGTTTCTGTAGTATTGCTTTCGCTGTTGACGCGGGGTTGTAGCTCAGCTGGTTAGAGCGCCGGCCTGTCACGCCGGAGGTCGCGGGTTCGAGCCCCGTCAATCCCGCCAACATCAGTCCTAATCGCCGTTCGTCTGAGCGGCGTTTTTGCTATCTGGAGGCGAATCGTGACAATAAGAGACGTTCGCGACTGCCCAACAAGTGGCTTGTTCTATGGTGGCCGGGCAGGACGTAAGGAAGGCCTCCTCGTTGACGGTGAGCCCTGGATTGCAAAGTACCCCCGCACGACGCGCGACTTGGTGGGCAAGAATCTCCCCTCGTATACGTCCAGTCCCATATCCGAGTATTTGGGCTCGCATATCTTCGAGCTTGCTGGCATTCCCGTGCAGCAGACGGAACTCGGATATCGCAACGGCAAGGTCGTATGCTTGTGCAAGGATTTTACGTATCCCGACTTGCGCCTCTTCGAGTTCAAAGAGCTGAAGAACTCATTGTCGGATGACGATGAGGGGTTCTCTTCGGCGCCTTCCGATGGCGAGAGCGTCTATTTGGGCGATGTGCTCGCAGCAATCGAGACGGTTCCCGTCTTGAGGGATGTTGTCGGTGTCAGGGAGCGCTTCTGGGACATGTTCGTCATCGACGCCTTTCTCAAGAATCCTGACCGAAATAACGGCAACTGGGGCTTGCTCATGGATGGTGATATGACGTATAGCCTCGCCCCTGTATATGACCTGGGCAGCTCGCTTTTCAGCAAACGCAGCGACTCCGTCACGGCAGCGCGCCTGGATGACCCAATCGACATCGAGCAGGATGCCTTTGGCACAAACGTCTCGTGCTACAAACTTGCAATGCCCGATGGCGCAAGCGAGGCAATTCATCCTTTCGAGTACATGAGAAAGACGGATAACCCAGATTTGCGCGCCGCCATAGCCCGCTTCGCCCAGGCTATCGATATGGATGCAGTTGACGGGCTCATCGATTCCGTTCCGGAAGAAGCCTACGGTATCGTGCTCATGACCGATGTCGTACGCGAGTCGCATAAGCGCCTGCTCCGCTACCGTTTCGAAGAGGGAATCCTGCCACTGATTTAGAAACGCTCGGGGAAGGTACAATGCATATCGTTTGGGCGTTATCTGCATAATAAGCTGCATGATATCTTGAGCAATGCGCCGCCAAGAGGAAGGTCTTTCCGTGACTCTTTCACGCCGATCGTGGTCCTCGTTTGCTTTTCTTGCCACAGTGCTGGCGCTCTACATCTATGGCGTTATCTCAGCGAGTCAGATTCCCACGGAGGTCGTTGCCATGGCGCTTCCGCTCGACTTCATGGTCGGGATACCCCTGGCGTTTTATCTCGTCGTCTTGCGTCCGAAGAAGATGACGCCTCTGGCGATACTTCCGGTTATTTGGCTGGGGTATGGCCTGAGTGCGCTTGCGCTTGGCTCGCCAACTGCCGGCACCTTGCCCGTATTGCTCGCGGCTCTCTTCCCGGTGGAAGTTGCGATTGCCGTTAGGGAGATTCTTCGCCTCGCGCGCTTGTTTAAACGCGCGAAGACGCAGAGCGCGGACCCGCTGGAGTGGCTCTATGCAGTCACGCACTATCTGGTGCGCAAAGAACTGCCTGCGCGCATGATGGCAGCAGAACTGGGTGTTTGGTATTACGCGTTGTTTTCCTGGCGTCAGAAGCCGAGTGTTGAAGCGGATGACAAGGCCTACAGTTATCATAACGCAGGCGGCTACATGAGCGTGATGCTGGGATTTGGGCTGGCCTTTCCGGTCGAGATTGTTGCCGTGCACATGCTCCTCTCACAATGGAATGCGACAGTCGCAATAGTCGTGACGCTGCTCTCCGTCTATGCTGCCGTTTGGCTTGTGGGTGATGCAAGGGCGCGTGTCCTGCGTCCGGTGGTTCTGGGGAAAGATGAGCTGCGAATAGAATGCGGCATCCAGATGAAGGGGACGATATCCCTCAGCAACATTGCAAGCGTGAGCTGCCATGAGCCTGCGGATATCGACAAGGCCGATAAGCTGAGCTACGGCACCTTCTACCAGGCAAACGTGTGGATTGTGATGCACGGACCTGTCGAGGTGCGGACTCTTCTGGGAACGAAGAGGCCCCTCGCGATCGGGCTGAGCCTGGATGATCCGGAAGGGTTCATCCAGGAGTTTTTCCAAGCGACAAACGGTCTTTATCAAGGAGAATCATGACAAGCCCCACCCTTGCGCCACCGCGAGGACGGTCGGTGGATACAAGCCGATGAGATTCGGGCCTTTGGCGATGCGGCTCACAAGGCGGTCAACGCGTATCGTGAAATATGGTGGTGAGGCTTGATAGGAAGGCCGTTCGGGTCAATGGATAGTCCATCGTTCAGGCGCTTCGCTACATAAGAGAACCGAGACGGTAGGGACCCAATTGTCACCGTGTCTCGGTTCTAGTGGATTCAGTATAGCATCTACTTTAGTCGATGGACAGCTCTGCGCTTGTCAACGAAAATAAGCGATTTCAGCTTGCGTCTGGTGGCAATGGACTTCTCCAGTCAGCAACTCGTGAGGCCAGACCCCGCAAGCACCGTCGATGATGACTTTCCCATGCTGCTCGTTCATGTACGGGATTATACGTGAGTAATGAGACGGAAAGAGTTGGACCCGTCGTATCACAAGATATGTTTTTGCTGGGAAGCTCAAATCGTGTTTGAAAGTGCGCCACTCTATTCAGTGGACTTCCAAACACGATTGAAAGTTTAGAGCCCCTCCAAGAGATGGGTCACCATTAAACCGCATGCTGAACAGTCTTTCGCGGTGCGCATGACGGTACTGACTCATTCATAATTGCGCTATGAAGGAGGGATACTCATGAGCATGGCCTCGATACAGTCTATATCTGATAGTGTCGCCGAAGCGGTCAGTGAATACAACGGCATGATGGATAGCCATGATCACATTGACGAGGTCGCGCTTTTTGGCAGCTATGCCGAAGAGCGGGCTACAGATAAATCCGACGTTGACTTGCTTGTGACGTTTCGCTCATCGGTGGTGAGTCTCTTCACGCTTGCTCAGGCGCTCATGGTTATGGAAAAGCATCTAGGCAAAAACGTCGATCTGGTTCAAAACCCCCTTCCCGAGGATACTCTTCTGAATATTCGCAAGGTGGTGCCTTTGTATGAAGGATGATGATCGCCGCGTTCTTGAGATATTCGTAAGTGAGATAGGTCACAGTGAGGGAAGACTATCCGTGAATTAAGGAATATGCACTCGATTTGCTTGGGGCATAGATGCCAAGGGCCGCGAGTTCGAGTCTCGTCTATCCCGTTAACATCAGTTTCGAAAAGCCGCTTTCGAGGGGCTTTTTTGTTGGGCGGGTTTTCTAATACATTTGCGCAGACCTTTATCAAATGCGCCATATGATATACAATATATATACCCAGTAGGTATATATGCTATTCGAATATGATGAGCATAAAAACGAGTTAAACATAGAGAAGCACAAAGTCAGTTTCGAGGAAGCGCAGGAAATCTGGGATGATCCTGATCTGATCGTGCTTCCGGCGAGAAAGCGCGGGGAGAAGCGCAAGCTCGCCATTGGCGCGACATATGCAGCTATATTTAGCGTGGTGCACACAATGCGGGGAGAGGCGATTCGTCTGATATCAGCGCGTAGGGCAACAGAAAAAGAGGTGAGGCGATATGAGCAGGGCAAAAACGAACGATAGGCTCGAGACGGCATTCGATGCTGGCGAGGATATGGGGGAGTTCTTTGACTTCGATGATCCCGCATACCCAAACCGTGAGATCAAGCGCGTCAATGTCGATTTTCCTCAATGGATGGTTGCGGGTCTCGATGCAGAGGCCATGCGTCTTGGGATTAATCGGCAGGCAGTGATCAAAACGTGGATTGCCGAAAGGCTTGATGCACGGACGATGGCTCATAGTCGCTAAACATGCCGTCGGTATTTCGTGTGGGCCAAAGGCGGTCATCATGAATGCCCCCCTGCTCTCGGGAATCCACATCGCAGCGCCCTCGCCAACGGCTACAATATCCCTCACGACACCGTCTCTCGCGAAAGGCGCCCCTATGGCAAGCGTGCACGTCATCGACCATCCGCTCATCGAGGCAAAGCTCACGCACATGCGCGATCGCGATACGACCTCGCCCGAGTTCAGAATGCTTCTCAAGGAGATCTCAATTCTCATGGGCTATGAGATTACGCGCGATTTTCCCACCAAGCTGCGCGAGGTCGATACGCCGATTTGCCGCGGTTCCTTTCCCGTTCTCAAGGATGACTTCTTCACCATCGTGCCCATCCTGCGCGCCGGCCTCGGCATGGTCGACGGCCTGCTGGAGCTCATGCCCTTTGCTCACGTGGGTCATATCGGCCTCGTGCGAAACGAGCAGACGCACCTGCCCGAGGAGTACTACTACAAGATGCCCGAGGGCTACGAGAACTCCGTCATCATGGTGGTCGACCCCATGCTGGCCACGGGCGGCAGCGCAGTCGACGCCATCAACAGCCTGAAGAAACGGGGCTGCAATAACATCCGCCTCGTGAATCTGGTGGCTGCTCCGCAGGGAATCGAGGCGGTGCGCACAGCGCATCCCGATGTCGACATATACGTTGCCGCTGTGGATGAGGGACTCAACGAGAACGCCTACATCGTGCCCGGCTTGGGCGATGCGGGCGACCGCATCTTCGGCACGCGATAGAGAGGAAGCCCGTATGGTGCACATGACGGACGATGAATTCGAGGAGCTCGTCCAAGAAGCGCTCGATGATATGCCCGAGCAGTTCATGGACGACTTGGAGAACGTCGCCGTGGTCATCGCCGACGAACCGACGGATGAGGAGCTGAGTCGTCTCGATGACGAAGGCCATCCGGCGGGCGTTCGCTATGGTGGCGAGATTCTGGGCCTCTATAGTGGCGTGCCCCTCACCGAGCGTTACTACGATGATTTCGAGGGCGGGTATCCCGATGTCATCACTATCTTCAAGGGACCGCACGAGCGTTGCTTCGGCTCGCGTGACACGATTACCAAGGAAGTGCGCAAGACCGTCATCCACGAAATCGGGCACTACTTCGGTCTAGATGACGCGCGCCTCCACGAGATGGGGTATTAGCGGCTGGTCCCTATGCCGTGATGAGCGTGCCGTCCTCGCCGCGCAGGGCCTCGGCCGCGTGCTCGAGCGAGGCGATGAGGGCACGTCCGCCGGGATGTGCCTCGACGAACTCAACGCAGGCCTGCACCTTGGGCAGCATGCTGCCGGGCGCGAATTGCCCCTGTTCGATGTACTCGTGCGCTTCGTGCACGGTCATGGTGTCGATTTCCTTTTGTTCGGGCGTGTTGAAGTTCAGGCAGACCTTGTTCACCGCCGTGAGGATGACGAGGAAGTCCGCCCGGAGCTTCCAGGCCAGGATCGAGCTCGTGAGGTCCTTGTCTATGACGGCCTCGACCTCGGTGTAGAGGTCGTCGTTTTCGACGACGGGAATGCCGGCGCCACCGCAGGCGACGACGATGTAGCCCTCATCCATGAGGTCGCGAATCTGGTCGATCTCGACGATGTGCTGTGGACGGGGGCTTGCCACGACACGGCGCCAACCGCGTCCGGAATCCTCCTTGACCGGCACGCCCTCGGCTTTGGAGAGCTTCTCCGCCTCGTCCTTGGTCATGAAGGCGCCGATGGGCTTTTCCAGGTCCTTGAACGCGGGGTCGTCATCGTCCACCACCACATGAGTCACGACGTCGACCACCGAGCGCATGATGTCGAACTCGTGCAGCTGGTTCATGAGAGCGCAGGTGAGCTGAGCGCCGATATAGCCTTGGCTCATGGCGTTGCAGTCCTGCAGGGGCATGAAGGGCACGTGGGTTGGATCGTCGTCATGGGCGACCTCGAAGGCCTGGTTGATGATGCCGACCTGGGGGCCGTTGCCGTGGGTAATGACGACGTTGATGCCCTCCTTGATCATCTTGGCGATGAACTTGGCGCTATCGGCGATGTGGCTGCGCTGCTCTTTGGGATCGTCTCCCAGAGCGTTTCCGCCCAAGGCGATGACGACGCGCTTGCCCATGAGGTCGGTCTGGTTCATGATGCATCCCTCTCTGAGGTGAATTAGCCTCTGAAAAATATACTCCATTTTCTCCGTCATTTCGAGCGGGGCGAACGAAGCGCCTGCCCCGCTGCCAGTGCCGAGCGGGGCGAACGAAGCGCCTGCCTCTTTGTCATTTCGAGCGCAGCCGCCAAAGGCGGCGAAGTCGAGAAATCTCACTCTTAACCCTCTATTTATGGCAAGGGAGGAGATTTCTCCACTCCGGCGCTACGCGCCTCCGGTCGAAATGACAAGCGGGTCGCCTTCGGCCCCCCGGTCGAAATGACAGCGGGGTCGATGTGCCCGCTTATTGACAGGTGCAACCGACGGTTGCGGCCGATAAAATGCAAAATGACTACGAGAGATGCTAGTGCAACCAGGGCGTAAACCGTATGTTTGGCGAGAGGAAAACGCATGACACCAAAACGAAGGGAACCACGCATGAACGTCGAAATCGCGCAGCGTCTTGCAGCCATGCGTCGTGAGAAGGGCTATAGCCAAGAGGAGCTTGCTAACAGACTCGGGCTCTCGCGCCAGGCCGTTTCGAAATGGGAGCGAGCCGAATCATCACCCGACACGGGGAACCTTATCGCGTTGGCCGATCTCTACGGCGTGACGCTCGATGAGCTTGTACGCGTAGATGTCGACATCGCCGACGATGTCCGCTTCGAGGAGGCGGATAAAGAAACGACGGTCGAAGTGACCGCCGAGACGATTACGGCGGCAGCCGAAAGCGCGGCAGCAACAGCTGCCCGTGCCGAGGCAGCTGCACGTGTGCACGAGCTGAAGGATGAACTGAAAGACGCTGTGGCGCAGGCAGCGGCCGATGCGCAACCCAAAGCGCCCGATACGCCACAGCCGCCACCGCCCGATCCAAAGACGCGCTATACGCCGCAGGCCCCAGAAGGCCCGCAAACATCCGGACACCCTGCACGCAGCCCTTGGGCGACCTTTCCGTACCCCGTTGCCTGCGTGATCATTTACCTGATCATCGGCTTCGTGTTTGGCTGGTGGCATCCGGGATGGGTCATCTTCCTCACGATTCCCATCTACTACTGGATAGTGCGTGTTGTCGAGGATGACCCCAATTGGCAGGCGTCCCATGACGACACGTCCTCGAGGGGCTGATGACCATGACACGATTGACCAATGCCTCATATGTGAAGATAGGCCTTCTTGTACTCCTGGCCATCGTGCTGTGCGGTGGTATCGTTAGCTGCTCCGCGCGTTGCACGCCAAGCTATGACTTCGACTATTCCTACGATGACGTCACCATGCGCGAGACCGGCGCTGGTTCTGTCGCCGGCGCGAACGTGCAGAACATCGCCATCGCCTGGGCTGCTGGCTCCGCGACCGTTACCGTTTGCGATGATGCCGAGACGAATGGCGAGGTGGTCTTTACCGAGACGGGTTCGGCCGTGCGTAGCCATCCCCTACGTTGGACCTGCGAGAACGGTACGCTCTACATCAGTTACGATAGCCTGAAAAACGGCATCTTCGGTTGCTCGAGTTTTGGCTCCAAGCAACTTGAGGTCAAGATTCCACGCAGCGTCGCGCAGGCGCTCGGCCGTTTCGAGCTCGATGTCGCCTCGGGTGATTACACCGTCGAGGGTCTGACGTGTCAGACCGCAAAACTCGGTATCGCTTCCGGCACCGTTGAGGCGACCGATGTAGTCGTTCAGAATCTCAAGGCTGACATTGCGAGCGGACGCATTGCCCTGACCGGTGATCTTACCGATACGCTTGACCTGAAGATGGCCAGCGGCGATGCCAGCGTTTCGACTGAGCAGTGTCCCAAGAGCGGAAAGCTGGACATCGCGAGCGGGTCGGTAAATGTTGCGCTCCCAAGTCAGAGCGCTTTCGAGCTCTCCTACGACGCCCTATCGGGTCGTGTCGACAGCGAGTTTTCCGTGCGGTCGGGCACGCCCTATGCCGGGCCGCCCAACTCAAACGGAAGCACTGTCTACGGTGATACGAATGCCGAGGTCACGGGGCGCTTTGACGTGGATATGGCGAGCGGAAACCTTGCCTTCCGCAAGATGTAGCGCCGACGCGCTAGAAATCGATGCCGTGCCAGCCGATGCCCTCATCGCGCCAACCCATGTCGATGAGAACGTCGCGCTCGCCCCAGTCCGTCGTGTAGTGATGATTGTTCGAGAAGGCGTTGGGATTGTATACGCGATAAACCGGCACGCGCTGCTCGGTGTCGGCGTACCAGCCAACGCCTTCGTCGTTCCATCCCGCATATATGAGGACGGCACGCTCGATTTCACTTGTCGTGTAATGATGCTCGCCCGCATTGGGATTGTAGAGGCGGAATACAGGGGTGCCCCATGAGGGAGCGGTCCATGCAATGCCTTCGGGCTTCCAGCCGCGCCACATGAGGTCGTTGCGCTCCTCGACGCTCGCCGTATAGAAGTGCTCACCACTATTGGGGTTGTACATGCGGTACATGGTTTGGCCCTGATCCGTTGGATTGGGGCCTGGCTGCGGTTCGGGATCGGGAGTCGGTTCGGGATCTGGCGTAGGGTCAGGCTTGGGTTCCGGCTCGGGATCGGGTTTGGGGTCGGGCTTGGGTTCCGGCTCTGGGTCGGGCTTGACGGCAGTGGGGTCAGGAGCAACCGTGAACTTCGCGCTTGCCGAACCGGTGATGGAGACAATGTCAACGGTGTGCTCGCCTTCGGTCAGCGTCTGGAGATACGAGGGCTTGAGCGCGACGATTGTCGAGCCTTCGGTAACCTCGTAATTTGCGGCATCAACGGAGGTGTCGTCAATCTTCACGCCCTCGAAGAGCAGGATATTCGCATCTGAGCGAAGCGAGAAGCCGTCTTTGGAGCCCTTCGTCCAGGTGACCGCCGTCTCGTCGGTGATGACGGGAGCCTCGACCGCGGGCTTGAGGTTGGTATATGTGTCTTCAATACCTTGGCGGTCGGTGTAAATCTGCTCCGAGGTGTAGGTTTCGCCTGTTGTTGCAGATTGCCATTCGCTTTCCGGGAGCTTGCCCTCCTCGCTCGTGAAGCGGAACTTGTCGCCAAGCTTTACACGGACGAGGGAATTGCAGTTGGAGAAGACGCCTCTCATATCCGAACATGCGCTCGTATCAAAACTTGACAGGTCAACGGCGACAAGGGAGGTGCAGCCAGCGAACATGCCGCCCATGCGCATAAGATTTGAGGTGTCAAACGATGAGAGGTCAACCATGAGCAGAGAGCTGCAAGCGGAGAACATGCTGCTCATGTTGGATGTCTCTGAAGTGTCGAGATTAGATAGGTCGACGGTGACGAGTGACGAGCATCCGCGGAACATGCCACCTAGGCTACCGGCGTAGATGCCATCGGCAAGCTCGACGCTCGTGATGCTAGCAGCCTGCGCTTGCCATGGTGCATTGCCGGAGATGCTCAGCGTGCCGCTCTCCCCGTTGACAGGCCAAATTTTCAGTTTGCCGGTATCGTCAATCTGCCAGAGAAGGTCGCCGTAGGCCTGGGCGTCGGTTGCCTCCTGGGCAACGAGCGGCGTGTCCTGGTTGACGGCCTGCCCGGGCGTTGCCAATGCCGCCGCCGGCACGAAGGCCGTTGCTAGCGCCAGTGCAAGAACATATGCTCCAATTCTTTTTAACGTGCCCATATGTATCATCTGCTCCTTTTGCCGATGAAACCCGAAGATCGAGATTTCCCGACTCTACTTACTTTGCTCGAAATGACAAGGAGACTCTCCATCATCGACTGATCCCATGCCAGCCAATGCCCTCGTCCTGCCAACCGATGGAGAGCAGGATGTCACGCTCGCCGATATCCGTCGTGTAGTGGTGGTTATTCGAAAAGGCATTGGGATTGTATAGGCGATACAGTGGCGTGCGATATGCGGTATCGGAGTACCAGCCGATGCCCTCGTCATTCCAACCTGCCCAGATGAGGGAGTCGCGCTCTTCGACCGAAAGCGTGTAGTGGTGCTCGCCAGCGTACGGGTTGTAGAGACGATAGACGGGGTCACCCCATGCCGGAGCGGTCCAGCCCACGTCCTCGCCGCGCCATCCGCACCAGATGAGGTGGTCTCGCTCCTCGATGCTCGACGTGTAGAAATGCTCGCCGGAATTGGGGTTATAGAGGCGATACATCGGATAGCCCTCGTTGCTTGGCGGCTGCCAAGGATCATCGGGGCCAGATGGGTTATCCGGTCCCGGCGGCGTTGGACCGGGATCATCGGGATTATCGGGGCCCGGTGGGGTCGGGTCGTCTGGTCCCGGGTTGACGCTTGGGTCGTCACCAACCGTGAAGGTCGTGCTCGCCGCGCCCGTGGCCGAGACGATCTCGAGCGTGTGCTTGCCATTGGGAAGCGAGGCAAGGTAGTCGCGCTTGAGGGTGACGATGGTCGACCCCTCGCGCAAATCATACTTGCTCGATTCGATCACTTTACCATCGACTTTTACATGCGTGAAAATGATAAGAGGTGCGCTCGAGCGGAACTCCGCCCCGCTTGTCATGCCCCGATGCCAGCTTGCGTTCGCGCCAGCTGTGATTGTGGGGACTTCGTCCTTGATGTCGTGGCGCTTGGCGTAGGTGTCCGCGATGCCCTTGCATTCGGTGGCGATTTGATGCGAGCTATAGATCTTCTGCGTGGATGCCGCCTGCCAGAACGCCTTGGGAAGCTCGCTTGCTGTTCCCACAAAGACGAACTTCTCGCCCAGGGTCAGCTTGTCGAGCGCCTCGCACCCTTCGAAAATGCTGTCCATGACGGTGACCTTGGAGCTATCGATGCTCGAAAGGTCAAGTTCCGCGAGCTTGGAGCAGCCGGAGAACAGCGCGCCCATGTCCGTAACGCCGGGAGTGGCCACGTCGGTAAGATCGATTGAGGTCAACTGCAGGCAGTCCGAGAACATGCCATGCAAGGAGGTGAGCTTTGTCGTGTCGATGCCGGTAAGCGTAGCCAACTCAAGGGCGGAGCAGCCTGCGAACATGGAGCCCATGCTCTCGACGTTGGCTGTGTCGATGGTGGAAAGGTCGATGGAGGGAAGCGAGCTGCATCCTTTGAACATCGAGTCCATGTTCGTCACGTTGGCAGTCTTGAAGCCTGTGAGGTCGGCAGAACGCAGCCCCGAACAACCTTCGAACAGGCTGCTCATGTCACGGACGTAGACGGTGTTGATGTCGGTCAAGCCGAGGGGCTCGACCGATTCCAGCGCTGCGCATCCTTTGAACATCGAGTTCATGTTCGACAAGCTCGAAGTGTCCAGTCCGGAAAGCGACGACGCACGGAGGCTCACACAGCCCTCGAACATCGAGCTCGTATCCGAAACGCCGTCAAGATTGATATGCGTGACTCCTGATGCGTCAACCGAGGGCAGATGCGTGCATCCTTTGAACATGGCGTTCATGTTCCTGAGATACGTCGTGTCAGCATCGCTGGCGAAGATGAGTGATGCAAAGGCGCTGCATCCCTCGAACATCGAGCTTACGTCCATGGCTCGCGCAAGGTTGTTGTGCGAGAGGTCAAGCCCGCTGAGTGAAGTGCATCCCTTGAACATGGCATTCATGTTCGACGCACTGCTCGTGTCAAGGCCCGCGATGTCGACGGCGGAGAGCGAGGTGCATCCCTCGAACATCGAGCTCATGTCCGTTACACCCGAAGTGGCGACTCCTGCAAAACTCAGGGTCCTGAGCGAGGTGCAGCCTTTGAGCATGCCGCTTGTGCTCTTTGCAGCTGGCACGTTGAGGTTCGAAATATTCAGCGACATGAGCGAGGTACAGCCTTCGCACAGGCTTTCGAGGCTCGTTGCCTCCGGGATATTCAAGCCGGAAAGACTAAGGGAGGCAATCGAGGAGCAATCCTTGAACATGCGAGCCATGTTTCCCACGCTCGCCATGTTAAAACTTGCCAGCTCGACCGAAGTGAGTGCCGCGCATCCCTCGAACATCGAGCTCGTGTCGATGATGTTTGCGGTGCTCAAGTTGGGCAACATGAGCGAGCTGAGCGATGAGCAGTCCTTGAACATGGAGTTCACGAGGGTGAGCCGAGATGTATCAAAACTGGAAAGATCAAGCTGCGTGAGATTGGAACAGCCCTCAAACATCGAACTCATGGATATGGCCGCCGAGGTCGAGAGGCCGCGTACGTCAAGCCTCGGAAGCGAAGCGCAGCCCGCGAACATGCGCGTCATGTTCGATATACCCGAGGTGTTGAGATTCGAGATATTGAGCGAGGTGAGCGATGCACAGCCATCGAACATAGCCTCCATGTCCGAGACGAACGTCGTGTCGAAATGCGAGAGGTCGAGTTGCGTGAGCTTTTCGCACCCACGAAACATCGAGCCCATTTCAAGGACTTTTGCGGTGTCGAAGTTCGAGACATCAAGCGCGGTCAGGGAGGCGCACCCGTCAAAGAGGTTTGCCATGCATGTGACGAAGGATGTATCGAGGTCGGAGAGGTCAAGTGTCGTGAGCGAAGCACAGCCGGAGAAAGTTGAACGCATGCTCTGGGGGGTTGCGTTGACGAGTCCGCTTAAATCAATGGCTTCAAGGGATGAACAGCCATCAAAGATTGAGTTCATGGTCGACAGAAGCGGAACCTTAAAGCCGCCGGTTTCAAGTAATACGAGAGCAGAGCACCCTTTGAACATCTCGGTGGCGGAGCCAACCCTCTGCATGTCGAAACTGGAAATGTCAAGCGACTCTAAGGCGGAGCATCCGGCAAACATTCTGTCCATCTTTCCTGCCGAGGCAGTGTCAAGTCCAGAGAGATCAGCCGAGGTCATTGCCGTGCAGTCTTTGAACATACCATTGAGATTCCCTGGCTCGTCTGGCGTGCCGTTGTCTCTAACACCCGGTTCGATGATGACGGATGTTATTATCGCAGCATGGGTTTCCCAGGGAGGCATGTCATTCATTGCTCCCAGCGTACCGCTATCACCATTCGTGGGGCGGATGGTGAGCTTACCGCTGCCATCGATGACCCAAGAGCAGCTGCCGCTCGTGCCCCGGGCGATGTCGGCTGCCTGTGCGGTAAGCGGAGTGTTCTGACTGGGCGCGGCAATGGCTGTGACCGGCATAAACGCGGCGATGAGGGCGAGGGAAGCGAGGGTTGCGATGACCCTCTGTGCGATTGTCATGACGTGGCTCGCGGGCATTGTCGAACCTCCTCATGGTGCAGTAGTCCGAGAGAAGACATTGTACGCCCGATTTGCCCGTTTTCCTGGAGCTATCACCCGACCGTGCCCAAGTGCTAGGTGGAGGGATAGCTTGGACCGTCAGTCACCGAAGAGTTTGCGCTCGGAGACAAGGCCCTCGCGTTTTCCCAGGGCCCAGTTCATGGATTGTCTTGCACCGGGAGAGTTCGGGTTGGAAGCGAAATCGGTGCAGTAGCGATTGATGCTTTTGAGCAGCTCTTCGAGGTTATCCCCATGCATGTTGCGGACATAGGTCTTGAAGGCATCGTAGATCTCATTCTTGTCACGCACGAGCAGCTTGGGAGCGTGTTTGGCAAGCCAACCGTGCAGGGCCGCGTTCAAGCGCAGTCCTTCTGGATCATCGGCAAAGAGCGCGTCGATGGGATCCCAGTACGTCTTGTAGAGACGCACTTGCTCGTCATATCCAAAGTGCACGAAGAGCAGGTTGCGGATGAGGTCCGACGGGCGCAATGGCAGCCCCTTCGAATTCAGGCTCTCAAAAACGAGCTGGGGCTGGTCGTTGGTCTCGACCTGCGCGGCGATTACGTGGAGTCTCTGGAGTCCGTTCCAGACCTGCGATACGGCCCGCTGCTGCGTCATGCGCTTTTCGAAGAAGGCTAGGTTGTTGGTGAGGTACGTGGAGAGATCGTCTTCGTCGGGAAGCTTTCCTTCGTCGATGAGGGCTGCCAGCGTCTCGCGATCACTGCGCGAAAGTAGCAGTTTGACCTGCACACCCTTCGTATCACACGCATGGAGGAAACGCGCGTCTATATCATCGGCGCTCGTGTCGCCGATGGTCACCTTGCCTTTGCGTAGGGTGTTGCGAAGCGCCAGCAAGAGGAGGGTGAGTGTGGCAATGCGTTGCTGGCCGTCAATAAGGCCAAGATGACGCAGCGCATCATTGGAGCCGGCCTCTTCGGTGTAGAGGATCGTTCCCATGAAATGGGGCTTGCTCGTAGCACCACAGCGCTGCAGATCGGCCCAAAGCTCTTCGCATTGACGCTCGGTCCATGAATACACGCGCTGATAGACGGGGATGACAAGTTGCGTGTCCGGGGCTCCCAGGAACTCGAGAAGGTTTTGCTCGCTTGCTATCATGACAGCTCCTTCCCCCTACATGTTCGCATCGATGGACGTGAGCTCCTTGCGTACGCGAGCGGCGTACTCCGGGTTGCTCGCGGGTTTGATCGGGTAATTTGACGTAAGTGTCGGCGCTCCGTTGCGTGCCCAGCCATAGGATGACTTGAACTTCTTGACCGCGTGATATCGGTAGTTCTCGGCCCATACGAGGCTGAAGCCACGCAGTTCGTGCAGCAGCTCCTCTTTCGTGCCGTCGTATTCGTCCTCGACGTATTGTTTGAATCCGCTATACACGGTTTCGGCGTTTTTCATGCGCGTGCGAGGAAAACGAACCGATAGCCAGCCCTTGATGGCGTTGTCGAGACGTAGCGATCCTGGATCGGGGACGAAGAGCCCCTCCATCGGGTGCCAGTATTCCTCGTAGAGTCGCGCCTGTTCGTCATGGGATTCGGTGAGCAAGAGATAGTTACGCACAAGATCGGCGATGGTGAGCGGATAGCCTTTCGAGTTGAGCCCCTCGAAGATGGCCTGAGCCTGGTCAGGGTCGTCAACTTGTGCGGTGATGGCAAAGAGTGCCTGCAGCCCGCGCCAAAGCGCCATGATGTCGAAGCTGTCGCTTTGCATCTGATCGCGGAAGAACGCAAGGTTTTCCACGATGCGCGCAGATGGCCTGGCGGGCATGGGAGCGCCCAGGACGATTGCTTGCAGCGTATTGTCGTCTTGGGGGGAAAGGACGAGCTTACATGCGGGCGCATCGCCCTGGGCGACCAAGTAGGTCTGTGCAAGTGAGGCAGGCGTTTGCCCTGGCAAAGCACCCTTGTGCGTCTCGAGGTAGTCTGCGAGCGCGCAGATGAGGATCGTGAGCGTGGTGAGACGTTGCTGTCCGTCAATGATGGCGATGCGTCTGCGCCCCTGGGCGTCATCGGCCTCGGGCGTGTAGAGGACCGTGCCGACAAAATGGCGTCCGCTTACCCTGGCGGCGCGCACAATGTCGCGCCAGAGCTCTTGGCACTGACGCTGCGTCCATGAGTAGGCGCGCTGGTAGACGGGGATTACGAAGCGGGCGTTTTGCTCGCCAAGCAGATCGAGGAGAGACTGTTGACCGATGCGCATGAGGATCACTCCCTTGCTGTGAATAGCCAGGTATCCGTCTCTATTTTGGCCGTTATGGGTAGTAGGATGAAGTACAATATCGGACAATCTGTTCAATAGATGGACGAAGGTGAACATGCCAAGGCAAGACGACCCCCGCTATATCCAATCCAAACAATCGATTTGCGATGCGCTCGCGCGTCTGCTCGCACACAAGCCGCTGCAGTCCGTAACGATGAGCGAGCTTGCACGCGAGGCGGCTGTGAGCAGGGGGACGCTGTACGCGCACTTCAGCAATGTGGGTGAGGTCTACGAGCGCACCGTCGAGCGGTTCTATGGCCAGACACAGACCATCGACGAACATTTTGCCTGCGTGAGCTGTCGGGCTAGCAGACCCGTGCATCCGTTTTGCGAGCGTCTACGTGATGCCGGAATCTATTCGGGTGTTGTTGCGGACGAGCGCTTTCTTCCCGCGAGCATGCGTATCTTTGCGCCCAAAGGCCTTCACACGGTGAAGGAAAAGCTGCAGAAGGCAGGCGTGCCCGATCGACTTGCGCACGCCATCTGGCTCTTTCAGATGAGCGGATGCTATTCCGTCGCGACGTCGACTGCTGCGAGTGACGAGGAGTGGCGGCAATGCCAGGAGGCGCTCGACCGCTTCATCCAGGGCGGGCTCTCCGCACTCGGTGTTGAGCTGTAGACGTCTCAGGCACGCTGTCTCAAATCCTACCCAAACAGGTTTATATGCCGATGTTTTGAGACGGCGTGCCTGAGACGTTGTCTCATTTTGAGAAGTCGGCTCCGCCCACGACTTCTTCGACGACGTCAATATAGGCACACAGGGTCTCGTTCATCTTTGAACGCCGCCATGCGACGGCAACGGGGAACTCGAGACTGCAGTGTTGCAGCGGGATAAAGACCAGACCCTCACCGTAGTAATCCCTCAGGTGGCCTATGGATATGCCAATGTAGCCCTGCGTCTGCACCATGAGCGGCAACGAGTTGATGTCGTATAGCATGCCGCGCAGCTCGATGCTATCAAGCACCGGGCTCAGATAACTGCGCATTCCGTCGGCATTGGCCTGCCAAAACTGATGCGATGGAATGACGATCGTCTCGCCCCGGAAGTCTTCGGGCCCGACGCTTTCGAAAGAAGCGAGTCTATGGGAGTCGGGTACGACGGCAAAGAATTCATCGGTATAGAGAGGGCGCATATCGATTGAGCCGTCGTAGGAATTGCCGGGTGGGCGCGAAATGGCAACGTCCACCTTTCCGTTAAGCAGGGCTTCGTTGACCTCGTTGAATTCGAGGGCGAAGTATCGGACCTCGACATGGGGATGGGTCTCCGAGAACAGCTTTTGAATGCGGGGGATGAAGGGGCCTCCCGCACCCAGCAGGTAACCCACGGAAATGCTCTCCTCGATACCGTTTTTTCTGTTCTCGAGGTTTTCGAGAGCCTCCCAGTAGGCATCTATGATCCGGCGTGCATCCTTTGCGAAGCTATCACCTGCCGTCGTTAGGCGCACGCGGCCCTTCACACGATCAAAGAGCCGAATCCCAAGTTCGTGCTCGAGGCCGGAGATATGACGAGAGAGCACGGGCTGCGTAACGAAAAAGTGATCTGCGGTCTGCGTGAAGTTCAACGAATCCGAAAGGTGCACGAACTCCTCAAGATGCTCGATGCGCATCGTGTCTCCTCTCTTGGCACGGTTCGTCCTGGAGGGCTTCGTGTAATGAAAATATCCCGAACGGGAGTCATGCGCAATATGCATGGCCCATGTTAGCTTTGCATTTCCACATCCAGTGCGCCGTTCCTATCCTCGAATCAGAAAGCAGCCCGTACGTGCGATCCCAGACACATCGCACGTCGGGCGGCTGTCGCGAAGCGAGATTGAGACGAGGAGGACGAATATGGAGATGGAGAGCAGCGAGACGTGCTCGGCTCCCGTAACCGCTGACGACCCGACGGGGCGCAAGTGGACGTGGGAAGAGGACGGCTTCACCGTTGTCCGTGCCAATGCGCGTACGGCACCCGGATGTCACGACAACTGTGGTGTCCTCATGTACGTCAAGGACGGGAAGATCGATCACGTCGAGGGCGATCCCGAAGACCCCTACAACCAGGGGCGTCTGTGCTTGCGTTGCCTGACCCTCCCGGACATGATGTATCACGAGGACAGACAGCTGTATCCCATGAAGCGCGCCAAGGAGGAGCGCGGCAATCCGGATGCGTGGGAGCGCATCACGTGGGACGAGGCGTTTGACCTCATCGAGACCAGGATCAAGGCCCTTCAGGCAGAGTTTGGCAATGAATGCGTTGATGTTGCCGCCGGCACGGGTCGCGACGTCATCATCTACGAGCAGCTGTTGCAGCGCGTCTTTGGCACGCCCAACCAGGCCATGGGCTTCTTCCCGGGCCAGGCGTGCTATATTCCGCGATCTTTCAGCACGAACCTGAAGAGCGGCGCTCTCTACGAGGGCGATTACTCCCAGTTCTTCCCCGACCGCTACGACAACCCCAAGTGGAAGCGGCCGGATTACGTGCTCATCTGGGGCAACAATCCCGTCGTCGCCAACTCCGACGGCACGCTCGGACATTGGATTGTCGAGTGCATGAAGCGCGGTACCAAGCTCATCACCATCGACCCCAAGCTCACCTGGGTCGCCGCCCATTCGGAATACTGGCTACAAGTTCGCCCCGGCACCGACGCCGCACTGGCTCTCGCATTTGGTCATGTCATCATCGAAGAGGATCTCTACGACCACGAGTTTGTCGACAATTGGACCTACGGCTTTGACGAGTACAAGGAGGCGGTCAAGGACTGGACGCCCGAAAGGGCCGCTGAAATCGCCGATGTCGATGTCGATCTGGTCTATTCGGTGGCTCGTGCCATTGGAAATGCGGAGGGCTGGGCCCTGCAGTGGGGCGTTGCCATGGATCAGACGGCCGAGGGCTTCTATACCGGCATGGCGGCCTATGACCTTGTCGGCATCACGGGCATGTTCGATCATCCCGGTGGAATGGTCGCGGGCATCGCGCCCTTCAACATCGGCTTTCCCTGGATTCCGAGCATGGAGGAAGTCAACTGGATTCCCCAGGACCCGGCCATGCGCCCGCCTGTTTCGAAGCCGGAACTTCGCGGTCTCAACGCCATGGGCATGCCTGACTCCGAGTCCATCGTCGAAGGCATGGAAGGCGACGCGGGTACCAATGACTACACCATCAAGAGCGTGATATTCTTCGCGACCAATCCGCTTGCCAACGAAGGTGCGCAGCCCAAACGTACGTACGAGGCGATCATCAAGGGTACCGAGTTCAATGTCGTGCTGGATACCTGGATGACACCCACGGCCCTGGCCTGCGCCGACGTCTTCTTGCCCGTGGCGACGTACGCCGAGCGAAGCGGCATCTCCGGTCACCAGCCCTATCGTACCGGCGCAATCGTCAAGGCGGTCGAGCCTGCCGGCGAGGCGCGTAGCGACCAGAGCATCCTCATCGAGCTGGGCAAGCGCTTCTGCGGTGAGGAGATCTTCCCGTTTGACACTCCGGAAGACCTCTACGACTACATGATACAGAGGAGTGGCGCCTGCTTCACCTACGAGGACATGAAGAAGCGCAGCTGGGCCTACCCCGTGGTCGACTACTATCGCTACAAGACGGGCGGTCTTCGTCCGGATGGCGAGCAGGGCTTTCTCACCCCCACGGGGCTCTACGAGTTCTATTCGGTGGGGCTCGAGGCCATGGAGTGCCCGGCCATCGCCTCCTATGTCGAGCCTCCTGCAAGCCCCGTGAGCACCCCGGAGCTCTTCGAGGAGTATCCACTCGTCCTTACGACGGGCGCGCGCAATTGGGGGTACTTCCACTCGGAGGGCCGTCAGATTCCCCACCTGCGCCGCGTTCAGCCAGATCCCATCTGCCGCATCCATCCCGACGATGCAGAGAAGTACGGCATCGAGGATGGCGAGTGGATGATCATCGAGAACTATCGCGGTAGCTGCAAGCAGAGGGCCGAGATTACCCCGCGCATCAAGAAGGGCGTCGTGTCCTGCGATCACGGCTGGTGGTTCCCCGAGCGCGACCAGCACGATGGCACCTACTTCGGCACGTTCGAAAGCAATCCGAACAACATGCTCTCGTATAAGCCCGGAAGCGTGGGCCTGGGCAATTCCTACAAGTCCGATTTGTGCCGCGTGCGCAAGGCATAGGGGAGGTTTATCGACATGAGAGATGCATTGCTCATCAATTTCGAGTACTGCACGGGTTGCCACACGTGCGAGGTGGCATGCCAGAAGTACCACGATCTTGACCCGGACCAGTTTGGCATCAAGCTTTCGCAGATTGGTCCCGACCAGATTGCGGAACGCACGTGGCAGTACGAATTCGTGCCCATCCCGACCGACCGCTGCGATCGGTGCGTAGAGCGTACCGCGAAGGGAAAGCAGCCCATGTGCGTGCAGCATTGCCAGGCCGGCTGTATCCAGCTTGGCCCCTTTGCCCAAATGGCATCCGCGATAGATAGCGATAAATACGTCCTGTTCTCTTAATTGATTGGAGAGCCACCATGGCTAATCAAATGGAAAGGCCGACGGGTATTCGTGCCTGGGGTGTGTCAGAAGACCAGCTTCCGCAAAGCCAACGTTGGATATCGCTTGTCTCGATGATGATTACGGGACTTGCAGTCGTGTTCGTCGTCATGAAATGGAATCCCATTCTCACATTCGTGGGTGAGGCCCACGGCATGGGCATGGACATGATTGGCAACATTTCCGGACTTGCGCTGTTCATGGGCTGCATCGTCTGTTTCCCAGCCGTCTGGATCATGAGAAACATCGGCGTCAAGTTTACGCTCGCATTGGCGATGGTCATCACCATCATCGGCTCGGTTGCAAGCTTGTTCACACCGGATGCAGCGGGTTTCCTCGCTGCGCGCGTCATTGAAGGCACGGGTATGGGAATGCTCGCAGCCTGCGGCCCCAACATCGTTCCGCGTCTGTTCCCCTTGCAAAAGATGGGTCTCGCCATGGGCGTGTGGTCACAATGGACCGTTGCGGGCCTTGTGATGGCAGTTCTCATTTCGCCCATTATTTTCTCCGCGACGGGGTCCATTGATACGATCACCTATGTCGGTATCGGCATCTGCGTCCTCGCCCTGCTGATTCACGTGGCTGCATTCAAGCTCAACGCCGTGGACGAGAACGTCTTGAATGCCCAGGCCGTCGAGCGCCAGGAGAAGACGGCCATCAACCACAACTACGTTCGCGGTGGCATCATCTGCGCGTTTGCGTTCTTTGGCTATTGCTGGATTTACGGCCTGTGCCAGGGCTTCTTCCCCACCTTCCTGCAAAGCATCGGCGTGGGCATCGTCGAGTCCAATAGTCCGGCGCTCTACTCCCAGATTCTCGTCGTCCTATTTGGCGTCTACTCGGGTGTCTTCTTCGAGAAGACGTCACTACGCAAGGTCTTTGCCATCGGCGGCTTCATCGTCTTTGGTGGCATGATTCTGCTTTCCTATGGCAGCTATGGCGACAGCGCTGTCAACATGTGGCTGTTTGGCATTGGCATCGGCATGCTGGCGGGCATCGTTCCCGTGGCTATCAGGACGTATATTCCCGTGCTCGTCACCGATCCAAAGAAGATGGATTACGTCCTGGGAATCATGGCTTTCGTCACCAACCTCACCTTCTTTGGTAACGGCATCTTCGGCGCGCTCATCGCGAGCTGGGGCTTCTTCACCGCCGCCCTCGTGTTCCTCGGTGTGCCCCTGGCCGTTTGCATTCTCCTGATCCTCTTCTTCGTGAAGAGCGACCACAAGATCATGAAGGAGGATCAGGCGCGACTCGAGGCGTCTTCCGCTTCGGAGAACTCATAGGTCCCATCTTGTAAGTCCCTCAATACGCACCTCCCGCGCCCCCAGCCTTCGCGGGAGGTGCCCTTTTGAGCCATTTGAGAGGTTATTGGCATGTCGAATAAAGGCCCTGTCGGATTTCAGCGCATGACGAGCCTGTTCATGAACATTTTCATAGGCATCGTCTTGGGTAGCGTGTTTCTGTTCCTGTCTCATGATGTGTCGGTCATGCAGGTTGACGAGATCGTGCGTACGTTTGTCCAGTCGCTCATAATGAGCATACCCGTCGGCTATGCCGTGGGAGACTTCTTGCCCACGATGGAGTGGGGGCAGAAAATCGCCAGACGCCTTCGCGCCACGAGCAAGCCTGCCCGGCACCTCGTCGTTAGCCTGACGCTTGCGGTTGTGAATGTCACGATTATTCTCACCCTCTGCATGTTCATCGCGCTGCTGGCAAATATGAGCGTCGTAGATGTTCTCGCTATCATAAGCGCGCTGTGGCTTCCCGCAGTGCTCGCGGGATTCGTCGCCATCTTCGCCCTGCTTCCCGTGGCCCAGAAGATTGCCGCCAAGATAAGCGGCTTCAGTCCCGAGTCGGCACACTCCTGCTAAGTATCTCAGGCACGTTGTCTCAAATCCTACCCAAACAGGTTTATATGCCGATGTTTTGAGACAGCGTGCCTGAGACGCATGTCTCATTGTGCTATCCTATGGCCCATGCAGCTCGTCTCACCACAAAAACGTCTTGGGCCGCGCGCCTTTCTGGCGTGCATACTCGTCATCAACACGACGCTCATTCTCGCCATCGACATGTACGTACCGGCACTGCCGGGCCTGCTGCACGAGTTCGACACGACAGCATCGTTTCTCAACCTCACGATGTTCATGTTCATGTTCGTCTCGGCATTCGCGATTCTCGTCTCCGGCCCCCTGTGCGATAAGTTCGGCCGCAAGCCGGTACTCGTGGCGAGTGCCGCGATCTTCGCGGCGTCCTCGGTCGGCTGTGCGCTCTCCACCTCCGTGCTCATGCTCACGGTCTTCCGCGTGGGGCAGGCCATCGGCTTCGGCCTCGTCGAGACCGACGTGACGGCGCTCATCAAGGACGCCTATGCCGACAAGGATCTCAAGTTCGCGATGTCGATGCTGCAATCGCTTGTCATCATCGGGCCGGTGCTCGCGCCGTTTCTGGGCACGCTGTTTCTGAGCATCGGCGGGTGGCGCGAGATCTTCGTCGCCCTTGCCGTCATGGGCGTCATCGACCTCTTCCTCGCGATGCTCGTCACCGAGACCCTACTACCCGAGCAACGTCTGGCCTCGGGCATCCTTCCCGCCCTGCGCGATACGCTCTCACGCGGGCGTGCCCTGCTCACGCGGCGCGCCTTCTGTGCCATGGCGCTCATCGTGGCGCTCGCGGGCCTGCCGTACATGGGCTATATCGCCGTGGCCTCGTATATCCTGCTCGATGACTTCGGTGCTAGCTATCTCGTCTATAACCTCGTGTACGCGGGGATATGCGGTGTGAGCGTTATCGCCCCCTTTGTCTATCTGCGGATCTCCAAGGTGATGAAACCCAAGCCCCTCACGCTGTTCTGCATCGTGCTCGGTTTGGCGGGGGCCGTCCTCACCTGGCTCTTTGGCCCGCTTGGCCCGCTCGCCCTCTTCCTGTGCTTCATGCCCTACGCCCTCATGGAGGGCATCATCCGCCCCCATGCCTTCGTGATCTTGCTCGACCAGCCGCCCGAGCAGGTCGGCTCGGCCAGCGCCATCGTCAACTTCATCTACACGGTGCTCGGCGCCGTGGGCACCGTCGTCATGACGTTGCCGTGGGCAAGTTATGTGGGCGGACTGGCCATCGTCATGGGCGCCTGCTCGGTGCTCATGCTGCTGCTCTACGCGGTGGGCTTGCGAAAATGAGACAGTCACTCGCTCGTGCCGTCTCATCCATTGCAGCTACCAGTCGATAATGAGACTGCGAGTACGAGCGACTGTCTCATTACTGTGCTATCGTAGACCCACGTTACGAATGTCTACGGCAGACTGAGGAGAGCAATGAAGATTCTGGTTACGGGTGGAGCGGGCTTCATCGGAAGCCATACGATTGTCGAGCTTCTAAATGCTGGCCACGAACCCATCGCATACGACAACCTATGCAACGCGTCTCCGGTTGTGTTCGAGCGCATCAAGGCCATCACGGGCGTTGACGTCCCCTTCATCGAAGGCGACATCCGTGACGCGGACAAGCTGCGTCAGGTTTTCGCGGAGCATGACATCGATTGCGTGATTCACTTTGCCGGTCTCAAGGCCGTGGGTGAATCGGTCGAAAAGCCCATCGAGTACTACGACAACAACGTTGGCGGCACGGTCAAGTTGCTCGAGGCCATGCGCGATGCGGGTTGCAAGAACATCATCTTTTCCAGCTCGGCCACGGTCTATGGCACGCCGCAGGCGCTGCCCCTGACCGAGGACATGCCCAAGGGCGAGGCGACCAATCCTTACGGACGCACCAAATCCATGATCGAGGACATTCTCGCGGACGTGCAGCATGCCATCCCGGACATGAACGTCGTGCTGCTGCGCTACTTCAACCCCATCGGAGCCCATCCGTCGGGCACCATGGGCGAGGATCCGGCTGGCATCCCCAACAACCTCATGCCCTACATTACGCAGGTTGCCGTGGGCAAGCTCGAAAAGCTCGGCGTCTTCGGCGATGACTACGACACGCCCGATGGCACTGGCGTGCGCGATTACATCCACGTCATGGACCTTGCAAGCGGGCACGTCGCAGCACTCAAGGCGATCAAACCCGAGGGTGGCCTGTATATCTACAATCTGGGGACGGGCAATGGCACGAGCGTTCTCGAGCTCGTGCACGCCTTCCAAGATGCGACCGGTGTCGAGGTTCCCTATGCTATCAAGCCGCGCCGAGCGGGAGATATAGCAGCTTGCTATGCCGATTGCAGCAAGGCGGCCAATGAGCTCGGCTGGCGAGCTCAATACGACATTGCGGATATGTGCGCGGATTCGTGGCGCTGGCAGCAGGCCAACCCCAACGGGTACAGGAGCTAATCCAAGCATCATGCTCGGGCTCGTCAGGACATACTTCATGCGCTTCACGCCCCTGTTTATAGGGGCGTTCGTTCTTACGGCCATCCGCGTTGGCTGTGACCTCATGATTCCCAATCTCATGAGCGAGGTTATTGACACGGGCGTCGCAACTGGTGACGTGCCCTATATCTTCCAGATGGGCGGCATCATGTTGCTCTGGGCGCTCGGCTGCGTCGTCGCCGACATCGCGGCGGGTTTGTGCGCCGCGCGCGCATCCATGGGGTTCGGACGCAACTTGCGCAGCGCCGTCTACAAGCGCGTCACCGCGTTTAGCTTGCGCGAGGTCGGCGAGTTCGGCACTTCCTCGCTCATCACGCGCACGACCAACGATATCCAGCAGCTTGAGCGCTTCGCGTTGATGACCATGACCATAGCCATGATGGCACCCATCATGTTCGTCGGGGCTGCGCTCATGGCGTTTCAGAAGAGCGTCGAGCTCTCGATAGCCGTGTTTGCGGCCATTCCCGTCATGGCCATCATCGTGGCGATTGTGATGAAGTTCACCGTTCCGTTGCTCCGCTCTCTGCAGGCTCGCATCGACGATCTCAATCGCGTCACACGTGAGGGGCTTACGGGCATTCGCGTCATCAGGGCGTACAACAAGGAGGATTTCGAGGAGGGGCGCTTCTCGCACGCCAACAAGGTGCTCGCCGACACCAATGTCTCCGTTGCGCGTCGCATGTCTGTCCTCATGCCGCTCATCGGCTTCGTGCTGGACCTCGTGATTATCGTCATTGCTTGGGTTGGCGGCCACCTCGTCGATCTGGGCAGTTTCCAGGCGGGTGATCTGATGGCGATCATCCAATACGCCATGATGCTGCTCATGTCGGTCATGATGCTCTCGATGATCTTCATGATCTGGCCGCGCGCGCAGGCTGCCGCCGAGCGCGTGACGGCCGTGTTGCAATGCGAGCCGACCGTACACGACCCCGATGCCGCCGAGCTCATGGAGGCTCCCACATCCGCTCATGCGCATTCCGTGCGCTTCGAGGATGTCAGCTTCAGTTTCGAGGGGGCCGAAGAGCCCACGCTCGATGGCATCAGCTTCGAACTCGAAGCGGGCAAAACCTATGCGCTCATCGGGGCGACGGGTTCGGGCAAGAGCGTACTCGTCGATCTCATCGAGCGTTTCTACGATCCCACGAACGGCCGCATCCTGCTCGACGGCATCGACATTATGCGCATCCCACAGACACAGTTGCGCACGCTCATATCCTATGCCCCGCAGAAGACCACGCTGTTCACGGGAACGATCGCCGACAACATTCGCTATGGCAATACGAATGCCAGTGATGAGAAGGTCGCCGAAGCTGCGCGCGAGGCAGCGGCGTATGACTTCATCATGGAGAAGCCCGATGGCTTCGAAACGCAAATCACCCAGGCCGGTGGCGGCCTTTCCGGTGGGCAAAAGCAGCGCATTGCCATCGCGCGTGCCCTTGCCAAGAAGGCGGGACTCTACGTCTTTGACGATTCCTTCTCCGCGTTGGACCTCAAGACGGATGCCCAGGTTCGTGCCAACCTCAAACGGGCGACGAAAGGGGCCACGGTGCTCATCGTGGCACAGCGCGTCTCCGTTGCCATGGACGCCGACATGGTCATCGTGCTCGACGAGGGGCGCATCGACTCGATTGGCACCCACGAGGAGCTGCTCGGGGCGAGCGAGGTCTACAACGAAATCGTCGCTTCCCAGATCACGGACGAGGAGGCGAATCGATAGATGTCTCCTCAGCACAAGAATCCCATGTCGGGCAGCAAGTCTGGCCCCGGCCCTGGTCATCATGGTCCGCATGGCCCCCACGCCGCCATGCCGACGCAAAAGGCCAAGAACGCCAAGGGGACGTTTCGTCGTCTGCTCACGTTCATCAAACCCGAGATTCCCAAGATTGTCCTCGTGCTCGTCTGCGCCATCATCGCCACGGTCTTCGACATATTTGCGCCACGCCAATTGGGCCTGGCTACGACGGAGATATTCAGGGCAGGCGTTGCGATCGCCAACGGCGAGCCGGGAGCGGGAGTGAACTTCGACTTGCTCAGGGAGATCCTGCTCGTCCTCATCGTCTTGTACGTTTGCTATCAGATATTCACGTATCTGCAATCGTTCGTGATGGCGCGTGTCGCGCAAAACGTCGTCTACTCCCTGCGCCAGAAGACCGAGGAAAAGCTCAACCGCATCCCGTTGTCCTACTACGATTCGCATGCGAAGGGCGACATCCTCTCGCGCGTCGTCAATGACATCGACCTCATTTCGACGACCTTGCAAGATGGCATGACGCAGGCTCTCACGTCGGTCATTACGATCATCGGCGTTTTCGTCATGATGATGGTCATGAGCCCGCTCGTCACGATCGTCGCCCTATGCACGCTGCCCGTTTCCATCGCGCTCACGGCCGTCGTCGCAAAGCGCTCGCAGAGGTTCTTCCTCGCCCAGCAGACCGCGCTCGGCGTGCTGGATGCGCATATCGAAGAGACCTACGGCGGTCATACCGAAGTCAAGGCGTTTGCCCACGAGGAAGGCGCGATCGAGGACTTCGAGCGCATCAATGACGAGTACTTCGGTCATGCCTGGCGTGCGCAATTCGTTTCGGGTTTGATTCGCCCGCTCATGATATTCGTGGGTAACCTTGCCTACATCGCCATCGTATGCATAGGCGGTTGGCAGGCCGTTGTCGGTGCGCTCACCGTTGGCGAGGTGCAGGCGTTCACGCAGTACATGCGCAACTTCACGCGGCCCATCAGCCAGTTGGCGGGTATTATCAACACCTTCCAGGCAACGATTGCCGGCGCCGAGCGCGTCTTCGAGATTCTCGATCAGCCCGAGATGAGCGATGAGTCGGCGTTGCTCCCCGACACGACGCCACGCAGGGGACACGTGCAGTTCGAGCACGTACGCTTTGGCTATGACCCGGAAAAGCCCGTCATCCATGACCTCTCCATTGACGTGCAGCCTGGTCAGATGGTCGCGATCGTCGGTCCCACAGGCGCGGGCAAGACCACGCTCGTCAACTTGCTCATGCGTTTCTATGAGATTGATGCGGGCGCTATTCTGCTCGATGGCCACGATATTCGCACCATCAAGCGCGACGAATTGCGCAGTCATATGGGTATGGTGCTCCAAGATACGTGGCTATTTAACGGGACCATTCGCGCCAACATCGCATATGGCGTCGACGACGCAAGTGACGAAGCCATCGAGCGTGCAGCGAGGGCCGCGCATGTCGACCACTTCATCCATACGCTTCCCGAGGGATACGATACCGTTATCAACGAGGAGGCATCCAACATATCAGCGGGGCAGCGCCAGCTCATCACCATTGCGCGTGCCCTGCTCGCGGACCCCGAGATTCTCATTCTCGACGAGGCGACGAGTTCCATCGACACGCGCACGGAGCGCCTCGTCCAGCGGGCGATGAACGAGCTCACGAGCACGCGCACGAGCTTCGTCATCGCGCATAGGCTCTCGACCATTCGCGATGCGGATTTGATCTTGGTGCTGAGGGACGGCGACATCGTTGAGATGGGTACGCACGAGCAGTTGCTCTTGCAAGATGGCTTCTACGCCGAGCTCTACAACTCGCAGTTCAGCGACTGCATCGACGAGGTGGATTACTAGGGACGGGCGAGACACATTGGACAGGTACATCTGTCTCATTGGGGCTCATGAGACAGATGTACCTGTCCAATGTGTCTCGTCCGTCCCTCCCTTAGCGTATAATGCGCACGCACGTTTTATTTCACGTACAGGAGAGGCGCATTGATACGCGTAGCCGCATTTGATCTAGATGGGACGATTCTCGACGGAGAGTCGCCCCTCAAGCTCACGACGAGCTTGCTGCGTCATCGCCAGTTGCCTATACACAAGGCCTTCCTCATGGGCATATGGGGCATTCGCTATCGTTTGCGCCTGCCGTTGGTCGAATCCACGCCGCGAGAGCTCCTGTTTTCGGCACTTACCGAACCGACGGCCGAGGAAGTCGATGCCGAGATCATGGATGTCTTCAATAGGCGTATTCGCAAGCATATTCGTCCCGGCGCGATTCGCGAGATCGAGCGCTGTCGCGCTGATGGCATGAAAGTGGTGCTGGCCTCCGCCTCCTTCAAGCCCATCACGACGACCATCGTCGAGGAGCTTGGCTTTGACGGTCAGGTGTCCACCATCATGGAGGAAAAGGACGGCCATTACACGGGACGTGTCATGGGCGTTCCCGTTCAGGGCCGTGAAAAACTGCGCCTGCTCGTGCAGTTGTGCGACGACAAGTTTGGTCCGCATGGTTGGGTGCTCGAGCGCGCATATAGCGACCATTACAGCGATGTTCCCATGCTCGAGCATGCCAAGGAAGTTGTCGTGGTGGATCCGGACAAAAAGCTCAAGCGCATCGCCGAGCGCCGTGGCTGGAAAATTGCCGACTGGGATTCGTAACGATGGACGTGTCGCCCGTGAGGCTCGGCGAATTCACCGAGACAGTATGGAGTCGCGGACGCGAGCTCTATCGCGACTTGCCCTGGCGCAACACTTTCGATCCGTATGCGGTCCTGCTTTCCGAAATCATGCTTCAACAGACGCAGGTCGCCCGCGTGCTTGGGCGCTGGGAGCAGTGGCTCGAAGCTTTTCCCACGGTTGCCGATTTGGCGATGGCGCCCCTGCCTCCTGTGCTCGAGCTCTGGCAGGGCATGGGTTATAACCGCCGCGCGCTCAATCTCAAGCGCTGCGCCGAGGAAGTCGTCGCCACATACGGCGGCGAGATTCCACACGACAAGAAGGCACTGCTCGCCTTGCCGGGCATCGGGCCCTCGACATCTGCGGGTGTGCGCATATTTGCATTTCAGCAGCCTGATATGTACCTCGAGACCAATGTGCGTGCCGTGTTTATCCACGAGTTTTTCAGTGAGCACGAGACCGTGTCTGACAAGGAGCTCGTTCCGCTTGTTGAAGCAACTTGCCCCGATGGTCGTCGCGTGCGTGATTGGTATTATGCGCTGCTCGATTACGGTGCCTATTTGAAGAAGACCACTGTTAACCCCACGCGAAAGAGCAGGCAATATACGCGACAGTCCAAGTTCGAGGGCAGTCATCGTCAGAAGCGCGCCTACCTGCTGCGTTGCGTCATCGATGGCGCGCTCACGAGCCAGGAGCTTGCCGAGAGCTTGGCGCGAAGCGAACTGGAGGCTGGACGCGAGGCACCGTCGCCTGAGGAGACTCAGGCGATCCTGCGTGAGCTTGAGCGCGAAGGCTTCATCGCACGCCAGGGAGATACGTGGCTATGCGCGGAGTAGGCGTCTGCCAGGCTGTGCTAAAATGCCCTGTCATCGCAAGCTAAACAAAGGTCTCGCATCATGTCTCAGCATAAGCTCACCTATGCATTTCTCGGTCCTGCCGGGACGTTCTCCGATATGGCTGTCCGTGCCCTCGTCGAGCGCGGTTCGCTATCTGCCGATTACGAGTCACTGCCTTGTGACTCGCTGCCCGAGGTTTTCGAGGCTGTCGAGCGCGGCAAGGCCGACTACGGTGTTGTCCCCATCGAGAACTCCCTCGAGGGCTCGGTTACGGCAGTGCTCGATGCCTTTGCCTTTACTTCGCGCGCCGAGATTCTCGGAGAGATTGCCATTGACATCCATCAGGCACTGCTGCTCAATCCCGATGCCACGCTCGATGAGGTGACGACCATCGCCTCGCATACGCAGGGCATTGGGCAATGCCGTCGCTGGATTAACCAGAACCTTCCCAATCGACAGCTGCGCCTTGCTGATTCGACAGCCGCCGCTGCCGAGATGGCCGCCGCTGACAAGAGCGTTGCAGCCATCGCTTCGCCGCTTGCCGCCGAGATTTGCGGCATCAATGTCTACGAGGAAGCCATCGAGGACAACCTGAGCAGCCAGACGCGTTTTGTCATCATCGGCAAGGGGCCGGTGGCGCACGATGGACCGGGCAAGAGCACGCTTGCCCTTTTCATGAACACCGATCGTCCGGGCACGCTGCAGATGATTTTGTCGGAGCTCTTCTTCGCCGGCGTCAACCTCACGATGGTGCAGTCGCGCCCCACCAAGCAGGAGCTCGGCGATTACATGTTCTTCATGGATATCGATGGCTATGCCGACGAGCCCAATATCCAAGTCGCCCTCAATTGCCTGCGCATGAAGATGCGAGAGGTCAAGGTTATCGGCTCATATCCACGCAGCGTATGAGAATGCCGTATACTTAGCCGCATGCAAACGTGGATACACTACTTGCTGATCTTTGCCATCGCCTTTGCCGCGACAGCCGCTTTTGTTCCCCCTGTCAGGCGCTTTGCCATCGCGCGTGGCATCGTTGACGAGCCAGGGCCTCGCCGCGTCAATCGCCGCACCGTGCCACGTCTGGGCGGCGTCGCCATGTTCGGAGGGTTGCTCGTCGCCGTCATCATCGAATACATTGGCGAGCGTATTGGCTTTTGGCATGGCCCTCTCTACATTCCAGGCGAGGTCAACGTCAGGTCGCTTGGTGTGCTCATCGGCCTCGCGGTCATCGTGATCGTGGGTATCATCGATGACGTGCGCAGTCTTGGTCCAGGTGTGAAGTTTCTCGGGCAGTTGTTTGCCTCCTGCATCATTGCAGGCACGGGAACCATTTTGCATGCGTTCCAGATTCCCGGCTCCTCTGCTGTCATCGATTTTGGGCTCTGGGCCTATCCCATCACGGTCATATATCTCGTCTGCTTCGTCAACATCATCAACCTCATCGACGGCCTCGATGGCCTGGCAGCGGGCATTACGGGCATGGCGGCCATCACGCTCTTCATCATGTTCATGACCTTGCAGCAAACGGAGGCCGCGCTGCTCGCGGCCATCACGGCTGCTGTGGCCGGTGCCTTCCTCATCTACAACTTCTACCCGGCAAGTATCTTCATGGGAGATTCGGGCTCCATGCTCCTCGGCTTGTTGCTCGGGTCGGTCTCGCTTGTCGGTACGACGCGCCTGCTCTCGATCACGCTACTCATCGTTCCCGTCATCGTGGCACTCGTTCCCATTATCGACACGGCTGCGGCCATCGTGCGTCGTCTGCGCAAGCACGAATCCATCGCCACGCCCGACGCCGGCCATATCCATCATCGCCTGCTGCTGCGTGGCTATTCGCAGCGCAAGGCCGTCCTGCTCATCTATCTGTGGACGGCCGTTCTCTGCGTCGGCACCTTGCTCATGTGGGTGCTCGGCGGGACGGCCAAGATGGTGATCTTCATTCTCCTGCTCATCGCCTCGGCCATTATCGTGTACAAGATTGGCCTTTTCCATCCGGTGCGTCAGCGCCACGGGCGTGGTGACGTCATATACGACACCGAGGGCATCGACCCCGAACACGAGGCACGTCATGACGAGCAGCACGGACAATAGCTCCGCACCCGATCTGCGCGAGCAGCTGAAGAGCGTGCCCGAGGCTCCTGGCTGCTATCTTTGGAAGAACGCTCAGGGCGAGATCCTGTACGTCGGCAAGGCAGTCGACCTACGTGCACGTATGATGCAGTACGTGTCGGGCCAAGACGAGCGGCTCAAGATTCCGTTCATGATGGAACAGGTCGCCTCCTTCGACTACATCGTGGTGAACAACGAGACCGAGTCGCTCGTTCTCGAGAAGAACCTCATCCAGCAGTACAATCCGCCCTTCAACGTCGACTATCGCGACAACAAGAGCTACCCGTTCATTGCCATCACCAAGAGCGCCGCATATCCCGCCATCAAGTTCACGCGCGAGAAGCACAAGAGCGGCACACGCTATTTTGGGCCCTACACCGATGCACGTGCGGCCCGCGAGACCATCGATACCGTGCGACGCATCGTGCCGATTTGCGCCGTGTCCTGCGAGCAGTATCGCAAGATGACGCGCATGATCGAGGCGGGCAGATGGCCCACGTCCGATGACAAGGCCTGCTTCGCCTACCACATTGGCAAGGGAACGGGTCCCTGTTGCGCGGCTATCACGCCCGAGGAGTACGCGCCGCTTGTTGCCCGCGTGGAGCGTTTTCTGGCTGGTGAGCGTGACGAGTTCGTGGGGGAGCTCGAAGCCGAGATGAAGGAGGCGGCAGCCGAGCTCGATTTCGAGCATGCCGCACGTGCGCGCGATCGCCTTGAGGCCATCAAGGCGCTGCAGGAGAAGCAGAAAGCCGTGCTTTCGCGTCCGCTCAACATCGACGTCATCGGATTCTTCCGCGAAGAGACGATTGCGGCGGCGCATGTTTTCGTCGTGCGAAACGGGCGAATCATCATCAGCAACGATTTCGTCCTCGACAAGGGCCTTAACGTGCCCGAGGCAGACCTCGTGGGCCAGTTCCTTTCCAAGTACTATGACCAGACGTCCGAGCTCCCGCACGAGGTCGTCATCGCCGAGCATCTGCCCGAAGAGGTGACCCGGCCGCTTGAACAGTGGCTCACCGAGCGTCTCGCGAGTCCCCATGGCGCAAAAGTGCACGTGGTCGTGCCCGAGCGCGGTGAGCGCAATCAGCTGCTCGACCTTGCGGCGCTCAACGCCAAGCACGCGCTCATGCGTCACAAGATGCGCACCCGTTACGACGAGGAACGTCTCGATCTTGCGTTGCTGCAGCTCGAAAGCGCGCTCGCGTTGCCCGAACCGCCCATGCGCATCGAATGCTTCGATATCTCGACCATCCACGGCAACTATTCCGTCGCGTCGATGGTCGTCTTCACCAATGGCAAGCCCGATAAGTCGCAGTACCGTCGTTTCAAGATTCGCAAGGAATACGGCGAGGCCAACGACTTTGCGATGATGAGCGAGGTGCTGCGTCGGCGCTATGCACCCGAGCGCATGGCTGACGAGCGCTTTGGCTCACGGCCCGACCTGCTCATCCTCGACGGCGGCAAGCCGCAGCTCACAGCTGCCATTAACGAGCTCTCCGAGCTCGGTCTCGACATTCCCATGGCGGGTCTGGCCAAGAAGGACGAGGAACTCTACGTGCCTTGGGATGATACGGGTCCCGTCGTGCTGCCCAGCGGAAGCCCCTCGCTCTACCTCGTCAAGCACGTGCGCGACGAGGCGCACCGTTTTGCGATTACCTTCCACCGCGAGCTACGCGACAAGGGCATGGTTGCCTCCATCCTCGACGATGTTCCCGGCCTGGGCCCTAAACGGCGCAAGCAGCTTCTCAAGCACTTTGGCAGCGTCAAGCGCATGCGCGAGGCGAGTCTCGAGGAGATCGAAGCCGTACCCGGCATTCCCAAGCAGGTTGCCGAAGACCTCTACGCGGTCATCCTCGACTTCGATGCCGAGCATGGGGCGTGATTCCGTCCCTCCCTTGTCATTTCGAGCGGAGCGAACGTAGTGAGCGAAGTCGAGAAATCTCGATCTTCCCGCTGCAAAGAAAATCGAGATCTCTCCACTCGCTTCGCTCGGTCGAGATGACAGGGGGGTGTCTGCGCACCTTCGGTCGAGATGACATGAAGCCACTCACTCGCGGTATACTGTGAGCTCCTGCAATTTCGATAAAGGGGAGTCTCATGGCTCAGCAAGACGCTGTCGAGGAGCCTAGCCCTTCGACGCTTGGTCCCGACCTCATCGTCATTACCGGCATGTCCGGCGCAGGCCGCACCGAGGCCATGCACACCTTCGAGGACCTTGGTTATTTCTGCATCGACAACCTGCCGCCTTCGCTGCTTCTCAACCTTGTGAGCCTCGCCGGTCTCAACGTTGGTTCCTCGCGTAAGCTTGCCGTTGTCTGCGATTTGCGCGCCAAGGAGTTCTTCCCCGAGCTGGCTCGCGAGCTTGACAAGCTCGACGAGATGGGAATCTCCACTAAGGTGCTCTTCCTCGATTCGACAGATGAGCAACTGTTGAATCGTTATAAGGCGACGCGACGTCGTCATCCGCTTTGCGAGGGCGACATGTCAATTCTCGATGGCATTCGCAAGGAACGAGAGCTGCTCGATGAGGCGCGTACGCAAGCCGATTACGTGCTCGACACAAGCGTCACGCGTCCCCAGGAGACGCGTGCAAAGATTCGCGCGCTCTTTGCGTCCGAGAACGATATCGACGAGATGCATATCTCGGTTTACTCCTTCGGCTTCAAACACGGTGCACCCATCGACGCCGATATCGTCATCGACGTACGCTTCCTTCCCAATCCGTACTACGACAAGGAGCTGCGTACCAAGACGGGTCTCGATCGTGAGGTCTCCGAGTTCGTACTCGAACAGCCCGAGACCAAGCGTTTTCTCGAGCGCTGGTACGCCTTGCTCGACGAGATCATTCCCGGCTACATCCAGGAGGGCAAGCAGTACCTCACCATCGGTGTGGGCTGCACGGGGGGCCAGCATCGCAGCGTTGCGCTTGCTATCATGACTGGTCAGCACCTCTCGCAGGCGGGCTTCCACGTCAACACCGCTCATCGTGACCTGGCGCTTGCCGAGGTCAACTAGGAGGTCCCATGAATCGAACAAATGCCGTCGTCATAGGTGGTGGCACGGGCGCACCCGCTTCCATCCGCACGCTGCTCGACATGGGCTGCAAGGTCTCCTCGGTCGTCGCCATGGTCGATGATGGTGGCTCGACGGGCATCCTGCGTGAACGTGGCGGCGTGATACCGCCGGGCGATATCCGCAAGTGCATCAGCGCGATGTCGGCCAACTACGAGGGCATACTCGCACGTGCGTTTCGCCATCGCTTTGACTATCTCGACAATCACTCGCTCGGAAACCTCATTCTTACGGCCATCGCAGACGAGACCAATTCCTTCCCTGATGCCATTCGCGTGTGCGAGGGACTCATCGAAGCGCGTGGCCACGTTTATCCCTCAACGCTGCATGATGTGAGCCTTTACGGTCTCACCAACGATGGCACCGAGCTCGAAGGCCAGGCCGTCATAAGCGATGCCGATTGCAGCATGCGCTATGTTTCGTTGCATCCCGCCGATGCGCAGGCATATCCTTCGGCGCTACGCGTCATCCGAGAAGCCAACTTCATCGTGCTCGGCCCAGGCTCGTTGTTCACCTCGATTATCCCCAATCTGCTTGTCCCCGGCGTCATTGACGCAATCCGCGAGGCTCATGACCGCGAGAACGATCCGGCTTGCACGCTCTTCGTGTGCTCGCTTGCCGACATGCAGGGTGAGACCTGGGGCATGAACTGCTACGACTATGTCGATGCGCTTCTTCGTCACGGCATGCGCGGCCTGCTCGACATCGCGCTCATCCATCGCAATTCCGAGACGAGCCCAATGGCGAGCGGCGTCTTTCCCGCCATCACTGATTACTCCGATGCACGCAAGTACACGAAGGGGCGCAGGGCCGGCAAGCTCGCCCATGTGGAGGCGAGCAACGAGACGGTAGGAAGGGTCATGGAGCTTGGCGTGCAACCCATGGTGCGTGATCTGGTCGATCCGGTGCGTCCCACCTGGCACGACCGCGAGAAGCTTGCCAAGGCGTTTCAGGAGGTGCTGGCAGCGTGTCATTCACGTCAGAGGTGAAAGACGAGCTGTCCCGCATCGAACCTACGTGCCCGCGCTGCGATCGCGCCGAGCTCTCCGCACTCATCCGCATCGAGGGCACGCTTTCCATCAGCGGGGAGGGTCCGCGCCTCGAGCTTGCGACCGAGACGGCGAGCGTTGCCCGCACGGCGATTCGGTTGCTCCATAGCGTTTACGAGCTCGCCACTAACCTCACCGTGCGCCGCAGCATTTTGCACAAGACGCACAACTACCTCATCACCGTACCGCCGCAGGCTGGACTCACCGACGCCCTACGCGACATGGGCATTCTCGGCGATGAGGGCTTCGAGGGCGGCATACGTCCCGAGCTTGTCGAAGACGCCTGCTGCGCCGGCGCCTACCTGCGGGGCGCTTTTCTTGGCGGCGGCTACATAGCCGATCCGCGCGGTGCCTTTCACTTCGAGCTTGCGGGGCCGTCTGAGGAGCTGATTGCGGCTTGTCTTGAGCTCATGCGCGAGCATGGCATCAAGGCACGCTACATTCGCCGTCACAACATGTACGCAATCTACATCAAGGGCATCGAGCAGATTATCGCCTTCCTCGCATTTGTGGGGGCTCATCAAGGCGCGCTCACCATCGAGAACGCACGTGTCATCAAGTCGGTGAGAAACGACACGAACCGTCGTGTCAACGCCGAGATTGCCAACCAGGTCAAGGCCACGAAGGCCTCGTTGCGGCAAATCGAGTGCATACGACGCCTCGTGGGCCAGAAGGGCATCGAGGCGATTCCCGCATCGTTGCGCGAGGTTGCCTTGCTACGCATCAAGCATCCCGATGCTTCGGTCAAGGAGCTTGGCGAGCTTGCTGATCCGCCGCTGTCGAAGAGCGCGGTCTATCATCGCATGCGGCGCATTGCGGCAATGATTGACGAGGAAGAGAGCTGACGCTCCCGTATAATGGCTAAAACGCAAGGGCAAGAGACTGCAGGAGAAAGGGCACGGCACATGGGCGAGGCACTGGAGAAGGCGAAGAAGGCGCGCATCGCATCGCGCGAGCTGGCGCAGACGAGCTCATCGCAACGCTGCGACGCGCTCAACAAGATGGCCGATGCGCTTGTCGCACAGGCAGCGCAGATTCTCGAGGCAAACGAAGCCGATATGAACGCTGCGCGCGAGAAGGGCACGCCCGGTCCATTGCTTGATCGTCTCATGCTCTCACATGAACGCATCGACGGCATTGCCGACGGTTTGCGACAGGTTGCTGCGCAGCCCGAGGTGCTCGGCGAAGTCCTCGAGGGAAGCGAGCTCTATAACGGGCTACGCATGATCAAGTATCGCGTGCCGCTTGGAGTCGTCGCGATGATCTACGAGGCACGCCCCAACGTCACCGCCGATGCCGCTGGCCTGTGCATCAAGACGGGCAATGCTTGCATTCTGCGTGGTGGTAGCTTGGCACAGCGCTCCTGCCTTACCATCTCGCGCATTCTTGCCGAGGCGGCAGCCAGTGCCGGCCTGCCCGTTGACTGCATCCAGAGCATCGAGGACCCTGGCCGCGAGGCAACCGATGAGCTCATGAGTCTCGCCGGTTTGGTCGACGTGCTCATTCCGCGTGGTGGCGCCGGCCTTATCCAGCACTGCGTGAAGAACGCGACCGTTCCCGTCATCGAGACGGGCACGGGTAATTGTCACGTCTACATTCACAAGCAGGCTGACCCCGCCTATGTCGAGCCCATCATCATGAACGCGAAGACGCAGCGCCCCGGTGTCTGCAATGCCTGCGAGAGCATCCTCATCGACGAAGAGGTCGCCGAGATCTTCCTGCCCACGTTGCTTATGGCACTTGCCCGCGCAGGCGTCGTCATCCACGCCGATGCTCCTGCCGCTGCCATTGCTTCCGCGCACGGCATCGAAACCACTGCCGCGACCGAGGAGGATTGGGGCACCGAATACCTCGACATGGAGATCAGCGTCAAGTGCATCACCGGTGTCGAGGAGGCGATTGCACATATCAACGCATATGGCACGGGCCACTCGGAGAGCATCATCTCTCAGGACGTGAGTGCCGTTGACGCGTTTCAGCGTCAGGTCGATGCGGCTGTTGTCTATGCCAACGCCTCGACGCGCTTTACCGACGGTGGCGAGTTCGGGCTAGGCGCTGAGATTGGCATCAGCACCCAGAAGCTTCACGCACGCGGACCCATGGGTGCGGCTGCGCTTACATCGGTCAAGTATCTTGTGAGCGGTGAGGGCCAGATTCGAGGCTAGGGTGTGGAGAAAGATGCGCGCATAGGCATTATGGGCGGCACCTTCGATCCGGTGCACAATGGGCATCTCGTCATCGCGCGCAGCGCTGCCGAGCAACTTGAGCTCAGCCGCGTGCTTTTCATTCCGGCGGGTAATCCTCATTTCAAGCAGGATCAAGAGGTCACGCCCGCATCGCAGCGTGCCGACATGGTCGCGCTCGCGATTGCGGATGACTCGCTCTTTGCGCTTGACCTCTGCGAAGTCGAACGCGGGGGCATCACCTATACGGCTGACACGCTCGAAGAGCTGGCACAGCGCTATGAGGGTGCGCGGCTCTTCTTCATCATGGGCACCGATTCGGCAATTACCTTGCCAGGCTGGAAGCGAGCCGATGATGTCGCGCGGCTGTGCACCATCGTCGTGGCGAAGCGCCCGGGGCAATCCACTGAGCGCGTGCGCGAGGCCCTTGGGACAAGCCCCGTCGACTTCGATGTCATGTATCTCGACGTTCCGCAGATTGACGTGTCCTCGACCCAGTTACGCGAGGACATGGCATGTGGCAGGGACGTGAGCGACATGATCCCGGCGCCCGTCGGGGCATATATCGCGCGGACGGAGTTGTACCGGGATGTCTGATGTGAAACGATTGACCGGAAACCAGACAATTCTGCCCGGCGAGTTTTGTCTGGTTCCCGGCGGCATCTATCTCATCCCGCCCGGCTGGCACATCGAGAGAGAAGGTTTTCGAACGTGAAGGAAGACAAGAAACTACTGAAGCGTGTGACCAAGGCAGTGGACAAGCGCTTGTCGGGCAAGCGTCTCGAGCACGTTCATTCGGTTTCCGAGTGCGCTGCCAAGCTTGCACGTATATACGGAGCCAACGAATTCGACGCTCGCATCGCGGGGCTGTTGCATGATTGGGACAAGCTGCTGACTGATGACGAATTACCGGCGCGTCTTGACGAGCTAGGCATCGAACGTCCCGCAAACATCGAGTACCTGTATCCGGTCTTGCACTCTTTCACGGGCGCTGCCGCCGTCAAACGCGAGTTCCCCGAGCTCAGCGATGATATCATCAGCGCCATTCACAAGCATACGCTGGGTGATTTCGAAATGAGCGATCTGGATATCATCATCTTCACGGCCGATATGATTGAGCCGCTTCGAAAGACGAAGGGACGCCCGCAGATCAAGCGGCTACGCAAGATGGTAGGCGAGGCATCGCTCGACGAGCTGTATTTCGAGGCCTATGCAACGACGATGGTGTCGCTCATCGAGCGCAAGCGTTTCATTGATTCGGTTGCTCTCGACATCTGGAACAGCCTGGTCGAGCGCCATCATCCCATCGACAAGTCGCGTCAGGGCGACCCCGACGTCGTCTTGTAATACAATTCGCTATCATTAACGCAAGCAAACTTGCATGTCCGTAAAGGGGGCACGTTGACCGAGCACAGCGCATTCAAGGAGCAGGCACTCGTTGCCGCGCGCGCCATCGACGAGAAGAAGGGCACCGACATAGTCATCCAGGATGTGTCAGACCTTCTCAATGTCACCGACTATTTCGTAATCTGCACGGCAGCTAATAATCGTCGCGTCGATGCGATTGCCGAGGAAGTCGAGGAGCAGCTTTTCAAGGATTTCGGCATCAAGCCGGTGAGCATCGAGGGCCTCGACGAGAGCGAGTGGGTGCTCATGGACTACGGTCCTATCGTCGTGCATATCTTCCAGCCTGGTCCGCGTGATTACTACCGTCTTGAGCAACTTTGGGATGCGGCTCCCACCGTGGATGTCGCCCTCGCGGGCATCGAGGACCCCGTTTACACCGAGCGCATCGCGCGTCTCCTCGAGCGTGCCGAAGGCGCAAGCCAGGACACGGTGGACGAGGACTAGCTCATGAGTGCCAGGACGGTCTGCGCGGCGCTCGTCTGCAAGGCGACGTACCATATGCTACGCCTGCTCGGACGTGGTGGCACCTCGCTGCCCGGTAAGCTTGCCCTCAAGATTGATCCCGAATATCTGCACCGCCTGAGTCGTGGCGTGCGCACCATCGTGATCACGGGAACCAACGGCAAGACGACGTCCACGCATATCGTTGCCCAGGCGCTCGAGAACATGGGCGAGCAAGCGTTCTATAACCGTAGTGGCGCAAACCTCATCCAAGGCATCACGACGGAGTTTGCGATCCGCTCGAGCATCACGGGCAAGCCGCGCTACAAGCTTGCCGCCATCGAGTGCGATGAGGGCGCGTTGCGGCGCGTGTGCAAGCAGCTTGACCCGGACGTGCTCGTGGTCACGAACGTCTTCCGTGACCAGCTCGACCGCTACGGCGAGGTCACTCACACGCTCGAGAATATCATGGCGGGCGTGACAAACTCTCCGCATGCGACGCTGTGTCTCAACGCGGATGACTCGATGGTCGCCTCGATTGCCGACAAGGTCGATAACGATGTCATTTTCTATGGCGTGAGCTGTGAGATATATCCCGAGCGCGTCGCTGACCTCTCGGATGCGACGCACTGCATCATGTGCGGTGCCGAATATGCCTACGACTATGTCACGTTTGCACATCTGGGCGGATTTCGCTGCCCGGCTTGCGGCTATGCTCGTCCCGTTCCCGCAGTCGCGGTGGAAAAGATTCTCGAGCGACACAGCGATAGCTGCGTGCTCGAGATCAGCGTTGACGGCGTAAGCTCGGCGGTGCCGGTCGATGTGCCTGCAAGCTACGATATCTACAATTGTGCATGCGTCGTGGCTGGTCTTTTGGCGTTTGGTTTTTCCAAGGAGCAGGCCTTCGAGGCGCTTGGCAAATTCAAGCACGGTTTCGGTCGCTCGGAGGTCCTCGACATCAACGGCACCAAGGTGCGTCTCATGCTCATGAAGAATCCGGCAGGCTGCAATCAGATTATCAACCTGCTGCTCAACGAGACCGACGAGGGTATGGGTCTCGTATGCATACTCAATGACCAGGAATGCGACGGGACGGATGTCTCGTGGATTTACGATGCCGGCTGGGAGGCGATCTGCGCACGCAAGTCCGAGACCATCTGCAGTGGCGACCGCGCCGAGGACATGGCGCTGCGCCTCAAGTATGCGGGGATGCCCGCCTCCGGCATCCGCATCATCCACGATTATGGCGAGCTCATCGAGGAGCTTAATCGCATGGACCATGCGGTGACGGTCGTCGCCAACTACTCGGCGATGCTCGGCTTTCGCGCGAAAGCGGCAAGCGTTCTGGGCCTCGCGGGATTCTGGGAGGGCTAGGCAGTGACTGACGGGCGCATGCACATCACGATCGGACATCTCTACCCCGACCTGCTCAATCTCTACGGAGACCGTGGCAACACGATTGCGCTCACCAAGCGCTGCGAATGGCGTGACATCGATGCGCAGGTGGTTGACCTGGGCGCAGGCCAGGATGCGGATTTCGAGGATATCGACCTCTTCTTTATCGGGGGTGGCCAGGACTTCGACCAGCGCACGCTGTTGGCAGATCTGGGCGTGGGAGTTGCCGGCTCTAAGGCCTCGCGTTTGCAGCGGGCCATCGAGAACGATGTCCCCGTACTCGCCATATGTGGCGGTTACCAGATTCTCGGCGAGTATTATGTCGATCACGAAGGCCACGAGGCTTCCTATATCGGCGCGCTGCCCATGTATACCGAGGCGGGTGATACGCGTCTCATCGGCAACATCGTCTTCACGGCAGACGCCATCGAGGGCGCGCCCGTGGTCGTTGGGTTCGAGAACCATGCAGGTCGCACGCATCTACGCGAGGGAGCACAAGCGCTCGGTACGGTGGTGAAGGGCTTCGGCAACAATGGCGAGGACGGTACCGAGGGTCTACGCTACCGCAATGTCATTGCGACCTATAGTCACGGGCCCCTGTTGCCCAAGAATCCACGTGTGGCAGATGCGCTCATCGAGCTTGCGCTGCAGCGCAGGTATCCTGGAGCGCAGCTTTCTCATCTTGATGATGTTCTTGAAGATGCAGCTCATGATACTATGGAGCAAAGACTAATCTCATAACCGTTTAATCGGAGGGAATTATGGATCAGACGAACTATAGCGGGAAGTATTTCCGTACGAGTTACGGTGACATCAAGTCATCGAAGGGCTGGTTCGGCAAGGTCTGCCTGCTCGGTCTCATCTCGTTCATTCCCGTGTTCGGCCAGATGACTGTCTACGGATACGCTTGGGAGTGGGCACATAAGGCGGCATGGGGTGTCGAATCGCCCATGCCCAAGAAGATCTACGGGCGCCCAGGTAGCAAGATGCTGCGTTGGGGCTGGTTTGCATTCGTCATCGCAATCGTGATGACCATCATCCCCGGCATCGTCTTGTCGATTGGCAGCTGGTTTAGCTCGATGGGCATGGAGACCGGCATCTACACGGCAACGGGCCGCTATATGGTCGTCACGCCGGGCAACTTCGCCTTTGCCGGCATCGGCTGGATTCTCTACGTTGCCGGTATCGTACTTACCGTCTTTGCCAGCATCATGATCTGGGTGGGTACTATTCGCATGACCATGTACGACCGCCTGGGCACGGGTCTGCAATTTGGCAAGATCTGGACCATGATCAAGAAGGACTTCGGCGGCATCATGCGCATCTTCGGCATGACAATTCTCTTCGAGCTCGTTGGCGGCATCATCATCGGTATCATCGCCCTCATCATCGTGGTGGCTGTGCTCGGTGCTACCGTTGCACCGCTCATTTTCATGTCGAGTAACGGCGTGTACTCCGATTCGGCGATGTTCGGCTATATCCTGACCCTCATCATGACCATGCTCCCCGTTTTTCTTGTCCTTTCCTACGTCTGGCTTGCGTACAGCGCATTTGTAGAGCTGCTCGTCACCAGGGCGGTAGGCTACTGGACGCGTCAGTTTGACGTGCCTGCTTGGGGTACGAAGGATGACCCGCTGCCCTTTGAGGCCGCCGATGGACAGCCCGATGCCCCCCGTCCGCCCCATGCTCCGGCCGCATCCGGTGACATGCCCGCCCCGCCCACGGGTGAGCCCGTGAACGTTGCCGCTCCGCAACCAGCCTCTGCAGCTGCGCCCGAGGTTCCTGCCGCGCTCAATCCCGTGGCGGTTGCCGGGGCACTCGACGCAGAGCCCGATTTGCCTGCGCCCGATGCGGCTGATGACAACGTGAGTGACGAGGCAGCGCATGTCGATGTTGTCGATCCTGAGCTGGCCGAGCCCGAGGAGGCGGCGGCTGGCATCATCGCCGCGGAAGAAGATGCGGAGCATCCCGAGGCTGCGCTTGAGGCGGGCGACGGCGCGAAGGATGCAGATGCGTCGCCGTTTGTCGACGATGTCGATCCCAATCTTGTCGTCTCCGAAGAGGATGAGATGACGGAGCGTCAGTCTGAGGACAAGCTCTAGAGGGCAAAAAGCGTCATCCACTTAGCATATTTTTATTGCTTTCGTGTCGCACCACGAGTATTCTTAACGGGTTCGCTTTCAGAGCCCCGTGAAACTCTGTGATTGAACAACATGGTAGTTTAGTTGGAGGAACACACGTGAAGACCTACTATGCGAAGCCCGGCGAAGTCCAGCGCGAGTGGCTTCTGGTCGATGCGACCGACATGACCCTTGGTCGTCTTGCTTCCGCCGTTGCGCAGATTCTGCGCGGCAAGAACAAGCCGACGTACACGCCGCACGTTGACACGGGCGACTTCGTTGTCGTCATCAACTGCGACAAGATCAAAGTGACTGGCGCCAAGGTCACCGACAAGGTGTACACCCGCATCACGGGCTATCCCGGCGGCGTGCGTCAGGAGACCTTCCAGGAGGCAATGGAGAAGCATCCCGAGCGCGTCATCGAGCACGCCGTCAAGGGCATGCTCCCCAAGAACACGCTCGGACGTCAGATGGCTAAGAAGCTCAAGGTCTATGTAGGCCCCGAGCATCCGCATCAGGCGCAGAATCCCCGCAAGATTGACCTGGAGGCATAACCCATGGCAGATACCAAGAAAGAAGCCATCTACTATGGCACCGGTCGCCGCAAGAACGCCATCGCGCGCGTTCGTCTCGTCCCCGGCACCGGTAAGGTCACCGTTAACAAGCGCGACGCCGAGGATTACTTCGGCCGCAAGGCGCTCGTCGAGTATGCGATGACTCCCTTCACCGTGACGGGTACGGTCAAGCATTTCGACGTCATCGCCACGCTCAATGGCGGCGGCATCTCCGGCCAGGCCGGCGCCCTGCGTCACGGCATCGCTCGCGCTTTGCTTGAGGCTGGCGACTATCGTGCCGAGCTCAAGAAGGCAGGCTTCCTCACGCGCGATCCGCGTATGGTCGAGCGCAAGAAGTACGGTCTCAAGAAGGCTCGCAAGCGTCCGCAGTTCTCCAAGCGCTAAGTTTCGAGAGACATATTTGCAAGAGAAGGCCCGCATCTGCGGGCCTTCTTGTTGCGAGCCCCTTTTTTGTGTCTTTCAACTGAGCGCTCGTTCTTGTCATTTCGAGCGAAGGCGAGAAGCGCCGCAGTCGAGAAATCTCAGCACCTACAGGCTGATTTCCAGTAGCTCGAGCACCGCATCGACCGCGTAGGGCACGGCCGCCTTCACCTCGGGGGTAAGATCGATGGTGAAATCTCGTGGGCAGATGTCCTTCTTCTGCACGCCCACGCAGCGGATGTCACAGTCATGCCCAGCCAGACGTGCGTTATTGAGTACGTCCGAGACGCGCATGTCGTGCAGCGAGTGCATGATGCTATAGGCTGCCATATCCTCGGGCGTGAAGGTGTAACAGGTGCCGGGAGCGGCATCGGGCCCGCAATCCACGGCATCTACGATGACCAGGCGGTCGAAATCACGAATGTACGGGATGAGCCCCATGCCCATGGTGCCAGCATCCATGACGGGGATGCGTTCGTCAGTTCCGTCGTCGTCATGGGCATCGTATTCGCGAAAGGTTTCGACAAGTGTCCGGGCATGGGCATCATCGAAGGCTTCTCGGGCGACATCGTAATTAGTCAACACCTTGGCCATGTGCGAACCAAAACCCTCATCGAGCATGAGCATGTTTCCCACGCAGACGACCATCTGCTTGATATCTTCCACAGTGTCTCCTTCGCTATGCTTGCAGGTACGACGCAAGCTCTGCCGCGAGCCTTTCGACCGATTCGAGCGTGCTGAGCCCGTCGAGCTTCACGATGAGGTCAGCTGCGGTCTCGTAGAGCGGGTGGCGCTCCTCGTAAAGGTCCTTGAGCGTGCTTCCTTGGTGGATGACGACGCCGCGGTCGAGCAGGTCGGGTGAAAGTCGACGGGAGATCTCGTCGAGGCTCAAATCGAGGAAGACGACGGTTCCCAGCGACTTCAGGTTTGCAACGGCATCGGTACCATACACGGCCGAGCCGCCTGTCGCGATGACGTGGCGAGCGCACGAGAGATTCGCGAGCAACTCGTTCTCGCAGGCAATGAAGCCTTCAGTGCCGCGTGCTTCCAGTATCTCCGAGAGCAACATGCCCTCGCCTTCCTGGATGAGCAGGTCGGTATCGACGAAGCGATACCCGAGCTTCTTGGCGAGCACGACGCCGAGCGTGCTTTTGCCAGCTCCAGGCATGCCTATCAGTGTGATGTTGTCGTGTTTTTGCATGGGCACAATCTTATCACCAACGAGATGCTCGCTGTTAACGCTGCCCATGCGAAGGGATGCGCGTTTCTGGCGGATGTCTAGCCTTGTTGCTCTGCGTTGCGCACTTTTCGTGAATCTCTAGGATTTGGCTTATCTGCGTGCGCATTTATGAGGAAAGTCTAGGGTTCAAGCGTTTAAATCCTAGACTTTCGCGATTTCTGCGCTTGCAATCGCCTTTCGTCGCTAGACATCCGCCAGAAATGCGCACGCATCGAAAAAAAGATGGGGCCCGCAGGATTTCCCGCGGGCCCCGATCGTCATCTTGCGAAGAAGTGCTTACTCCTTCTCGAGGACTACCTTGTCCTCCATGATGATGACTTCCTCGTCCATGGGATCGTAGCCAGAGACGTTCATGGTCTCCAGGCTGTAGGTCAGACCACCATGCGGCTTGGTGCCAAGCAGCATGACCTTGGTCGGATCGATACCCTCGATGTTGGCGAGGTAGATGTGGATGAGCGTGAAGCAGATGAAGAAGAACATCATGAAGTAGTGGATGACGCGCACCTTCATCAGACCACCAACGAGCGTAGTGAAGCCAGCGAAGAACGGGATGTTCATCGTCGGAGCCCACAGGCAGAAGCCCGTGTAGCCCATGAAGAGGATGGCCACTGCGATCAGGAGGTAGGACAGCTTCTGCGGGACGCCGTACTTGCCGCCCAGCGGATGCTCCTTCTTGAAGAAGAGGTAGTACTTGATCCACGGCCAGAGCTGATGACGGTTGTCCTTCTGCGGGAAGAACGTGTACATGTCCAGTTTGGTCTCACGGGTGCCGTAGGCCGGAGCGGACTTGATGAAGCCAGCGGCGACGATACGGAAGATGAGGTTGATGAGGATCACAAACGCGCAGAACATGTGCACGCCGCGAGCCATGCCCATCAGACCGGGAACAACCGGGTAATGGATCTCGATACCCGAGAGGATAAGGAGAAGCATGCAGATGAGGTTGACCCAGTGGGTAAAGCGGAAGACGAACGGATGTGCCTCAGGATAGTGTACGAGATGTGCCATGATTATCGACCTCCCCAAGGACTCGTGTGCATCTTGAACTCGCGACCCGTCTTGGGCTCGACGATATGGACCGCGCAGGCAACGCACGGGTCGTATCCGTGGACGATGCGCAGGGCGTTGATCGGAGCCTCGATGTTGGCAACAGGGGTGCCGATGAGGCCCTGCTCGATGGTGCCAGGCACGCCGTACTCGTCACGCGGGGAGATGTTCCACGTGGTGGGGACGACCTCCTGATAGTGCGTGATCGTGTTGCCGGAGAGGGTCTCGGTGTGGTAGAGAGCACCACGCGGAGCCTCCCAGAAGCCCTCGCCCAGGCCCGTGTCACGGACGCGCTCGGCGAACCAGGGGTTGCCCTCGATGGCGCCAGCCTCGATGAGGCCGAGGAGCTCGACGAGCTCGCCGCACCAGTCGATCATGTAGCCAGCGACAGCGGAAGCCTCGATGGGGCGGGCGGCCAGGCGGCCAAGCGCGGAGTTGAGGCCCATGATGCTGGCCGGGGTCTGCGGAAGGTTGAGGCCGGCAAGAACGGTGTTGACGCCGGCGAAGATCTCCGGGTTGCCGCTCATGTAGGAGACGAGCACGCGAGCGAGCGGGCCAACCTCCATGGGCTCACCGTCGTAGCGAGGAGCCTTGGACCAGGTGTACTTGTCGTTGACGATTTCCTCGGCCTCGTTCTTGTAGTAGCCGGGGAAGGTCTCGGGGAGCTCGGTTACGCCAACCGTGGGATGCAGCGGCTCGCCGCTGTCCTTGTAGTAGGCATGCGTCGTGCCCTCGGTGATGTAGGCACCATCGAATGGCTCGAGAACCGGAGCACCGCTCTTCATGCGGACGATGCCCGCGGGGAAGAAACGGTCTTCGAGCTCACGCGACGGACGGTCGAAGACGCCGTAGGCCATGAAGTTGCCATGCTTGTTGTTGCCGATGGTGGCAACGTCATTGAGGTAGACGCTCGCGATGGCGATGGCGTCGGGGATCATGACGTTGTCGACCCAGTCCTTGAGCTTCTTGGCACGGAACAGGATGTCATCGAGTTTCTCGACGCTCGGGTACCAGGCGGTGCCACCGGGAATCGAGGTCTGAACGTGCGGCATCTTGCCACCGATGATTGCGGAGATCTCGTCGGCAGTTGCCTGCATGTCGATGGCCTCGATGTAGTGCGCCGTGGCGATGAGGTCGACCTCGGCCGGAAGTTTGTAGGCCTCGGGTGCCAGGCCCTCCATGAACCAGCCACCGGACAGCCAGGAGTACTGGCCATTCTCGGCGAACTTCGCGAGGCGATCCTTGAGCGCGGCGAAGTCGGTCTGAGCAAGACCGAGGGTCTCGCACAGGGCATAGGTCTTGTTGACATCAGCCTCAAGTGCGTGCAGCGGATTGACGTAGTCGAGCGCGCTCAGCTGATAGAACCACAGGATGTGGCTGTGCATGAACTGCGCACCCTCGATGAGATTGCGGACCAGACGGCCGCCCTCGGGAATCTGGATGCCGTAGGCCTCCTCAGCCGCGAAGACGGAGGTGTGGCAGTGCGAGACAGGGCAGACGCCGCAGACACGCTGGGCGAGCATGGCCGCGTCATAGGGATCGCGTCCCTCGGCGATGAGCTCGAGGCCACGGAAAAGGCCGCCGGAGACCCAAGCGTCAGTGACGACGCCGTTCTCGACTTCCATCTCGACGCGCAGGTGGCCCTCGATACGATCAACCGGATCGATAATAGAATGCTTAGCCATGTTTACTTACCCTCCTCAATGTCAACGATGACCTGCTCTTCGACGACAGGTACGGTGGAGGGTTCCTTCTTGCCGTGCTTGACGTCCCACTCGCGCTCCTTCTCGAACGGAGCACCGCCCTTGGTGCGGCCCGTAGCCTTCATACCGATACCATGGACGACGAGGGCGGCGGTCAGAAGACCGGTGACGCCGAGTGCAATCGGGGTCGGCTGGAATGCGATGCTGCCGAGCCTGAGGGTCTTGAGACGGCCCAGGAACGGGGAGTCAACGTCGATCCAGTTGCGGACCGTGACGCGCGGGTCGCCGTTGCAGCAGCCGATGCAGGGAGCACCAGAGGCGACGCACCAGCTCACGCGACGGTTCCAGCGAACCTGCGGGCAGTTGGCCTTGGTCTGCGGACCCTTGCAGCCGAGAGCGTACAGGCAGTAGCCCTTGGCCTCTTCTTCGCTGCCGAACTCGTAGACGAACTCGCCGTTCTCGAAGTGGCCGCGACGCTCGCAGTTGTCATGGATGGTCTGGCCATACATGGAGCTCGGCATGTTGAACTCGTTGAGACCGGCAACGACGGACTCGGCTCCCAGCAGCAGGTACTGAACGATGACTGCAACCAGGTTGGCGGGATTGACGGGACAAGAGGGAAGGTTGACGACCGGAGTCGACACACCGTTGTCCGCGAGGTACTTCTGAATGCCCTCGGCACCGCCCGGGTTGGGATATGCGGCGCAGAAACCGCCGTCGACAGCGCAGGAACCTGCGGCGATGACGGCAGCAGCGTTCTTGCAGGTGTGGAGCAGGTGGCTCTCGTGCGGAGCGCAGGTGGGGGCACCCGCGATGCGCAGAATCTCGCCATCGTAGCGGGTCATGACAGCACCCTCGATGACGACGACGTACTTGCCCTTAGCAGCCTCGATCGTCTCCTCGCGAGCTTCCTCGAGGGAGTAGCCAGCAGCGGCAGAGAGGGTCTCGGCGTAGTTGAGCGCGAGATACTCGAGGAGCAGCGTTGCCGGATCGGGGTTATCAGACTGGGCAAAAGACTCGGTGCAACCGGTGCAGGAACCAAGCTCCATCCAGATGACTGGTGCGAGGCCGCCTTGGCCCAAACCTCCGTTCGTACCGATAAGGGAGTTGCTCTCGATGGCTTCGGCAACATCGGCAGCCGTTACGCCTTCAATGCCGATTGCAGCTGCAATCGTGCCACAGAAGCCGAGAAAGGCGCGACGTGTCAAACCACGCGACTCAAGCGACTCGATAAACGAATCTTGCATAGATACCTCCATCTTCCAATCAAACTCGCCGCGCGTGCCCCTCACACGAAATCGCAGCGAAGCTATGACACCGAACCTACTATAAAGAAACCTCATTCTGTTGCAGAGATAAAACGATTCGCAAACAATTTACGGGCGGTTTTGAGCCGTAAACGGGGGATAGTATTCTAGAATGGCTTACATGACGTACGGATAAACATGACAGGCGGACGGCACGTGAAAAAGGAACGGACATATATCGCCAAGAACCGTAAGGCACTACACGATTACTTCGTCGAGGATCGCGTCGAGGCTGGCATCGTACTTACCGGTACCGAGGTACGCTCGCTACGAGAGAACTCGGCGCAGCTGCGCGATTGCTTCATCACGATCCGCAAAGGCGAGGCCTGGCTCAACGGCGTGCATATCGCCCCGTATAGCAACGGCTCCATCTTCAACGTCGAGCCCGAGCGCCGCCGCAAGCTGCTCCTACACAAGAAGGAGATCCTCAAGCTCGAGCAAGAGGCCTCCCAGCAGGGCTACTCGCTCATTCCGCTATCCATGTACTTTTCCGAGGAAGGTCGCGTGAAGGTCGAGGTCGGCGTTTGCAAGGGCAAGAAGCTCTACGACAAGCGTGCCTCCATCAAGGAGCGCGACGCCAAGCGCGAGATCGCGCGCTCCATGAAGGCCAACAACCGATGAGACAACGTCTCAGAGACGTTGTCTCATATCCTAGTCATTTGGAACCAAATTACCGCAAAATGAGACAGTCAGTCAGACTCGCTGTCTCATTTTGCTAATGCGCTTCGAATTCGCGGATGAAGGCGCGCAACGCCTCGCCGCGATGCGAGATGGCGTCCTTTTGCTATGCATCTCTGACGGCTACGGGTATGTCTAACCGGCTAACATATTCGGATTTTTCATCAGATTCGTATTCGCCCACAAGGCAGAATTCCACACCAAATCCGACTTCCTCGTATCCCTGCGCTTCAATATAGCCAATCATGTCTTCGTAGATTGAGGGGGCAAGATCGAGTGCGCCTCGAAAAGTGCAAGTAGCATATAGACCGCCAGGAATTGTGTAATCACTCTCGAGAAGTGTGTTTATGTTCTGCAGCAAAATCGCCTCGGGTGCAAAGCACCCATTTTCCTGGACGTGATGTTGGTCAACGACATAACAGGGGGTGCTATGCATGGTTCTTGGCGTGGAACCACGCTCATGTGTCTGCTTCGCAAAGAGATAGGGTATGTCCTCGTAATAAATGACATCTCGAGACACAAGCATGCAGGGGCGGTCGGGGATGTGCATAATCGCCGTTTGGCGTGTTTGCGAGAGGGCTATGGCGGTGGCATAGCGGTTGAGGCTGTCATGCACATCATTTTTTGCACGATGCAGGGCATCGAGGTTGGCATCAATCTGAGCCAATTCGTCATTCAGCAATTGCATCGTTGAGGCAAGATTATGATTATCGAGGTAATCCTTGATTTTATCTAGGCTGAACCCCATATTGCGAAGCTCTGTAATCATGTTCAAGCGCCAGAAATCACGAGCGCCATAGATACGATATCCATTGGACTCATTCCGTTTGGGCGTAACAAGTCCTTTTTCCTCGTAGTAGTACAGAGCATCAGTGGTGAGGCCGTAAAGCGTTTTGGCCTCCTTGATTGAATACCCGCTATCAATCACATGTTTGGTTTCCATAAAGCACCGTGTAACACTTTGGTTTCGCTTTTAGACGAGTATATAAGCACATAAGTCAATATGCACAATTCTAATCAATTGAACTTGGAAAACAAGAACAGAGTTTTCTTCACAGATTAAATCCTTTACATCTCTTGACCAAAGGGCAGCACCATAATTTACGCTGCATTTGGTGAAAGCCATAGGACTCAGGCCATGATGCATGCCGCACGAGGCATAGCCTCCCTCCTGCACTGCTTTTCGTGCGGGATGTCATCCTGGTCGACTGCTTTGGAAGGAGCATGGAATGGCAGAGATACGTGTAAAAACGCCTTACGGCGTTCTCGAGGGGATTGAGACTAATCAAGGCGGGGAGGCTTATCTCGGCATTCCCTTTGCAAAACCTCCGGTAGGAAATCTGAGATGGAAACCACCACAGAAGCTTGAGAAGTCCGAAAAGACGATTTCGTGCAAAGAACTTGGTTACTCGGCAATGCAGAAATTTGATCCGGTTATGGCGGCCTCGCAACGCCCGCAGAGCGAGGACTGTCTAACTCTCAATATTTGGGTTAAGGACAAAACGAAGAAAAACCAGCCGGTCATGGTCTATCTGCATGGAGGCGCCTATGTTGAGGGCGGATCTTCGGATCCTCTCTACGATGGGACTAATTTTACAAATCGCAATGATGCTGTTTTCGTCACAGTGAACTACAGGGTAAATCTCTTTGGTTTCATGAATTTCGCTAACTTGCCGGGCGGTGAGGAATACAAAGAGTCAGGATATCTAGGCATCATGGATCAAGTCGCTGCACTGGAGTGGGTAAACGAGTGCATTGATGCGTTTGGTGGCGATCCGGACAACATTACACTCTTCGGCGAATCGGCTGGCTCGGGCAGCGTCGGTCTTCTCATGACGACACCGGCGGCAAAGGGGCTGTTTCAGAAAGCCATTTGCGAATCAGGGCCCATACAAATTTACAACGCTCCTGAAATAACTGCCCCCTATGCTGCGGAATTCATGGAGATGATGGGCTGCAAAAATATGGCAGAGCTTGCCAATAAGAGCACGGAAGAAATCATGAACGTGTTTTCCGGCGAGTTCTTCGACAAGCACAAGCACGAGATTTCGCTCATTTTCGCCCCCACCTGTGACGACACATACATTCCCCGCAAGCCTCTCAAGGCATTTAAGGAAGGTTCGGCAAAGGACGTAAAGCTCATGATTGGCATCAATGCCAACGAGTTCAACTACTGGGGGCTGTATTTCCAGGACATCGAAAAGGAGATGCCGCTTTTTTGGCACGAACAGGCGCGCTTTCACTTCGACGGTCTTTTGGACGACGCGCTCTATGAAGGCAAGTTCGTCGAGGCAAACCCGACGCAGCCTGCAGGGGAGCGCTATCTGGAGTACACGAACCAAATTGGCTTCTATGTTGGCTCCGAGCTCATGGCCGAGTATCAGTCGGCGTTCAATGACGCGTTCTTCTATCTGTTTACGTATAAATCGAAGCTTCCCGGTCTTGGATCATGCCATGCTATCGAGCTTCCCTTTGTGATGCACAACACACATCTGGAAGACCTTTCCAAGAACCTGACCGGCGAGGTTCCACCTCAGCATCTTGCCGACCAAATGAGTGATGTGTGGCATGCGTTTGCTCGTACCGGCAATCCGAGCAACGCAGGAGTCGCCGAATGGCCGCCCTATACCAAGGATTATCGGGCAACCATGGTTATTGATGAAGCGGGATGGAGCGTCGAGGAAGATCCCAATGCGCAGAATCGCGAGATGCTGCGCGGAGCTTTTGACGACTGCCTGCTAGACGCCTGATTGTTACAACAGAGAGGATTGGAAATGGAAAAAATCAAGCTTTCGGGCTATCGCTGGATGATTCTGCTAATCGTATGCCTTGTCTGCATACTTGCCAACTACATGCAGTATCAGGTCTCAGCTCTCGCTGTCCAGATCATGCCGATGTTCTCGATCGACGAGGCGGGCTTTTCGATGCTGCTTCTCATGCCCATGCTCACGGCTGTTTTCATGAGCATTCCCATGGGTACGCTTGGCGACAGAATCGGGCCGAAGAAGGTCGTCGGAGTATGCATGATTATCGCAGTGGCCGGTGGATTTCTCCGCACCTTCGGAGACAGCTTCATCCTGCAGCTCGTTTCGATGTTCATGCTCGGTGCAGGCATTTCGGCTCTGAACGCAAATCTGGTCAAGATATTCAGCGCCTGGTTTATGGATAAGACCCAGGTGGCCATGGGCTTTTTCTTTGGCTCGGCCGGCGTCGGTGTCATTCTCGCTCAGATGGTAGCTCCTCTGTTCGGTAGCGTCTTCATGTCTTACTTTACGGCGGCGATAGCGCTGACGGTCGTGACCGCCCTCTGGTTCCTGCTTATCAAAAATGCTCCAAAGGGTGCACCTCAAATGGGCGGTACAGACGAGTCTCCGCTCAAGTACTTCTCTGTCGCCGCCAAGAGTCGAAACGTATGGCTTGTCGGCTTAAGCTACGGCTTCTCTCTCGCTGCCTGCACTGCGTTTGCCGGTTTCGTTCCCCAGGCACTGATTCTTGGCTGTGGTGTCGATCCTGTGACCGCTGGCCTTATTGCCTCCTGCGCGGCATTCGGCTCAATCATTGGTTCGCTCATCGGTCCGGCAATCTGCAATCGTCTGGGAAAGTGGAAGCCCTACCTGATTGTGACCATTATCATCGGAACGCTTCTGATGGTGTACTTCTGGTATGGCGTTATCATGTCCGGAACGATTCCGTCTCTGCCCTTCCTCATGGTGGTCATGGTGCTTTCGGGAGCCTTTGGCGCCATCAACGGCCCCATCGTCCAGGCCATGCCTTATGCCTTGCCTGATATCCGTGGCAAGTATGCGGGTAGCGCAGGTGGTTTGGTGAGCACCATTGGATTGCTGTGCTCCTATTTTATTCCGGTTGCCGTATCGGCGATAGCTGTTGGAAGCTACGTGCTGAATCTTGGAATCGAAAGCGTGATCTTCCTTGCGTCTGCCGTATTCATCCTGCTTATTCCGGAGCTTGGTCCCAAGGGCAAGGTCGCCAAGGAAATCGCCGAGAAGGAGAAGAATCCCGAATCGCCGGTGAAAATTTCCGATGATCCCGATGCTCCCATCAACGAGAAGCTTGAGAACCTCTAGGAGCGCACTCAGGCGTCCATCAGGTACTTAGGTGCGAATGGTTCGTTTGGGGGTGGCCGGCTCGCTCAATCGGCCGCCCCTCTTCGGGCATTGCGAAAGCGCAATAACGCGCAAAGGGAGATGACGAATGTTGGGTCAAGATAACTCCGAAAGCTTCTCTAACCCGCGCCGATGGGGTGTGCTTGTTGCCGCGAGCATCCTCATATTTGTCGTGTATCTCATGCAGTATCAGATATCTGCGCTAGCGTTGCTCATTTCGCCCGAGCTCGATCTCGATTCAATCGAGCTTTCCAATCTCATGTTCATTCCGATGCTCGTCGCAGCCGCAATTGGCTTTCCCCTTGGGGCCCTCGCTGACAAGTTTGGTGCGAGGATTGTGGTGGGTCTATGCCTATTCGTCTCGTTGTTAGGGGCGATTATGCGAATCTTTGCCGCAGACTATTCGGTAATGCTAATAGCCTGTATGTTGTTGGGGTTTGCTCCAGCGGCCCTGAATGCTAACGTGATGCGCATATTCGGCGTCTGGTTTGGGCCAAAGACTAATTTTGCCATTGGAATATATTATGCAAGCTCGGGGCTCGGGGCGAGCGTTGCCATGCTTGCATCGGCAAGTTTCGGCCTGCCGGCCACCGCATTTGGCTTTTCGGCGGCGCTGCTTGCAATTGCAGTTGCCGCCTGGTGGGCCATCGTCAAGGATGCGCCACCCGGCGTGTCCGCACATATTGGAGAGCACGCTACGACGAAGAACATTTTCATTGCCGCGAGGAGCTGGTGCGTTTGGTGCGTTGCTCTTATAACTGGGTTTGGATTGGCGGCCAAGTCCGCCTATTTGAGCTTCTTGCCCCAAGCTGTTGGCGCCGTAGCTTCCATCCAGGAGGCAAACGAGCTGGCTGCGTTCGTCGCTTATGGTGGTATCGCTGGCTGCGCGCTCGGTCCCCTTGTCTGCAATCGATTTCGAAGGACGAGGGTTTTCGTGGTGATTGTTGCTGTAGTGGGGTCTGCAATCATGATCGTCTCGGGCTTTTTGATTTTTCGACCCCAGGCGGTTCTCTTCTTCCTGGCGGGTGCGCTTTCTTCCGTAACGGCTCCGATTGTCGAAGCAGTGCCTACGACATTGGCGTTCCTCAGGGGCAGCATCGGAAGTGCCGGAGGCATCATTGGAACGGTAAGCCTTCTCATGTCCTATGTGTTGCCACTTGTCATAACCGCGCTCGCGGCAGGAGCTCCAGCCGAGATGGTCGTTTTGTCAGGCGCTTGCTTTGCATGCACCATCCCGTTTCTGCTGTTTCTTCCCGGGCTAAATCGCTCGATGAAGAACAGCAATCGATAACCAGGCAAAAGGCGCCGCACAGCAAAAGGTGCGTGCCTCTCGCTACCGCTTCTCGAACTCGCGGATGAAGGCGCGCAGAGCCTCGCCGCGATGGGAAATGGCGTCCTTTTGCTCAGAAGGCACCTCGGCCGTGGTGAGCTTGCCGTCGAAGGCATCGGCATAGAAGAGCGGGTCGTAGCCAAAGCCATTGCTGCCGCGCTCCTCGTAGCCAATCCTTCCCTCGCAGCTACCGTGCGCCACGATTTCGGAATCGTCCGTATCGACGAAGACGAGCGTGCAGACGAAGCGCGCCGTGCGCTCGTCATCGGGCACGTCTGCCAGCAGTTCGAGCAGCTTGGCGTTGTTGTCGGCATCGGTGGCGTCCTCGCCCGCAAAGCGACTCGAGAACACGCCGGGCGCGCCGTCGAGCGCATCGACGACCAGCCCGCTGTCATCGGCAAGCGCAGGAAGTCCCGTATTGTCACGCGCAGCCAGTGCCTTGATGCGGGCATTGCCCTCGAAGTCATCGGCATCCTCCACGGGCTCCGGATACGTGCCGCACTCCTTGAGACTCACGAATTCCCAACCCGTCACCGGTGTGAGCATGCGGGAAATCTCCTCGAGCTTGTGGGCGTTGTTCGTCGCGATAACGACTTTCTTCGTAGCCATGCCTATTCCTCCAAGGCTCTTCTTTGGTCTGCGAGCAGCTCCTCAATGCCAATGGTCGCGACGTCGAGCATCTTGTTGAGCTTGCTGCGATCGAAGGAGCACTGCTCACCCGTGCCCTGGACCTCGATAATCTCGCCACGCGCGTTCATGATGAGGTTGAGGTCGACCTCGGCGCGCGAGTCCTCCTGGTAGTCCAAGTCGAGCAGGATGCGTCCGTCCACCTGGCCAACGCTGATGGCGGCGACTTGGTCGATGATGGGACTCGTCTTGATCTTGCCGGCGTTCTGCCACATCTCGAGCGCGTCGTGCAGCGCGACCCACGCCCCCGTGATGGCCGCCGTGCGCGTGCCGCCATCCGCCTGCAGCACGTCGCAGTCAACAGTGAAGGTGACCTCGCCGCCCAAGCCGGTCATATCGACTGCCGAGCGCAGGCTGCGTCCGATGAGGCGCTCGATCTCCATGCTACGGCCCTTACGCGTAAGGTGCTCGCGCGACGTGCGCTTGGCAGTTGATGCCGGAAGCATTGCGTACTCGGCGGTTATCCAGCCGGCACCGGCGCCTTTGCGCCACGCCTTGACACGCTCCTCGATGCTGACCGCACACAAGACCTTAGTCGCGCCCGTCTCGATGAGGCACGAGCCGGGGACGTTATCGAGAAAGTGCCGCGTGATCTTAGTGGGGCGCTTCTCTTCGGGGCCGCGCCCATAGGAGCGTCCCAAACCGATATTGACCGTCATGTTCTCTCCTGTCTACAGGTCCTGAATGTCCACGTAATTGAGGTCTTCGATTGCGTAGCCGAGGATATGGCCGCCGATGTTGCGGAAGTCGTCCAGATCCTTGCCCGTCGTGAAGAAGCTGTTGCGCTGCGGCGCCGAGCCGTCGGCCAGATGCCCGCGGTAGGTGAGCGTCTCGACGACCTCCTTGGCCGTCTCCTCGGATGACGAGATGATCGCGACATCCTCGCCCACGGCCTGCTGGATGAGCGGGGCGAGTACGGGATAGTGCGTACAACCCAGCACGAGCGTGTCGACGCCCGCCTTCTTGATGGGGTCGAGGTAATCGCGCGCAATCGTCTGGAACGCCGGTCGCAGGTACACGTCGCTCGCCTCGGCGGTAAGCCGTTCGATGGGACTATTGGAGCGTCGAATGCCGTCCTCGACGATCTCGACGAAGAGCGGGGTTGCGGTTGAGAACGCGGTCACGCCCGCGTCGAGGTTGCGGATCGTGTCCGGGTATATGCCCGAATCGATCGTTGCCTGCGTGGCGATGACGCCTACGCGACGGTTGCGCGTCATGCGCACCGCACCACGCGCTCCCGGCTCGACCACGCCGATGACCGGCACGTCGAACTCCATCTGCGCAAGTGCCAGCCCGGCTGCGGTTGCCGTGTTGCAGGCGATGATGATGAGCTTGACGTCATGTTGGGAGAGCCAGGTGCCGATCTGGCGCACGAAGCCGCGTACTTCGCGCAGGTCACGCGGGCCATAGGGGCAACGGGCCGTGTCGCCGAAGAAGATGAGCGACTCCTTCGGCAGGCGCTCGTGGATGGCGCGTGCCACGGTGAGCCCGCCAAAGCCGGAATCGAATATGCCGATAGGAGCGTTGTTCATAGCCCCGCTATCTTAGCGCATCGGCAAGCTCGTCGATGAGTTCGTCGAAATAGGCCAGAGCATTGGCCGTCGGCTCGGGCGTGGTCATGTCCACACCGGCATCCTTGAGCAGCTCGATGGGTGTCTTGCTCGACCCGCCCGAAAGAAAGCCAAGATAATCGGCCACGGCGGGCGCACCCTCGTTCAAGATGCGATTCGATAGCGCGATGGCCGCGGAAAACCCCGTCGCGTACTGGTAGACGTAGTATTGGTAATAGAAGTGCGGAATGCGCGCCCACTCGACCGCGATCTGGTCGTCCACGACGATGCCGGGACCGTAGTAGCCCGCGTTGAGCTCGCGGTATATCGCGCCGAGCGCCTCGGCGGTGATACCCTCACCACGAGCGGCGATTTCGTTGAAGGCCAGCTCGAACTCGGCGAACATCGTCTGGCGGTACAGCGTGCCCTTGAACTGCTCGAGGAAGTGATTGAGGATGTAGGCGCGCTCGCGCGGATTGGTCCTCGTCTTGAGCAGGTGCTGTGTGAGCAGGGCCTCGTTGACCGTCGAGGCGACCTCGGCGACGAATATCACGTAATCGGAATAGACGGCCGGCTGGGTCTTGCAGCTCAGATAGGTGTGGATGGAATGGCCCATCTCGTGAATGAGCGTGAACACGTCATCGAGCTTGCCCTGGAAGTTCAGAAGGATGACCGGATGCATGCCGTATCCACCGGCGGAATACGCGCCGCTGCGTTTGCCGGGCGTCTCATACACGTCAATCCAGCGCTGGGACAGGCCCTCGCGCACAATCTGCAGGTACTCCTCGCCCATGGGTTCGAGTGCTTCGAGGATGAGCTCGCATGCCTCCTCGTACGTGAAGCTCATGTCGACGTCTTCGACGATGGGCACGTAGAGGTCGTAGAAGTGCAGCTCGTCGACGCCGAGCACCTGCTTGCGCAGCTCGACGTACTTGTGCATGGGCGCGAAGTGCTCGTGTACGCATGAGATGAGGTTGGTGTAGACCGCAGTGGGCACCTCGTTCTGGTCGAGGCAGTACTCGAGCGAGCTCGGGTACTTGCGCGCGTCCGTGTAGAACTTGAGCTGCTTGGCTTGGGCGCCGAGCGTTGCCGCGGCGGTGTTGCGGAACTGCTTGTAGGCCGCGTATAGCGAGGTGTAGGCGGATCGACGCAGCTCGCGGTCGTCCGACATCATGAGCGGCACGTAGCTGCCGTGCGTGACGGGATGAGCCTCGCCCTGCGCGTCGATGGCGTCCTCGAACCTGAGGTCGGCGTCGTTGAAGAGCGAGAAGATGTGCTCGGGTTGCATGGCCATCTCCTGCGAGCGGGCAAGCAGCTCTTCCTCGGCATCGCCAAGTATGTGGCCACGTTGGCGAAAGACGACATCCAGGGCGCGGCGGTAGAGCTCGAGCTCAGGGCAGCTCGCGAAGAATTGCTCCATCTGCGCATCGTCGAGCTTGAGCAGTTCGGGCGAAAACCAGCTCGTCGCGCTCGAGACCTCCGTGTAGACGGAGATGACCTGCGCGGAGTAGTCCTGGTAGGTGGCGTTGCGCGTGTCCTCGTCGAGCTTGCGTTGCGCGTAGTTCACGAGCTTGCCGAGCTCGACGCCCGCCTCGTCGCTCAGTCGCAGGTAGGCGAGCAGGTCGTTGGCCGATTGCGATATCGCGCCGCGATACGCCGCGAGCTTGGCCGCATAGCCTCTCGCCTCGTTGAGAGCGGCGAGGAATGCCTCGTCATCCGCGTAGATGCTGGAGAGGTCCCAGCGATAGCGCTCTTCGATTTCGTCACGTGATTCGTATGCCATGAATTCACCGCTTTCTTGGGTTTAGATGTTAAGGGGTATTGCGCTGGTGCTGTCTACTGCTCTTCGAGCCCGAGGACAATCAGAACATGGGCGAGCACTTCCGAAAGGGTTTCGTCGTCCACTGCTCCGACGCGCTCGACTGAGTTGATGTTTCCTCTTGCCTCGAGGTCCATCGCACGAATCGCCTCGCATTGGACGAAGCCGTGGATGGGATTGTCGTCGGCGATGCGCACGTGGAGCGGATAGCCGTTGTCAACGGAGGTGACGGGAGCAAGCAGAGTGAGCGTGCACATGCTGTTGACGCGCCAGGGGCTGAGCACGATAGCGTAATGGCGACTTGCGGGCTCGTGACCGTGGGAGGGATTGAAGTTTAGCGAGACAATGTCGCCCTGTTCGCATATCATCGAGTCCACGCCTCCAGTTCGGCACCTACCATGTCATCATCGGGCCAGGCGGGGGCGGAATCTTGCTCATGAGGCTCATAGCCAGCGAACAGCGCGTCGAACGTGACGCCGCGCTTGGGGCGCACGCTGCGATGCGCTTTTCCGGCCGGGACGATTTCGATGTTGTTGCGCTCGTTTACGACGAGCTCAACGTCATCGCCTGATAAAAGGCCGACCGCACGCAATATGGCGCAGGGAATTCTTACGGCATCGGAATTGCCCCATGTCGAAATCTTTGTTTGCGGTTTGCTTGGCACCGTAATCATCGCCATCACATCCTTTGGGCTTTGCTGGCAGAGATAGTATATACCTTATGTATATACTCCTCAACACTTGCATCTTCGTCGCGCTACCACTCCTCCATGCGATGGACACCCTTGAACCTCACGCCTGCGGGGCTTACCTTGAAGTCTGCCTGCCAAAGCTCGACGCCAGCTGCGGAGCAGGCATCCACGGTGCTCATCACCTCATCGTAGGTGGTGCCGCGGTAGTAGCGAAAGCCGAAGTTGTCGTAGTAGAGGCAGTACAGGATGATTGCCCGCTCGTGGTCTTCGAGGCTCGCGGCGAGCTCACGCAAGTGGCGCATGGCGCGATCCGTGGAATTGAAGGGCGCCTCCGGCAGATGAGGCACGTAAGTGGGCACGTCGGCCTGAATCTGCACGAGCGGCGTCTTGACCTCGAGATATAGTTCGTCATTGACAAGGAAGTCCAGGCGCGAGTCACCGAGCGAGACCTCGCGACGCAGGGCATGCACCGGACCCGTGACCTTAGCAAGGGCGCCGCGCTCGAGGAAATGCTCCACGTGGCGATTGGAGGCGTTCTGGTTGATGCCGATCCAGGGCTTGGCGTCATCTTCGGGGCGTGCCAGCGAGAACGCTTCGACGGTGCGAGCGAACTTTCGCTTGGGGTTATGGCTGTCCGAAACGAGGCAGGGCCTGCCGGCCAGGTCCAAGCCGCCGATGCGCGAGACCACGGGGCAATGACAGCGCAGCTCCTCGCCATCTAATTCGATATCCATGATGAAGCGGTTGGGGCGTGCGAGGATGATTCCCTCCCGAAGAGGTTCGGAAAAGGCATGAAAACGGTTGCCTTCCTTCTCGGACACGGCAATCCTCCTATGATGATGTGACTTGGGTCAGAAAACGGCTGCAAGCCACGGACGAAACCGCAACTTGCCGCATCGATTGCGATTGGTGGAGGTGCGGAGAATCGAACTCCGGTCCACGATAATCCTGCGAAAGGTGTCTCCAAGCTCAGTCGATGTTCGAGTAGGAAGCTGGCTGGTACACCGACAAACGCGCCATCTTCCCGCCGGTTCGATCTTAGCCCGGGGCATACCGACTACGTCCCCGGGAGCAGCCCCCTTTAAATGATCCCGTGCAGACGCCAGAGGCTTAGCAACTGGTTGGGAGGGCTGAACCTAAATTAGGCAGCCAGGGCGACAGGCTGAGCCTGTGCACCCTTGAAAGAAACAACTTTGCCAGTTAATTGGCTTTACCCCTGTTTAACGTGGCGAGGAGACCACGGCCTGCTGCCCTTCGCTCAAACTATCCTGTCGAAACCAGTCACCCCCAGTTTCAAACCCTTTTCAAGGAACGCCCGCTCAAGCGGGTTTCCCAGTATACGCCCCGCTCAATGGGACTTCAAGCAACGGGAATGAGACAAATGCTCAGTCTTACTGTCTCATTATCACGATTCTGCAACCGCCACCGAACTTCTTCCCACAAACGCACATGAGTCTGATAGACTGTGCAACTGCGCGAAACGCGTAGGCCGATGTAGCTCAGCTGGTAGAGCACCGCACTCGTAATGCGGGGGTCAAGAGTTCGAGTCTCTTCGTCGGCACCATCAAAAACCTGGGGCCCGCATCGCGGGCCTTTTTCTTCTAGGAGGCATCCATGGCGTTCTCACTCGACGATCTTGCGGCACACTACGCGCAGCTTCCCGAGGCAGGCGGCCTCGATAGTCGCTGCGAGATGTTCGTCCCCGGTGGCCTGAACGACCAGACCGTCCTCGACTTGGCGTGCCGTCGTGGCCTGGGGGTCTACAAGCTCTCCGATCACGTGGGTCCGGCCGGCCGTGTCATCGGCGTCGATTGGCGCGAGCCCTTCATCGAGCGCGCCCGCGAAGGCGAGGCCCATGCAGCCGAGAAGAACAAGCTCACCAAGAGCAACATGGAGTTCGTCGTCGCCTATCCCGAGATGATCGACCAGATCGGCATCGAGGAGGGCAGTCTCGACTACGTCTACGTCAACAGCGCTCTCAACCTTTTCTACGATCCGGCGTACGTCATCAAGCTCATCGGCCGCCTGCTCGTGCCGGGCGGCAAGCTCGTGTGCCAGACGGTGCTCGCCACGACACCGCGCGACAAGAAGGTCATCGCCGAGGCGCGCGCAATCGGAAACGTCGTCCAGGCGGCCCCGAATCGCAAGAACTTCGCGCTCTGGCTGCATAACGCCGGTATGGACATGCCCACCTACGAGACGCTCGAGGCGCGTCCCATCCAACCCTGCGATGCCGTGGCCGCAGACGGGCTGGCGCCTGTTGTCGAGACGGACGAGGAGGCGCGCTTCACGAGCTGCGTCGTGAACGTCGAGAAGCTCGGTGGCTTCGACTACCAGGCCTTCCTGCTCAAGGACATGAGCGATTTTCGCTAGAGATGGGCTGGGGTAGGGAAATGCCGGTTATGACTGGTGGCCTTGACGCCGAAGGCGACGAGGAGTTCTCGAGAATCAAGGAAGTGGCTGTCGTGGCTCTGAGCGATGGATTGAGAAGCGTCGAGGAAGTCGAGCGCATGCAGGAGATCTTCGCGCGCAACCACGACGAACACGAGCGTCTCGTTCGCGAGGATGCGGCTGCGTGCTCGGAGGAGCGCGCGCTCATGCTCGATGACGGTACGCTGTGGGAGTACGTGACCGTGCATGACGAGTACGTGCGCATCATCGGCTGCAAGACCGACGCCACCACGCTCGAGATTCCCGCCACCATCGAGGACAAACCGGTGGCCGAGCTAGCCGTCGATGCGTGCTCGTATCTCGAATCGGTGCGCGAGATCATCTGCTCGCCGCAGATCGAGAAGATCGGCAACTGCGCGTTTCGCTCGTGCACGAAGCTCGAACGCCTCGTCTTGCCCCGCAACGTCGAGACCTACGATTCGTCGTGGGTGCGTGGCTGCCGCAAGCTGTCCGAGCTCACCTTGCCCGGTATGCTCGCGCGTGTCACGTCGAGCATCTTCGACGAGGGACAGCTGGGCACGCTCGTCATCGGCTTTGCCACCTACGACTTCGCACCGGGTCTCTTTGCCCAGGGCAAGCTCGAGAGCATTCGCATCGATGACGAGAACCCCTACATCACGACCGATGACAAGGCCATCTTCGCGCACGAAGGCACGCATCTGCGCGTGTTGGCGCTGTCTTGCGAGCGCTACGCCGTGCCCGATGGCTGCCAGGTCATCGAGAAGAAGGCCTTCGCGAATCGCTCCGAGCTCTACGAAGTCGAGCTCCCCGACACCATCACCACGATCGAGGACTACGCGTTCTCCTATTCGGGTCTCGAGAGCTTCACGTCCCCGCGTGACTTGCGCACCATCGGCGAGCGCGCCTTCTTCCGCTGCCGCAAGCTCACCCAGGTCACCCTCGACGAAGGGCTCGTGTCCATCGGCGACGACGCGTTCACCGGGACGGGCATCGAGACCTTGCGCGTGCCCGCGACGCTCGAGACGCTGGGCAATAGCATTGCGGCCGACACCAAGCTCAGCTTCTCCGGGGATGATGCGGGCTTTTCCATTGCCGCAGGCGGCATTCTCGAGATCGACCACGAGGGCGGTCTGTATCGCAACACGCCCGAGGGCAAGCACTTCGTGCATCTGCTCGATGACAAGGCGCGTGAGTACGCGGTGCAGCCCGGCACAATCGAAATCGAGCCGCACGCCTTCGCGCATCATGCGCACATCACGAAGGTCACGTTGCCCGAGGGCTTGCTGCGCATCGGGGATGCTGCCTTCCGCGATTGTCACGAGCTTGCCATCGCCGACTTTCCCTCGACGCTCGAGGAAGTGGGCGACGAGGCCTTCCTCGACACCTCGCTTTCGTGTGCCTTCATTCCCCGCAAGCTGAAGCGCCTTGGCAACACCGCGCTCATCACGCATGGCGCGCACAACGGTGACGAGGCCCCCTCCCTCACGAGTATCGGCGTCGAGGAGGGCAACGAGCGCTTCTATTCCGTCCCCGGTCTGCTCATCGAGCGTCACGACGATGGTTCGCACGTCGTCGTCTATGCCGACGGCACCGAGAGCGTGCGCATCCCCGAGGACGTGACCGTCATCGACCCATACGCCTTCGGCGGAGCACGCCATCTGCGCGAGCTGTTCCTGAGCGACCGCATCCGTCGCGTCGGCATGCGCGGCTTGAGCCTCGACTGCTTCGTCGAGCACTTCCACATCGACCTCGACGAGCCCCACGAGGGTCACGCCTGCTTCGACTTCTACTTCCCCGATGCGCCGCGCAGCGTGCACGAGATCCAGCTGGCGTTCAACCTGAGCAGCTCGGTCGACCTGGCGCGCATCTTCAAGCACTACGACAGCGCGATCGTCAACATGCACGAATTCGACAAGCAGGCGAGTACCGCGGGCGACGATTTCGACGTGTACGGTCAGGCCAAACTCGCGATCGAGCGTCTCTCCGACCCCATCCTCATGAGCAGCACCAACAAGATCATGCTCACGCAGGTTCTCACGAAGAACCTCGAGGAGGTGTGCGAGGCCATCGCGCGCCATGACGACCGCGAAGCCATCGATGACCTCCTTGAATTGGAGATTCTGAACAAGGATAATCTTCTCGATGTCATCGACCACATCGGCAAATTGCAGGATGCGGCGATGACCGGGTACTTGCTCGAAATCAAGCGGCGCATGTTCCAGCGCAGCGCCGTGGACTTCGACCTATAGGGGGAGGGCCGAGGCGTGGCGCAGATCACCGACGAGAAGACCGAGCGCTTCAACCGTGCCGCCCGCCTCGCAACCGACATCATCGAGGAATGCCGCGTCCAGCTCATGCTGAAGTTCCGCTTCCTCGACTTGGCACTGTGGCGCATGGGGCTCGTCCCGGTGCATCCCCGCGCCCGCTACCCCCTTTCGACGGACGGCACGAACATCTACTTCGAGCCCTATAGCGTCCTGGCGCGCTTCGAGGAGTCTTTCGACGAGGCGGTGCGCGACTACCTGCACCTCATCTTGCACTGCATCTTCCGCCACCCGTACAACCGCGACCACCTGGGCAACCGGGAGGCGTGGTCGCTGGCGTGCGATGTCATCGTCGAGAGCGTCGCAATGGAGATGTGCGCGACGCGCTTTACGAGCGAGCAAGACGCCGACCGCGAGCAATACCTCTCGCAGATCAAGCAGACGATTGGCGCGTTCATGCCGGCCAATCTCTACCACCTGTTCGACCGCATCATGAAGAACCCCGAGGGGGCCACGTACTTCAACTACTCGAAGAGCAACATCGTCGAGATGCAGGCGCTGTTCGAGCGCGACAACCACGAATCGTGGCCGGCCTTCAACGATTCCGAGGGCGAGGAGAAGCCCGGCGACATCGAGGAGATCGGCGAGGAAGACGAAAGCGCCGAGGAGTCCGCGGATACGAACGCCCAGGACCTGCAGGCGACAAGCGATATGGAGTCGAGCCAGACCGACACGTCCGACCAGAAGATGGAGGGCAGCGACGACGGCGATGACGAGCAGGCGTCCGAAGACGACGAGGGCGAAGATGCCAGCTCGAACGCCGATGGGTCGAGCCTGGACACCTCCAACGACGAGCTCGAGGGCTCGAGCAGCGAGGATGATGCCGACGAGCAGGTCAACGACGAGACTGCCCACGAGGAGAAGGAGTGGGAGGAGATAAGCCGCCAGATCGAGATGAACCTCGAGACCTTCTCCAAGGAGTGGGGCGACGAGGCGCGCGACCTGATTTCGAGTCTCGCCATCGCCAACCGCAAGACCTACGATTACAGCGACTTTCTGCGACGCTTTGCCACGGTGTCCGAGGACATGCGCATCAACGACGACGAGTTCGACTACATCTTCTACACCTATGGTATGAAGCTCTACGGCAACATGCCGCTCGTCGAGCCGCTCGAGTACAAGGAGACCAAGCGCGTGCGTGACTTCGTCATCGCCATCGACACCTCCGAGTCCGTGAGTGGCAACCTGTGCAAGCGCTTCATCGAGCACACCTTCAGCATCCTCATGCAGTCCGAGGAGTTCGGCAGCAAGGTGAACATCCACATCATCCAATGCGATGCGAAAGTGCAGTCCGACACCAAGATCTCGAACCCCGAGCAGCTCAAGGATTACCTCGCCAACTTTTACGTGCGTGGATTCGGCGGCACCGACTTCAGGCCGGTGTTCGATTACGTCTCCGACTTGCAGGATAGAGGCGAGATCGAGGACCTGCAGGGACTGCTGTACTTCACCGATGGCCTGGGCTACTACCCCGACAAGATGCCGCCGTACGATGTCGCGTTCGTCTTCATCGACAATGGCGAGACACATCTGCCGAGCGTGCCGCCCTGGGCCATGCGCGTGGTGATAGACGAGGATGGCATCAACCGATTCAAGAGCGCCGAGCGCGCCCATTCGTGATAAGACGGTCTCGAAGGAAAGGATTCAGGCCATGAACATTGCCGACGCAAAGGAACAGATCAAGGACACCGTCGAGGCGTACCTCCTCAAGGACGAGGCGGGGATGTACAAGATTAACCCCGCACGCCAGCGCCCGATCTTCCTCATCGGCGCGCCGGGCATCGGCAAGACCGCCATCATGGAGCAGGTCGCCCAGGAGCTGCAAATCGGCATCGTCTCGTATTCGATGACGCACCACACGCGTCAGAGCGCGCTTGGCCTGCCACGTATCGTGCATAACGATTTCGAGGGCTTCGAGTACGACTCCTCCGAGTACACGATGAGCGAGATCGTGTCCTCGATCTACGATTACATGGGCGAGACGGGACTGCATGCGGGCATCCTGTTCCTCGACGAGATCAACTGCGTCTCGGAGACGCTGTATCCTTCCATGCTCCAGTTCCTGCAGTTCAAGACCTTCGGGCGTCATCGCGTTCCGCACGATTGGATCATCGTCTGCGCGGGCAATCCGCCCGAGTACAACAAGTCGGTGCATGAGTTCGACATCGTCACGCTCGACCGCCTGCGCGAAATCGAGGTCGAGCCCGAGTACGCCGCATGGAAGCGCTATGCTGCGCAAAAGGGCATCCACCCGGCCGTCACCACGTTTTTGGAAGCCAAGCCCGACTGCTTCTACCTCGTGCAGTCCAAGCCCGGCGGTGGCAAGAGCTTCGTCACGGCGCGCGGATGGGAGGACCTGGCCGAGGCCATCGCGCTGTACGAGGAGATGGGCAAGGCGATCAGCCGCGATCTCATCGGGCAGTTCCTGCGCGACGACGACATCGCCGATAGCTTCTCGGTGTACTACAACCTCTTCGACAAGTACCGCTCCGACTACCAGATCATGAACATACTGTCCGGAGCGGCGGGGCTCGACATCATCAATCGTGCGCGTGGTGCCGAGTTTGATGAGCGTGTGGCGCTGTTGGGCCTCATGCTCGATGCGGTCTCTACGTCGTGCGCGCATGCTCTCGAGCAGGAGGAAGTCGTCATCGAGCTGCGCGACATCCTGCGCGATGCAAAACCGAGGCTGCTCGAAGGAGCGGCGGTGGATAATACCGTTGGGGTCGTCATTTCGGCGCGCGAGCAGAGCTTGGCGCGCAAGGTTGCCTCCGGTACTGCCAAGCCGAGCTTCGAGCGTAAGGAAGGCCTCGTCATCGCCAAGCTCAAGCGCCTCGTGGAACAATGCAGGCTTGCGGGTACGGTGGTCGGCGAGGATGCCTTCGCGACCATCAGCGATGCCTATCGTGACGAGGTCAACGCGATCGATCCGCTCGTCAAGACGGCGGACGCGCAGATGACCAACGCAATCAAGTTCATCGAGGAGGCCTGGGGCAATGGTCGCGAGATGCTCGTTGCGATTGCCGAGATTACGACGCGCCAAACGACTACTCAGTTCATCGCCCACTATGGTAACGAGGAGTACTACGCGCACAATGACGAGCTGCAGGTCGACGAGCATCGCCGCAGCCTCGCCGAACGCGTGCGCACGCTCGACATCAACGCCGAGGAGGCGATGCAGCCGGGTGCGACGAAAGCCGCGGACGCACAGACGATCGCCGAGTACTATGGCGGCAAGCAGTTCGAGTACGGGTTTGCGTCCATGAGCAAGATGACCCTGCCCGACGCAGCGCAGCTCAAGGGCAAGACGGTGCTCGACGTGGCATGCAGGCGCGGCAAGGGCTGCTTCAAGTTCAGCGCGAAGGTGGGCGGCACGGGCCGCGTCATCGGCGTGGATTGGTCGCCGAGCTACATCGCCGAGGCAATCGAGGATTCCGAGCGCGCCTGGCGTAAGAACAACCTCAAGGCCAACAACATGGACTTCAAGGTTGCTTATCCCGAAGACCTCATGGAAGCCGGCATTGGCGAGGGCACGGTCGACGTTGTCTACATCAACAACGTGATGACCTTGCTCTACGACCAGGGCAAGGCACTCGAGGAGTTCTACCGCGTGCTCAAGCCGGGCGGCCTGCTCATCTGCGAGACGATCGTCTCGGATGTCACGCGCGACGCGGCCGTGGTCGAGAAGGCGCGCGGCATCGGCAACAGCATCCAAGCTGCATTGCCCGAAGACGTTCTACGTGCTCAGATGCAGGCGGCGGGGTTTGGGGACATCGAGGTCATCGACTCGTATTCGGTCGATGCCGACCGTGGATTCACGTCGAGCACGGTCGTCGAGACCGTCCCCTCGACCGAGACCGTCCGCTTCGAGGCCGTAGCATTCAACGCGCGCAAATAGCCCCGCTGTCATTTCGAGCGGAGCGAAGCGGAGTCGAGAAATCTCCTCGCTCAACCGGAGCTTCGCCTCGCCTACTCCGGCTGACGAGGCGATATCTTCGAGAGCCTGATTGCATGCGTTGCCAGGCGCAGCGCTGCGCGCGTATTGGGGTCATCCAAATCCATGCCCGTTATCTGCTTGATCTTGCGCAGCTTGTCGAAGGCCGTGGTACGCGAGCAGAACTCGGCTGCCACGGTGGGCTTCATCTGGAAGTCGTGTTCGATGTACGCATGCAGGAAGCGCAACAGCGAGCCCGTGCGTGTGTGTCCGTGCTCGTAGTTGCGTAGGCGGCTATAGCCAGGCGGAAATAGCGTGGTCGGAGGGCATGCTTCGAGGAGCCGCAGGGCGACGAAGTCGAGGAAGCGGTCGTGGAAGAACGAGACGCGCTCGCCAGCACCCAGGGCGATGCCCATCTGCACGGCGCTCTTGGCCTGTTGTCCGTAATAGTAGAGGTCCTGCAGCTCGCTAAACGGGTTGCTTACCCCCACGCGCACATCCTCGGCGAGCTTGGCGAAGCGCGCGGCAATCTCATTCGCGGCGTCGCGGTAATCCGCTCCGACATGCGTGAGGTTCACGACCATGACCAGGTATTCATCCTGTGGCAGGCACACCTGCGCGGGTGGCTTGCCTGCCATATCGGGCTGGACTGCCAAGAGCATCGAGCGCGAGGCTCCGTCGGGAATGGTGGTCGTGACGCAGAGGTACTCGTCGAGCAGATCCCAGCCCCAATCGGCGATGGTGTCCTCCAGGAGCTGCCATGACGTGATGTTACGGTGCAGGAGCAGGTTGAGTTGTTCGGCGAGAGCCGTCGGATCATCGGTGCGCGTCGACTCGTCATGCAGGCAGTATTGTAGGAGCACGGCCACGCGGCGCAGCGCCTCCTCGTCGCCATGTTCCACAGCATCGGCAAGGTGGGTGAACCCATCCGCATACCACGCGATTGCCTCGGCGCAATCCTTGACGGCTTGGTCGAAGTCCTCCTTCGCGGCATCGAGGACGAGCGCGTTGCATGAGCCGCATGCGTCAAGCGCATCATCGTCGGGTACGCCTACGCAGAGCAGGTTCGTCTTGTCCGTGGCCCGTGCGGCGCAGGTGGCGAGCTCCTCGGCGGTTGTGGCGTACAGAGCATATGCGTCATCGAGTGCAAGTTGCCCTGCCGGAGTCACGTAGCGAATGTTCCTGCTGCTGTCCGTATCGCGCACGTGCAAGGTGGGATGCCATTGTGCAAGGTCGCCTGCCAATATCTCCATGCTCAAAAACATGTCGGCCTCCCAGTCCGGTCGAGCATCCGTACGCCCGGTACGGAGCAGGGCATGCAAAATGCCTGCTTGAATTATAGCTTCTCTGCCAAAGTTCCCCAGATTGCCGAATCACAAGGCCGGCAAAACGATGTATTTCCGTACTCATAGTACGGTTTGTGATGCGTTTGGTCGCCCCGTACGCACTTGCCAGCACATACGGCACCGCGCGATAGCTTCCCCGTCTCGGCAGGCGTTCATATGCTTGCAGTATGGCGAAGAACTGTGTGTTTGAACGAGAGGAGTGGGAACATGGCGTTGAGAAAAACCGCGTCGCCAGCCGTTAAGCTGGACAGCCTCTCCGACGTGAACGACCTGGGCAAACCCTGGCGTTTCACTGACGAGGACACGGGGCTGACCGTTACCAGGAGCTGCGTGTGGTCACCACCGGGTTGTCATCCGGTTGGCTGTGGCCTGAAGCTCTACACGGACGAGAACGGCAGGCTCGTCAAGGTCGAGGGCGACGAGAACCATCCCGTCACCCAGGGGCGCCTCTGCGTACGCTGCATCGCGCTCAAGGACTACGAGTACAACAACTCCCGCATTCTGCATCCGATGAAGCGCGACCGCGACAAGCGCGGGCAGGCAGATGCGTGGGAGGAGATTACCTGGGATGAGGCGCTCGATCTCATCGAGAAGCGCTACACCGAGATCACAAGCAAGTACGGCAAGGAAAGCTTCGTGAACTTCGGAGGCACCGGGCGCGAGGGCGGCGTCTCGTGCATGACCTATACCGCGATGGTGTGGCAGACGCCAAACGCATGTTACACGCAGTCGGGCTACGCGTGCTATTTCCCGCGCCTGGCCGCTGGCACCATGTCTGCTGGCCTCGTCTATCCCGAGATGGATTACGCGGGCTGCCTGCCCGGCCGCTACGATGATCCCGAGTACCATGTTCCCGAAGCGGTGGTGCTCTGGGGCAAGGTGCCGACGGTCTCGAACCCCGATGGCGCGTTTGGGCATGCGGTCATCGACCTCATGAAGCGCGGCAGCAAGCTCATCATGGTCGATTCGCGCGTGAACTGGCTCACGACGCGCGCGGCCTACCACCTGCAGCTGCGTCCTGGTACCGATACGGCCATCGGCATGGCCATGCTCGACGTGATCATTCGCGAGGGGCTCTACGATCACGATTTCGTTGAGAAGTGGTGTTACGGCTTCGAGCAGCTCGCCGAACGCGTCGCCACCATGCCGCCCGAGAAGGCTGCCGAGATCTGCGGCGTTCCCGCCGAGGACATCATCGGAGCGGCGCGCATGTACGCCAACGCCGAGGCCGCCACGATTCAGTGGGGCCTGGCAACTGACCAGAAGACCAACGGCATGCAGCAGGCGCAGTGCATCATCGCCCTCATGGCCATCACCGGCAACATCGACCGTCCCGGCGGTCAGATAACCACAGGCGGCGCTGTCGCGCTCGACGCCGACACCGAGGAAGACGACGAGTACATGCCCTACATGGCACTTGACGACGACGAGCTGCGCGCCAAGATGATAGGCCTCAAGGAGTACCCGGCATACTGCGGCATGAGCCAGAACTCGCACGCCGACCTCACGCTACGCTGCATGGAGACCGACGATCCGTACCCGCTGCGCATTGGCGCCTTTGCCGGCAACAATCTGCTGGCATGCACGTCGGCCGAGCCCAAGCGTTGGGAAGCGGCCATCAACCGCTCACTCGAGTTCGTCATCGGATTCGACTGCTTCATGACGCCGTCCATCCAGGCGGTTTGCGACATCGTCTTGCCGTTGGCCACGGTCGTCGAGCGTGACAGCACGGTCGCTGCCGCATATGGCTCCGCGCCGTTGTACTTCGGCACGCAGAACAAGTGCGTCGACGAGGGCGATTGCCGCGGTGATCTCGAACTGCTCTACATCCTGGGCAAGCGCCTCAATCCCAAGCGCTTCGAGGAGTTCGACAGCTACTACGACCTGCTGCAGTTCCTCCGTTTTGGCAAGAGCCGTAGCTTCGAGGAGTTGCGCGAGCAGGTCTGCCTGCAGAGCAAGAACGAATACTACAAGTACGAGAAGGGCCTCATGCGTCCCGATGGCGCTCCCGGCTTCAACACGCCTACGGGTCGCGTCGAGCTCTACAATCTGGGTTTCCAGCAGTTCGGCGACGACCCGCTGCCGTATTACGAGGAGCCTGACTTCAGCCCCATCAGCACGCCGGAGCTTTTGAAGGACTATCCCTTCGTACTCACGACCGGCGCGCGCACCTACGCGTTCTTCCATTCGGAGCACCGCCAGATTCCGCGCCTGCGCGAGCTCAACCCCAATCCGCTCGTGGAGATCAATCCCGAGACGGCCAAGAAACTCGGCATCGTCGACGGGCAATGGTGCCGCGTGTACAACCAGTTTGGCGAGGCGTATCTCAAGGCCAAGCTCACGGTTTCGGTGAAGCCAGACGTGATTCACGCGCAGCACGGCTGGTGGTTCCCGGAGGAGGATGGCAATGCGCCGCATAACTACGGCGTGTACCGTTCCAACATCAACAACCTCATTCCGAACTTCCACGTCGGCAAGTTGGGCTTTGGCGCGCCGTTCAAGTGCATGCTCTGCAACATCGAGGGAACGGACGAGAACTTCGATACGGACATGCAGCTCATCCAGGACAAATTCGGGGAGTTGAGGTAGCCATGGAAGCAATGGGACTGCTTATCGATTACGAGCTTTGCACGGGCTGCCAGTCGTGCGAGGTGTCATGCAAGGAAGAGCACGATTATCCGGTCGGCAAATGGGGCATTCGCGTGTTCGACGACGGACCGTGGGAAATAGAGCCCGGTCATTACAACTGGAACAAGATTCCGGTGCCGAGCGACCTGTGCGACTTGTGCATCGACCGCACGAGCCGCGGACGCGAGCCCATCTGCGTGCATCACTGCCTTGCCAACGTGATGTATTACGGGCCAGTCACCGAGCTTGCGCAGAAGATGGACGGACAGCGACGTCAGGTCATTTTCACGCCGGTCTACAAACCATACGAAAAGCTGAGAGACTAGAAACGAAGACGGAGTGTCGTTGAAAGGGGCGCTCCGTCTCTGCAAGGAGGTCTTTATGACGCTTCCTAATATCGAGCGGTCAGGGAAGACGGCGCACGTGCGTTATCGAGGTGGCGTGCAAGGTCAGCAGCCCGAAGACATCTGTTGGGATGAGCCCACAACCATCCGCATGGGTGTGGGTGAGGTCATACGCGGCATCGACGAGGCACTCTATGACATGGAGATCGGCGAGGTGCGCACCGTCGTAATCGAGCCCGAGAAAGCCTACGGAGAACATGATCCGGCTGGCGTGCAGCGTTTTCTGCGACGTGATTTTCCCAATGGCGACGACATCTACGGAGGTTTCGTGGGCAGTTGGGTCAATCCGGTTTCCCAGCGCAGGATTCCGGCCATCTGCACGAAGGCGACAGAGGACTTCATCCAAGTCGACTTCAACCATCCCTTTGCCGGCAAGACGCTCGAGTACGAAATCGAGCTGCTCGGGATAAGCGACGATTGATCCC
>OLOX01000022.1_pt1 | contig 125149 bp, 122 predicted proteins | sample 1672091 | NCBI WGS metagenome assembly OLOX01 (sample SAMEA3136644, study PRJEB25190) | human gut metagenome | reverse complement strand
TCTGTAAAAATTTACTATCGCCGATGAAATAAAAAAGACCCCGGCAGGGGACGGAAACTCAATCATGTCGAACCTTTGAGCAGTATATATTAAAGATGAAATAAAAAAGACCCCAGAAGGGGACAGTTTTAAGTTATGTGTACAAAGTAGCAGAAGATATTAATATTTGGAGGAAATATGTCATACTTGTATTTGACAGAAAATAATTTATATGTTGGAATTACAAATAATCAATTATATGTGAAAAATGGTGATGAAACAGAAAGTATACCTATTGAAACATTAGAATCAATAAGCGTATTTGGTAATAGTCAATTATCAACCCAGTGTATACATGAATGTATGAAGCGAAATATACCAGTTTTGTATTATTCGAGTATAGGAGTATACATAGGGCGGACACAGGCTATAGATAATACAAATGTTAATAGAATTAAAAAACAGATGGAATTTGTAACAACGGATTCAGCGATAATATTGTCAAAAAAGATAATTATTTCCAAAATACACAATCAGATTGTTGTAATGAGCAGATATGCTAAAAGTAAGAATATGGATATTCATCATCAAATAATTCAGATGAAAATATTAAAAACAAAGATTGAATTGTGTGAAGATACAGAAACAATTATGGGATATGAAGGTAATGCAGCGAGAATATATTTTGGCGTATTGTCGCATGCGGTGGATGACGAGTTTAAATTCAACGGAAGAAATAGGAGACCACCTAAAGATCCGTTTAACGCACTTGTAAGTTTAGGTTACACTATAATAACAAATGAAATTTACGGCAAAATTGAAGGAAAAGGATTAACTCCGTATATAGGTTTTTTGCATAAAATGAATAGAAAGCATCCAATACTTGCGAGTGATCTAATAGAAGAATGGAGACCTGTAATAGTTGATTCTATAGTTATGAGTCTTATAAACGGTCATGAAATTACAAGGGATTGTTTTACAAAATGTTATGAAACAGGGGCTATATATCTGAATAAAGAAGGCAAAAAGATATTTTTCGATAAACTTGAAAATAGAATGAGAAGTGAAATGAAATATCTGGAATATGCAGATTACCCAGTATCATTTAGACGAGGACTGGAATTGCAGGTAAATGCTTTTAATAATGTATTGGAGAATAATAACCCGGATATGTATACCCCAATTAAGATAAGGTGAATATATGGAAGAATATGAATTTGAAACACAAAATAATATAGATAAGAGAGTATATATACTGATAATATATGACATTATTGATAATAAAAGGAGAGCAAGACTTGTAAAGCTATTAAAAGGTTATGGTTTCAGAGTTCAGAAGTCATGTTTTGAAGCATTTATTTCAGGTAGATTATATGAGGAATTAAGAAGAAAATTATCATCGTATGCAGGTTCAGAAGATAGTATACGAATGTATAGGATTATTGGAAAAGGACAGGTTACCTCTTATGGACAAGTTATAGATAGAGAACAAAGAGACGTGATTATAGTCTAGCTGAGGAAACGATATGGAGACAGAAAACACAATAATTGTTGGAATAGCAGGTATGCAATATCAATTTGATGAAAATTCAGATATAGGGAAAAAGATAATTGAAAAACTTATACCTGGTGCTGGGATTTTGTTGATTAGAGAAAAAAATTGTTAAAACAAGGACGGAAAACAGCAAATTTTTTGTAGAGATAATTTTCGCAAATTGCGATAATAATGAATGTATTAGTTTGGACGGTGGAATTCACCTTGAAGAAGAAAAAAATAAGAAATAAGATTCAATTATTAAAAGAAAAGGCAAACAATGGAAAATTCGCAGAGGTTTTTGAGTGGGAGTTGAGGGTGTTTGCTATTGATTTGGTTAATGCAGATAAAAAAATAACATGGCAGGATGGTTCTTAATTATGTGAATAGCAATATAAAAAAGTATTTAAAGAAAGATACGGATTATAGTAAAATCTTAGAAAGATATAAGAATATTTTTGGATGCAGTTACGATGAAAACTATGCACAGGAGGAAAAGAAGTTTGATGATATTAATTCCATTAATAGCGAATTATGTGAAGTTATGAAAGAAGCCGCCAATGATATAATAACATTTATTATCAGAATAGAAGGAGAACATATATGAGTAAAAAAATACTTTTTTCGTCAATAGGAGGGAATGACCCTATATCATCAACAACAGAGCATGACGGATCAATGCTTCACATTTGTAGAGTTTACATGCCTGATGAAGTATATATATATTTGTCTAGTGAAATGTATAAAAGGGAATTAAAGGATAATAGATACACATACTGTATAGCAAAATTGGGAGAATATATGAATCACAATTTTAACGTGCATTGTATTAATAGAGAAGAACTTATTAACGTTCAGGATTTTGACTATTATTATAAGGATTTTGGCAACATATTGAGAGAAATAACGGATAAATTTCCAGGCGCGGATTTTGTTTTTAATGTAGCTTCGGGAACTCCTGCAATGAAGAGTGCACTTTTATTTCTAGCAACACTATCAGAGCGAAAGATAATTTCTGTTCAGGTTACAACTCCGATTAGATCAATTAATAAACATTCAGGAAAAGATGAAGATTATGATGTTGAGTATTATTGGGAAGTGAATCAGGATAATAAAACAGATTATGAGAATAGATGTAAAGAAGTTGAATGCCCTAATTTAGGTGTTGTTTTGAAAAAGAATATAATAAAGAAACATATAAAAGAATATGATTATGCTGCGGCGCAAAGAGTAGCAGAAGAGATAAAAGAAAATCTTACAAGGGAGAGCTTTTTGTTGATCAATGCGGCAGTCAGGAGACAACAGCTGGAGTTATCTGGTTGCGAAAAAATATTAAGAGAAGTTGGTGCAGACCTAATACCGATAAAGAATGGAGAATATAAGAAAGTATTTGAATACGCATTAGGTCTGATTATTAAAATAATAAGAAAAGAATATGGAGATTTTGTAAGGGCAATATCTCCTTTGATAACAATATTGTTTGAAATGATTGTTGAGAAGAAATGCAATGTAAATTTGGAATATTACCTAGAAGGGAAAAGCAGAAAAATATCAGTAGAAAGATTAAGGAGTAATGAGAATGGACAGAAAATATTTAATATCCTAAATGAAGAATATAAAAATGGTTTTAAAGATAAAACGCCTCTTGCATCATCAAATCTTAAAGCGATTATCTGTGGATTTCTTGATGCTTCAAAGGAGTATGACAAGGTGATTATTGATATGGTAACGGAACTTAGAAATGTTGAAGAAAAAGTAAGAAATATTGCAGCACATGAAATAGTATCAGTAACTGATGAGATGATAATGAAAGCACTTGATGGTAAATTTACAGCAAAAAAAATAATGGATTACATAAAGAGTATGTTTTCATACATTGGAATATGTAAAAATGATGAAATATGGAACTCGTATGATGTGATGAATCAATATATCATAAACAGCATTGATTAATATAATTATCCATCCCCCTCACTTCCCCATTGACACCACCTATTCTATATGTTAGGATAACACTATCCAAAAAGGGAGTAGTTGCATGCGAAGCATGTTCCGGTTTTCGTCAGGACGTCCGCAAGGACCGGAAGCCGGATGACTATTTTGTTAAACGAGACTTTTTGTGTATTTTTTTGATGCACAAAAGGTCTTTTTCTTTTGTGCAAAAGATAATCTACGTATTAGAATCAAGAAAGAGGAGACAGCGCATGAAAGAAGTTTACAGAATGACAAAAGATGAACTGGCAAAGCAGTACGGCATGAAGGGGCTGACAGAAGAGCAGGCAGCAAAGAATCTTGAGACCTATGGCAGAAATGAATTAATGGATAAGGGCAAGAAAAGTATTTTTAAAATTTTTCTGAGCCAGTTTGCGGACCTGCTTGTTATTATTTTGATTATAGCTTCTGTTATATCAATGATATCGGGTAATGTGGAAAGCACCATTGTAATAATTGCAGTAATTGTTCTTAATGCAATATTGGGAACGGTCCAGTATGTAAAAGCGCAAAAATCATTGGATTCTTTAAAAGAACTGTCGTCACCGAAAGCAAAAGTTTTGAGGGATGGCGTGAAGAAAGAAATACTGGCAAAGGACATAGTTCCGGGGGATCTGCTTTTGCTTGAAGCAGGAGATATTGTAGCTGCTGACGGAAGAATTGTAGAAAGTTATTCATTGCAGGTAAATGAAAGCTCGCTAACGGGTGAATCTACCAATGTAGAAAAGAAAGATATGGAAATACCTGAAGAATGTGCGCTGGGTGACAGAATTAATATGGTATACTCCGGCAGCCTTGTGACTTATGGACGCGCAAATGTGGTCGTAACATCAACGGGAATGAATACGGAGATAGGCAAAATCGCAAATCTTATGAACAATACGGGAGATAAAAAAACACCTCTCCAGGTAAGTCTTGACAATTTCAGCAAAAAGCTTGCCATCATAATTATGGCAATAAGCGTAGTTGTATTTTTGCTTAGAATCTGGCAGAAAGAACCGGTGTTGGATTCGCTTATGTTTGCTGTGGCTCTGGCGGTAGCAGCAATCCCCGAAGCATTAAGTTCAATTGTAACCATTGTTCAGGCAATGGGAACACGCAGAATGGCAAAAGATAATGCTATTATAAAAGAATTGAAAGCCGTTGAAAGCCTTGGCTCCGTATCAGTAATCTGCTCCGATAAGACAGGTACGCTTACACAGAATAAAATGACGGTAACGGAAGTATATATTGACGGAAAGTGTATTCTGCCTGAAGAAATAGACATAAGAAGCAGGCATCACAGATATCTTTTATATAATGCAATATTAAATAACGATTCCTCCATTTCAGGGGGTAAAGAAATAGGAGATCCTACAGAAACCTGCCTTCTTGTAATGGCAGAAAAAGCAGGACTTGGTGATAAAGGTATTTCAGAAGAAGTCATAAGAGACATGATGGAAAGACAGGAAGAAATTCCTTTTGACTCCGACAGAAAACTTATGAGCAGCAAATATAGTGTACATGGTATTCCTACTGTTTTTACAAAAGGAGCCGTGGATGTGCTTCTTGCAAGAACGGAGTACATTATGGATGGAGATACTGTCAGGACAATTACTAAAACTGATATTGACAATATTCTTAACCAGAACCGTATTTTTTCCGAAAAAGGAACAAGAGTCCTTGCTTTTGCATATAAGGAATGTAAGAAAGGCGAACATCTTACAAAAGAGAGTGAGAACGGCTATGTATTCATCGGACTTACATCCATAGTCGATCCACCAAGAGAGGAATCCAAGGAAGCGGTTTTATCTGCAATAAATGCAGGAATTAAGCCGGTTATGATAACAGGAGACCATAAAGTGACGGCAACAGCAATAGCAAAACAGATTGGAATATATCATGACGGAGACATTGCTTTAACCGGAGCTGAACTTGATAAAATGTCAGACAAGGAACTTGACGATATATTGGAAAAAGTATCGGTATACGCAAGGGTGTCGCCTGAGAATAAGATAAGAATTGTGGATGCATGGCAGAAAAAAGGTAAAATTGTGGCTATGACAGGTGACGGAGTTAATGATGCACCTGCGTTAAAGAAAGCTGATGTGGGTGTTGCAATGGGAATCACAGGAACGGAAGTTTCCAAAGATGCGGCAGCAATGGTTTTATCCGACGATAATTTCGCTACGATAATCAAGGCTGTACTTAACGGCAGAAATGTTTACAGGAATATCATGAACTCAATACAGTTTTTGCTGTCAGGAAATTTAGCTGCGATTTTTGTAGTACTTTACTGCTCTGTAATGGCACTTGCAACTCCGTTTCTTCCGGTACATCTTTTGTTTATCAATCTTTTAACGGATTCGCTTCCTGCACTTGCAATCGGTATGGAACCTGCTGATAAATCGCTCTTGCAAAACAAACCAAGAAATCCTGAAGAAGGTATTCTTAATAAAAAGTTTTCTATGAAATTACTGGCATACGGAATTTCAATAGCAGTAGTGACACAGACAGCATTTTATATAGGATTGAAAGTTAATGCGGCTAGTGCAAGCACGATGGCATTTGCCACACTTACACTTGCAAGACTTTTTCACGGTTTTACCTGCAGAAGCGGGTATTCGATTTTTAAAATTGGATTAAAGAGTAACAAATGGAGTGTACTTGCATTTCTTACGGGAACTTTGTTACTGATTGCAGCACTTATGCTTCCCGGATTTAATACACTTTTTATGGTAGAAACATTAAGCGGGTTTAATCTTCTGATGATTGGCATACTTGCTTTTTTACCGACTTTTGTATTTCAGGTTGTCAGATTGATTAAAGAGCATTATAATAAAAAATAATTACAGGAAAGGGGCATATTATGAAAGCCGGACATAGAAGAATAATTGGTTTTATAGTGACTTTATTTATCTGTGTGACAGGGATGTACTTTGGCGATGTTAAAGTAGATTCGGTTTTCGTATGCCCTTCTGTGGATGTTTCCGGTGCCTGCATTGAAACTGTAGATTCGGTTGCGGATAATTCCAAGGCATGCACATCGGAAATGCTCGGTATCAGAAGAAATGTTACTTTAAGGGATAATTATGTGCGAACTTCAGGAAGAAGAGAGTACAGGATTACCGTAGATTTTTATCAGGATAATGGGAACGGATACAATATCTGTCCTTTCTATGCAGGTATTTCTGACGGAAGAGATTATAATGTCCGTCAGGAGGAACTTGTCACAAATTATATTCATAAGTCGGACGGCAAGAAGAGAGTCTGAAAATTTCCAATCATAATTATATAATAATAATTCGGCATACAAGATGGGTATGCCTGTCTTTGTATGCCTTAAACGGAGGTTTTATATGGGACTTAATATTTTTATAGGCATAATAGGAGCAATAGCACTTGCTGCAGGAGTGTGGTGCTTTTGCGTGGATAAAGGATATTTTCAGAAGAAAAAAGACATAAATAATATTGACACGTACGAGGAAAATGAAAATGAGAAAAACTAAAGTTATATGTACTATAGGTCCGGCATGTGAGGATGCCAAAGTGCTTAGCGAGATGTGCTATGCGGGAATGAACGTTGCGAGACTTAATTTCTCACACGGATCCCACGAGGAACATCAGAAAAAAATAGATCTGATAAAGGCAACAAGGGAGAGACTTGATATGCCTATAGCTATTATGCTTGACACAAAGGGACCGGAGTACAGAATAGGAACTTTTGAAAATGGCAGAATTAAGCTGGATGACGGAGACAGTTTTATATTTACAACTGATGATGTTGTGGGTAATGAGAAAAGAGTTTCTGTCAATTATGACAAACTTATGGAGAATCTTAACGTTGGAGACATAATCCTTGTCAATAACGGACTTGTTATTTTTGAAGTTGAGAAAATAGAAGGAAGTAATGCATATTGCAAAGTTCTGGCAGGCGGAGAGCTAAGCAACAAAAAAAGCATGAATTTTCCGGATAAGGTTATGAAACATGATTTCCTCAGCAATCAGGACAAAGAAGATCTTTTGTTTGGAATTAAAAATGACGTTGACTTTGTTGCGGCATCTTTTGTATCATGCAAAAAAGATATAGAAAAGATGCGTGAGTTCCTTGACGAAAACGGCGGTACGGATATTGATATCATTGCAAAGATTGAAAACAGGGCAGGTGTGGACAATATTGAAGATATCTGCGAAATTGCAGACGGCATTATGATTGCAAGAGGCGATCTTGGCGTGGAAATTCCTGCAATTGAGGTTCCTTCTGTCCAGAAATATCTCATTAAGAAATGCAGGCTTCTTGGCAAACGTGTAATTACTGCTACGGAAATGCTTGAGTCTATGATTTATAATCCAAGGCCTACGAGAGCAGAACTTTCAGACGTTGCTAATGCCGTTTATGACGGAACTTCGGCTGTAATGCTTTCGGGAGAAACAGCTTCCGGTAAATACCCTGTGGCAGCAGTGAAAAATATGGTTGATACATTGTCTTTTACCGAGAAAAACATGGATTATGAGAAACAGTTTAAGACAACGGAATTTACCATAAAGAGCAATATCGACGCTGTTTCCCACGCAACCTGTGCAATGGCGATAGACGTTAATGCCAGGTGTATAATTGTTAATTCACTTACGGGAAAGACTGCCAGAATGGTAAGCAGGTTCCGCTGCCCGGTGGATATTATAGGAATGACTACATCGCGAAAGGGCTTCAGAAAGCTTAATATGAGCTGGGGCGTAACTCCCGTACTTTGTGAAAAATATGACAATATGGAAGAGATGTTTAACAACGATCTTGTTAAGGCAGAAGAAGTATTTCATCTTGTAAAAGGTGATAATGTAGTGCTGACAGGAGGCCTTGTAGACGGAAATTCCGGAAATACCAATCTGATAAAAGTTGAGAGGATTTAGTATTCAGGTATATAATATTTAAAGGAATGATTGCTATGGCTGTCATTCCTTTTTTTTATAATGTGGTTCTTGTATTAATTACTGTTTCGCTATAAAATATAAGTCAGTTATAATATTTTATGGAAAGATGTGTATGGGATGAAAGCGAAAAGAGTAGAAGAAACAATTGTAGAGCAGATGAGAGAAGTAAGACCTGAGGACCTTAATGGTGCAGACCGTCTTTTTGGAGGCAGGCTTATGCAATGGATTGACGAAGTTGCAGGAATTACAGGACTTAGATATGCAGAAAATACAGTAGTGACTGCATCAGTGGACAATCTCAGATTTATAAGAGGAGTTTACCAGCATGAAATAGTTGTTCTTATAGGCAGGGTTACTTATGTGGGAAGAACTTCAATGGAAGTAAGAGTCGACACATATGTGGAGAGCCTTGACGGTATGAGACATCCTGTAAACAGGGCATATCTTACGCTTGTATCTGTTGATAAGAATGGCAAATCAAAAGAAGTCCCAAGGCTTATTGTGGAATCTATCGGTGAACAGGCAGAGTGGGAAGCAGGAAAGAAAAGAAGCGAACTTAGAAAAACACGAATGAAGGAAGGTTTCTAAAACTCCGTGTATATTGTTTTTAAAGCAACATACAATATCAGAATAAAATGTAAATACAAGGAGTTTTAATGTGAAAAAAAGAAAAACGATTGTGCTGACTGTTATTGCGGCAGGTGCAATAATGCTGATTATTTCCTGGTTTGCGGGAAGAATAATATCAAAGAAATATTATTTTTCACATAATAATACTTATAATGATGAAGGAATGCTGCTTGATTCCGTTAAGAATCCCTATTATTCCAAAAGACAGTGGGGGTATTTTTACAAAATCCCCCGTACTGTCAGGTATCACTCAGATATAACAGGAACAGAAAGAAAGGCAATGGTATTTCTGCCTGCAGGATATGATAAAAATAAATCATATCCCGTACTTTATCTTTTGCATGGATATGGCGGAAGACACAGCACATGGCGGAATAAAAATGCCCATATTATTATCCAGAATCTTATATATTTTGAAGACGTACCGGAAATGATTGTTGTATGTCCTGACTGCGTTGTAAGTGCAGATGAAAATGCAAGAGATGAGAATTTCTACGAGACTATACAGTATTTTGACCTCGCAGAGAAAGAAATCGTAGACAATCTTATGCCTTATATTGAAGACCATTTTAACGTTCTTACCGGCAGGGAAAATACTGCAATTGCAGGCAATTCCATGGGTGGAAGAAATTCCCTTGCAATCGGATTCAGACACCAGGATAAATTTGGATATATAGGTGCTTTTTCATCTGTTTCGCCACTTCCGGATGAAAGATATTCCGGCGGTATTCCGGCACTTCTTGATGAACTGAAACTGGATTCGTCACAGTTTGAATTTCTGATGTTGAGTGTAGGAAAATCCGATAATGTCTGCGGGGATGTAACTTATGCACTTCATGAATATATGACAGGACATGGCATAAACCATGTGTTCTATGACGTGGATGGTGAACATGAAAACAAGGTGTGGCAGAATTCGCTTTATAATTTCTGCAAAAATATTTTTAATCAGGAGTGATTCAAATGAAATTATTACTAAAACAGAGATTTTTTTCGTGGTTTGACAGCTATGACGTGTATTATGAAGACGGCAGTGTGGCTTTTAAGGTAAAGGGAGAACCGGCATGGGGGCATCTTTTAAGAATTTTTGATGCCCCGGGCAGTTATCTTGCCACAGTTAAAGAAAAAATATTTACTTTTATGCCGCAGTTTGAAATATTTTACGGGGATGAATATGTGGGAAATATTCATAAAGAGCTGACTTTTTTTAAACCAAAATTCTATTTTGATTTTAACGGCTGGTATGTTGAGGGACATTTTATGGAATGGGATTATGAAATCTATGACGGATACAATAATCTTGTTGCCAACATCAACAAGGAAGTAATCAATTTTACCGATACATATTCCATAGATGTTGTAAATCCGCAGGATGCATTGCTTGTACTTGCTTTTGTACTGGCAATGGATGCAGAAAAATGTTCAAGGAATGATTAATACTATGAATTAAATAATACTGATATGCGCATACTGATAAAAAAACAGGAGATGCGTATATGAATGTGAATGATGATACAATAAAACTTCTGCGTGAATGTGACGCAGGTGTTGAGATGGGAATTAAGACTCTCGATAATGTAATTGATGATGTTGAAAGCGATGAGCTTAGAAAAATTCTTGAAAAAAGCAGGGAAACCCATTGTAAGCTAAAGGGCAATATAGCCGAAAAACTGGGTAACTATGGTGATGACGGCAAAGAACCGGCTGCAATGGCATCTTTCTTTGCCAAGGTAAAGTCGGAAGTGAAGCTTATGTCTGAGCATCCGGATGTATCAGCCGCGGAGCTTATTATTGACGGCTGCAATATGGGAATAAGGTCCATATATAAGTATTTTAATAAATATCCTGCTGCCGATGTTGAGATAAAAAGACTTGTTGATGATATCGTTAAGGAAGAGGAAGACCTTTCTGTTAAATTAAGAAAATTTTTGTAATGTACTTTAAGAAAGAGCATTTGTCCGTTGTGGCAAATGCTTTTTTTAGATAAATTAATACAAACGGTCAAAGTCGGTCAAAAACACGCAAGAAAATAAACGAAAATGATTGACTTTGAAACGGTATGGAGTTATAATGAGGCTACAAAGTAAAGAAGGAGGCGAAAGGTAATGATTTACACAGTAACTTTTAATCCGTCTTTGGACTATATAGTGTCTGTCAGGGATTTTAAGCTTGGAATAACCAACAGGACAAGTGATGAACGGATTCTCCCCGGAGGAAAGGGAATTAATGTTTCAACAGTTCTTAAGAATCTTGGAATTGATAACACAGCACTTGGTTTTGTATCAGGTTTTACAGGAGATGAAATCGTAAGAAGACTTGAGAATATGGGCGTTAAGAACGGTTTTATCAGGCTTGAAAATGGATTTTCAAGAATTAATCTCAAACTTAAATCAACTGATGGAACAGAAATTAACGGACAGGGACCGGTTATAAGTAAAGAGAATGTTGAACTTCTTATGGAAAGATTATCACAGCTTAAGGACGGGGATGTTCTTTTCCTGTCAGGCAGCATTCCGGCGGGAATGGATGATGATGCCTACAAGAATATAATGGAACTGCTTAAGGGCAGGGACATTAAGATTGTTGTGGATGCGACGAAGGAACTGCTTGTGAAATCGCTTCCATACGGACCGTTTCTGATTAAGCCTAACAATTATGAACTAGGTGAGATATTCGGAGTAAGGCTTACAACAAGAAGTTCGGTTATCCCGTACGCTAAGAAACTGCAGAATATGGGCGCGAGAAATGTTCTGGTTTCAATGGCAGGAGAAGGTGCGGTATTGGTATCGGATGATGGCCAGGTAATTGACGCACCGGCACCTGAGGGAAAGCTCATTAACGGAGTAGGTGCAGGAGATTCAATGGTAGCCGGATTTATGGCAGGATATCTTGCGAGACACGATTACAACCATGCGTTCTGTATGGGAGTAGCATCAGGAAGTGCCAGTGCTTTTTCGGAAAATCTGGCAACAAAGGAAGAAATAGAAAAAGTGTATAAAACTATAGTATTGGAGGAAAAAGTATGAGAATTACTGATTTACTTGATAAGAGAAGCATATCTCTTACAGCAGCTCCTAAGAGCAAGGAAGAAGCTCTCAACGAGGCTATTGCCCTTATGGCTGAAAGCGGAAAAATCAACGATACTGAAGGGTATCGCAAGCAGGTATTTGCAAGAGAAGAAGAGAGTACAACAGGTGTAGGAGAAGGAATTGCAATACCACATGGAAAATGTGCAGCGGTCAACAGACCGGGACTTGCAGCAATGGTTATAAAAGACGGAGTGGATTTTGAATCACTTGACGGAGAACCTGTAACACTGCTTTTCCTTATAGCAGCACCGGACACAAAGGATAATGTCCATCTTGACGTACTAAGCAAATTGTCAATGATGCTTATGGATGAAGAGTTTACAAAGAGTTTAAGAAATGCATCAACAGCAGAAGAGTTTCTTGAAATAATAGATAAGGCTGATGAAGAAAAGAAAAGTGTGGACGAAAGACTTTCGGATATTAATAAAGCAGACGATAGCCAGGTAAAAATACTTGCAGTTACATCCTGTCCTACAGGAATCGCCCATACTTATATGGCGGCTGAGGGACTTGAAAAAGCAGCAAAGGCAAAGAATTGTTATATCAAGGTAGAGACAAGAGGTTCCGGCGGTGCCAAAAATGTACTTACAGATAAAGATATTGAAGAAGCTGATTTTATCATTATTGCGGCAGATGCCAAAGTCCCAATGGAAAGATTTGACGGAAAGAAGCTTATTGAGCGACAGGTTTCGGACGGAATCAATAAAGCGGATGAACTTATTGACCTTGCAATTAAAGGCGAGGCACCTGTATATAAGAGCGGAGTCAGATCTGACGGTGAAGTTGAGAAAACAACTACAAAAAAAGGAATTGGACATAAGATTTATACACAGCTCATGAATGGTGTTTCACACATGCTTCCTTTTGTAGTAGGCGGCGGTATTCTTATTGCAATATCATTTCTTATTGATGGATTTGCGGTAGATATCAATTCATTGTCTGCTGCTGAAAGAAGCAGCTTCGGAAGCATAACAGATGCAGCGAGACTTTTTAACGAAATAGGTAATGTAGCTTTTAAATTTATGCTCCCCGTACTGGCGGGATTTATAGCAATGGCAATAGGCGACAGACCGGCACTTGCAGTCGGATTCGTAGGCGGTATGATGGCAGCCAACGGAACATCCGGATTCCTTGGAGCACTTGTAGCAGGTTTTGCGGCAGGATATATTGTTTTGTTACTTGTTAAGTTATGCAGTAAACTTCCGAATGCACTGGAAAAGATAGCACCTGTACTTATATATCCGGTTGTCGGTATTCTGGTAATGGGTCTCCTGATGAAATTTGCGGTTGAACCTGTAATGGGTTATATTAACACGGCAATGAACAACGGACTTAATAGTATGGGAAGCGGAAGCAGAATTGTTCTCGGTCTTGTCCTCGGCGGAATGATGGCAATTGATATGGGCGGACCTTTCAATAAAGCAGCATATGTATTCGGAACAGCTTCCATTGCATCAGGCAATTATGATATGATGGCATCAGTAATGATTGGCGGAATGGTTCCACCTTGCGCAATTGCTCTTGCAACTATAATTTTCAAAAACAAGTTCTCAAAGCAGGAGAGACAGTCAGGTCCTACTAACCTGATTATGGGTCTTGCATTCATTACAGAAGGAGCAATTCCGTATGCGGCAGCAGATCCATTCAGGGTTATTCCGGCATGTGTAGTTGGTTCAGGCGTTGCGGGTGCATTATCAATGGCATTTAAATGTACACTCATGGCTCCTCACGGCGGAATTTTCGTAGTACCTGTTATGGGCAATAAATTTATGTATCTTCTGGCACTTGTAATAGGAACTGCAGTATCAACAGTTCTTTTAGGAATTTTAAAGAAAAAACAGACGAATTAGAAAGGAGAAAAACGGTATGAGAGAATTTAAGTATGTTATAACTGATCCGGAGGGAATACATGCACGTCCGGCAGGACTCCTTGTAAAAGCAACAAAAGATTTTGCATGTGACATTAAAATAGCTAAAGACGGTAAAGCAATGAACTGCAAGGCTATATTCGGAATTATGGGACTCGGTGTTAAAAAAGGCAATGAAGTAACACTTACTTTTGACGGAGAAGACGAAGACAAGGCCTACGAGACAGTAAGCAGGTTTATGCAGGAAAATCTTTAAAAGGGAGAGAAACTTATGAAGGTGTATGAAGGTAAAAGTGTATTCAATGGCATTGCCATTGGTAAGATAAAACTGTATTTAAAGGGCGAACAGCAGGTAAAAAGACATAAGGTTACAGATGTTAAAGCTGAGTTGCTAAGATATGAAGAAGCACGTAATAAAAGTATGACGGAACTTAAGGGCCTTTATGAAAAGGCTCTTAAGGAAGTAGGAGAAGCAAATGCCGCCATATTTGAGGTTCATCAGATGATGCTTGAGGATGAGGATTATAACGAATCAGTCCGTAATATAATTGAGTCCCAGGGCGTTAATGCCGAATATGCGGTTGCGGCTACAGGAGACAATTTTTCCAAAATGTTTTCATCCATGGAGGATGAATATATGAAAGAAAGAGCAGCAGATGTAAAAGATATTTCTGAAAGAGTGATATCTGTTCTGAATGGAAAAAGCAGAGGCAATGATACAGGTGATGAAGCATCAATTATTGTTGCGGATGACCTTGCGCCTTCGGAGACGGTACAGCTTGATAAGGATAAAGTTTTATCCTTTGTAACGGTTCATGGTTCATTAAATTCACATACTGCAATTCTTGCAAGAACTATGGCAATACCTGCACTTGTCAACACACCTTTGCCCCTTGACGAAGAAATTGATGGCGTAATGGCAGTAGTTGACGGAACTAAAGGTGTTATATATATTGACCCTGACTGTGAGACACTGGAACTAATGAAAAAGCGTAAAGCAGAGGAAGATGAAAAAAGAGTGCTTTTACAGACTCTTAAAGGCAAAGATAATATTACTGCCGATGGACAAAAGCTTATGCTTTATGCTAATATAGGCAATATAAAAGATCTTGCCAAAGTTATTCAGAATGATGCAGGCGGAATTGGGCTTTTCAGAAGTGAGTTCATATACCTTGAGAGCAAGGATTTCCCTACGGAAGAAGAACAGTTCATGATTTACAGACAGGTTGCTGAGACAATGGCAGGCAAAAAGGTCATTATAAGAACTCTTGACATAGGCGCAGACAAACAGTGTGATTATTTTAATATGGCACATGAAGATAATCCTGCAATGGGATGCCGCGCCATAAGAATCTGTCTCACAAGGCCTGAGATTTTCAAGACACAGCTTCGTGCACTTTACAGGGCGAGTGCGTATGGCAATATAGCCATTATGTATCCGATGATAACAAGTGTATGGGAAGTGAAAAGAATCAAAGAAATTGCAGATGAAGTAAGGAAAGAGCTTGATGAACAGGGAATATTATACGGTAATCCCGAACAGGGCATTATGATAGAGACACCTGCTGCGGTAATGATAAGCGATGAACTTGCAAAAGAAGTTGACTTTTTCAGTATAGGAACTAATGACCTTACACAATATACTCTTGCAATAGACAGGCAGAATACGGAACTTGATATGTTCTATGATTCACATCATCCGGCAGTGCTTAAGATGATATCAATGGTTATTGACAATGCACATAAAGCGGGAATATGGGCAGGAATATGCGGAGAACTTGGTGCAGACCAGTCACTTACAAAAGAATTCCTTGCCATGGGTGTTGATGAATTATCGGTGTCACCGGGAAGCGTATTACCTATTCGCAAGATTGTTATTGAGACAAATGTTAAGGATTATAAGGCGAAAAAAAATGCTGACAAAACAAAGACATGAAGAAATGGTTAATATTATAAGAGAAAGAGGTAGCGTTACCACGAATGAGATGGCTAAGATACTTGGCATCTCAGAATCAACGGCAAGGCGCGACATTAATTTCCTTGCTGACACCGGCAAAGTTATAAAAGTATACGGTGGAGCTATGTTTGATCCGCAGGATGTGGATACCAAAGAAGATAGTTTTGAACAAAGAATGGATATTAATGCTACTGAAAAAGGCAAGGCAGCAGAAAAGGCACTTGAATTAATTACTCCGGATGATTTTATATATATAGATGCAGGAACTACAACAAAGTATATTGCGGACAATTTTAATATGTGTGGCGTAAGAATTGTAACGAATGGCATTGAACATGCCAGAATACTTGCGTCAAAAGGCAATGAAGTAGTCCTTGTGGGAGGCAACGTCAAGATATCTACAGATGCAATTGTTGGAACATTAGCTGTAAATACACTTGATAAATACCATTTTACAAAGGGCTTTTTCGGAACTAATGGCATATCTCCGAAAGCCGGCTATACAACGCCCGATATTAATGAGGCACTTGTTAAGAAAGCAGCGATGCAGAAATGCAGTAAGTCCTTTATTGTATGTGATTCTTCAAAATTTAATACAATAAGTGCCGTAACTTTTGCATCTTTCAGAGAGGCAACCATTGTAACCAATCTGTGTCCTGCAGAATTCTCAAAATATAAAAATATAATAGTATACTGACATTAAAAATCTCAAGGTGTATAATGACCTTGAGATTTTTTGGGCGAGGTGACAAAATGCAGGTTACGGAAAAAATAAATGCTTTGAGAAAAATTATGGGCGATAGTAATATTGACGCCTATATAATAGTTACTGACGATTACCACGGCTCAGAATATGTAGGAGATTATTTCAAAGAACGTGAGTATATGTCAGGATTTACAGGTTCGGCGGGAACACTTCTTGTCATGACTGATTTTGCCGGACTATGGACTGATGGAAGATATTTTTTGCAGGCAGAGGAAGAACTGGTGGGTACAGGCATAGAACTTATGAAGAGCGGAGAAGCGGACTGCCCCTCAATAGAAGTTTTTTTGTATGACAAATTAAAAGTAAACAGTGTTGTGGGATTTGACGGAAGAACCGTGAATTGTAATTTTTTTAACAGACTAAAAAACAGGCTGGACAGTAAGAAAATTACCTACGCCATGGATAAAGACCTTGTAGATGCAATATGGAAAGACAGACCTGAAATGTCTTCGCGTAAAGTATGGGAACTGGATTGTGAATACACCGGAATGTCAAGAAAGGATAAGATTGGACGCCTTTTTGAAATAATGGACAAAAACGGGGCTGATGCCATGGTGCTTACTGCTCTTGATGAGATAGCATGGCTATTGAATTTAAGAGGTGATGATATTGAATATTGTCCCGTATTTTTAAGTTTTATGTATATCAGCCAAAAAATAAGCGTCCTTTATGTAAACCGCAGTATTTTAAGCGATGATATTATTAGCGGGCTTGCCGATGATGGCATTATAATTAAGGATTACGAGTCAGTATATGACAATCTGGCAGGAATAAGCTCGGAGAAAATCATGATTGACCCTTCAAGTGCCAATTGTTTTATAAAAGAAAATATTGCAATAAACAGCTTTGCATACGAGACGGAAAGCCCTGTTGAGCTTATGAAAGCGATAAAAAATCCTATAGAGACCGGGAATATAGAAAACGCCCACATAAAAGACGGTGTGGCAGTTACTAAATTTGTCCGGTGGCTGACAGAAAACGTTAAAAAAGGCACTGTAACGGAAATGTCGGCAGCAGAGAAACTTGACGAATTCAGAAAAATGGGAGAAGGGTACATCGGACAAAGCTTTGCCCCTATCGTCGCATATAAAGAGCATGGAGCAATTGTCCATTATGAAGCTTCAAAAAAGACGGATGTTACCATGAAACCGGAGGGCCTTTGCCTTATTGATACAGGCGGACACTATCTTCAGGGAACAACGGATATAACCAGAACAGTTCCGCTTGGAAAACTGACAGAAGAAGAAAAGAAAGCATATACTCTTGTACTTATGGGACATTTACGCCTTGCCGCAACGGTTTTTAAATACGGTGTTACAGGCGGGGGACTTGATATTATTGCAAGGGAACCTTTGTGGGAATACGGAATGGATTTCAGACACGGAACAGGGCATGGCGTCGGATATCTTCTTAACGTGCATGAAGGACCACAGAGAATAAGCTGGAAAAATAATGATGTGGTGCTTGATGAGGGCATGGTTATATCCGATGAACCGGGGTATTACGAAACCGGAAAATTCGGAATACGACACGAAAATCTATTGCTTGTTAAGGCCGATTTACCGGAAACAGAATATGGAAAAATGTGTTATTTTAAAAATCTTACATACGTTCCTTTTGACAAAGAGGCACTTCTGCCTGAACTTATGACAAGCAGGGATATTAAGCTCTTTAACAGGTATCAGAAGAACGTATATGAAAGAATATCACCTTATCTTTGCGATGATGATAAAAAATGGCTGGAATCCTACACAAAACCTATAGAAAACTTTACTTTTTGACGGATAAGTGTTATAAGTTAATTAGGTATATGTATTTACAGAAAGGAATGATTTTATGAAAGGTATTAATCTCCCGGTAAGAAATTCGGTAGCATATTTGTTTAATAATCTTAAGACGAATAGTCCTACACAGTCTATTTTTGACAGCCTTACAGAGTATAACAGTATACGTTCGGGAAGCTTTTATAAGCTTGCAAAGAGATATTATTCCAAGAGTACCGTCAGCGATACGAAGAGAAAGTTAAATGACGTTTCACAGAGTATTTCCACATCTGCAGCTGATAAGGAGAAACTTTCCAAGCTTAAGGAGAATGTTGAATCATTGTCTGCGTCAATTGATATACTTACAGAAAGCGGCAGCAAGTCTGTTTTTTCAAAAGACAAGGACGGAAATTACGATGCAGATAAGATTTACAATGCAGTAAGCAGTTTTATTAAGAATTATAACAATGTTATTAAGGAAGCCAAGGATACGGACTCGTCATCCGTTAATACAGCGGCTACCAATATGATGAACAATACGGTTATTAATTCCAAAATGTTAGCGTCAATCGGAATTACGGCAGACGATAACAATATGCTTACGGTTAACAAGGATACATTTATGAAATCCGATATGACTAAAGTAAAATCTTTATTAAATGACAGAGGAAGTTATGGTTATTCATTAAGCGTTAATTCGTCAATGATTGAATTTTCCATAAAGAGTGAAATGAACAAAGCTAATACATATACAAATGTTGGTAATTTTTCTAATAATTACAATTCAGGTTTATTATTTAATTATATGATTTAAGGAGCATTACAATGAGAATAGGCATACTTGGATACGGTAACCTCGGAAGAGGAATAGAATGTGCCGTAAAGCAGAATGATGATATGGAACTTGCAGCAGTATTTACAAGGCGTAATCCGGATACGGTTAAAGTATTGACAGAAGGAGTTAAGGTATATCCGGTTTCAGATATTTTAGAACATAAAGATGAAATTGATGTTCTTATTCTTTGCGGAGGTAGCGCTACGGACTTACCTGTACAGACTCCGGAATATGCAAAATATTTTAACGTAATAGATAGTTTTGATACACATGCAAGAATACCTGAACATTTTGACAATGTTAATAAGGCAGCTATGGAAAGCGGACATACGGCACTTATTTCGTGCGGATGGGATCCGGGAATGTTTTCACTCAACAGGTTATATGCCAATGCGATTCTTCCACAGGGTAAGGATTATACTTTCTGGGGTAAGGGCGTAAGCCAGGGACATTCTGATGCAATAAGAAGAGTTGAAGGAGTTAAGGACGGAAAGCAGTATACAATTCCTGTTGAAGCAGCACTTGAGGCAGTCCGTAACGGCGAGAATCCTGAACTTACAACAAGACAGAAACATATAAGAGAGTGCTTTGTCGTTGCAGAAGAAGGGGCTGACCTTAATAAGATTGAAGAGACAATCAAGAATATGCCTAACTATTTTGCAGATTATGATACAACAGTGCATTTTATTTCGGAAGAAGAACTTAAGGCCAACCACAGTGGTATTCCACACGGAGGTTTTGTATTCAGAAGCGGCATAACAGGATGGAACGGTGAACATAAGCACATTATAGAATACAGTCTTAAACTTGATTCCAATCCGGAATTTACATCATCTGTCATAGTTGCATATGCCAGAGCAATTAACAGACTCCATAAGGAAGGCGTCAACGGCTGTAAGACAGTTTTTGATATAGCACCTGCTTATTTAAGCAAGGCTTCAGGTGAAGAACTCAGGGCACACCTTTTATAATAAGAATAAGGAAATGGTATAATGCAGATAGGAAATTATAATATAACAGATAAAGAGATTGACCAGTATATAGCAACACTTGCACCTGAACAGCAGATGTATAAAGACGTTCCGGCATTCAGGGATCAGGTAAAATCACGACTTGAAGAGATTTCTCTTTTTGCGATGGAGGGTGAAGAAAAGCACCTTGATGATACAGAAGAGTATAAGAATACACTTAGTGTTGTAAGAAGAGACGTGCTGGGACAGTTGGCAATGGCTGAGATAATCAATGATGTGGATGTCACTGATGAAGAAGTTAAAGATTATTATGAGAACCATAAGGAACAGTTTGGAAGAGCAGCTTCTGTAAGTGCAAGTCACATTCTTGTTGATTCTGAGGACAGATGTAACGAAATTAAATCCGAAATTGAAAATGGCAGCAAGAGCTTTGAAGATGCGGCAAAAGAATATTCTACATGTCCTTCCGGAAAGAGCGGAGGAAGTCTCGGTACTTTTGGTAAAGGACAGATGGTAAAGGAATTTGAGGATGCTTCATTTAACGGAGAACTCAATAAGATTCTAGGACCTGTAAAGACTAAATTCGGATATCATCTTATAAGAGTGGATGAGAGGGAAGATGCAAGTGTTATGCCTTTTGAACAGGTGGCTGACAAGGTCAAAGCTGCTGCAAAAAGAGCAAAACAGCAGAAAGTATATGACGAGAATGTTACCAGACTGAGAGCTAAATTTGTCAGATAGAGGAGGAATTGAATGGACTATTATTCTGAAAACAATAATGATAACCGGCAATATTATAATCCGGGATATATTAAAAGGTCAGGCGGAAAAATAGCCGGTTCAGTTATACTCAGTTTTTTCATTGCTATTTTTTTATTTATTCTTCTTGGAATGTCAGCATTTAAACATTTAATGAAAGCTGATAATATTAGGAAAATGGCATCAAGACTTGACTTTAGTAAATTATCATCCGATATCCTTTTTGAAAGTACAGATGATGATGAGTCAATGTCTGATTATCTTTATGAAAAAATTGGTGAGATGAAGGATATTAAAGAAATTCCGAGGGATACTTTTGACGAATTTGTGGAAAAAGACCTTTCACCATATTTTAAAGGATTGCTTGAGGATACAGCAGACGCAATTGTTAACGGAAAAGGCGATATATCCTTTACACCACAGGATATAGCCGGTTTACTTGAAGATACACATGTTGAAGGCATGGAAGACATTAAGCTTTCCGATGCTGATATGTCAGTGATAGAAAGTGCATTTGAGAATGGTAATGTTAAAAGCACAATAGAGCAGATTAACAATGGAACCCTTCTTGAGGAATTTGATATAGCAGGTAAAGTTTTTTCATCACTTGCATTTATGATTACAGCCGTAATACTGGCATTAATGATTATAGGAGTTGTTATTGTAAACAGACATTATGTTAAGGCACTTTTATTACATATCGGAATACCTTTCCTTATTGTAGGCCTGTTAAGTGCAATGACGACATTTTCAATCGCATCCGTTTCAATGTCAGCAATTAAGGGTGTTGACCATAACCTGGCTGCATTGGTCAGCATATTTAAGGATTCTGTAGTTACCACATTTACATTATTTACTGCCATAGTTGCAGGCCTTGGGCTTGTATTTACGGCAGCGGGATGTTTTGCACCACGCACAAAAGCAGATTCACAGATTTATAATTAATATATTTTAAGACAGTTCGTTTGTACCATCCTGTCTATAAATAAAACCAGGGCTCCCAAAGGGACAGCTCTGCTGTCCCTTTTATTTATAGTTTTAATATTAAGAAAGAAGGCAAATATGTATTCGTTAATATCTGAACACAGTTTTGATGCAGCTCACTTCCTTAAAGGATATGAGGGCAAATGCAGCAATATACATGGGCATCGTTGGAGAGTAGTTGTGGAAATTCAAGGTGATGTATTGAAAAAAGACAGCCATACAAGAGGGATGTTAATTGATTTTGATGAGTTAAAAGAGACAATAAAAAAAGAAGTGGATTATTTTGATCATTGTCTGATAATAGAAAAAAATTCATTAAAAGAAAATACCTATAATGCACTTAAAGATGAAGGCTTCAGGATTGTTGAACTTGATTTCCGCCCAACAGCAGAAAATTTTTCAAAATATTTTTATGACAGAATAAGTGAAAAAGGTTATCAGGTAAAATGTGTGTCCGTATATGAGACACCAAACAACTGTGCCGTATACGGAGAATGATATGGCAGAATATAAAGTTGTTGAAACATTTGTAAGTATTAATGGTGAAGGAAGAAAAGCAGGTGAACTTGCATTTTTCTTAAGACTTAAAGGCTGTAACCTTGACTGCTCTTATTGTGATACCAAATGGGCAAATAAAGGAGATGCATCCTTTGAAATCATGGATGAAAATGAAATATACGGCCTTATTAAAAAATCAGGAATCCGTAATGTAACTATTACAGGAGGAGAACCATTGTTCCGTAAGGATATGGCAATATTGTTGGAACTGCTTGATAATGATAGGGAATTATCCGTCGAAATTGAGACAAATGGAAGCGTGGACCTGAAACCTTACCTGCCGGTGTGCAAAAATATAAGTTTTACCATGGATTATAAACTTCCAACAAGCAGGATGGAGGAGCAGATGTGCCTTGGAAATTTTGATATACTAAGGAACATTGACACCGTCAAATTTGTATCGGGAAGCATTAAGGATTTGGAAAAAGCAGAGGAAATCATACAAAAATATGACCTTTGCAAAAAAACAAAAGTATATATAAGTCCTGTTTTCGGGAATATAGATCCTGCTGACATAGTAGAATTTATGAAAGAAAGAAAAATGAATAAAGTTAGGTTACAGCTGCAGCTCCATAAATTTATCTGGGATCCGGATAAAAAAGGCGTGTAACAGGAAAAGAGGCAGAAATGGCTATTGATAGAGAAGCAATTAAAGAGCATATAAGAGGAATACTTATTGCATTAGGTGATGATCCAGACAGGGAGGGTCTTAAGGACACACCCGAAAGAGTGGCAAAGATGTATGAAGAGGTCTTTGAGGGGATGAATTATTCCAACAAAGAAATCGCAGAAATGTTTAATAAGACTTTTGAACAGGGACTTGATACCATAACCGACAGTAAAGATATGGTATTAGTAAAAGATATTGATATTTTCAGTTATTGTGAACATCATCTTGCCCTCATGTATGATGTGAAAGTTTCCGTAGCATATATTCCCAACGGTAAAGTAATCGGTTTAAGCAAAATCGCAAGAATTGCCGATATGGTGGGTAAACGTCTGCAGCTGCAGGAAAAGATTGGCAGCGACATAGCAGAAATTATGGAAACGGTAACGGAGTCGGAAGACATTGCCGTGTATATTGAAGGCTGTCACAGCTGCATGACAGCAAGAGGTATAAAAAAGAATAACAGTAAGACCGTTACCACAACATTCAGAGGCGAATTTTCAAAGGATAAACTACTTCAGATGAAATTCCTTATGGGAATTAATAACAGACCTGCAGATTAAGAAAGGAGAAATTATGAGAGCATTGGTATTATCAAGCGGTGGAGTTGACTCTACCACATGCCTTGGCATGGCCGTTGATAAATACGGCAAAGAAAATGTAGTATCTTTATCTGTATTTTACGGACAGAAACATACAAAAGAACTTGAAGCTGCAACAAAAGTGGCAAAATATTACGGAGTTGAACATTTGGCAATAGATTTATCGCTTATTTTTAAGGACAGCGATTGTTCACTTTTGTCACATTCAACAGAAGAAATCCCACATGAAAGTTATGCTAAACAGCTTGAAAAGACTGACGGAAAGCCTGTGTCAACTTACGTACCTTTCAGAAACGGACTTTTTCTTGCAACAGCGGCAAGTATTGCTTTATCAAAAAAATGTGATGTTATATATTACGGGGCACATGCGGATGACGCAGCGGGCAATGCTTATCCTGATTGCAGTGAGGCATTTTATAATGCCATGAATACCGCTGTTTATGAAGGAAGCGGCAGGCAGCTTAAGATAGAGGCACCCCTTGTTACATGGAATAAAGCAACGGTTGTTAAAAAAGGATTGGAACTTAAAGTACCTTATGAGCTTACGTGGAGCTGTTACGAGGGCGGGGATAAGCCTTGCATGAAGTGTGGCACATGTATAGACAGGATGAAAGCATTTGAAGCAAATAATGTAAAAGACCCGGTTTTAGGAGAATGAATATGAGTGGCAGAAGCAAAGAAGAAACAGAAGGCGTAACCCTTTTAGGAAACCAGAAGGTAAAATATGCCGATAATTATGCACCTGAGGTGCTTGAAACCTTTATTAACAAACATCAGGACAATGACTATTTTGTCAAATTTAACTGTCCTGAATTTACAAGTCTTTGTCCTATAACGGGACAGCCTGATTTTGCAACCATAACAATATCTTATGTACCTGATGTAAGAATGGTGGAAAGCAAATCACTGAAGCTTTATCTTTTCAGCTTCAGAAATCACGGCGATTTTCATGAAGACTGTGTTAATATAATCATGAAAGACCTGATTAAACTTATGGAACCGAAATATATAGAAGTGTGGGGCAAATTTACTCCAAGAGGAGGCATAAGCATTGACCCTTACTGCAACTACGGAAAGCCCGGAACAAAGTGGGAGAGGATTGCCGGAGACAGAATGGCAAACCATGATATGTATCCCGAAAAAATTGATAACAGATAGAGTTAATTAAATCTTAACCTGAACCGATATAAAGAGTATAACAGGCAAAAGGATTTGCACACATAATACAAGGAGGTCATATATGGACGTTAATGTTTCAGGTAGTGTATCATCTACAAATACGTATTCAGACTATTCTTCTTCAAAGACAGCAGAGAAGAAATCATCTGAGTCTAAGGAAGATAAGGCTGCGGTATATGAGAAATCAGAAGTTAAGTCAAGTGCTACATACTCAATAAGCAAGATGAGTGAGAGCGACAGAGCAGCTCTTGTGCAGAAGCTTAAGCAGGACCAGGAAGACAGACAGAACCAGCTTACAAGTCTTGTACAGAAGATGTTTAATAATCAGGGTGCTACTTATGACAGTATCTGGAAGATGCTTTCAAGTGGGAAGTTCACAGTGGATGCACAGACTAAGGCACAGGCACAGGCTGACATTTCCGAGGACGGTTATTACGGAGTCAAGCAGACATCGGAGAGAATGTTTGATTTTGCCATGGCTCTCGCAGGTGATGACGTTGATAAGATGAAGGAAATGCAGGCGGCTGTTAAGAAGGGTTATGAACAGGCAGAAAAGACATGGGGAGGTAAGCTTCCGTCAATCTGCAGTGAAACACTGGATGCGGTTAATAAGCTTTTTGATGACTACTACAAGTCAAAATCTACAACAACAGAATAATATGCATGTGGCCACTTCAACGTGGCCCTTGTTATGTACGGAGGATAGAGATGTCACGTTTAATAGGATGGAATGCGTTCGGAGTCATACTTAGTATAATAATTGGATTTATACCTTCGATAATTGCATTTGTAAAACAGAATATATACAAAGGACAGGTTGTTTTATATCAGGGAATAGTTTTTGTTATTAATCTTGCAATATGTATTCTCCTGAATATTTTGCCTAGAATTATTGTTTTTAACATTATAAGAAATATATGGGATGTTGTATTTGCTGTAATCTGGATATATTTTCTTGTCCATGCAATCAAGGATAAGGAAATGCCTAGACCATAATGCTCTTTTGCTTGACTTTTTTTTAACATACTATAAAATTAATACTATAAATATTTTAGAGGTAACAGGCAATGAGTAAGATTATTTTAACAGGTGACAGACCAACCGGAAGACTTCATATCGGTCATTACGTTGGTTCACTTAAGAGAAGAGTTGAATTACAGAACTCCGGAGAATATGATAAAATTTATATAATGATTGCAGATGCCCAGGCATTGACAGATAATTACGATAATCCGGACAAAATCAGGGAGAACATTGTGGAAGTAGCGCTTGATTATTTATCATGTGGTATTGACCCTGAAAAATCAGTTATATTTATACAGTCAATGGTTCCGGAACTTACGGAATTAACTTTTTATTATATGAATCTGGTTACGGAAGCAAGACTTCACCGTAATCCTACAATCAAGAGTGAGATAGAGATGAGAGGCTTTGGCGGGACAATTCCTGCCGGATTTTTATGCTATCCTATCAGTCAGGCTTCTGATATTACAGCATTTAAAGCAACAACGGTTCCTGTAGGAGAAGACCAGATGCCTATGCTTGAGCAGGCAAGGGAAATCGTTAATAAATTTAATACAATTTACGGTGAGACACTTGTCGAACCACAGATTCTTTTACCTGACAACAAGGCTTGTTTAAGACTTCCGGGTACGGACGGCAAGGCTAAGATGAGTAAATCCCTGGGCAACTGTATTTATCTTGCAGACACAGAAGAAGATGTACGCAAGAAGGTTATGTCCATGTATACCGATCCTAACCATCTTAAAGTTGAAGATCCGGGACAGGTTGAGGGCAATACGGTATTTACTTATCTTGATGCTTTCTGTAAGGATGAGCATTTTGCGGAATTTTTACCTGATTATGCCAACCTTGATGAGTTAAAGGCACATTACCGCAGAGGCGGACTTGGAGATGTCAAAGTAAAGAAGTTCCTTAATAATGTAATGCAGGAAGAACTGGCTCCGATAAGGGAGAGAAGAAAATACTGGGAAAAGAATATTCCTGAGGTGTATGATATCTTAAAGAGAGGCAGTGAGGAAGCACAGAAAGCAGCTGCAGAGACCCTTAAAGAAGTTAAAGCGTCTATGAGAATTAATTATTTTGAAGACGGCGCACTTATCAATGATACAATGAAAAAATATATGTAAAAAATAACACCGTGATTAGTCTTTGTGAGGCTTATCACGGTGATTTTTTATCTTTTTAAAGGGATAGTGCAGTCAAGACCGCTTGTATATGAAAGATTGCCAAGTTCCTTAAGAACCGCAGGAGAATTGTCCGGTATTCTGTTGTAGGAATTCAGTAATGCGCAGTCCATAAGTTCTAAGGCATTCACATATTTAGGGATTTTACCATCCATAATATCAAAAACGGACTGGGTGGAGGTGATTGTGTCATCCCATGGGTTATACCACTCTTCGTGAGCTTCATTGCAGGAATCCTTAGAATGGGTTACATCGTTAATCAGAAGAGGGGATAAAAATGGATGATGGAATGTCATATCCTCGATTTTACTGATTACCTTGTGCTTATTGGCTTTTTTATCCATAATTATGCTGCTTTCAATCTTAAAGGATATAACGGCCGCTTTAATCATTCTTATGGAAATATCAATATCGTATGTAGCTAAAATTGCCTTGTGAAGAAGCCTTGCAATGGCATCCTGTTCTTTTGGTGTGATATCTATTGCTTTTTTGTGATTCAGTTCAGTTAAGCTCATGCCTTTGTAATGCATGAGGACTTCCCGGTCAATATCCGTTTCAAGACCGAAATGCACACCGAGAACTTCTTTGTCAGGCTTTGTGGTTACCCTGCAGTATACATAAGGATGAATAGCCGAATCCAGCAGATAGTGGCCTATAAAGCCTTGGATATATGCGTTGCAGGTCTCATAGTCTTCAAGTTCTTTTATTGTTGAGCAGGCAATTATAAGCTGGTTAAAAAATTCGCCTGTATTTTCCTTATGCATTTTGTTGGCAATATTAGGAAAAAGACCTGATGAAGTGGGAAGAAAGTAAAAAAACAGGTCGGGTCCCTGAAGCCCAAGTGAATAAGCTTTATTGTGTTTTCTTATAATATCCTTGGCATTTCCTTTAGGTAAACCATGAAATGCGTTAATTCCAAAAATATGATGCGTTACAAATCCTGGCATAGCTCTGCCTCCTTAATATTTATCTTATAACAGTATAAACCTTTTGCTTATTTTGTAAACACTCATTTACTTGAATTATTTTATTTCATTTGATAGAATATGGATTTGAAATGAATGAAATTGTAAAGAGGAAAAAATAATGGCATACAAAATTCTGGCATTTGATATTGACGGTACATTAACCAACTCTCAGAAAATAATTACGGAAGAGACCAAGAGAGCTATTTTTGCTGCAATGGACAAAGGCTGCAAGGTTCTTATCGCATCAGGCCGTCCTGTCAAGGGATTAAGAGGATATGCAGAGGAACTTCACCTTAAGGAAAACGGCGGTTATATTCTTTCGTTAAACGGAGGGTATATAATGTCCTGTGCCGATGAAAAGGTACTTTATGATGTAAAGGTACCAAAAAAATATTACAAGGAAATATATGAACTTTCTAAGAAACACGGCGTTAATCTTCTGACATATCAGGGTGAGACCGTTATCTCTGAAGATATAGATGACGAATATCTTGATATCGAAGCAAGACTTAACGGATTACCTAAGAAAAAAGTGGACAATCTGTATGAGTATCTGGATTTTGAAGTTAATAAGTTCCTGATGACAGGAGACGGAGATTATCTTGCCGAGGTTGAAAAAGATGTATATGATAAACTTCACAATAATCTTGACGTATATAGATCGGAACCTTTTTTCCTTGAAATCCTGCCAAAGGATGTTAATAAAGGAAAGGCTCTTGAAGCACTGCTAGCAATTCTCGGGGTAGACAGGGATGAACTTATGGCATTCGGAGATGGTTATAACGATAAAACAATGGTAGAATATGCAGGGCTTGGTGTTGCAATGGGCAATGCCAAAGATGTGGTAAAAGAAGCTGCAGATTACGTTGCTCCTACAAATGACCAGGATGGTATCGTAGAGGTAATCCATAAATTTATACTGGACTAAAATGCTTTAAAGTGTTAAACTGATGTAGTAAAAAAGTTAGAAACAGGTGGACATTATGAGCAAAAATGTAAGAACCAGTCAGGTAGATCATTTGTATGAAGCTATACTTTGCCTGAAAGATAAATCGGAATGTTATGCTTTTTTTGAGGATATATGTACCGTTAAGGAAATAGAGACAATTTCGCAACGATACGAAGTAGCTAAGATGCTTAGGGAAAACAGGACATATATTGATATTGCGGAAGCTACCGGAGCATCCACTGCAACTATAAGCAGGGTAAATCGTTCCCTTAATTATGGCTGTGACGGATATGATATGGTTTTTAAACGCCTTGACGAAGAAAAAAAAGACGAATAATCAGGTCATTGTAAAGTCAAGGGTTAAGTGCGAATTTATTAAAAAAATATAAAATTAAAGACCTACTGTACGTAAACACATGTCAAATATATCATTGCTGGAATAGCCATGGAAAAGTTTACGAGGGTAGTTATTAATCCAGTTTTCAACGCGTGCAATCTCTGTACGCGTTGTTTTTGTAAAATTATAACCTTTTGGAAAATGCCGACGAATCATTTTATTTTGATTTTCGTTACTGCCACGTTCACAGGAAGAATAAGGATGACAATAATATAAATCAACACGCTTTTCTCCGTTTTGGGAATGTTCTATACCGTAACAGTCAGCAAATTCAACACCATTATCACATGTGATTGATTTAAAAATCTTCTTGAAATTATCGCCACATTTACGCTCTAAATCGTTAAGAACATTAACCACATTCTCTTTATTTTTCCCTGGCATTTTATAAATTAATTCCTTACGGGAAAGACGTTCAGTAAGCACAAGAAGAACACTTCTAGTCTTTTTTTTACCGACTACACAATCCATCTCCCAATGACCGAAAGAATCACGTTTTAATATATCCGGGCGTTGCTCAATACTCTTACCTTTTGATACACGGCATGGACGAACTTTTCTATATTTCTTCTTAGACTTATTACGCTTTACCGGTAAATCTTTATTAGTAAGTGCCAGGAAGATATTATCATTAATGTAACGATATATCGTTGTTTTTGATCCATAATTGTTTTACCAATAGTAGTTATCTGGCCAAAAATCCATGTACTAACTTCTCCCATAGTTGAAAGAAAAGTACCCATTGCAGTAGCTTCAGCAAGTAACATAAGCAAACCTCCTTTTAAATAAAAAATTAATGATGTATATTTCTAAGACGGCGAAAAATGCCGACAATAGAAGCGAAAATTACAATAGAAAAAGATAACATAAGAATCCAGTTGGATGTTATGGCGTTCCAGGCGGAAGTTATAACCGAAAATATAAAATTAGAAATAGCTGTCATATCAGAAAAAAAACTAACTGAATCCATAGCAATCCTCCTTTACTTCTTTCCCAAAATCTTAATGATGAACTGAAAAAAAACGATTAAAATATAAAGTGTAAGAGCTGCAGCCACACAGATAAGAACAGGTAACACAGCAGATACAACTTCAGAATCAATAACATATTCAGAAATACCGAAGAATTTTAAAAATATATCAAGCATATATCATCATCCTTTCCGTGTAAGAGTAATAACGCAGCATGAAATTGAAGAGAAAGCAATAACACTTAAAAAAGATATAATAGATCTGAACTGGCTAGCAGACAATTCATATACAATAGTGTTAGTTCCATCAGCTGCATTAACTTTATACAAAATACAAGAACAAAGAAAAAAAATAGCAACAACAAATAAAATAATACTAATAACTTTTTTTAACTTAGAATTTTTAAAAATCTTTTCTTTCATATCAAGACCTCCGGCTAAAAATAAAAATAATTAAAAAAGTGATAATAATTAAAGCAATAAACAAATCAAGCAAGCTAAAATCAGATATAACATTTAAGCCATCAAGCGTATCAATAAATCCGCCAACAAGACTTATAAGATACTCAAAACATTTAAGCATACAACACCTACCTTACCGGGTAATATAAATTACATACAACCCATACAAAGCAAACGCAAACGGCATCAAGAAAGAAGGAATAAGATTAATAACGGAAGATAAGTAAACAACAGCAGTACAAAGCACACCACCTAAAACTATGACAAATCCTTTATTGCTCATCAATCAACACTTCCTTCCCTACGTAATGCGACATCAACAACCGTAAAGGTTAAACCAATAATAACAACAGTTTGAACCTTACCGAGGTTGTCCCAGATATTTGTTATCCAGGAATTAACAGTAGTAATAGCTGCCAATACTCCCGGAGATAATGCGATCGGCTGGATAACATTAACAGAAGAAATACCGTTACTAATAAAATCAACAACGGACGTATTATCATCATCAATATCATCATCGTAATCTTTCAAAACCGGCTTATATGTATAATTCATCCTGTCCCGGATAGAATCCAACCGAGCCAGGATAGCACTATCATCAAAATTGAATGTGCCGCCACCGGCAGGAAATGATATATCCTTAATGGCTGCCACTACAGAGCTATCATCAAAAGCAAGACTAGGCAAAGTATTTAAAAGACTTCTAAAAGAACCATTAATACTACGAAAAGAAGAATAATAATCAATACTGCCAACCAAATCTTTAATATCAGACTGAAGCTCATAAATTAAAGATAAATTAGAAGACAAAAGCTTAAAAGAATTAAAATTCTCAGTTCTAATAGCTTTGAGTAAAACAGAATGATCACTATTATAATCAACAAGAGTTTTAATTAAACTATATATAGAAGTTTGGCGAATACTTACCCAGGAGTCTAAGTTCTTATCATATTCAAAATAATTAAAATATTCAGGCGCAATAATAGCATTTTTAAGAAAAGTAGTATTAAGCAATAATGCTTGCATTAAAACAGAATCAGCATCTTCATTAGGAATTGATCTTAAAGAAGACATAATATCCCAAGCATCCTTGAACTGTAATGATAAAGAAGAGGCCAATCCCGATAAAGCACCAAATATAGTATAAGCAATCTTCTCTGATTTAGATGAAGAAGAACTATCATAAGGATTATCAGTCTGTGTAATCTGATAAACAGCATCAACCCAAGAATCATAAGTATTCAAATCATCCAAAGCGTCTGGAAAAGACTCCCAAGACTTAACAGAAACACCATAATCAGAGTCATTACAATAAATCAATTTAAAAGATTCATTATTAGGATTAACAAAATTTGAAACCTTAGGAACCTTAAAAGATGAAGAATACATAGTATTATAATTAACAAGATTAGTCCACGATTCCGATAATCCAACAGAAGAAAAATAACAATAAAAATTGCAATTATTTTTAAAATTTAAAGTAATATCAAAAGTATCACGATCTTGAAAAATATTATCTAATTTACCTGATGAATCGACGAATAAAAAACCATAAGATTCTTTATAAAAAACATATTGATACCTAAAATAATAAGAAGGAGTAATCACATCACTATCATCATAATCAAAAAAGCCTTCAATCTTATGGTTAGCAAAAATACAAACAGTTCCGGAAGGTAAACTATAAGATTTACCACAAGCAGAATAAGCAGCATTACCATAATAATAAGTAGGACTTTGATGTGATACACGAGAATATTTATCACCCAGATCAATGTTGTCAGTACCATGATAATCAAAAGTATATAAAGTATTTAAAGTAAAAATACCATTTTTAGTACCATCAGTAGTTGAATACGCATAATCAAAGTAATGAGTTACAACATTAGTTACAAGATCAATACGAGTAACAGTAACAATCCAAGGCCAGGTTTTAGATTGTGAAAAAGGAAAAACAAAATAATTATCAATCATACGAGTAATACCCGAATACATACCATAATAACCCGAAAATGAAGAAGTAAATACATATACACAATTAGAAACTGGATCAAGCCAATAAGATGCATTAGCAACTTTTCCATTGCACTTTTCTAACTCTGAAGGCAGATACGTATAACGAACAGAAGCGTTATAAGCACTAGGCGGAAAATAACCAAACGCAAAATAATCTTTACAAGCATATACAGTACCACTATAATAAACGTAGTGATAACCATTATCAAAAGTAGTCGGAGTATGACGAGATATAGTAGTATCGTAGCCATTGTAAGATACATAAATATTATCAGAATCAAAGTCAACTGATATATCTAAATCTTTAGGCAATGAAGATACAGAAGCAGCTAAAACATTAAATGAAGGTTGAACAAAAACAAAATATAAAAAAAGAGCTAAAATAATAACATATGAAGTTATTTTCATAAATAAATTGTTCATAAAAACCTCCAAAAAAATAATAAAAATAAGGAGAAAAAAATGACATACGCAAAAGCAGAAAAAATTCAAAAACAAAAATCTTTTACAGTATTTCTTATAATAGGATTAATATATTGCATTGTGGCAATAATACCGGCAGTAATATTTACAGTATTGTATATAAAAAGCAACGAAAAAAATAAAAATTACATAAAGGCTATAATAAATACAATAGGAAAAATAGGTGCAATAATTCAAATAAGTATAATGTTAATAATAGCAATAATAACAGCATATCAAATCATAAAAATAATATATAATATACATTAATGGTTAAGAGTTTAACCCTTAACCATTAATAGAATTAATAATCATATTCATCCTCTTCTGGTTGTGGCTTCTTTATAGCTACAACCTTTTTCTTTTTTGCTGGAACATAAATTACTTTATTCTCAACTGTAACAAATGAGCCCTTACGCATTAAACGAAAAAGCAAAACAGTATCAAGAATCTGTAAACCAAGTAAAACAAAAACTAACATTACTTCTTTTCCTCCGGACCTAAATGTATTCCTGTTACAACAGGTCTACCGCCAATGCCGGCGCCATATTCTAATTCAAAATATTTTCCGATACAATCCGGCTGAATAAGTGAATGGCAGCTTTCCGGAATAAAAACATCATCAACCTTTTGACCGACCGCACCGTGCGAACAATCAAAAGCGGTATAATCATCAATGAGACTGACTATACAACAGCTAGTACCCTTCTTAGATACAAATTTACGATAACCAATTAGTAAAGAACTCATAAATAAAACCTCCTAGATAAATAATAAGAATGGTTACCATTTTGAGGAAAAGGGGGGATTGACAAAATGACAAATCCCCTTACTCTTTCTTAATGGGGTATAAAACATTTAACAGGACGTTTAACCTGTTACACTTAATATAAAACTTAACAGAATAATCAGGTCATTAATAAATTTTTAGTGACATTTTATTTTATATAGGTTATAATTTAACGGAAATAACTAATTAATGTGTGGAGGTACAGTTAGATGGGAATTATTTCAAGATTCAAAGATATTATGTCAGCTAACATTAATGCATTGCTTGACAAGATGGAAGATCCTGAGAAGATGGTAGACCAGTATCTCAGAAATCTCGAAAGTGACCTTGGTAAGGTTAAGCAGGAGACAGCATCAGTTATGGCTGATGAACAGAGAGCCAAGAGAGAACTGGATGCATGCAATGCACAGATTGATGAACTTCAGAAGTATGCCGAGAAGGCAGTAGTTGCCGGTAATGATGAGGATGCAAGGAAGTTCCTTGAACAGAAGCAGACTCTTGTAACTAAGCAGCAGGCATTACAGCAGACATACAATCTTGCGGCAGACAACGCTGACAAGATGCGTCAGATGCATGATAAGCTTGTTAATGATATCAGCACTCTTAATGCCAGAAGAGATACAATCAAGGCTAAGATTAAAGTTGCCAAGGCACAGCAGACAGTCAATAAGATTGGAGCAAGTGTTGCCGGAGCAGACAAGAATCTTTCAGCTTTTGATAAGATTGAAGCTAAGGCAGATAAGATGTTAGATGAAGCTAATGCAATGGCAGAGCTTAATCAGTCAGGCAGAGACAATACAGTTGAGAACCTTAAGGATAAATACACAGTTTCTTCACCTGCGGTTGATGATGAATTAGCAGCTATTAAAGCTAAAATGGGAATGTAGTTTATATTACATAAGACATCAATTAAGAGGCAGCAGCCTTTAAATCGGGAGCCCGGCGGGCTCCCATTTTGTTATGGCGACGAGTAAAATGTAAAATGATACAAAGCCCAATGCTTGAATTAAGGACTTTGTATCATTTTACATTTGATGACCGCTAATTATCGAGCCACCAGGCGAGATGAGGAGCGACTTGCCGCTGCAAGATGATTACGAGGAGAACGTAAAATATGAGCATATATGACAAGCTTAACGAACAACAGAAAGAAGGCGTTTTTACAACAGAAGGTGCCGTTCTGATTCTTGCGGGTGCCGGCTCAGGAAAAACGGGTGTGCTTACCCACAGGATTGCCCATCTTATAGATGATTTAGGTGTGAACTCCTACAATATCCTTGCGATAACTTTTACCAATAAAGCAGCAAAAGAGATGAAAGAAAGAGTTGACAGACTGGTGGGAATGGGCGCCGATTCAGCATGGATTATGACTTTTCATGCTGCCTGTGTAAGGATTCTGCGAAGATATATATGCAGAATAGGATATGACAATAATTTTACCATTTATGATACGGATGACCAGAAAAGCGTCATAAAAGATATTTTAAAAAGAAAAAACCTTGATCCTAAACAGTACAAGGACAGAACTATTTTATCTGTTATTTCCAATGCAAAGGACAATCTTATTTCTCCGGATGACATGTATCAAAGCTCGGGCGGCAATTACAATACCATGAAAACGGCAGAAATCTACAGGGAATATCAGGAACAGCTTAAGAAAAATAATGCGGTGGATTTTGATGATATTATAGGCCTTACGGTAAAACTTTTTAACGAAGATAAAGAAGTATTAAGATATTATCAGGAACGCTTCAGATATATAATGGTTGATGAGTATCAGGATACCAACAGGGCACAGTTTAACCTTATAAGACTGCTGGCAGGAGGTCACGGTAATCTTTGCGTGGTAGGTGATGATGACCAGTCAATTTACAAATTCAGAGGAGCGGATATAAATAATATCCTTGATTTTGAAAAATATTTTAACGACGCTAAAATCATCAAACTGGAGCAGAATTACCGATCAACCCAGAAAATCCTCGATGTAGCCAACGAAGTCATCAAAAACAATGCGGGACGTAAAGACAAGAGACTTTGGACATCAGTTAAAGACGGAACAAAAGTCATTTTTAACGTTTATGAAAATGGATATGAAGAGGCGAGAGGCATAGCAGAGGATATTGCCCACAGACATCTCCATGATAGAAAAGATTACAGTGATTTTGCCATACTTTACAGAACCAATGCACAATCACGTTCCTTGGAAGAAAAACTCATAGAAAAAAACATTCCATACAGGATATACGGCGGTATAAATTTCTACGCAAGAAGAGAGATAAAAGATATTCTTGCTTATTTAAAGACAATTGACAATGCAAGGGATGACCTTGCCGTTAAAAGGATTCTTAATGTACCGAAACGTGGAATTGGGGCAACTTCTGTCGCGAAAGTAGATGATTACGCATACGAAAACGATATCACTTTTTATGTTGCTCTAAGACAGGCAAAAGAAGTACCGGGCCTGCAAAGAGCCATATCGAAGGTGGAGGGCTTCGTAACCCAGATAGAAATTTTAAAATCCAAATCCCAGTATATTGGTGTGGGAAAATTAATTGAAGAGATAATCGAAACCGTGGGTTACAGTGACTACATTGATGCCGAAAGCGAATCTGATGAACAGGCAACGGAAAGACGCCAGAATATAGACGAACTGATTTCAAAAGCCGTCCAGTATGAAGAAACGGTGGATGAACCATCACTTTCAGGTTTCCTTGAAGAAGTTGCCCTCGTTGCGGATATTGATAACCTTGATGAAAATAATGATATGGTTTCACTTATGACAATACATAGTGCAAAAGGTCTTGAATTTCCTATAGTATATCTGGCAGGAATGGAAGATGGACTTTTCCCAAGCTATATGAGCATTTCCACAGGTGACGAGTCCGACATTGAAGAAGAAAGAAGACTCTGCTATGTGGGAATTACGAGAGCAAAAGAAACACTTATTATGAGTGCTGCAAGGATGAGGACTGTGCGCGGTGAGACCCAGATGAACAGAACATCAAGATTTGTAAGAGAAATCCCTAAAGAACTTCTTGCTGAAAGTGCACAGATGTTGAAAAAAAATTCAGAATATTCCTCTATTACGGGAAAAGACCACATGGAGCTGCCTGTAAGAAAACGTGGACAGGTTGCATTTAACTCCTACCAAAGAGAGGCAATTTCCAATACCGTTTTTGATAAAAAGACTGATTCTGCCCCTGATTATGTCGTAGGAGACAGGGTACGCCACATAAAATTCGGTGAAGGAACGGTTGCGGATATGATTAACGGTGGCAGGGACTACGAGGTAACAGTTGATTTTGATACTGCAGGTCGAAAGAAAATGTTTGCCGGTTTTGCAAAATTAGTTAAAATTTAAGGAATTAACTATAGAAATATGTATAAAATAGTGGTAAAATATATCTATAATATTATCTATACTATTTAATAGGAGGTTTAGATTATGGAAGAACAGAAATCTAAGAATAAATTATTAAAAGTTTTCGCAATCATTGGAGTAATAGCAGCAGTTGCGGGTGCCGTAATTGCACTTTGCAAATATTTTAAACCTGATTATCTTGAAGATTATGAAGATGATTTTGAAGATGATTACGAAGACGAAGAAGAATAATCTTTGCTAAAGTGAAAAGAGGTGGAACATCCGGCCACCTCTTTTTTTGCACGTTATATAATAGAATTTATCCCATTAACTATATAAACAATTGGAGGACGAATGAATCACAAAGCTAGAAATGAACTGATAGAAGTTATAAGCGGTCTGGTTATGCTTGTTGCCGGTATTTTTCTTTTTGTATCAAAGACGAAGATTATCTCAGGATTCCTTGGAGGCAATGATACATGGAGAAACTGGCAGAGATTAGTTGCATTATCTCCACTTATCGTTGGCATCATCATGATGATAATTAAGCCAAAACTCAGAGTGTCCAAAATAATTTCGTTTGTCGGCGTTATGACGATAATAGTAATTCTTTTTATTGACACGACAATTATTATAGTCAAAGAAATAAAAGCATTTGAATTGATAATGGATTTAATTCTCATTGTTGGAGGAACTGCCATTATATTTTTTGCCCTGTTTTCAAACAGAAAAAAGACAAAAAAGGAGATATGAATGAAAAAAGGTGAAATATACGAGGGAAAAGTTACTGAAGTTAATTTCCCTAATAAAGGAAAAGTTGAATGTGAAAATGGTACGGTTACTGTCAAGAATGTAATTCCCGGACAGAATATCCGTTTTATGATTAATAAAAAAAGAAGCGGCAAATACGAAGGCAGATTGTTGGAGGTGCTTGAAAAATCACCCCTTGAGTCCGTTACGGACATCTGCCCTCATTTCGGTGTCTGCGGCGGTTGTGCATATCAGTCGGTATCTTATGAGAACCAGCTTGCAATCAAAGAAGGCCAGGTTAAAAAACTCATTGACAATGTCTGTTCCGATTATGAGTTTTTAGGTATTACAGGCAGTCCTGTAACAACAGCCTACAGAAATAAAATGGAATTTACTTTTGGTGATGAGTTTAAGGACGGCCCACTTTCTTTGGGACTTCACAAAAAGAACAGTTTTTATGATATTTTAACGGTTACCGGCTGTAGAAATATAGACGAGGATTACAGCAAAATTCTCAAGATTACCGTGGATTATTTTAATGAAAAGAAACTTCCTTTTTATCACAAAATGACACACGAGGGCTACCTTCGCAATCTTCTTGTCCGCAAGGCATACAAAACAGGCGAGATAATCATTGATATCATCACATCCACACAGATTGATTTTGACCTTTCCGAGTATGTTGAACTTTTGAAAAAAGCAGATTACAAGGGAACTCTTAACGGAATTTTACATACCGTAAACGATTCCCTTGCAGACGCGGTAATTAATGAGGGAACGGAAGTCCTTTACGGCAAGGATTACATATACGAGGAACTTCTCGGCCTTAAGTTCAAAATAACACCGTTTTCTTTTTTCCAGACAAACTCTCTTGGAGCAGAGGTGCTTTACACCAAAACCAGGGAATTTGTAGGAGAAATAGACAACCAGGTTGTATTCGACCTTTACAGCGGCACCGGCACCATCGCCCAGATTCTTGCACCAGTCGCAAAAAAGGTTGTGGGTGTTGAAATCATTGAGGAGGCTGTTGTTGCCGCCAGGGAAAACGCCCGCCTTAACGGTCTTGACAACTGCGAATTTATTGCCGGCGATGTTCTTAAAGTAATAGACGATATCAAGGACAAACCCGACATGATCGTTCTTGACCCTCCAAGGGACGGCATCCACCCTAAGGCAATAGACAAAATCATCGATTTCGGCGTCAACAAGATAGTATACGTTTCCTGCAAGCCTACAAGCCTTGCCAGGGACATTGAGATTTTCGAGGCCAGAGGCTACAAGGTTAAGAAAGTGTGCTGCGTGGATATGTTCCCAGGGACGGGGCATGTGGAGAGTGTCTGTTTGCTCACAAAAGTACAGAAGTAAATGGCGAGAAAAGGCTTGAAATAAAGGGATTTTGAGTGCTTCGGGATAAATTAACGGAGCCTCAAAATTCCACTTCTTTGAGTGTTAAGAAACATATCAACGGTTAAATTCTCATAGGGTTGAGTTGACGGAATGAAAATGGGATAGTTGAGTTGATAGGATTGATGTGAAAAATAGACCTGTTTGGGGTCTTATTTTTTTGATTTTGAGTAGGAGCGTGCGAGAGTATAACTGATTGAAAACGTCTATAAAAAGGATTAAGTATTAAGTTCATCTTAATAAACTGATATAAACTGATATAAAAGAACCTCAAGTATTGAAAAAAGACGAAAAATGATGTATAATGCTATAGGAACAATTTGCTTTTAAAAGTGAAGAGGTGAATGCATGAATAAGATAATAGAAGATAAATGGATTAATACAGATGAAGCTGCTGAGTATCTTGGCGTAAAAGCGACAACAATTCGAGAATGGATTAAAAAGAATAATGGAATTCCTGCCCACAAAATAGGACGCTTGTGGAAGTTTAAAAAAGACGAACTTGATGAATGGGTCAAGAGCGGAAAAAGCGCAGAATAAGTTTAAGGAGATTTTTTATGTTAAGACTGGCTACAGTATTTAGTGGAATTGGGGCTATTGAACACGCCCTGGATAGAATGAATATTGAACATAAGATTGTATTTGCGTGTGATAATGGCGATGTTAAATTGGAAATGCCCAAGATAGATATAGACATAGACGCAATAGAATCTGAACTTAAGAAACTTAAGAAAAAGATTAAGTCATTTAATTCAGATATATCAGATGAAGAATCTGTAGATTATGCCGCACAGCTTGATACTATGCTGGTGGGGGTTGAGGACGAATTAAATAAACTACGAGAAAAACTCAAGGTAAATGAAAACGACAGGGCTACAATAAATGATGCTGTGAATGAAGCCGAGAATGTACTTGAAAAGGCACTTAAAATTTCTACGGCATCTAAAAAGAAGAAATATAAAGAGTTACTAAAACTTAGAAATATTAAAGCTAGTGATAAAGCTAAGTTATTCTTTGTCCTACGAGTGGCTCTTACATTAGATGGTGACGAAATTGAGTATGATTCAAAATCAATAAAAATGATAGGTGTGATTTGCTTCATTAAGACGGGTATTATATGGGCGAGCTATGAAAAGCTTCTGCAAGAGGGAGAATATTCTAAAGAAAATAAGGAAAAACCGTCTATTGCAGATGCTGTATATACTGCATATTGGGTAATTGCAACAGCGGTATATCTGGGATATAGTCTATCATCAAATAATTGGGGGCAGAGTTGGGTAATTTGGGTTGTTGCGGGAGTTATGTTTTGTGCTGTCGTTGCAATTACCAATACCTTTGATAAAAAATCAAAATGAGAATAGAATGGCTATTATGCCCTATCTGTAAAAGTAAAACACGCCTTCAAATACGAGAAGATACCGAGATGAAAAACTTTCCTCTCTACTGTCCAAAGTGCAAAAGAGAAACAATCATCAATGTTCGGGATATGAAAATCACGCTTGCAGACAGTAAATAATTATGTATGCCGCCGCTATGGGTAACTCCATAACGGCGGTTTTGAACTAAACTGTAAAATAAATACTGTTAAAATAAAACGATAATAACAAGTTTTGATTTGCTATTTGAAAGAAATATTCACAGGATTATATTTTGAGGAGGCTTGGCAATGAACAAGGATTCAATTGATGACGAGAAAGTAAGCAGGCAGAAACAATTTGACCGGTTCTGTTATTACTTAGGCGGAGTAAAACAGCTTCTGGACGAAAAGGCTGCGTAGACAGCCGGCATCCTGCAGATAATATGCTGTAGGATGTATATATATATCAGGAGGCTTCATTCATGGTGAGTTGAAGTCTCTTTTATTTTGCACTGTATAATGGAAAAAGTTTTGGTTGAACCGAGGTTGGAATGATGATAAGATTTAGTTGGGACAATAGTGAACGCATGCGTTCACATTTAATAACTAAGAAGTAATGGATTGTAGCGGTGATATGGCAGATAAAATTGGAACCGATGAATATGGGGAAATACTTATATATCAGACTGATGATGGGCAGACAAATATAGAAGTTAAAATAGAAGATGATACAGTGTGGCTGACACAACAGCAGCTTACTGAATTATATCAATGCAGTAAATCAAATATAAGTGAACATATAAAGCATATATTCGAAGAAGGGGAGCTGGATAAGGATTCAGTTGTTCGGAAATTCCGAACAACTGCAGATGATGGAAAAACATATAATGTTACTTATTACAATTTAGATATGATTATCTCTCTTGGATACCGTATTAAATCAGTGATTGCAACAAGATTCAGGCAGTGGGCAACAAAGCGGTTAAAAGAATATATGATTAAGGGATTTACGATAGATGACGAGCGACTGAAAGGTAATGGTGGAGGAAATTACTGGAAAGAGTTACTTGACAGAATCAGGGATATAAGATCTTCAGAAAAGGTCTTGTATCGTCAGGTTCTTGATTTGTATGCTACGAGTGTAGATTACAATCCTCATAGCGAAGAGTCTGTTAGATTCTTTAAAATTGTTCAGAATAAACTTCACTATGCAGCTCATGGTCATACTGCGGCAGAGGTTATATATCAACGGGCAGATGCAGAAAAGCCATTTATGGGACTTACTTCATTTGCCGGAGAATTACCAGCATTAAAGGATATAGAAATTGCAAAGAATTATCTTGAAGAAAATGAACTCAAAGTATTAAACAATCTTGTTTCTGGTTATTTTGATCTGGCTGAAATTAATGCAATTGAGCATAAGCCAATGTATATGGATGATTATGTAAAGCAGCTGGATAGTGTGTTGTCATCAGGAAATAGAAAACTTTTAACTGGAGCTGGTTCTGTAAGTCATAAACAGGCATTGGAGAAAGCAAAGTCAGAATACAGAAAATATCAGGAGATTACTTTGACACCAGTCGAAAAAGCATATCTTGAAAGCATTAAAGAGGTTTCCAAGGAAGTAAAAAGGAGATAACATCTGATGAAAAAACAGCAGAAATGTTACATATACACAAGAGTATCAACTTCCATGCAGGTAGAAGGCTACAGCCTTGATGCACAAAAGGACAATGTTTAAATAAAACGAGGTGACGTGTGATATGAAAAAAATAATATTAGTTTTAGATGCCATATGTATTGTAATTACTCTTTTATTTTTATTCTATTATAACTATAATGAGAGTGTTGGATTAAAAGCACTTGAAGACATGGGAAACTATGTTGTATGCTTATTGTGTTTATGTATAGAAATACTAGTAATGATTATACTGGGTGTGATTTTAATATTAAGAAAATGTGCTCAAATACGAAATAGGAAAAGCAATTAAAGATGTTCTTGATGCGGCAGATTTATTTTATAAGGGAAATAATAGAAATATAATAAAACAATTACAACTCTTAAATAATGAAACGCTTAAAGTTCAAAAACTTGAAGTTCCTCATTAATAAGGGTTCTAAAAAATATTATATCCAGTCCGCGTATATGTTGGAGAGCGAAGCAAAAATGGAACAAGAGATTCGTCCTTTTTTGAAAATAAATGATTCGTTTAAGAAGATTGTAATTACATCTGATACACCAAAACCATTTTATAATGATCAGGGTATTTTAATTATGAATGTGTATGAATTTTTATTAAATATAAATTCGCTGGAATTATAAAAAGAGCGACAATCAACTGGAAGGTGTCAAGATAAGCTAAGGCAGGCAAAACTGCTTCTGGACGAAAAGACTGCGTGTAGTCTACCTGATATGTTTTTCCGTCAGAGGCAGTTGTTGCAAAATTTGCAACAACTGAATTTCTTTGTAATTCACCTTCTTCAAATATGTTTTTGATATGCCTTGAGATAGTAGATTTATCTCTTTGAAAAAGCTCTGCCATTTGCTCTAGTGACAGCCATACGGTATCTTCATCAAAGGTAGTTTCTATCTTGGTTAAGCCATCTTCGGTTGTGTACATAATTATGCTTAAATTTCCCATACAATTAGACCTCCTGTGTTGGTATATTATTTTTTTTCGCCCTGCTCTTATGTACATTGTACTGGTTCTTACATTGTGGGGAGCAGAATTCCATGTTTGATCTTGTGGCGGTAAATGCCTTGCCGCAGTGTTTACATACTTATCGAAAGGGAAGAAGCAGGACAGATATCTTTCCGTCGAAATATTTTCTTCTTTGATGAAATGATTTTTCGGCAGATAGACTGCTTCATATGTAATAAAATCCAGTGTGGTGGGAAGTGCTGTCATAAATCCCAGCATACCGTACTCGGACACAAAGGCCATAATGGCTTCTTTTAATTCTGATTCACTTGCCTTGTTCATGGCAGTAGTACTGATATTGATTGCGGTCAGCACCAGCTTCTCATAATCCTTTATAGGATTGTAGATGGATGGTTTCCGGCTTTGCCTGTTCTCTTGCAATCTTTCTCACTATAACACCAATCTTTTTTTATGAGGGCAAGTTTTTTGTCAAGTTTTTCAGGGGTTGTCGGTATTTTCCCTGTCGATTTCGTGATAGCGTTCTTTTCGTTTACAGTTGTAATCCGGATGAGCCCTTTTAAATATAAAAATATTACTTCAAACATTAAAAGTGAAAAAAATTGAAATCGGTTCAAAGGGAAGGAAATAAGCCATTTCTTGGCTGGAAAAGTGCTCTACTACACACTTACTACATGTTTTTTTGAGAAATAGCTCGGTATAGTTACTTTAAATGGATAATTGACATTATGGCATATATGCCATATAATATTTACAAAGGAGATTATATGACAGAATTTAAATTGATAGCATATGAAAAAGAAAATGGAGAAGTTCCAGTAGAGGAATTTCTTGATTCTGTTAATCCTAAAATGCGAGCTAAGATATTTGGATTATTGGGGATTCTTCAAGAAAAGGGAAATATGCTTAGAGAACCTTACAGTAAACATCTGGATGACGGAATATTTGAATTGCGTTGCAAATTCGGAAGTGATATTACCGGAGTCTTATAATTTTTCTATTATGAGGGAAAAATAATACTGACGAACGGATTTGTTAAAAAAATACAAAAAACTCCTAAAGAGGAGATTCAGATTGCAAAGGATAGAAGAAAAGATTTTATAGAAAGGGTGATGAAGGATGAGAACATTTGATGATATGCTTTCTAAGCAGTTAAAAGATGATGAGTTCAGAAAAGAATATGAAGCTATTCAGCCTGAGATGGATGTTATAAGAGCTATCGTGGATGCCCGTACTTCCCAGAATATGACACAGAAGGAACTTGCTGAACGTACTGGTATTAATCAGGCAGATATCAGCAAGCTTGAGAATGGAACACGAAATCCTTCTGTTAATTTGCTTAAAAGATTAGCGGATGGTATGGGAATGGCTCTTAAGATTGAGTTTGTACCTAAACAGAAAGCACTTTATCAGCTTATGAGCAAGCTGAATGAAGCAGAAATATCTATTCATGAGGAAGGAACCATATCAGCAGATGATTTAGAAAAAGAATTGTGTAGGAATGGACAGGAACAAGTCAAATGAGCCGTGCGAGGAATAAATGTAATTTGTTATCTTTTAGTACAATGCTATAAGTCTTAACCTTGTAAGCTGCGTTTACTATGTCGCTAGTGATAAGCAATATATTGGTGAATACTGTGAAATATTAGCAAGTTCAGATAAAGTCTTTATTGGCAATGATTTTCCGGATGAATTTGCTCATTCTAAGGCAACAGATAAAGCAGAATTTCCTGATTATAATAAATTCGAAATTATGTCCGATGGTATGGTGTACCTTTTTGTGTTTTTTGCCCAAGGGTGTAAAAAATGCTCTTTGCACCTTCACATGCGCGAATGTTAATATAAACTGAAGGAGAGCATCTTGCTATGATCAGAGAATTACGAAAGACAGATATCAATATAGTTGCAAATATATGGTTGGATACCAATATAAAGGCCCATTATTTTATTCCTGCTCAATATTGGAAAGGAAATTTGGAGCTTGTGAAAGAACTGCTGTTGCAGGCAACCGTCTATGTATATGAAGATAATTATGAGATACAGGGCTTTATCGGAATGAATGGTGAATATATAGAAGGCATTTTTGTTTCTGAGGCAATGCAGTCGCAGGGCATTGGCAAAATTCTGTTGAATTATGTTATGGTATGGCAGCAGAAATAGAAATTGATAATGGTATGAATACAAAGGATGTGAGCAAATATATGAAAAACAAAACTCTATATGTATCCGATTTGGACGGTACATTATTAAGAAGTAACCAGACTACATCTGAATATACCAACGAGGTTATTAATTCCTTAACCGAAAAAGGCATAGTTTTTTCTTATGCGACAGCAAGGTCTATTTACACATCATCCAAAGTGACCAAAGGATTAGATGCTAAAATACCGGTAATTACATATAATGGCGCTTTTATTGTGGACAATTGTACGCATGAAGTGCTGCATGCAACCTATTTTGACAGGAATGTGTATAATTTATTACGGGAAATGTTTTCAGAGGGAGTATATCCGATTGTATATTCAATAGTTGGCGGCAAAGAACGATTCTCTTATTATCCCTCAAAAAGTTCAAAGACCATTTTGGGTTTTGCTGCATCAAGAAATGATGAGAGAAAAAGGATTGTGGATTCGGAAGAAGAACTTGTGGCGGGTAATATTTTTTATATTACCTGTATTGAAACACCGGAAAAAATCAAACCGTTTTATGATAAATATAAAGACATATATCATTGTGTTTATCAGAGGGATATTTATTCTTATGAGCAATGGCTTGAAATTATGCCAAAAGATGTTACAAAGGCAAGCGCTGTTAAAAAACTTAAACAGATTACCAAAAGCGATTACGTTGTGGTATTTGGTGACGGAATAAATGATTTGGAAATGTTTGGAGCGGCTGATGAGTGCTACGCTATGGCCAATGCCGAACCTGAATTAAAAGCAGTAGCTACAAAGATAATAGAGAGCAATGACAATGACGGAGTTGCCCATTGGTTAGCAGAAAAGGAGATTTGATGAGTAAAATGAAAAGTTGGAATGATGAACCGGCAATACAACAAAAAGAATATTCACAGGAAAAATATAATAAAAAGAAAAGAAAATCACTTAGGGTTGCAAAGTTATCCTGCTATTCAGCAGAACTGATGGTAGTTATTGGCTGGAATATGATGTTATCTCTTATTCTGTTTTTAGTGCTATGTTTAGGTATATCGGCACTTCCATATATAATGGATGTTAATATTGATTTTACACCTGAAACATTTTGGTGCAGAGGTGGTATATATGTTAATCTATGCATGGTATTGGCTGTTTTATTTAGCATTGCAGGATTTACGTATGCTATTAGTTATAAAGTAACAGAAGTTATGTGTATACATCTGGATGGTGGATTAGATGGAGCTATGGAAGTAAATGATGCTGCCATGAGAGCTAATCTGAAAGGACAGGCAGCAAAGGCAGCTGGATTGGCGTATGTAGATGCAAAAGCACTTGCAGGACCGGTAGGTATTTTGACCAGATACTGTATTCAAAATAATATAAAAATGTTAACGCCACGTTTCTTTAAGGTTTTGCACAGAACATTAGTCATTGTACAGATTCTTCTTGCATTTATCTGTATATTTGTATTGTTACATTAATTTTTTTATGAACATAATATTAGGAGGAATTGTGAGAAAAATATGTTTAAGAGTTTTTTGAAACTGTTATTATATGAAAGCATAATGATGATGGTGCTGACAATAGCTGCATGTATTGCTGTATTAATTCAGATGTTGTTTGGTGTAAAGACCGGTACAGACAGATCATTTATTTTTAGCAGTATCTATTATGATTATAATTTGTTAATGTACATATTGGGATTAGTAATCTACTTTTTTGTAATGATCACTATTATAAAGAAATTTGGTGGCAAGCTGGATCTTATTAAGAAGCTTGGAAATGCATATAAGGTAATGGCATGTATATATGACCTGATATGGGGATTTGCAATGTTTGCTTTTTTAGTTTTGCTTCATTTCCTTGTTTTAGGTATGACAATCAGCTATAAACCGGAAATACTTTGCTTGTTTTCTTTTGTGGGATTACCGGTTATCACTGCTTTAAGTATTGGCTTTGTTTTGATAAAATTATGTCTGAAAAAATAGAATAATAATATAAAATTAAAACTCCGGTCATAACAGGTGACCGGAGCTTTTTATTTATAACGATTCTATGCCATTCCATTTGCTGTCTTGTATTTATAAAGCATTTCGGCATGATTCTGCTCTTCAATCTGGATATCAGCAAGTAATTTCCTTATATTGCTTTTACCGAATGCAAAAACATCACTATTGTATTCTCCTGATACCAGCTTTTCTGTTCCGATACAGTCTGTTGCAAGGAAAGCGTCATTCTGTTTGTCATCGGAGTTGGTCATATCGTTGTAGGTGGCTTTTGGTGAATAGTCCTTGCCGGCATTGTCGTTGCAGTCACAATCAGGAACGGTGCCGGAAAGAACCTGGCCCAAAGAATCATAGTGTTTCTGCTCCTGCTTATGAAGTTCTTTAAAAAGGGCTTTTAATTCCGGATCTTTTGCAAGGCCGGCATACTTTGCGTATTTCTCCATACAGCTTTTTTCCTGATTTTGTAAATCTTCAATTACTGAACGTTCTTTTTCTTTTAATACCATTGCGTTACATCCTTTCAATATAAGAGTGTTTATACAAAGGTAGTATTCCGGTTTTATTTTTTTATATTCGTAAAAAATTATTCAAAGACTTAATAAATGTATGTGGTGTGACGTGATATTTTTTCTTGAATGCCCTGTGGAAGTAGGACAGGTTATGAAAACCCACGGACAAGGACACATCGAGTATGGAGGTGTTCCCGTGTTCAAACTGCTCAACGGACTTTTCAAGACGCAGGTTATTGATATATTCAATACAGGTCATGTTCATATGTTTTTTGAAAAAACGCATAAAATGATAATCGCTGAAGCAGCATAATTTTGCAAGCTCTGATACAGAGATGGTTTCAGGGTAATGAAGTTCAATATGATCCAGCACAGATTTTAATTTATCGGTTGGCGTTTTTGACATATCGGTTATGTTTTTCCTGCTGTATTGCATCAGAAGAAAAACAGCCTGTAAGAGCAGGGATTTTAAGGCTAACTCATATCCCGGAATTTCATTGCTATGCAAAGATGAAATCTGACAAAAACATTTATACAGGGAAGCATACACGGGATGCTTCGGAGTAATCAGATATGGTAAAGTAAGCTCCTGATTCATAATCGGTGTGAGGTAACGGGTGGAACATATGTCGGTTGCGTTACCGCCAAGGAAATTCATGTGAAAAACATAAGTATCCGAAAAATATTCGTCGCAATCTCGAATGGCAATTGAGTGTAAAATCTGTGGCGGAATAAAAAGAATATCTCCTTTTTCAGCCGCGTATTCCTTGAGATTAATATGGTAGGTGCATTGTCCCTTCGTTACAAGGGTCAGTTCCGCTTCATCATGCCAGTGATTGGGAATAACGGGGTAGTCCGGTGCCAGTCTTGTAAAATATTTTCTTACAGGGAAAAAGGCTTCGCCGTGCTTTGCATTCTCTTTCTGTTCGGGAGAAAGCTCCATGTTTTTTTTCATGATGGTAAAAACTCCTTTGATATAGCATAATTGTGTTATAAAACGAAAGTATATTGCAAGAATATATACTAAAATATATTTATAATAGCATTATAATACATTTTATAAATAATGAAAGGACAAAAATATGAGTAATTCAAAATGGTGGAAAAATTCAGTTGTATATCAGATATATCCAAGAAGTTTTCAGGATAGTAATGGTGACGGAATAGGCGATATAAAGGGAATAATCGGGAGAATGGAGTATCTTGGCAGATTGGGAATAGGTGCTATATGGCTGTCCCCTGTGTGTAAATCACCACAGAAAGATAACGGATATGATATTTCGGATTATCAGGACATTGACTCAATGTTTGGAAATATTGAAGATATGGAGAACCTCATTAATGAAGCTAAAAAATACAACATCCGTATTATGATGGATCTGGTATTGAACCACACATCGGATAAGCACAGATGGTTTGAAGAAGCAAGAAAAAGTAAGGACAATCCATACCATGATTACTATATCTGGAGAGACGGAGAAGAAGGTGTTCTGCCAAACGACGTAAAAGCTGTGTTTGGAGGAAGTGCATGGACATGGGAGCCATCGCTTAAGCAGTATTATTTTCATCAGTTTTTACCTGAACAGCCGGATCTTAACTGGGAAAATCCTAAAGTAAGAAAAGAAATATATGATATGATTTTATGGTGGATGAAAAAAGGTGTCGGCGGTTTCAGACTTGATGTTATTGATCAGATTGCAAAGGAGCCAGACCTTGGAATTACCATTAACGGACCGAGACTTCACGAATATTTCCGTGAACTTAGCAAAGAAACTTTCCAGAAGGGCGATTTGATAACTGTTGGCGAAGCCTGGGGAGCTGATATTGAACGAGCAAAGCTTTACAGCAATCCTGACGGAAGCGAATTTTCAATGGTATTCCAGTTTGAACACATAGGTCTTGACCAGGAGGAAGGAAAAGAAAAGTGGGACGTTGTACCATTACCGTTTTTAAAATTAAAAGAGGTTATGTCACACTGGCAGAGAGAACTGCATAACTGCGGCTGGAACAGCCTGTTCTGGAACAATCATGACCTGCCAAGAATTGTATCAAGATGGGGTAATGATAAAGAATACAGAGTAGAATCCGCTAAGATGCTTGCCATACTTTTACACGGAATGCAGGGAACTCCTTATATTTATCAGGGCGAAGAACTTGGAATGACCAATGTACGATATGACATAGAAGATTACAGGGATGTTGAAATCCACAATATGTATAAGGCGCGTATTGAAGCCGGCTATGATAAAGAAGATGTCATGAACTCAATATATGCAAAGGGAAGGGATAATGCCCGTACCCCTATGCAGTGGGATGATTCGGAAAACGCAGGATTTACAGATGGTACCCCATGGATAAAAGTCAATGACAATTACAAAGAAATCAATGCAAAATCACAGGTGGATGATGAAAATTCAATTTTTAACTGTTACAGACAGCTTATTAAATTCAGAAAAGAGTATCCTGTATTTGTTGACGGTGATTTCACTTTGCTTTTAGCCGATGATGAGAATATTTTTGCATATAAGAGAGAATATGCAGGTAAGAGCATGGTTGTTGTATGTAATTTCTATGGACGGACTATAGATATGCCTTTAACCGAAGAATGTAAGGATATGGAACTTCTCATAAGCAATTACGCAAAAGGAGACGAGGCGGTATTAAGACCTTACGAAGCGAGAATCTATATGAAATAATCATTGATATAAAATAGCTGTTATTGTAAAATACAATTATCTTTAGAAAAGAAGTGATGAGGAATGAGAAAAGATAACAGAGATTTTATAAATACACATAAAAAGGGCTGCATTAATGCAGCCTCTGTTTTAATGTGTATAATTATTGCAGGAATTGTTGTATGTATGACTTCCTGCGGTAAAAAGGACAGGCAGGAGGTGACTGAACCGTCAACAACGGAGAACGAACCTGCGACAACAGAGCATCCGACAACAGAGGCTCCCACAGAGGAAGCAGGGGAGGGCTATATTAATCCTTTTACCGGTGAAAAGACGGATACGGATTACTCAGGAACAAGACCTTATGCCATAATGCTTAATACAATAAAACAGGCATTGCCACAGAGTGGTAATTCAAAGGCTGACATGTATATAGAGATGACGGAAGAGGGCGGAATAACCAGAGTTCTCGGCTTTTACAACAGCCTTAAAGGAGTAGATAAAATCGGTACAATAAGGTCAACAAGGGAATATTTTTTATCCTGGGCCATGGGATTTGATGCAATCGTTGTTCATGCAGGCGGTGACCCATGGATATTTGATAAGATTAACAGGTCAGGTTATACCACCCTTAATTGTGTAGGCAATGCGGGAATAGATGCGGGCTCCGCATTTTTCAGGGATGATTACAGGATGCATAACGTTGGACTGGAACATTCCTTATATACGACAGGACCTAATCTGTTAAAAATTATTTCAGACAAAAATATAAATACGGCACACACAAGGAATGACTATACAAAATTTAATTTCGCAAAAGACGGAGAGGGTACACCTGACGGAGAAAGTGCGGTTAATGTTAAAGTAACTTTTTCCGGTTATAAGAATACAAGTTTTAAATATAATTCTGATGTAAATGACTATTCCGTGGATTTCTGGAATGAACCGTATATTGATGAGACCAACAGCGAAAATATAAGGGTAAGAAATGTAATTATTCTTCCTGTACCTAACTGGACAGAGAAAGATTCACAAGGAACCGTCCGCCAGAAATACAATATGGCAGGAGGTACCGGATATTATATCAGTGGTGGAAAATATATAAAGATTAACTGGACTAAGGGCGATTATAATGACGACAGCCAGTACGGTAATGCGTTTGTTATGACAACAATGGACGGCAAGCCACTTGAAATTGCAACAGGTAAGACATATATCTGTATGATGAATGAAAAATACATGCCTGAAATAAATTAAGATGGGAGAAAGATAATGTTAAAGACAGAAAGCGTTACATTAGCAGTCAAAATCAAATCTAAGGAAATAACAGGAGACGAATATAATAGGGAATATCTGGTAACTATTACCAGAGCTGACGGAAGGGACATGGTGCTTAGTGTCAACCGGAGTACATACGACGAATGTAAAAAGGGAAGAAGAGCTATTTTTGACATTGATGTTGTAATGGAAAAGGATGGTGATATCAATAATTATATCAGGGAACAGACTCGTGTTACCGGAATAACATATTTAATAGAAGACCGGCTGTTTAATAAATTTTCCAAGATAAAGGATGAAAATTATACATGGCTCTCAAGGTATGCACCTCCGCTTAAAAAGAAGAATGACAGACCTGTTATTCTTTTAATGGGAATTGCATTTTTCGCTGCCGGTGTTTTTGTTTTTACGTTTTTGCCGCGGATAATTGTTAAAAATATTAATAAAGCAAAAATTTATAAGGATTATGTGCATACGGTAGGAGAGGATAATTATGACATTATCTACAAAAAGGACGAACCTGATAAAATATACGAGGCAGAATATGATACCATTACCAAAATGTATTTACCCTCTGATTATGCGTACAGCATGATGGATTATGTGGGATATGTTTTAGTGAGTCTGGTAATAGGCATACCGTGTATAGCAGGGGGTTCGTTTTGCCTGATACAGGGAATCAGAGAAAATATGTGACATCTTATTAAAAATAAAGGCAGGGTACTTGACAGGGATACCATACTTACCAGAATCTGGGGATTTGATTACGACGGGGATACACATATTATAAGAAAAACGCTGAATGATAAAGGAAAGAACATTGTGACAAAGGTAAATGTCGGATATATGTTCGAGGAAAGATAAAACCGTATTCTGTTGAAATGAATCTTGAAGAATGATAATATTATATGCGAAATACAGGGAAGCAATCCCGGATAAATCGGAGATAATATGAATTTTTTGGAAGAAAGAATAGTGAAAGACGGAATAGTTAAGGAGGGGAATGTACTCAAAGTTGACAGCTTCTTAAATCATCAGATGGATATAACGCTATTTGATGAGATGGGTGCTGAATTTAAGAAGAGATTTGAAGGCAAAAATATCAATAAAATATTGACGGTGGAAGCATCAGGTATCGGAATTGCGTGTGTTGTTGCAATGCACTTTAACGTACCTGTTGTTTTTGCGAAAAAATCAAAAAGTATTAATATAGACGGTGATATGTATATTGCGGAGGTTGAGTCTTTTACTCATAAATGCAAGAATCAGGTTATTGTATCAAAAAAGTTTTTAAATGAAGACGACCATGTGCTTATAATTGATGATTTTCTTGCAAATGGCTGTGCATTACAGGGACTTATTTCAATTGTGAACCAGGCAGGAGGCACTGTTGAAGGAATCGGTATCGCAATCGAAAAAGGTTTTCAGGTCGGTGGTCAGATTATAAGAAATCTCGGATATCAGCTTGAATCTCTTGCTATTGTTGATTCAATGGATGCAACTACAGGAACAATTAACTTCAGGGAGCAGTAAGAGGAGAATACAATGGCTAAAGAAAAAAAGAATAAAGATACTGTCGAAGCGTTATATTCGCTTGACGGAAAGATTAATTTATTAAAGGCGTTTCCGTTTGGATTACAGCACATACTGGCGATGTTTGTTGCCAATATCACACCTATTATAATCGTTGCGGCTGCCTGTGGACTTGGGGCAAAGGACACGGCCATGATAATCCAGAGTGCAATGATTATAGCCGGAATAGGTACTTTTATACAGCTGTTCCCTATATGGAGAATAGGTTCAAGACTGCCTATAGTAATGGGAATCAGCTTTACGTTTGTATCCCTCGCCTGTACTTTAGGAGCACAGTACGGATACGGAACCCTGATGGGTGCAGTATTAATAGGCGGTATTGTGGAAGGACTTCTGGGACTTTTTGCAAAATACTGGATAAAAGTTATTTCGCCGATTGTAGCAGCAACGGTTGTTACGGCAATCGGATTTTCACTTCTTTCTGTTGGTGCGGCTTCCTTCGGAGGAGGAACGGGAGCAGCAGATTTTGGTTCTGCCAACAACTGGATACTTGGAATTGTAACCCTTGTAAGCTGCATTTTATTCAATATACTTGCAAAAGGCTATTTAAAACAGCTTTCTGTTTTATTCGGACTTGTTGTGGGATATATTGTGGCACTTTGTATGGGAATGGTGGATTTTTCAGCACTTCATGATGTTGATATTATCGCTCTGCCTCATTTTATGCCTTTTAAAATTGAATTTAATGCCAATGCAATATTTTCTTTTATTCTTATTTTCCTGGTATCGGCAACGGAAACTATCGGTGATACCTCTGCCCTTGCATCATCAGGACTTGGAAGGGATGTTACGGAAAAAGAAACCTCAGGTTCCATTGCCTGTGACGGTTTTGTAAGTGCACTCTCTTCAATTTTCGGATGTATGCCGATTACCTCTTTCAGCCAGAATGTAGGACTTGTTGCAATGACAAAGGTTGTAAACAGATATGCCATTTCTACAGGAGCGATAATCATGGTAGTGGCGGGATTTTTCCCGGCAGTAGGATGTCTTCTTGCCACTTTACCGAGTGCGGTGCTTGGCGGATGTACAATAATGATGTTTGGTACAATCGTTGTAAGCGGTGTCCAGATGATAGGAAAATGCGGGTATACACAGCGCAACATTACAATAGCAGCTCTTTCTCTCAGTATTGGATTAGGCTTTACGCAATGTCCTGATTTATTTAATATTTTTCCTGATATTGTAAGGTCCGTATTTGCTGAAAACTGTGTGGCACTTGTTTTTGTTACGGCAATATTGCTTAATATTATTCTTCCTAAAAGTATGGGAGAAGAGAAAGCACAGAAAAATAATTGAGGATAAGCTATGGAAGTTAAAGTTTATGACTATCTGCAGGAGGATGCAATGAATATCAGACGTAATGTTTTTATGTCCGAGCAGGGTTATAAAAACGAGTTTGACGAAATTGATGATAGGGCTTTACATATTGTTATATATAACAATGAAAAGCCTGTTGCCACATGCAGAATTTATAGAGAAGATAATACATATATTCTTGGAAGAATTGCGGTAGATAAATCATATCGTGGATTGCATCTTGGAACGGTTATTCTTGCAGAAGCGGAGAAAATCGTTTTGAAAAAGGGTGGTAAGGAGATAATTCTTCATGCCCAGTGCAGGGTCAGAGGCTTTTATGAAAATTCGGGATATGAGGGCTATGGTCAGATAGGAGAGGACGAAGGACACCCTCATATCTGGATGAGAAAGGTTATCGGATAACTGTTTAATTATATTTTTGTGTTAAAATGACATAATGTACATAATTATAAAGTAGGCGAAATTGGGGTTAAGGATATGATAAAAAATATTGTCTCTGACGGATATTTGGAAAGGGGCATTGAATTTGCCAATATAACAACCCTGCAGGGACGTATGAAAGGGAAAAAAAGCATATATGCGGATTTGCAGGGAAAGACCATAGGGTGGTTCAGAATTTCTTTTATTGCAGTAGGCTTTGATGAGTACGGTGTGCTAAGGGAAGCAGTATGCACGATACAGATAGTTGACGAGTACAAACGGCGGGAACAGTCCCTTATATATAAATCAATGACGGATGAGCTTACAGGTTGTTATAACAGGAGAGCGTATGAGGAAGACCTGTTAAAGTGTGATAATAAGGAGTATATCTATGTTTCAATGGATGTAAACGGGGTAAAAACAGTTAATGATACCTTTGGGCATGAGGCAGGGGATGAATTTGCGGCAGTTCTTTGTGATTGTGGAGAAAATCCGGAGACCATAAGGGAAGCTTTTCATAAAGAAATAAAAAAATGGTCGGGAAGCATTATAAAATCCCTGACAATATCCTGTGGTTATGTGCATAAAAGTGAGTTTCCCGATATGTCTGTAACGGAAATAGCCCAAATTGCCGACAGGCGTATGAATGAGGAAAAATCCTGCTATTATGAAAATTATTTTTCATGCCGACAAAGAATATCTGAAGCACCATTTTTCGTTGACAAGAAAATACGTCAGGGTATATTATAGGAAAACAGTAAACGACAGGTATGAAAATACCGTTATGGAGATACTGCCCGTTGAGGATTATTCCGTTAATAACAGGCAAGTATTTTTATATGTAAAGATTAACATGTAGGATAAGGAGAAATGGACAATGGTACTATATGGAACCCGTGTGTTTACAAAGTTTGAAGGTTATTTTGGAGAAAGAAAGGAATGTGAGGTCTGTCACAGAACATACAGAAGTGCATTTGTTAGAAATAAGGTATGGGCGCATCTGAATTACATACCTCTTTTTCCTGTCAGGAAGACTTATTTTAAAATGTGTCCGATATGTGGCAATGGTATAGAGCTTAAAGCGAAAGAAGCTAAAGCCGAAATGGCATCAGGAAGTATCAATGACCAGAATATACAGATTTATGCCAAACATTTTAATGCCAATAAGCCTAAGGGATTATTAGCCGTTGACACTAATTATGAGGTATGGCTGAGGGATGCTAATACAGGAGAAGATATAGGTCTTGCCAATAATATCACTAAAGATTTTATTAAAAATCTGAGAAAGGAAAGAGGCATTAAAACAATCCCTATCCGTGAAATACAATAATGCTTGCAACCGTTGTGGGAATCCAGAATTCTCACAGCGGTTTTTTGATATAAAGATTACCTATAACAAATCATAAATTTTAAAGATTATACAATAAATGTCTTCTGTGATAATATTTTTACAGTTAATAATCCTAGTAAAACAGTAGGAATAAAACGGAGGACAAAATATGGCAAGAGGAATTAATACACGATGTTTACATTTAGAAGAACTTGAGGGAAAAGCAGATAACTACGGAGCAATAAGTTATCCGATATACCAGACTGCAACATATGCACATCCGGGAGTCGGTCAAAGTACGGGATATGACTACAGCAGACTGCAGAATCCTACAAGGGAGGTGCTTGAAAAAACAGTAGCCAATCTTGAAAACGGAATTGAAGCATTTGCACTTACAACGGGAATGGCAGCCATTACGCTTACGATGGAACTCTTTAAACCGGGTGATAATATTATCGTTGAAGCTGATATTTACGGAGGAAGTACGAGATTATTTGATAACGTATGCAGTAAAAATAATTATGAGATAACATATCTTGACTGCTCCCGTGAAAACATTGAAAGCAGGATAAAAGAAAATACAAAAGCCATATATATTGAAACTCCTACCAACCCTATGATGAGAGTATCCGACATTGCCAAAATATCGGAAATCGCAAAAAAGCATAATTGCCTGTTAATAGTGGATAATACATTTTTATCTCCTTATTTCCAGAATCCCCTTGATTTGGGAGCAGATATAGTAATCCATAGCGGAACTAAGTTCCTTGGCGGACATAATGATACCCTTGCGGGATTTATAGTGACCAACAGGGAAGAGATAAGGGAAAGACTCAGATTCCTTATAAAAACAACGGGAGCAGGTCTTGCTCCTTTTGACAGCTGGCTTATTTTAAGAGGAATTAAAACCCTTGGAATTCGCATGAAAAGATCATCGGAAAATGCGGAAAGAATTGCACTCTGGCTTCAGAAACAGAGCATTGTAAAAGAAGTATTTTATCCGGGGCTGCCTACACATCCGGGTTATGAAATATTAAAAAAACAGGCAAGAGGTTTTGGTTCAATGCTTACCTTTTACGTTGATACCAAGGAACATGCACTTAAGATACTTGAAGGTGTCAGAATGATTAAGTTTGCTGAAAGTCTCGGAGGGGTGGAAACACTCATAACGTATCCCACAACACAGACACACGCAGATGTCCCTGCAGGAGTAAGGGAAAAGAACGGAATAACCGAATGTACTTTAAGAATGTCTGTGGGAATAGAGGATTATGAAGACCTTATAAATGAACTTGAAGAAGTATTTAGAAAGGCTGGTGAATAATATGGCAGAAAGAAATCTTAATTTTGATGAGATAATAAACCGTAAAAATACGGATTGCCTTAAATATGATTTTGCAAAAAGAAGAGGCATGCCTGAAGATGTACTTCCGTTATGGATTGCGGATATGGATTTTAAAACTTCATCTTATGTGGAAGATGCGGTTATTGAAAGGGTAAAACACGGTATTTTCGGCTATAGCGAAACAGGAAAAGAATATTTTGAGGCTGTTGCAGGATGGATGAAAAGACATCATAACTGGGATGTGGAAGAAAGATGGATTATTAAGACACCGGGTGTAGTATTTGCACTTGCAATGGCGGTTAAAGCATTTACAGAGCCGGGAGATGCCGTACTTATAGAGCAGCCTGTGTATTATCCGTTTTCGGAGGTTATTAATGACAATGGCAGAAGAATTGTGAGCAACGACCTTGTGCTTCTTGAAGACAACAGATATCACATAGACTTTGAAGATTTTGAAAAAAAGATAGTTGATAATAATGTAAAACTTTTTCTCCTCTGCAGTCCTCATAATCCGTCCGGCAGGGTATTTACCGGAGAGGAACTTTTAAAACTGGGAGATATCTGCCTTAAACATAATGTTATTGTTGTAAGTGATGAGATTCACAGTGATTTTGTATTTGAGGGCGAGCATACGGTATTTTGCAATGTAAAAAAAGAATTTGAAAATATATCCGTAATATGCACATCACCAAGCAAAACATTCAATCTTGCGGGAATGTTAATATCCAATATATTTATACCCGACAGGACACTCAGAAAAAAATTCAGACATCAGGTGGATGCGGCGGGAATAAGCCAGTTAAGTCCGTTAGGACATGCTGCGGTAAAGGCGGCCTATGTTAACGGGGAAGAATGGTATAACGGTGTTATTGAATATATCGGAAATAACAGGAAATATGTAAAAGAATATACGGAAAAAAACCTTCCGGGCGTAAAGGTCATTGATGGTGAGGGAACATATCTTACATGGCTTGATTTCAGAGGAACAGGCATAGATTATGAGGAACTTGACAGACGCATTATATACGAGGCAAAGTTATGGCTTGACAGTGGGAAAATATTCGGTGCGTCAGGTCAGGACTTTCAACGAATTAACCTTGCCGCACCGAGAAAAATAATAGAAGAGTGTATGGAAAGACTAAAAGGCGTTGTCAGTCATTAGGAATGTCATGAAACCTTCCGGCAAGCTCTTCTGTCTTAACAACATTAATAAAGGCGTGAGGATCAACCGAATGTATTAATGGTATCAGTTGCCTCCTTGCGTCTGTATTAATTACAGAATATATCATTTCTTTTTCTTTTGCTTCATAACAGCCGATACCGTGGAAAAGAGTGGCATCATGGTTGGTGGTATCTTTTATAAGACGGTATATTTCATCGGCTTTGTCGGATATTATGAAAAGTGTTTCTTTCTTGTAGCGTTTGTAGAGCATCTGTATTATCTGAGTGCTGCAGAACTGGTAAATAATCGAATAAAGTGCGATTGACCAGCCGAACATTGCACCTGCAATCAGAAGAATTATAACGTTACCGAAAAGAATATAATTCCATGCGTCCATTCCCTTCTGCTGGGACATATAAATACTTATAAAATCGGTGCCGCCGGTGGTTGTGCCGACATTAAGGCATAATGCTATTGCAAAACCGTTAATAAGACCGCCGAAAATACTTATCAGAAGTATGTCGGTTGTAAATATATAATCAGGCAGTATATCTACAAATATACTTGACAAAAGGATAGTCAGTATGGAGTACAAAGTAAATTTTTTACCGATATATCTGAATCCTATATATACAGGAAAAAGATTTAGTAGTATATTAAAGACTGAGTAGGGAACGGTAACATGGAAAATACTTTTTAGTATATGCTGGAGCAGAAGCGATACTCCTGAAATTCCACCGGGAAGCAGGTCAGCGGCTTTGGCAAAGCAACAAAGATTCCACGCATACAGAAGTGATGCGATTATCACAATGATTATGCGGAAATATTGATAAAAGTGTGGATGTTTCCTTTCAATTGACTGGAACATATAATGACCTACCTTTCTTTATTATTTTGTATTATTATAACATATAATGTGCCACATGAGAATAATGAAGGAACGTATTTATGTGGTTTATATTTGCAGTATTATTATTTTATGAAAAACAAGATAGACATTAAAAGAAGAGGTATATAAAATGGACATTCTGGAACTTGCAGATAAAATTATTAACGGAAAAAGACTTTGCAGAGAAGATAATACAGACTTCTTTGCATCCTGTGATCTTGAAAAATTATGTACGGGGGCCGATAGAATCCGTAAACATTATATGGGTGACAGAGTGGATATGTGTGCGGTAATAAGCGGTAAAGGCGGAAGATGCCCTGAAGACTGTAAATATTGTGCACAGTCGGTTTTTAATAAAACAGGGTGTGATGTATATGATTTTATACCGGAAGAAGAGATTGTAAGAGCCTGCAAAGAAGATGAAAAAGAAGGAATCCACAGATTTTCCATTGTTACCGCAGGAAAAGCACTTACAGGCGAAGACTTTAAAAAGGCAGTACATGCTTATAAGACCATGAGTAAAGAATGTAACATAGGTTTATGTGCCTCAATGGGTTTTATAACGAAGGAACAGCTTGAAGAACTTAAAGAAGCAGGGGTTACATATTATCATCATAATATAGAAACCTCTGAAAGCTACTTTCCCAAAATATGTACAACCCATACATTCGGTGATAAGTTAAGGACACTTAAAAATGTAAAAGAAACGGGACTTAAAATCTGTTCAGGTGGAATAATCGGTATGGGCGAAACATTAAAAGACAGGATATCTATGGCATTTTCGCTGGCAGAAGCAGGCGCGGACTCAATTCCTGTCAATATTCTTATGCCTGTTAAAGGAACTCCGTTAGAAGCTGTTGAGACATTAAGCGAACCGGAGATATTAAGAACCATTGCAATGTTCAGATATGTTAATCCTGATGCGGATATCAGGGTGGCAGCAGGCAGAAAATTCTTTACAGAGGGTGGGAAAAAGGCATTTTTGTCGGGGGCTTCGGCAGTCATAACAGGCAATATGGTTACTACATCGGGAAGTACTACGGTATCCATGGACAAAAAGATGTTTGGAGAAATAGGAAGAATAATTTAGCCGGTATACATATTCTGTTTACCGTATGATACAAGAAAAATAATTTTCATCTTACAAAAAATTTACATAGATATATCAATAAAATTTACAAAATGCTGGTATACTAATTCCAAAAGTATATTGGATGGAAGCATTACCAATGGAAAGGAGTTAATATGCGTATAGGAATGCTTACGAGCGGAGGAGACTGTCAATGTCTTAATGCTACAATGGAAGCAATTGCAAAAGTTTTATATAAAAAAAATAAAGATATTGAAATATACGGAATTCTTGACGGCTTCGCGGGACTTATTAACGGAAAATATAAGAAAATGGAAAAGGCAGATTTCGATAATATTCTTTTATCCGGGGGTACGATTCTCGGAACATCAAGACAGCCTTTTAAGACCATAACCAAACCTGATGAAAACGGACGTGATAAGGTTGAAATGATGGTTAAAAATTATGAAAAATGGAAGCTTGACGCGTTAATCGTGCTTGGAGGAAACGGAAGCCATAAAACTGCCAATCTTTTAAGCGAAAAAGGCCTTAATGTCGTGACCGCACCAAAAACAATTGACAATGATATATGGGGAACGGATGTTACATTTGGATTTGACAGTGCTGTTAAGGTTGCAACGGAAACTATGGATAATATAAAGACGACAGCTTCATCTCATGGCAGGATATTTGTTGTGGAAGTAATGGGGCATAAGACCGGCTGGGTAACCTTGTATTCAGGAATTGCAACAGGTGCTGACATAATACTTATCCCTGAAATTCCTTATGATATTAATAAAATAACATCATATATAGAAAAAAGCGATAAGAAATACCTTGTAATTGCTGCGGCAGAAGGAATAGTGGAAAAGGAATTTTCTTCCTTAAAAAACAAAGAAAGGCGAAAGCTTCTCAGTGAGAAAAATTTAAAATCACAGGTTGAGAAACTTGCACTTGATATCCAGACGGCAACAGATAAGGAAGTGCGTATTACAATACCGGGACATACACAAAGAGGCGGTTCACCTACCGCGAGGGACAGAATTGTGTCAATGCAGACAGGAACGGCGACGGCTTTGAACATCATTAATAAAAACTATGGTGTAATGGCTGCGGTTATAAACGGAAGAATTGTTAATGTGCCATTAAAAGAAGTAGCAGGTAAGTTAAAAGTTGTACCGGCTGATGCAGAAATAATTCTCCAGGCCAAGGAGATGGGAATTTGTTTTGGAGATTAAAAAGATGAAAAAAGAAAACAAAATATATATGAACAGAGAGCTTTCCTGGCTCAAATTTAATGAACGTGTACTGGATGAAGCGAAGAGAGAAGGAGTGCCTCTTTGCGAGAAACTCACATTTTTGTCAATTTACCAGACTAATCTTGAGGAATTTTTCAGGGTAAGGGTCGGCTCACTTCAGGACCAGAATTTGATATGTCCAAATGACAAGGAAAATAAGACCAATATGACCCCTGCTGAGCAGATTAATGCAATTTTTTCAAGAGTAAGGGAACTTAACAGCAGAAAAGATGCAATATATGATGAACTTCAGAATCGTATTGCAGGGTATGGAATCAGATTCGTCTCATTTAAAGAACTTAATAAGGACGAAGAAAGTGCTCTGAAAAAGTATTTTAACAAGGAAGTTTTACCTTTACTTTCGATAATGATAGTTGCAAGAAAACAGCCGTTTCCGTTTTTAAGAGGACAGGAAATATATGCTGTTGCAAGTCTTGATAAAAAGAATGGTAAAGAACGCATAGGCATCATTCCGTGCAATATTGATATGGTACCAAGAATGATTGGCATAAAAGGAAAGAAAAATACATATATTTTGAGAGAAGAACTGATTCTTCATTATATGCCGATGGTTTTCAAAGGATATAAAATAATAGAAAAATCAGTTATGAAAGTTACAAGAAATGCGGATATTGATGTTGTAAAAGTATATGATGAAGACCTTGATTACAGGGATCATATGGCTAAGCTGATTAAATTGCGTAAAAAACTTGCACCTGTATTAATTGAGCTTACAAGAGATATAGATGACGTAATGGTAAACCAATTATGCGATTATCTGGAACTCGGAAAGGAAAATGTTATTTTTTCAAAGTCTCCGTTGGATTTTTCCTATGTATTTGATATACAGGATATTTTAAGAGACAGACAGGAACTTTTCTTTGAAAAACGTGTGCCGAAAGAACCCGCCTGCGTAGACGAAAACAGACCGATGATTCCACAGATTATTGAAAAAGACATGCTTTTATCTTATCCCTATGAAAGCATAAAACCTTTCTTAAGACTTCTTCATGAAGCAGCCAATGATAAGAATGTATTGTCAATAAGAATGACATTATACAGACTTGCCAAAAACTCAAAGATTGTTGAGGCACTTGTCGAAGCTGCCGAAAATGGAAAACAGGTTGAGGTTCTTGTTGAACTTAGAGCAAGATTCGATGAAGAAAATAACATAAGCTGGAGCCGTCAGTTAGAGGAAGCCGGCTGTCATGTTGTATACGGAATCGACGGACTTAAGGTTCATTCAAAACTCTGCCTTATAACTGTTAAGAGTGATGACGGAATACAGTATATAACCCAGATAGGCACAGGCAATTATAATGAGAAAACAGCGAGATTGTATACGGATTTGTCATTGATGACAGCAAATTATGAAATAGGTGATGAAGCAAGAAAAACTTTTCAGGAGATACTGATAGGCAATACCATTGACAGGACGCAACATCTTCTCGTGGCACCTAATTCTCTTCAGCAGCCGGTTATTGATATGATTGAGGATGAAATAGAATATGCGAAGAAAGGTGAACAGTCATATATAGGAATTAAGGTTAATTCCCTTACTGATAAAAAGATTATGGACAAGCTTGTGGAGGCATCAAAAGCAGGCGTTCATATAGATATGGTAGTAAGAGGTATATGCTGTCTTATTCCCGGTGTTGAAGGGGAAACGGAGAATATACACATAAGAAGTATAGTAGGAAGGTACCTTGAACATTCAAGAATATATATTTTTGGAACAAAAGAAAGGGATAAAATATATATATCTTCTGCGGATTTTATGACGAGAAATACTTTGAGAAGAGTTGAAGTAGCAGCTCCTGTGTATGATGAAGGACTGAAGGAACGTATAAGAAATATGTTTTCGATAATGCTCAAGGATAATGTACTTGCAAGAACGGCTTTACCTGACGGCAGATATGAAATTATTGATGATGGCAAAAAGAAACTTAATTCACAGGAATATTTTATAGAAGAAGCGTACAAATAGAAAATTCAGAAATTAAAGTATGGAGAACTCCGGAAAAATATGGTATTATTACAGTATCAATTTTCCGGAGGTTTTTTATGGAAGCAATAGAATGTATCAAAACAAGACGTAGCATAAGAAAATATGAGGATAAGCCCGTTGACAGGTCATTAATCGAAGAAATTATCGAGATTGCAAGATTTGCACCAAGCTGGAAGAATTCACAGTCAGTAAGGTACATAGCAATTTATGATAATGATATCAGAAATAAGATTGCCGGCGAATGTATTATGGGACATGAAGGCAATAAGAATAACATACAGGGCGCACCTGTTCTGATGGTTGAATTAACTGTAAATAAGAGAGCCGGATATGAAAGAGACGGAAGCTATTCAACATCTAAAAAAGATCACTGGCAGTCGTTTGATGCGGGAATGGCAGCACAGGTATTTTGTCTTGCGGCACACGAAAAAGGACTCGGAACCGTTGTTATGGGTATTTACGATGAAGAAAAAGTAAAAGAAGTTCTTGGTATCGGCGAAGATAAGTCAGTATCGGCATTGATAGCATTAGGTTATCCTGCTGATGCACCTGCAGCACCAAAGAGAAAGGAAGTTGCAGATCTTCTTACATTTATGTAGGATTAAAGTATAATATTAAGCAAAACAGAGAAGCATTCTGATTGTGCTTCTCTGTTTTTGTGCTTATTCTTATATATCGATATCTTTTTCCAATGCTTTGGAAATATAGCCGGCAGAATCAGGATATACTTCATAACCCTTAGTTGAATCGGCTGATTTAACAAGGTATATATGAAGCTCATTAGTGGTACCGTTATATGTGACCATCCATTTCAGGTTATGGTTCCATTTAGAAACAGGAATAACCTGACCGAAATCTTCAAAAACAGCTTTTGCGAACGGGTCCGTACTGACATCATCAGCAGTAGTATCGGAATCCCATACAAAAGAGTAGTTAGACGGAGTATCTCCGGAATAAGTATAATAAATATCGGTGTCAGTAGATAGCACTCTGTTGATGGATGATGCTATCTCATGTGCGGAATCAGAGTCCACGGAACGCTTCGACTTGCTTGTCTGTTTAACAAGTGTCGGGATAAGTATTCCCATTAAAGCAGCCATAATTGCAATTACAACAATCAGCTCCACTAACGAGAATCCACGGTTGTTTCTTTTTAAATTCATGTTAGTTGTCTCACCTCAATTCTCAATCCATATGTTTATTTTATAACAACATGATATTTTACACAATATCTTTTTGCATTATAAAAGAAAAAATGATATAGTTAACTAATCAGTTTTAAAGGAGAACAAAGATGTTAGAAAAGATAGGAGCTTTTTTGGATAAGGTTGATAATATTGTATGGGGCGCACCTCTTATTGTTCTGCTGCTCGCAGTAGGTTTGTTCCTTACAATAAGACTTAAAGGAATCCAGTTCAGAAAGCTGGGACACGGACTTAAAAATATGTTTTCAAAGGAAGGAGAAGGACACGGGGAAGTATCAAGTTTTGGCGCATTATGTACTGCACTTTCAGCCACAATAGGTACAGGTAATATTGTAGGTGTTGCAACAGCTATAGTGGCAGGTGGCCCGGGAGCATTATTCTGGATGTGGGTTGCTGCACTTGTAGGTATGGCGACGAAATACGTTGAGTGTCTGCTTGCTGTCAAGTACAGGAAGGTATCCGATGACGGACATATTGTAGGCGGACCTTTTTACTACATAGAAAAAGGTATGGGACCAAAGTGGAAATGGCTTGCCAAGATATTTGCGGTATTCGGTGTAGGCGTAGGATTACTTGGAATAGGAACATTTACACAGATAAATGGTATTTCCAATGCGGTTAAGTCATTTTTTGATCCGTCAGAAAGCCATACTGTAACTATATTCGGTACACAATATTCATGGGCAGTAATAATTACTGCGATTGTGATAACATTATTTGTGGCATTGGTACTTATCGGAGGGCTTAAGAGAATATCTTCTGTTGCACAGGTAATAGTTCCTTTTATGGCAATTATTTACGTTTTGTTTGCATTGATAGTTATTGTTTTAAATATTAAAGCAGTTCCGGGAGCATTTAAGTTAATTGTCAAAGGTGCATTTAATCCGTCTGCGGTTACGGGTGGTGCGATCGGTTCAATAATTGTGGTTATGCAAAAAGGCATTGCAAGAGGTGTTTTCTCTAATGAGGCAGGGCTTGGAAGTGCACCTATTGCAGCCGCCGCCGCACAGACTAACGAGCCGGTAAAGCAGGGACTTGTATCAATGCTCGGAACATTTTTCGATACAATTATTATATGTACAATGACCGGTCTTACAATCGTAATTACCGGTTCATGGAATGTAGGACTTGATGGATATGCTGTTACTGAACGGGCATTTGGACAGGGACTCCCATTCCCTGAACAGGTATCATCTTTTATATTGATGGTATGTCTCGTATTTTTTGCATTCACTACAATACTCGGTTGGAACTATTACAGTGAAAGATGTCTTGAGTATCTTACTAAAGGCAGATTACATATTGTAAAAGGATATAGGATTTTATATATTACCTGTGTATTTTTCGGACCATTTATGACAATTAAGGCAGTATGGACAATTGCCGATATATTTAACGGACTTATGGCAATCCCGAATCTGATAGCATTGGTAGCATTAAGTTCGGTTGCGGCATTTGAGACTAAGAAATATGTTGATAAATTAAATAATAAGAACAGTTAAAATGCACAAAAATTATAATGGGTGTTTTTAGTTATAATCACGAAAATTTATGTTAATAATTAAAATGACTGGAAATTTTTTTGAAAAATGGGTATTATTAATATAAATAGGAAGTGAATGATATGTTTCAAATTAATGATTTGGTTGTATATGGTAAGAATGGTGTATGTTCGGTTAAAGGGATAGGAACTTTGTCACTTATAAATAATGACAGGATATATTATACATTGGTACCCGTTTACAATAAAGAGGAAATAATATATGCCCCTGTTGAAAACGGCAGGATAGTAATGAGAGAGGTTATCTCCAGAGAAGATGCAAAGGAACTGATAGATATATTTCCTGATCTTGAAGAGACTGTTGTAGCAAATGAAAGAGACAGGGAAAACTGCTATAAGCAGACTTTGTTAGGATGTAATTGTGAAGAGCTTGCTTCAATGATTAAGACCATATATAACAGAAAATGTAAGAGAATAAGTGAAGGAAAGAAAGTTACTGTTGTTGATGAGAAATATTTCCGTCAGGCAGAAGAACAGCTTTTTGGCGAACTTGCTTTTGCACTTGATGTTGATAAGACAAAAATCAGCGAAATGATTTCAGAAAGGTTCTGACAGTTTAATACAAAGTAAAGAATAAGAGCTATGGTACGTTATGATGGGTACCATAGCTCAATTTTTTATACAGTTCCCGTGACTTTAAGAACGCTTACACCCGGAGTAAGAGTCCATATTCCTGTAGCAGGATTTTGTGTATAGGTTGCGGCAGGAACGGTTATCTGACCGGCTATGGTGTTAAATACACCGGTTGTAGTGTCATAGCTGTAATTTGTTCCTACCGTCCACGTAACATTATCAAATGTTACGGTAATAGGGTTAAGGATAGGATCAAATGTATCACTGATTACAACGTTATCACTGGCCTGTGCTGCTAAAGAGCCGGTATTCTGGATTACAAAAGTATAAGTCAGCTGACCATTTTCAACAACACTGTCGGGGCATACTGACTTGGAGATGCTTAAATTGGTTGTAGCTGCAGCAGTAATTGTGGCAGAAGCAGATAAATCGTTATATAAGGAATCTCCCGAAAGATTTGCAGTATTGGTTATTGTACTCAATGCCGTAGGATTTGCATAATCATTTACCTTTGTTTCGTATAACAGGGTTGTGTTGCCTCCTGCAGGTACGGAAAGACCTGTAACAGATAAGCCTCCTGCGATTGTAACAACAGGGGAAGCCTGACTCACCCCATTGATAAAATACTGGATGGTATCTTCAACGTATGTCAGCGGAACGTGTGTATTGGCATCAAGGGTATAAGCACCAAGGTCATCTTTAAGAGTAAGCCCCGTCAATGCTGCTGTGCCGGAATTAACTATATTGATAACATAGGTTACGTTGTCTCCCGGTTCGTAGTTGGAATTTAATGCAGTTTTGGTAATTGTAAGGACTTCAAGCAGCTCTCCGGTTACAACATTGGAATTTGCTGTTTTATTGTTGTAGGTTAACGTAGCCTAGTTGTAAAATATAGGCATGGAATGCTCCTTAAGATTTTTTAGTATAATATATGCTGGTATAAACAGGGTGTTAAATTAAAAATAAAAAAATTAGCACTCACCTATTGACAGTGCTAATTAAACGTGATACTATACCAACATAGAAATTGTTCTACAACATATAGAACACTAGAAAGGAAGTGTTGTTATGAATATTCAGAAATTTACTCAGAAATCAGTTGAAGCAGTACAGGAATGTGAGAAGCTTGCGTATGAATTTTCTAATTCAGAGATAGACAACGAACATCTTGCATATGCCCTTGTCAGAATTGAAGATAGTCTTATACTTAGTCTGATCCGTAAAATGGATATAGATGAGAAAGCGTATATTGCAGATTGTGAAAAGATTGTAGATAAGAAGCCTAAGGTATCAGGAGATGTCCAGATAAGGATAAGTCAGGCTCTTAATAAGGTTCTCCTTTGCGCGGAAGACGAAGCTAAGGCAATGGGTGACAATTTCGTATCTGTAGAACACCTTTTCCTTACTTTGATTAAGTATCCTAATAATGAGGTAGCCCGTTTATTTGCAAAATATAATATTACAAGAGAGCGTGTGCTTCAGGTTTTACAGGGTATAAGAGGCGATAAGTCAGTAACAACGGATAATCCGGAAGCAACTTATGAAACCCTTGAAAAATACGGTGTGGACCTTGTGGAAAAGGCAAAAAAACAGGAAATGGATCCTGTAATAGGCCGTGATAATGAGATTAGAAATGTGATAAGAATTCTTTCTCGAAAGACTAAGAATAATCCTGTACTTATAGGTGAACCCGGTGTAGGTAAAACAGCCGTTGTTGAAGGCCTTGCACAGCGAATTGTAAGAGGCGATGTTCCGGACGGACTTAAAGACAAGACCGTATTTTCCCTTGATATGGGAGCACTTGTTGCAGGTGCCAAGTATAGAGGTGAATTTGAGGAAAGGCTTAAATCCGTTCTTGATGAAGTAAAGAAGAGTGACGGTCAGATAATCCTGTTTATAGATGAACTTCATACAATAGTCGGTGCAGGTAAGACAGACGGTGCAATGGATGCGGGCAATATGCTTAAGCCAATGCTTGCAAGAGGTGAGCTTCATTGTATAGGTGCTACAACACTTGACGAATACAGGATGTATATAGAAAAAGACCCTGCACTTGAAAGACGTTTCCAGCCTGTAACGGTTGACGAACCAACAGTAGAAGATACTATATCAATCTTAAGAGGTATCAAGGAAAGGTATGAGGTATATCATGGTGTAAAGATAGCCGATAATGCACTTGTGGCAGCGGCTGTACTTTCACACAGATATATTTCTGACAGATTCCTGCCTGATAAAGCTATTGACCTTGTTGATGAAGCATGTGCACTTATTAAAACAGAGCTTGATTCCATGCCTGCCGAACTTGATGAATTATCAAGAAAGGTAATGCAGCTTGAAATTGAAGAGGCAGCACTAAAGAAAGAAACAGATGAAATAAGTAAAAAGAGACTTCTTGAGTTACAGGAAGAACTTGCCGAAAATAAAGAAAAACTTGATGCAGGCAAGGCAAAATGGGAAAGCGAGAAGTCATCTGTTGATAAGTTGAGCAAGATCCGTGAAGAGATTGAAAGTGTCAACGGACAGATTCAGCAGGCACAGAGAGAATATAATCTTGAAAAAGCTGCAGAACTCCAGTATGGCAAACTCCCTGCTTTACAGAAACAACTGGCAGAGGAAGAAAAGATTGTCAAAGAAAGAGAACTTACTCTTGTGCATGAGTGTGTAACTGAAGATGAAATCGGTAAGATTGTATCAAAATGGACAGGAATTCCTGTTACAAGACTTAATGAAAGCGAACGTAATAAGACTCTTAATCTGGGAAATGAACTCCATAAGAGAGTTGTTGGACAGGATGAGGCTGTAAGAAAAGTTACGGAAGCTATTATGAGGTCCAAAGCGGGAATTAAGGATCCTGGCAAGCCAATCGGTTCATTCCTGTTCCTCGGACCTACCGGTGTAGGTAAAACAGAACTTGCAAAGACGCTTGCAGCCAGCCTTTTTGATGATGAAAATAATATTGTCAGAATTGATATGAGTGAGTACATGGAGAAATATTCAGTGTCAAGACTCATCGGTGCGCCTCCGGGATATGTAGGCTATGAGGAAGGCGGCCAGCTTACGGAAGCAGTAAGAAGAAAACCTTACTCAGTTGTTCTTTTTGATGAAATTGAAAAAGCACATCCTGATGTATTCAACGTACTTTTACAGGTACTTGATGACGGACGTGTAACCGATTCAAAAGGACGTACCGTAGATTTTAAGAATACCATTATTATCCTGACATCTAACTTAGGTTCACAGTACCTCCTTGATGGTATTGGTGAAAACGGTGAGATTAAGCCTGAATGTGAAAAACTTGTTATGAATGATTTAAGAGCATCATTCAGACCGGAATTCCTTAACAGGCTTGATGAAATAATAATGTTTAAGCCATTGACAAAAGACAATATAGGTAACATTATTAATCTTCTTATGAAAGAACTTAATGCACGTCTTGAAGATAAAGAAATAACAGTAAAACTTTCTGACAGTGCCAAAGCAGGAATAATAGCGGGAGGTTATGACCCTGTATACGGAGCAAGACCTCTTAAACGTTATCTGCAAAAGACAGTAGAAACCCTTTGCGCTAAATTAATTCTTGCGAATTCCATAGCACCGGGAGATACAATTCTCATCGATGATACGGGAAACGGACTGACGGCTGTCAGACAAACTGATTAATGGCCTTGTTATATATATAACCGGCTGATTTAAGTTTTGAAGTGATTAAAGCCTTGTCGACTTCGTATTTATCACAGAAGTCGTCAAGGCTTTTGCATTCGTCACGAAGTTTGGTATTAATATAGCTTAATAATATGATTGGATCTTCCGGAAGACTCATCTGCAATTCTCCTTAACATTGTGTTTTATAATAATGTATCATTCCGGCTTTTTTTTTACAAGTCTGTATGTTATAATTCAGGGAGCCGGAGGTAAAGATATGGATAAAAACAAGAAAGTTTCTTTTGATATAATAGTATATTCAATGATGATTGTGGCTGTAATATATGCCATTGTCCAATCGCTATCGGGACATAATAATGAAATTTATTATAAGCTGATACTTGGAATATGGATCCTTTTAGCTGTGGTTTTAAGCGATTTTGTTGAACCTATGATTAACAGGACATTTGAAGAGTTTTCAGGAAGACAGATGTACAGATATATGGCATATGCGATTACGGATGCGGCATCATATATGGCTATGTACATATTTGTAATTAATGTGGGAATTTATAAAGAACCGTTCCATTACATATTTCTTGCTGCCGGGGTACTGCTTTTTATCCTCAAATTCATATTGTATAAGAAGTTTGAAAAGAAGGATAACAGGGAAAACCGGATAGATGAGATACTTAAAAAGGAACGTGAAGAAGAGGAAGAACTACGCAAAGCACGATTTGAATGTGAAAAAGAAGATGACGATGTGGAAGTTGACACACTGGATGATGAGGATATTTTGAAAGTTTTTAAGTCTCATGACAGAAAAGGCGGCATATAAATTAATAAAAAGTATTTTTTGGTTATTATGAAAAAATTCTGTATGGTATTGCTTATACTTGCGTGTCTTATAGCATTTCTTTTTGTATGTGGGACCATTGATAAAGAAACGGAAACTAAAATGAAATCCGTTTCGGTATATGATGAAAAAACAGTAGCTGTTACATTTGATGACGGACCGGGAGCAGAAAGCACAATGATGCTTCTGGACGGCCTTAAAGAAAGGAATGTAAGGGCTGCTTTTTTTCTTGTAGGTGAAAATATTAAGGGACACGAAGACATTGTTAAAAGGATGCATGATGAGGGCCACATTATAGGGAATCATACATATACCCATGTTATTCTAACAAAGATTCCACAGGAAAAAGCACTGGAGGAGATATACAATACCAATAAAATTATAGAGGAAATAACGGGTGAAAAGGTAAAATATATAAGACCGCCATGCGGCGAGTGGAATAATGATATGTTTTTTCAAGTGGATTTGCAGCCGGTTTTCTGGAATGTTGATCCGCTTGACTGGAAAAGAAAAGACGTAGGCGGAATAGTTGAGGATGTAGTTAAGAATGTAAGATCCGGAGATATTATACTTTTACATGACATATACGATACGTCTGTGGCGGCTGCACTTGAAATTATTGACAGGCTTAAGGATAAAGGATTTGTTTTTGTAACTGTGGATGAAATATTAATTTCATGATATAATTAAGTGTTGAGGTGAACAAAAATGGATTTGTTTGATTATATGAGAGAAAATAATATGACAAAGGAAGAACCTCTTGCGTCAAGGATGAGACCTAAAACGCTTGATGAGGTTATGGGCCAGAAGCATATTATCGGAAAAGATAAACTGTTATACAGAGCCATTAAGGCTGATAAATTAAGTTCCATAATATTTTATGGACCTCCGGGAACCGGAAAGACAACGCTTGCAAAGGTTATTGCGAATACCACAAGCGCAAGTTTCAGGCAGATAAATGCCACGGTTGCAGGAAAAAAGGATATGGAAGATGTGGTAAACGGAGCAAAGGACATCATGGCTTCCATGGGTCAGAGGACCATATTGTTTGTGGATGAGATACACCGTTTTAATAAAGGACAGCAGGATTACCTTCTTCCTTATGTGGAAGACGGAACAATTATACTTATCGGAGCAACTACGGAAAATCCTTATTTTGAAGTCAATAAGGCTTTGATATCAAGGTCTGTTGTTTTTGAGCTTAAGCCGTTAGAAAAAGAAGATATATTGTCAATTATCAAAACAGCCGTTTATGATACCAAAAGAGGTATGGGTAATTACAATGCGGTAATTGATGATGATGCGGCTGAATTTCTTGCTGATATGTCAAATGGAGATGCAAGAAATGCACTTAATGCCGTTGAACTCGGAATAATGACAACAGATGCGGGAAATGACGGCATTATCCATATAACTCTGGATGTGGCATCGCAATGTATACAAAAAAGAGTCTTAAGATATGATAAAGACGGAGATAATCATTATGATACCATATCTGCATTTATTAAAAGTATGAGAGGGTCGGACCCGGATGCGGCACTTTATTATCTTGCCAGAATGATTTATGCAGGAGAAGACCCTAAGTTTATAGCAAGAAGAATATGTATATGTGCCAGTGAAGATGTGGGCAATGCCGATCCTTGTGCGATACAGGTGGCGGTATCCGCATTTCTGGCGGTGGAAAGAATAGGAATGCCTGAGTCACAGATAATACTGGCACAGGCATGTACCTATGTTGCAACAGCACCCAAGAGCAATACGGCATATCGCGGAATTGACCTTGCAATGGATTATGTGGCAAAACATAGGACTGCACAGGTTCCTCCGTATCTGCAGGATGCCCACTATAAAGATGCGGCAAAACTTGACAGGGGGACAGGTTATCTGTATGCTCATGATTATAAAAACCATTATGTAAAGCAGCAGTATCTTCCCGATGAGGTTGTGGGAAATACTTTTTATTATCCGTCTGATAACGGATATGAAGAAACAATTAAAAAACACCTATACAGGATTAGAAAAGAAGCAGAGGAAGATAATGAGGAATAAGAATGGAAGAAAGCATTGTTAGAAAAAAGAAAAAGAAAACAGGTACAGCAAAAAAAGTCAGAACTATAATAGGTAGAATATTTGCTGTTATAGGAACAACTCTGGGAATGATGATTTTATGCATATATCTTATAATGGTAGTGTGTACCCATGGACCTTCCAAAGTAGCAAGGGATTTATTTGTATTGTCTGTAAGAGAATCAAGCGCAGGCGGTTTTTTAGCTAATATGGTTGTCAGCAAATCGACCATAAGAAAAATTGAAGAAGGGAATAAAGTGGCAGATACAACCGATACAACAGATACGTCGCTCATTGTTTTTGATAATAAAAATAACCAGGATGATGTTACGGATGACCTTGATAAAAGCGGACATACCCCATATCTTGAAAAAGACGGACTGCTTTTTTATGAAGTATCGGGCTCTACATTTGCGGGAACAATGGTAGTAGTTACCGATCCGTCAAGAGTATTTGTGGGAACTTCCGGAGATTATAAAGGAGAAGCAGGAATTAATGTGCCTGCCATATGCGATAAATATGGAGCAACACTTGCCATTAATGCAGGTGGTTTTGAAGATATAGGCGGTGTGGGAAACGGAGGAACACCTCTTGGAATTGTTATGTCTGAAGGACAGCTAAAATACGGAAATGTCAATTCAAGTTATGACCTTATAGGATTTGATAACAACAATGTGTTTGTAATAGGACAGATGACCGGACAACAGGCAATTGACCGCGGTATAAGGGATGCTGTTTCTTTTGGACCGTTTCTTATCCTTAACGGAACACCCCTTGAGGTATCGGGAATGGGCGGCGGACTTAATCCGCGAACAGCAATAGGACAGAGAGCCGATGGTGCTGTGTTACTGCTCATAATTGACGGAAGACAGACTCACAGCCTTGGTGCATCAATGAATGACCTTATAAACGTAATGCTGGATTTTGGTGCGGTTAATGCGGCTAATCTTGACGGCGGCGGTTCCACAGTGCTTTATTATGACGGAGAAATCAAAAACAAGATTTCTTCCATATACGGTGCAAGAGGAGTACCTACAGCCATAGTAGTAAAGTAACCGGATTCGGAGGCATAATATAATATGAGTACAGGCAAAAAGAAAAAAATAAGTGCAGGAAAAAGAAAATTCAGAAGATTTCTTCGTATATATGCTTCAATACTTGGTATTGCAACTATTGTTGTATGCATTATAGTCTGGGGCAGGCTCAAAAATTATCAGGAAAGCTATGATAATTCAAAATCAAAGCACAGTCCTGACAAATTTATGAATGAATTTGTAGATAATCTTGATTATGAAAAAATTTTGGGATATGTGAAGAATTACGGAATTAATGTTGAAACAGGAATTAATCCGAAAGAAAATCATGCGGCATATTTTGCAGCCTGCGTTGCGGCGGACGGTGCAAAGTATGATAAAAATGATAAATATACATCGGTTATGCCGGTGTATGATGTATATGCCGGAGATACAAGAATTGCGGTTTTATCACTCAAGGCTGATGGCAAAAGCGACAGTTTCGGATTTCATGACTGGAAAATAAGAGATATGGCATTTGACACCAATGAAATAGATTATAAGACAGCCACCGTGACCGTAAACAAGGGTATGGTGCTTAAATATAACGGACAGGCAGTAGGTGACGAATACAAAATTGATTCAACGGATAATGATGCGATAAGAGCTAAGGCAAGGGCACTTGGAGCAAGTGTTCCGGCTGTTGAGACTTATGTCATAAAAGATACTTTCGGCAGCAGGAATATAACAGCAACAGATAGTAACGGAAATTCCTATACGGCTTTTGTTGAGGGAAACACATATGATTTTACAGGCTCAAAGGGCACAAAAGCACCGGAAGACATAGAACAGAGGGTTTTTGATACCATTGATTCATATATTCTTACAATATATAACCATAAGTCATTTGACGAAACAGCAACATACATTGAGTACGATTCGGACGCATACAGGCTTATAAAAGATGTTCTCGCATCTGTTATATGGGGATGGACTCCTGATACCGTTGACATACTGGAACAGAGCGTGACGGATTATGTTGCATACGGCGACAATCTGTTCTCGTGCAGTTATTATGGAAAAATATATAAGTATGAAGAAGGCAAGTCAGAATCCGGAGAAGAGACATTTAATTACAGACTTATCTTCAAAAAACATGACGGAAAATGGTATTTGAATTATTTTATAATTGTATAAAACACTTGTTTAATGTATAATATAATGGATTATATTTTAGTGGTGGGTACGCATGAAAGAGAAAATCAACAGATACGCCAGAGGGGTATTTGAGTTTGATCCCCAGAAGGTTGTTACAGATGAAAATAATATATTTGCAATAGTTGATAAAAATAAAGAATTCAAGGGAACTTTCTGCATTTACGAGGAAAAAGGAAGGGAACTTAAAGGCCTGGTATACAGTGGCGACGACAGGGTAAGGATAGCTGAGTGTTCATTTATCGGAAGCAGGGTTAATATTGACTATTGTGTTGAAAGTGCGGACTCGGATGACGGCGAAGTAATTGATAACTGCTTTTATATTGTAAGTAACGGCGGTGAACTTACAATACCATATTCATTCAGGATAGAAGCCGGATGTTACGAAGCAGGAGATTTTGAAATCAGAAATCTTGACCAGTTTGCAAGACTGGCACAGGATGATAATGAGGAAGCAATAACACTGTTTGAGGCAGATGATTTCAGAGATATATTTCTTATGAAAGATCTGTCTCTTTGTTGTGTTTATGATAACTTTGAAAAAGGCATTGATGTAAGAAATAACATAGAAGAGTTTCTTATAGCAGCAGGTAAGAAAAAAAGACCGGATATTACACTATCATGTTATAACAGGGAATACAGGGATATAGAAGAGAATTTTAAGGATACCGTTGTCATTGAAAAGGATACATGGGGATATACCAACGTTAAAGTGAATGTTGATGCTCCGTTTATAAGGATTGAAAGAAAAAATATTGAATCCGATGTATTTACAGGCAGCAAATATGAATTTTCTTATGTCATTGATGCATCAAAACTTCACGGGGGTAATAATTACGGCAGAATAACCTTTGAGACAATCAATAAATCCATGACACTTACAATTGTGGCATCAAAGCCGTTTACAAAGCCTAGAACAAGAGCCAAAGAGCATAAACTTATATATGACCTTATTACCCTTTACATAAGATTCAGGACAAGGGCTGTTCATGTGAGTGAGTGGATCCGCGAATCAGGTATTGTAATAGAAGCCTTACTTTCAATAGATGAGGACAATGTATTTTATAAACTTGCAAAGGCACAATTATATATTGCAGAGAAAAAGGATGATAAAGCAAAAGCAATAATAGATAGCGTCAAAGACGATATTGCGGCTGAAAATGAAAAAGAATACATACTTTACTGCTATTTTATTTATGTAAATACTCTGTATAACAGGGACTGGGCATATTCAAAAAGAGCATCTTCAATGATAAAAGAATGTTACGATAAATATGATGACTGGAGAATATTATGGACTCTTTTGTTTATCGATGAAGAACTGGAGAGCAATCCAAGCCTTAAATTACTCAGAATGAAAGAACAGTTTAACAGGGATTGTAAAAGTCCTGTGATGTATCTTGAAGCGTGCAGGACATTTAACCAGAATCCGGGACTTTTAAGGGTTTTAAACAATTTTGAAGTGAACGTATTATTATTTGGGGCAAAGAATAAGTTCCTTGAGGATAAACTTACGGACCGGGTTTTATCACTTGTAACGGCTATCCGTAATAAGACTCCGCAAATTGTAAAACTAATGCTTCTTATATGGGAGAATGATACTTCAAACCAGGTGCTTGAATGTCTTTGCAGGACACTTGTAAGAAACAATTATGTGGGAGAAAAGTATCTTCCGATATATAAAGCCGGAATAGAAGCCGATATAAAAATCACACAGCTTTTTGAATATTATATGGCAAGCAGAAACCAGACGGATATGTCGCCTCTGCCTAAAATGGTCACAATGTATTTTGGATATAATAATGATCTTGATTACATAAAGAAATCATATCTATATGCGGATATAATTAATAACAAAACGGATAATCCACAGACCTACAGGACATATCTGCCCCAGATGGAATTATTCTTAAAAGAACAGCTTATGGCAGGGAATATTAATGACAATCTTGTGGTCATATATAGGGATTTACTTAAACCTGACATGATTAATAAGGATAATGCCGCAGCAGTTGCAAAACTTTTCCACATAAGGCGTGTGACCGTTAATAATAAGAATTATGCCAAGGTAATTGTAAGGCATAAGGAAATAAAAGGAGAAACGGAATTTCCGGTATTGAAAAACACGGCCTTTATACAGACATATACCGATAATGTATCGATTTCATTTGTAAGTAACAGAGGAAACAGATTTAACGGCGGGAAAGATTATACCATAACAACACTATTTGATGATGAAAGTATTGTAAAGAGATGTCTTGAACTCAATCCGGATATGGAAAACGTCATGATAGGATATTGCGACAGAATGTTAAAATATCCTAAACAGTCAGTGGATTCCATTGAAAAAATCAAAGAGACAATAAGTTATGGATGCATAAGCGAACCATATCGCAAAAAACTGATAAGCCGCGTGATTGAATACTATTATGATGGTTTTGACGCAGACGGTTTTGAAAGTTTTATTAAAACCATAGACGAGAGTAATTTATCCGGTAAAGATGCGGTAAGAATTATGGAAATAAGAATTATCATGGGTGAATATGATAAAGCATACGCACTATTAAAAAATCATTCAGCCATGAACATTGTTCCGAAGCGTCTTATGAAAATGTGCTCTAAGAAGATTTCCTGCGTAGAAGAAGAGAAAAAGAGACTTGTCGAGATTGCATATATTGCTTTTTCACAGGGAGCCTATGACGATAATATACTTAAATATCTTATTGCATACTATAATGGAGCAACGGATAAGATGGTTGAGATATGGAAAGCAGCAGGAGAAATTGAAGAAGATACGTTTGAGTTTGAAGAACGTATTCTGGCACAGATGATGTTTACCGGAAAAATAACAGATATTTCAACCCATATTTTTTCACATTACTGCAGCAGAGGACCGAAGGACAGAATTGTTAAGGCATATCTTTCCCTTAATTCGTATCTGTATTTTGTAAAAGAGTGCAGTATGCCTGAGGAGCTTTTTGAACTTATAGAAGCCTGGTTTGAGAATGAAAAGAGTCTTTCCGATGTATGTAAGATGGCATTGCTCAAGTATTACTCATCACAGGAAAAGCTTACCGAATACAGAAAAGAGCTTGCATCCGTAAATCTTTATTACCTTGCCAGAAAAGGGATTGTATTTCCTTTTTACCAGAGTTTTGAAAAATGGATACACCTTCCTTATGACATTTCGGACAGAACCATGATTGAGTATAAGGCAGACCCGAAAAGCCGTGTTGTCATACATTATATGTATGAAAGCAAAGAACATAAGAAAAAATATGTTGCAGAAGATATGAAACAGGTGTATGAAGGCATATTTGTAAAGCAATTTGTTTTGTTTTATGGTGAGACAATGCAATACTACATTTCCGAGGAAACAGACGGAAAGAAGAATGTAACGGACAGCGTTACCATTTCAAATAACTGTATAAGACCGTTGAAATCGGAAGGCCGGTATGAGATGCTTAATGACATTATTGCAAGCCAGGATACTCACGAACCGGAAGCCCTCAAGATTCTTGTACATTCGTATGCGGTTAATAATGCAGTTACGGAACAGATGTTTACTATGTTGTAAGTTTGGAGATAAAGGATGAATATTAAGAAGCCTGTATATGTAGGAATTGATTTTGGAAATGAATATTCACAGGTAAGTTATTACAGCGATAAGGAAAAGGAACCGGTCTCACTCGGACTTTCAGGCCCTGAAAACGGATACTATATACCTACGGTTATCAGTAAAGCAGTGGGAAAAAGCCAATGGTTTGCAGGGGATGAAGCGAAAAACAGTACAATGCTTATGGATACGGTTATTGTAGATAATCTTGTAATGAAAGCAATGGACAGAAATCCGGTTATGGTTGACGACGAGAGTTATATGCCTGCTGAACTTATAAGTATATTTTTAAATGAGATTGTCCAGGCGGTAAAAATAGCAGCGGGAGTTCAGAATATAGCGAAGATATGCATTACATTGGATAACTTTAAGATATCCTTGCTGAACGTCCTTTCAGAAGCTTTAAACAGATTAAACATTCCAAAAGATGATATTATATTTTCAAGTCATACAGAGAGTTTTGTTTATTATGCGATGAACCAGAAACAGGAACTTTGGACCAATGATGTTGCATTATTTGATTATGGAGATAACGGACTGGTTTACAAGCTTATGAGCATTATTCCATTCAGGGGACAGAATCTTATAATGACAAAGGATGAAGATTTTTCATCAGAAGTTCCTTACAGTCTCTCAGAGAATAAAACAGCCTGTGAATATCTTGACGGTAAGCTATCGGAGATAGCTTCAGGACTGTTTTTTAAGAAAACAATTTCATCAGTATATCTTACGGGAAAAGGCTTTGGGGACAGTTTTAATGCACCTGATTTTTTCAAGGTTATATGTGACAGAAAAAGAGCATTTTCAGGGCAGAATCTCTACGTTAAAGGAGCCTGTTATCAGGCAGTTGGAACGACAGAAGGGTCAATGCTTAAGAATTATGTTTTGTGCTGTAACGAGAGAATAACAACGGGTATAGAATTAAAGATTATAGAGAGAGGAAAAGAAAAGATATTAAGGCTTGTAAAACCGGGTGTAAACTGGTATGGGGCCGATTGTTCATTTAATCTTATTGTTGATGAGGCAAAAGAACTTGAAATGTTTTTATCACCGGTTGACACAGTGGAAAAACAGCTTGTAAAAATTCCTCTTACGGATTTTCCGGAAAGACCAAGGAAAACTACACTTATTAATTTTAAAATTTCATTTACAAGTGACAAAAGATGTTACGTTATGGTTATAGATAAAGGATTTGGAGAGTTTTTCCCGGGAAGCGGAAGAATCATTAATGAAGAGATAATGTTATAGGAGCAGTTGTATGGCAGGTGTGATTTTATCAAGAAGTAAATATGCGGAAAAACCGTATTATATTACCAATATGTCAATAAATATATACTCACTGGAAGAATTATGTTATTACATATATAATAATATTTATCTAATAGGAACAGACCTTGTTGATGACGGACTTATTTCGTATATTGATAACGAACTTGAAGAATCGGAGCTTGCGAAACAGCTTCAGTTCCTTGTATCAGAGGAAGCCGGACTGTCAGAGATTGTGATGACGATTCTTCACTATGTGGATTATTATGATAATGATGAAATAGAAGAACTGAAAGAAATAATTGACGGGCTTGATAAACAGAATGCTACAGAACGCCTGAAATTAAGAGCTGATAATTTTCTTAACAGCAGAAGATATGACAGTGCCATAAGAAATTACGAACTTATAGTATATGGCAGAAAAGATGAATCACTTCCTGTAGATTTTTACGGTAATGTATGGCATAACATGGGAATTGCTTATGTGAGGATGTTCTTTTTTAGGGAAGCCGAGGTGTGTTTTAAGACGGCTTATGAAATTAATAAAAACATAAGTTCCCTAAAGTCATCGGTTGTAGCAAAGGTCCTTGGTGAAAACGGCAATATGGAATTTGATGATGAAATGTCCTATGTGACTGCCAAGGAAGTTGAGACCATAATGGATCATATAGATGAGGAAGTCTCTTATGTTCCTTTGCTTAACGCAATTAAATTAAGGGAAGAAGGCAGAATGACAGAATATAATGATGCTGTAAATGAAGTAATTGATAACTGGAAAAACGAATACAGAAATTATATGAAATAGATATTGATGGTAGGGATATGTCACTTTTTAAGAAAAAAAACAAAAAGAAAAAACCACAGTTCTATGATGAGAATCTGAATATAGAACTTGAGTATGAAGATTTAAAGAAAAATTCAGGCGAAGACAGGGAATTTAAGAATATAGAGGATATGCAGCATGTGCGGATCCAATGTGAGCAGATCGCTGAGTCATCAAAATATATTGCCGAACTAAAAAAAGAAAGCATTGAGGTTCAGAAATATATAGATGACATACAAAATATTGAGAATTGCCCCGAAAATTTAAGAAAAAAAATAACTGATATAGCCGAAAAGACGGAAAAACTTGAAAAAAAGTGTTATGACATACATTCAAGGGAACAGAATCTTTCAAGGGAAAGAACAGCAATGTTTGTACGTTATGAAAACGAATTTCCAAAGGCACTTGTTAATCTGCAGAATGATGAGAAATACTTTCAGGCAGTAAAACATGATATGCGTATGCTTGAAGCAGAAAAGATATCCTTGAAAGAGGATATGAAAATGTATCAGGACAGGACAGGTAAAGTCAAAAACGGAGCAGTTATCTTCCTGTTTGTGATACTTGTTATTTTTGTTTTGTTTTTCGTATCGGGACAGCTTAACAACGCAGGCGGAAGAAATCTGTTTTTTGCCGTGCTCTTTTGTTCAATGTTGCTGGTAGCCATTATTTTTCTTGTGCAGAGAAATTCACTTTACCAGTTCAGGTTATGTGATAAGAAAATGGCAAGGGCAGTTACGCTTCTTAATAAAACAAAGATTAAATACGTTAATATAGCCGGAAGTGTTGATTACCAGTATGAGAAATACGGCGTCAAAAATTCATATCAGTTAAGCCGTGAGTACGAAGCCTTTCTTAATGATAAAAAAAATTCTGAAAAGTATCGTGAATCTTTAAAAGAATCGGATGAAAGCAGGGCTTTGTTAAGGAAGACATTGGAAAAAATCAATCTTAGCAATGCTGATTTATGGGAAAACCAGTATATGATGCTTGCTGATGAAGAAGAATTGTTAAAAACTAAAAATCGTATGGAATCAAGGTATGAAAAATTAAAAGAACAGATAAAATATAATCTGGAAAGAATAGATAAATCAAAGAAATATATTCTGGAATTTGTAAAAAAACATCCCGATAAGAGTGATGTAATTATGGAAATGGTGGATTCCTACGAATTGTAAAGCATTTATTATAATTTTTAGGTTGATTTTTTTGCCTGCAAAAATTATTATATGCTTTAGTATGTATTTATAATAAGAGATAACCTGAAGAGGAAATGGAGATTTTATGAAAGAATTAGAAAAAAATTACAATCCTGCTGAAATTGAGAGCAGATTATATGAAAAATGGGAAAATAAAAAGTACTTCCATGCAGAGGTGGACAGAAGCAAAAAGCCTTTCACAATAGTTATGCCGCCTCCAAATATTACGGGACAGCTTCATATGGGACACGCGCTCGATAACACACTTCAGGATATTCTTATCCGTTTCAAGAGAATGCAGGGATACTCCGCATTATGGGTTCCCGGAACAGATCATGCTTCAATTGCAACAGAAGCTAAAGTTGTAGAAAAAATTGCAAAAGAAGGTCTTACAAAGGAATCCCTCGGCAGGGAAAAATTCCTTGACAGGGTATGGGACTGGAAAAAAGAATACGGCGGAAGAATAGTAAAACAGCTTAAGAAAATAGGTTCGTCAGCCGATTGGGACAGAGAACGTTTTACAATGGATGAAGGCTGCAACAAGGCTGTTAAAGAAGTATTTGTTAACCTATATAACAAGGGTCTTATATACAGAGGCGAAAGAATAATTAACTGGTGTCCATGCTGCCTTACGTCAATTTCTGATGCAGAGGTGGAATATGAAGACCAGGCAGGATCTTTCTGGCATTTAAGATATCCTCTTTCAGACGGAAGCGGATATATAGAAATGGCAACAACAAGACCGGAAACAATGCTTGGAGATACAGCGGTAGCCGTTAATCCTAATGATGAAAGATATAAAGATTACGTAGGAAAGACAGTAATTCTTCCAATCGTACACAGGGAAATTCCTATCATTGCTGATGAATATGTAGATATGGAATTCGGCACAGGTGTGGTTAAGATTACACCTGCCCATGACCCTAATGATTTTGAAGTAGGATTAAGACATCACCTTCCTGTAATAAATGTTCTGACAGAAGATGCAAAGATTGTTGATGAGTATGAAAAGTATGCGGGCCTTGACAGATATGAAGCAAGAAAAGCTATTGTTGCAGACCTTGAGGCAGAGGGAGCTCTTGTTAAGATAGAGCCACATGACCATAATGTAGGAACATGCTACAGATGTCATACAACGGTAGAACCAAGAGTATCAAAACAGTGGTTTGTCAAGATGGAGGAACTTGCAGGTCCTGCAATTGAAGCCGTTAAATCAGGAAAGACCAGATTCGTTCCTGAGCATTTTGATAAGACATATTATCACTGGCTTGAAAATATCAAGGACTGGTGTATTTCAAGACAGTTATGGTGGGGTCACAGAATACCTGCATTTTACTGCGACTGCTGTAATGAAGTAGTTGTTACCAAAGAAAATAAAGCGGTATGCCCAAAATGCGGCAAGGAAATGAGACAGGACCCTGATACACTTGATACATGGTTTTCTTCGGCATTGTGGCCATTCTCTACACTTGGCTGGCCTGATAAGACAGAGGAACTTGATTATTTCTATCCTACAAGTACGCTTGTTACAGGATATGACATTATCTTTTTCTGGGTAATCAGAATGATGTTCTCAGGAATTGAGCATACGGGCAAGGCTCCGTTTAACACAATTCTTATCCACGGACTTGTAAGAGACTCACAGGGACGTAAGATGAGTAAATCCCTTGGAAATGGTATTGATCCACTTGAAGTAATCGACAAATACGGCGCAGACGCATTAAGACTTACGCTTATTACAGGCAATGCACCCGGTAACGATATGCGTTTCTATTGGGAAAGAGTAGAGTCAAGCCGTAACTTTGCAAATAAAGTATGGAATGCTTCAAGATTTATCATGATGAATCTTGATAAGGCAGAAGTAAGGGATGTAGATGTAACAGAGCTTACTGATGCAGACAAGTGGATATTATCTAAGGTAAACACTCTTGCAAAAGATGTAACAGATAATATGGAAAATTATGACCTTGGTGTTGCGGTTCAGAAAATATATGATTTTATCTGGGAAGAATTCTGCGACTGGTATATCGAAATGGTTAAGCCACGTCTCTGGAATGATGATGATACAACCAAGGTAGCAGCTCTTTATACCCTTAAGACTGTACTTATCAACTCACTTAAACTTCTTCATCCATATATGCCATTCATTACAGAAGAAATATTCTGTAATCTTTCTGACGAGGAATCAATCATGATTTCAAAGTGGCCTGAATATAAAGAAGAATGGAACTTTGCAAAAGAAGAAAAGGCAGTTGAGACAATTAAAGAGGCAGTAAGAGGAATAAGAAATTCAAGAACCGGAATGAATGTACCACCAAGCAGAAAAGCTAAGGTATTTGTTGTTTCGGATGATGAACAGGTAAGAGATATATTTGAGAAAGGTAAAGTATTCTTTACAACACTTGCTTATGCCTCAGAGGTAGTAATCCAGAGTGACAAGAGCGGTATAGATGAGGATGCGGTAGCGGTTCTTATCCCTAATGCAACCGTTTATATGCCATTTTCAGATCTTGTAGATATAGACAAAGAAATAGAGAGACTTAAGAACGAAGAGAAGAAACTTGAAGGTGAGCTTAAACGTGTAAACGGCATGCTCAGCAATGAAAAGTTTATATCGAAAGCACCTGAAGCAAAGATTAATGAAGAAAAAGAAAAACTTTCAAAATATACTATTATGATGGAACAGGTTAAGGAAAGATTGAAGACTCTTCAGAAATAATAAGGCAGGATATTTATGAAAATCAGCGTAATTTTGCCTTCGCTTAATCCGGATGAGAAGCTTATGCTTGTTGTGAACGGATTAATAAAAGAAGGATTTGAAGATATTATTATTGTAAATGACGGCAGTGACGAGGCTCATATGCAGCCTTTCAAAGAGGCATCCACACACAAAGAGGTAACCATACTTATCCATGAAGTTAATAAAGGCAAGGGAAGAGCTCTTAAGACCGCTTATGAGTATTGTATTGCCAACAGACCTGATATTGAAGGCGTGGTTACCGTTGATGGTGATAATCAGCACAGACCGGAGGATATCAGGAAATGTTGTGAAAAAATGATTGAAAATCCGGATTGTGTTGTTCTTGGATGCAGGGATTTTTCAGAAAAAAATGTTCCGGCAAAAAGCAGGTTCGGTAATAATGTTACAAAGGGTGTATTCAGATTTGCCTGCGGAATCAAAATATCCGATACCCAGACAGGTCTCAGGGCTATACCCGCAAAATACCTTGATTTTATGAGCAGAATTAAAGGAGAACGCTTTGAGTACGAGACAAGGGTTCTTCTTGAAATGAAAAGACATCATATAGATTTTATTGAACAGAAAATAGAGACTGTTTATATAGAAGAAAATGCATCGACCCATTTCAGACCTGTCAAGGATTCAATAATAATATATGGAGTAATACTAAAATACATAATCGGTTCGTTACTCTCATTTATTATAGATATGGGATTATTTACCGCATTGCAGTTTATTTTTGGAAAACATATTTCCAAATCGGTCACAATCCTTGTGGCAACTGTAGGTGCAAGAATAATATCGTCACTGTTTAATTATTTTTACAATCGTAATGCAGTATTTGAATCCGATGAAAAAGTAGGAAAAACAATGGGCAGATATTACATTCTGTGTGTCTGCCAGATGGGCGTTTCTTACGGACTTGTGGATTTGCTGTCCTATGTGTCACATGCGTCAAAAATTATTACATCAGTAATAAAGCTTCTTGTGGATATATGCTTATTTATTATAAGTTTTCAGATTCAGAGAAGATGGGTATTTAATAAGAAAAAGGAGAATTTCAATGAATAAAAATGAAACAACCGGAAAAAAGGTAGGCAGGATTATAGGCCGTGTGATGGCAACTATAGGCACTACCCTGGCTGCAATTTTTATTGCTTTATATTCCATGTTATGGATATTCTGCCATGGCCCCTCAAAATCGGCACGAAATTTGTTTGTAAGTACCATTCTTGAAACAGGTGCACTTAAATTCCTTGCAGGCTGGTATTTCGATAAGGATGAAATACTTGAAATAACATCCAAAAATAATATGAAGCCTAATACCGATAATGTTAATACTGATCTTATTGATATTCCTGACAAAGATGATGATAAAAATCAGGATGACGAAGAAGAAGGTTTTGATGAAAACGGTATTAAGATAGTCGAAATTTCAGGAAGATCATATTACGGTAAGCTTATGATGATTAAAGATCCGTCAAAGGTTAGTGTTGCTACGATTTATCCATGGTCAGATGAGAATAAAAGTAAATATGGTGTCACGTTAGGAGAACTTGTTACCAATGCGGGAGCAATAGCCGGAATTAACGGCGGTGAATACTGCTCCGACGGCAACTGGGGCGGAAGACCTAAGGGACTTGTTGTAAGTAAGGGAGAACTTCAATACAACTCGCCTCAATGGGGAGATGTGATGGTCGGTTTTAATGAAGACAATATTCTTGTAATTAAGGACCTTAACGGAATGTCTGTAGGTCAGATTGAAGAGATGGTTAAGACCGAACGCATAAGAGACTGTGTAAGTTTTAAAGATATAGATGATGGTGATTCCAACCACTTTACCAAGCTTATTATAAACGGTGTTGCTACAGAGATAAACGGAAGCGGAAGCGGTGCCAATCCAAGAACCTGTATAGGCCAGAGAGCGGATGGTACGGTGCTTATGTTTGTTACAGACGGAAGAGGTGCTTCAGGCCATATCGGGGCAACAGCAGCTGACCTTATAAGTGTTATGAAGGAATACGGTGCAGTGAATGCAGCTAATATTGACGGAGGTAGTTCTTCATCAATGTATTATAAGGGAGATTACGAAATGACAAGTGTTACACTTTATTATTCAACATCTTCATGGAAGCTGCCTACAGGATTTGTAGTTAAGTAAGGAGGCCATATATGGAAAAAGAAGTAAGCAGGAAAAAACACAGAAAAAGAAGCCGTTTCTGGTTTGGTTACAGAATATATCTTATTGTACTTGCCGTTTTACTTGTTATTATGTGGTTTGCCGTATGGAATACAATGAAAAAATATGAAGCGGCACAGCCGGATAAAGTTATAGACAACATAGTAAACAAAATAGAGTCGGGTAAGATTAGTGATTTAAAAATATCATCTAAAAAGAGTAAATTTGAACCTGATGCAGATCCGATAGCAGAGCTTAAGGAAAAGGTAAACGGAAGAAAACTGTCATATAAACTTTCAACTGAAAGCTATGATTCACTGGCTCCTATATATGATATAATGGCAGAAAAAGAAAAAATTGCCACAGTGTCGCTTAAGTCAGTAAAGGAATATAAGAAAATGGCGATACTTGTATTGTCTGACTGGGAGATAAGTTCAGTGACGCTTGCAGGTAAAGCAGCAAATTATGCAGCTACAATAACGGTTCCTGAAAATTACGAAGTAACCGTTAATACTATTCCTTTGACAGCTGAAGAAAAAACAGGCGATGCGAAAGTAATGGATGGTTTTGAATATGTAGCAGAGTATGTTACACCGCCAAAAAGTGTTACTTATAAAGTTGAAGGACTTATTAATATGCCTGTTATAACTGTAAACGGCAGAACTGTGGAAGAATCCGAGCTTGATATCAAAGATGGTAAAATAACATATAACGGTGGATTTGATTCGGAAGAGATTGGTAGTGAGCTTAGGGATTATGTATTAAATGCAGCAAAGACATATACTAATTTCTTCTCAAAAGACCTTGAAGGATGCCGTAACAGTACAGCACCTATTGAAGGACTTTTCCCGGCAGGTTCATACTATATCCAGATGGCCGAGAATTACAGACAGCAGGATATGTGGACCTACAGTGCACATCAGCCACCTGTATTTTCTAATGAAGAAGTAAAGGATTATAAAGTTTACTCTGAGGACTGTTTTTCGGTCAATGTGATATTTGATAAGTCAATGATACTTAAATTAAACGGACAGGAAAGAGTTGATCATAATGACCAGATATACTATTATGTTAAAATCGACGGTAAATGGCTTATTGCCGATATGAAAGAAAAAGTATAATTGATTTTAGAATAAGAACCTTTTGTTACAGAATGACAGAGGTTCTTATTTTTATATATAATTTTTTATTAAGAATGGTAATTTTAATCAGCGTATTGTATAATTAAAATTAATTGTTGTCAAACAATATGATTAAGATGATAAATAGGATGGAGAGAAATATGGGTTACGAGAAAGCATTAAACATTATTGAAAATGTAAACAAAGCAGTAAAAGGAAAAAGTGTTGTTGTTTCCAAGGTACTTATGGCAATACTTGCCAAGGGGCATATACTTATGGAAGATATTCCCGGTGTAGGAAAGACAACGCTTGCACTTGCTTTTGCAAAATCAATGGACTTATCCCAAAACAGAATGCAGTTTACAACAGATGTACTTCCTTCAGATGTTGTTGGATATTCCATGTATAACAGTAAAACAGGAGAGTTTGAATATAAGCAGGGGGCTGTTATGTGTAATCTGTTTCTTGCGGATGAAATTAACAGGACATCATCAAAGACACAGTCGGCTCTGCTTGAAGCAATGGAAGAAGGGCAGGTTACCGTGGACGGAGTAACAAGGGTAATTAATAAGCCATTTGTAGTTATTGCCACCCAGAATCCTGTGGGGTCTGCAGGAACCCAGCTTCTTCCGGAATCCCAGCTTGACCGTTTTATGGTAAAACTGTCAATGGGTTATCCGGATATTGAATCAGAAGTTGAGATAATGATTAACCGTCAGAATATGAATCCTTTAGATCTTGTGGAAGAAGTTGTTAATGCAAAAGAACTTCTTGAAATGCAGAATGAGGTTGCAGCCATACATATGGACAAGGCTATATATGAGTATATTGCCATGATTTGTTCACTGACGAGAAATAATGCAATGATAGATTTAGGTTTAAGCCCCAGAGGAGCCGTGGCAATGGCTGCTATGGCAAGAGCTCACGCATATATTTATGGAAGAAATTATGTAATTCCAGAAGATGTTAAAGAGGTTTTCGGAGATGTTGCAGGGCACAGGCTTATATACAGTCCTAAAGCCAAAATTAATCATATTTCACCCGATAAGATTATGTCAGAGATAATAAAGGCAGTGCCGGTTCCGGGTCTTGCCAAAAAAGGTGCGTTAAAATGATTTTGCATTTAATATTTTATTTTGTGGTATTTTGTGTTATTTTTGCATACAACATACTGGACAATGGCTACATTCCATTTATAGTTGATATTATATTTGTGTCAATAAGCATCATATCGGTTGTGGTATGTATGATTCTGAGAGCAGGTATAAAGTGTAGTTTTGAGACGGAAATGCTGACTGTCAGAAGAAATGAAAAAAATGATATATCTATCAGACTCAGAAATAAAAGCTTTATTCCTGCACCATATTGTAAATTCAGAATTAAATTTATAATGGGTAACGGAAAAAAGAAGACAAGAAGATGTAATGTATTCTGCGCTGCAAAAGGAATTTCGTCGGCAACTTTTAAGTTTTCGGATTCTAACTGTGAAATGGTCAGGGCAGTGGTAAAACGCGTATATATTTATGATTTTTTCCATATGCTTGTATTTTCAAAAAAGATAAATCTGAATGCGGATATTCTAGTTATGCCAAAAGAACCGGAAGATGTTATTATATCCAAGTTAAGACAGGATATGAATGGTGATAATGACAATCTGTATTCAGATAAAAAGGCGGGAAACGACCCTACTGAAATTTTTGCCATCAGGGAATATGCTCCCGGTGATAAAATAAGAAATATCCATTGGAAAATATCAGCAAAGATGGGGCAGACAATGGTTAAGGATTACGGTCTGCCTTTATTTGAAAAAGATACGGTCATAATTGAAAAATTCAGTAATAAAAATGTATCCGTTGCCAATGAGATATATGATCTTTTATATTCACTTATATATGCCATGACCCAGAGAGGTTTCGGGCTTAATGTTTGTTTTGTCAATGGAATTTATACAGAAAAAAGAATTGAAAACGAGACTGATATACATAATCTATTTGCGGAATTATACCAGTCAGATTCCAAAGATGACGGAAATGTTGCGGAGATTTATTACGCAGGACATGATAAAAGCTCTAACAGGATATTTTATGTTACCGATGTATTGAACAAAATTTCAATGGGGCGCATGGACATACTTAAAGAAAGAGGCCCCGTATACTACCTTATTCCAAAAAGCAGGGGAGGAGGAGAGTATTTAATTAAATACGATTAATGTAATGAATAAAAAGATATATTTTACTGATTTAATAATAAGCGTAATGGGTGTGCTTACCCTTTTCTTCACATTTTTTATAAGTTTTAAGGGCAAGGACAATTATAAAATTGCGGCGGCTGTTATTACAATAATAGTTTTTTGCGCTGCTTTTGCAGCCGTTAATGTGTTTGTAAAAAAAGCATGGATAGTGTATACAGCTATACTTATGATTGCACTATTATATGTATTTATATTCAGATACGAAATTATCGGCGGTTATATGCAGTTTTATAACAGGATAGTGGATGCATATTATAAGTATTTTAAGAAAGAAATGTACTTTGCAACTCCTTCCGGAAAATGGAAAACGGAAGCCAGTACGGTTAATATGCTGTTTTTCACGCTGATTATAATCTGCATGGCATATTCTGTTATCATACATACAAGAAAAGCAACAGTATTTCCTATATTGGTTAATATAGGATTATTTGTGGTGGTTACCATCATCGATAAAACACCTCCTGTATTGTATATGACAGGTAGTTTTATATTCGTGGTACAAATGATTGTAATAAGCTGTATATCAGGAAACGGAAGCAGTTCAGTGAATGCAAGGTTTAACATTCAGGCGGTGTCTGTTGGGATAGCCTGTCTGCTTGCGGTTATAATGTTTATTGCTTCACGGATTGTACCATTAAAGAGTTATCAGAAAGCAGGATATTTCGATAAAGTATACAGTTATGTATCAAGTGTTTACAGCAATGTCTATGACAGGATTGCTTCATCAGGTGGTGTGGGAAATAACATAGCTAATGATATGATTGACAATGGACGTCTCGGAAAGCTTGATTCAATACATTATTCGTATCAGGAAATGGTTCAGGCGGACGTGGAAGCCGATGCCGGTAAGGTATACATAAAGCACTATATCGGACAAAAATACAAGAATAACACATGGTTTGAACCTGACCGGGAGGATTATGAAGCAAGTGTAAATTTCCACAGTCCTGAGTCGACAGGAACCCTCATAAGCTACTATACATTATATGGTGGGAATTATGGTGATATGGTTGATTTAAGAAGTATTAGAATACGTTATACCAATTTCAGAAATAACCATCAGCTTATGCCTTCGTATCCAATGACCGGGATGTCGGATTATTATGATTATGAAGATTATTTTAAGAGAATAGATGAGAATGTTGATATTAATTACTGGGATGTCAGAAATTATGGACTTATTGAAGAAATTGTAAATTTAACCGGTAACACAGACTTGGATTATGAAAAATATGTATACAGGAATTACCTTGAAACCAATGAGAAATGTAATAATGAATTCACTAAACTTCTGGCACCATTTACCATTAATGATGTAAATTCTTATTTTGAAATAGCAGATTATTGCAGGCAATATCTTGCAAAAAGATGTACGTATACACTTTCGCCGGGAAGAGTACCGGACGGACTGGATCTGGTAGATTATTTTTACAATGATTCAAAGAAAGGTTATTGTACTTATTTTGCTTCAACGGTTGTAATGATGCTAAGAAGTAAAGGTATTCCTGCCAGATATATATCAGGATTTTCTTTTGAACCCACAGACAATGTGCTGCAAAGTGACGGTTATATTAATACGGTAAGTATTGATGATTCAAAAGCACACGCATGGGTTGAATTTTATATTAACGGCTTTGGCTGGGTTACATATGATGTTACACCGGGCTGCTTTGATGAAAGAAATATAGATTTGCCGGAAGAAGAGACAACAGAACATTCATTACCGGAAGAAGAGACAACAACACCTAAGGAAAGCGAGTCCAATGAGAATAAGACAACAGCTCCGACTGAAAATAAAACAACAAAAACAGCTGTAACAGAAATCCATAAACTGCATTTATCAAAGACCGCAATTAAAAATATTATATGCGGTGCTGCAGTAATCGTGGTCCTGATAATTGGTTTCCTTATAATATCAATCAGACACAGAGTTATAATTGCCAATCGTAAATTTAAATATAATGAATGCCTGAAAAATGATATAAAGAAATGTATTGCAATGAATTATGAACAGTTTTTAAGTGTCTACGGATTTATTAAAATTGTACGCCGGGAAAATGAAACTTACAGAGAATTCGGTAACAGAATTATCAAAGAAAACAGTTATATATCTGAAGAAGATATGGATTTTATATCTTGTCTTATGGAAAAAGCAGGCTTTTCAAAGTATGACATAAGCATTGCAGAAGAACATAAATTCAAGGATATAGTTGATGAATTATCATCAATGGTATATACTAAAGTTGGCTTTTTTAAGCGTATCATATTCAAATATTTTAGAAACTGCATATAACAGAAAGAGGTTTATATAATGAATAAAATAGTTAAAGGTCTTATGATTGCAGGAACCTTAGGAGCTTCGCTTATGGCTTTTACAAGAACTGCAGATGCAAAAGACAAAGACGGTAATATTGTCATAGTTATTGATCCGGGACATGGAGGAGAGGATCCCGGTTCTCTTGCAACAACCGGTGCAACGGAAAGCAAATGTAATTATGCAATAGCAGAGGTAATGAAAAAAGAACTGTCAAAGTATGACGGTGTGAAGGTATATCTGACAAGGGAAGAAGATACATGGATGACCAATATGGGACGAGCTATGATTGCTGCCGACCTCAATGCGGATTTTCTCATAAGCATTCATAATAACAGTGGTTCAGATACCAATACGGGTGCCCTTGCATTCAGAAGCCTTAACTCATATTATGCTGAAGCTACCAATGATATGTGTACTTATATTCTTGATAATCTTGAGAAGACAGGTCTCAAAAACGGCGGAGTCCAGACAAGGGTATCAACAACGTATGATTTTGAGGATTATTATACGCTGATAGGTGAAGGAGTCCGTGCAGGAGTTCCTTCAATAATTGTGGAGCATTGTTTTTTAAGCAATCCTGATGATGCAAAGTTTATAAGTAACAGCGATGGTACCCTTAATACGGAAAATATTGAAAAAATGGGTAAGGCAGATGCAGATGCAGTAGTCACTTATTTTAAATTAAGCGAAAAGACGGCAGTGGCGGATAATAATACGGAAATCATATTAGAGAAAGGGTATTCCGTTAAAGTGTCTCCTGAGGAAAGTGGTGACGTATCCTGGTATTCTACGAGCCAGAATGTTGCAACAGTAGATGAGAAAGGTTATGTAACTGCGGTAGGAGAAGGTACAACAAGTATTGTATATAAGACGGCAGCAGGTAAGGAAGGCAAATGTACCGTAACTGTTAATCAGCCCAAAAGCATTTCTTTAACGGGCGGAATAGACCCTACTTTTTATACCACTGACGATGAGATGAACAAATTTGATAAAAAAGGCGTATTTGCTTATGTTATATACAGTGACGGAACTGCCAAAAAGGTAACTCCGGATTCTGTGGGAGCGGTAGACCTTGCGAAAGTCGGAATTCAGGATATTGATATAAAATATGGCGAACTTACAGGCAAATTAAGAATATGCCATAACACAGATTCCTATATCCCTTCGGTAACCAAGAAAGCATCTGAACAGGAAATACCATCAGAAAGCGTAAGCTCAACTGCTAACGATAAACCATCAGAATCTGTTACGGATGGCGTAAAGGAAACAACAGATAATAAAAGTTTTATAAAAGAATTCGGTCTGTATATTATTATTGTGGCAGCACTTGTTGTTGTTGGCATAATTATAATGTTCATTGAGAAGAAAAAACGCAGACGCAGAAGAAACAGGAGCAGAAAGTATTTATGATGAAGAAGTTTATAAAAACGGTATTAGCCGGAATGATGTTTTTATGCTGTCTGGCTTGTGTCAACAGGGTAAGCGCAAGAGACAAAGACGGAGATTTAGTTGTAATTATAGATCCCGGACATGGCGGAAGGGATAGCGGTGCAGTCCAGAACGGTCTTACAGAAAAAGAACTTAACTGGAATATTGCAACGTCGCTTAAAGCAGAACTAGAGACCTATGAAGGCGTTAAGGTATATCTTACAAAGGGATATGGCGAATGGAATTCCAATACAGGCAGGGGCAGATACGGCGTAGGACTTGGCGGTGATATTTTTATCTCATGCCATAATAACAGTGGAAGTGCTACGGCGAGAGGCTCAATAGTATTTACAACGGTAAACAGTAAATACCATGATGAAATGGGAAAACTTGCCAACCTTATTCTTGATAATCTGAATCAGGCAGGTTTTATAAGAAATGGCATACAGTCAAGGCCATCTTCAGGTAATCCATCGGCAGATTATTATACTGCACTTGACGAAGCTGCAAAAGCCGGAATGCCAAGTATGATTATCGAACATTGTTATATAAGTAATGCTGAGGATGCGGCATTTATTTCCAATCTTGAGAATCAGTACAAAGCAGGTGCGGCAGATGCTGCAGGAATTGCCCAATATTACGGACTTAAGAAAAGAACTGTCAGTGCAGGCAGCAGTATTAACCTTACCAGAACATATTCAGCATCTTTTACAGGAGTTCAGGGTAAGTTTGCTTCATCAGATGAAAATGTAGCCTATGTAAGTGATAACGGACTCATTACGGCAATGTCACAGGGAAGCGCAGTTATTACCTGCACATCGGATGACGGAAGCAAAAAAACTGTGAATGTAACTGTTCCGGCAGTTACACAGGTGGCAGTTACGGCAGGAATTAATCCGACTTTTTATGATAATGTTAATCAGGCAAAAAATATAGATACATCCCTTGTGATGATGAAGGCTGTATATAATGATGGTTCTTCCGTGCAGGTTAAAGGCACTATAGGAAATGCAGGAGCTCCCGTTAACGGTACAACCAATGTGTTTGATGTTCCGATATCGTACGGAGGATATTCCAATACTTTAAGAGTATACGGTTACAGTGCGGTAGGTACTGCTTATTCGTCAAACCATATCCCTTCCGGAACCAATAAGGACATCCTTCTTGTGCCGGGCAATTATTCGGTTAAGACAAACGGAAATGTTACTCCTGAGGAACCTGCAACACCGGCACCAACAACACAGGCACCAACAACACAGACACCTACAGAACCTGAGACAACAGTTACGGTTCCTGATGAAACAAAGACTCCGGAAAGTGTAAGTTCAAATGAGATTACATCAAAGGATATAATTACAGATAAAACAACAGAGAAAAACATTTCTTCGGATACGGGCAGCGATTCCGTTCTTAAGGTTATTAAAATTGTTGTTATAGTGCTTTTGGTATTATGTGCCGGGGCGGCGGTAGTATTTCTTGTATTTTTTATTAAAAATAAAAATAAATAATATATTAAGAATGGAGTTATGATATGAACACATTTATAGCATTAATAGGTGTAATTTTATTTATCGGAGGATTCGTATTATTAGCCTTGAAGAAGAATAATAAAGTATTCTTTAATGGACAGATTCCTATAATAGCAGCCGGCTTTGTGCTTTTTATAGCAGCACAGTGCTTTACAATTATTCCAACAGGATATACAGGAGTAAGAGTTATTCTCGGACAGGTACAGGACAGAGCTTCCAATAACGGCTTGTGTTGGAAGATACCTTTTGTTGAGAACATCAAATTAGTAAACAATAAACAGCAGGATATTGAGTTTGGCAATAAAATCTGGGGTGAGACTTCGGACCGTACAGTCATAAGCTACAGTGGAGTTACCGTTACATATTCAATTTCCGGGGAAAAGTCTTCATGGATATATTCCCATGTTTCAAATTACAAAGACAGTCTTGTATCGACTACACTCGTTTCTTCTGCGATTAAGACAGCCAGCAAGACACTTACTGATGTTGATGCTACTAACAGAGGTAAAATGGAACCGCTTGCACAGGAAACAATACAGAAGTCCCTTGATAACAAATATGGTAATGGTGTAATTACAATCAATAAAGTAATTATTGACAATGCGGATTTTGAGGATTCTTACAATGAGGCAATAGCGGCAAAACAGCAGGCACAGCTTGAGTATGAGCAGCAGCAGATTACTAACCAGAAAAATGTGGAAACGGCTAAGGCGGAAGCAGAAGCAAAAAAAATAGCGGCACAGGGTGAAGCTGATGCCAATGCAATACTTGCAAGTTCCCTTTCAGAAGATATTTTCAGACAGATGATTATTGAAAAATGGAATGGTGTGCTTCCTCTTGTAACAGGAGACAAGGATACAATTATTGACCTTGGTGCACTTACCGATTCCGGTAAAGAGCAATGAAATATGGCAGAATAGAACAGGGTATTTTTATATCAAGGCCTAATCGCTTTATTGCATATGTTGATATTAATGGCAAAACAGAAACAGTACATGTTAAAAATACGGGAAGATGTAAGGAGTTGCTTCTTCCCGGTGTAAAAGTAATTCTTGAACGGTCAGATAACCCTGCAAGAAAGACAGCTTATGATTTGATAGCTGTATATAAAAAGAAACTTGGACTTGTTAATATAGACAGCCAGGCACCCAATAAGGTAGTATATGAATGGCTTTCAGGTGACAGGAGCATACTTGGACATCCCGATTACATTAAACCTGAATATACAATAGGCAATTCAAGAATTGATTTTTACTGTGAAAAGGATGACAGAAAAATACTTATAGAAGTTAAAGGCTGCACTTTAGAAATCAACGGTATGGGATACTTCCCGGACGCACCTACAGTTCGTGGTGTAAAACATTTAAACGAACTTGCAATGCTTTCTAAAGAAGGATATGAATGCTATATTGCATTTGCAATCCAGATGAATGGTATTAAAGAGGTAAAACCCAATATTGATACCCATAGGGAGTTTGGAGAGGCCCTTGATAAAGCAGAGAAATCAGGTGTTAAAGTTCTTTACCTGCAATGTGATGTTAAAGAAGATGAACTGAATATAATATAAAAAAGCTTAGACCATTTTAATATGGCCTAAGCTTTAATTTTATCTGTGTAATCTGAAGGAATCCATATCATAGTTCTTAAGATTTTCACTGATTGATCTGTCATCCGCCTGCTCAATCATTGCATCCCTTGTACGTTTTGTCAGCATTGCATCGGCAAAAGAACTCGGACCTCCCACACAGCCGCCTTCACAAGCCATACCTTCAATGAAATCCTCAGGTAACCTTCCGGCTTTCAGAAGCAGAAGTGCTTTTTTGCACTCGGCAGCACCGTTAGCTTTACATACAGACGGTGAGATTTCTTTGCCTGTTTCTTTCATATATTCAAGGACAGAAGAACTTACACCACCGACATTTGCGTATTTCTTACCAAAAACAGAAGCACCCTGATAAGTCTTATCAGATGGTTTGAGGACAACATTTTTTGCTTTCATAATTGCCCGTATTTCACTGAATGCAAGGGCATAATCCGCATTGCCTTCAATTTTCTGATCAACAATTTCTGATTTCTTGGCAATACAAGGACCGATGAAAACCGTAACGGCTTCGGGATATTTTGCTTTAATTGCCCTTGAAAGCATACACATAGGTGAAACGGTTTCGGAAACTTTATCTGATAATTCAGGATAAAAGTTCTTAACCATATTTACGAAGGAAGGACAGCAGGAAGTTGTCTTTTTTTCTCCCTTTTCATAAGCTTCTGCCCATTCTTCAGCTTCACTCATTGTTGTCATATCAGCACCGGCACCTACTTCAAACATATCGGTAAATCCGACTTCTTTCATTGCATCTCTCCAGCTTGCCATGGTTATGTCTTTACCGAACTGACCTTCGGCGGCGGGAGCTACCATCGCATAAACGGGACGGTCTGATTTGATTGCGTTGATTACATCAACAATAAATGTCTTGGAACCAATAGCACCGAATGGACATTTATGGATGCACTGACCGCAGCGTATACACTTTTTGTCGTCAATAACTGATATGCCATATTCGTCGTATGTAATTGCATCAACAGGACAACTGAATTTGCATGGCCTTTTAAGGTGGGCAATGGCGTTGTATGGACATGCTTTAGCACACATACCACATTCCTTACATTTGCTTCCATCTATCTTAGAATGATGGTCACCTGTTGAAATCGCACCGAATTTACAGGCATTTATACAGGCTTTACCGGGACAGTTCTGGCAGTTATCGGTTACTGTGTAACTTGAGATAGGACAGTCCTCACATGCAGCGGTAATAACCTGAATGATGTTGCCATCGTCATAAGCACCGGGGGCTTTGCCCTCGGCAAGTCTTATACGCTGACGTATAATTTCACGCTCTTTGTATATACAGCAGTAAAACTGAGGCTTAGGTCCTTTTACAAGCTCATAAGGCAATGCGTCGCGGCCTTCATCAAGATTGCCCTCAAAAGCCAGTCTGGCTACCTGATAGAGTATTTCATGTTTGAAATGTAATATGTTCTTGTCAGCAAGCATAAATAAAATCTCCTCAAATAAGGTTGTTAATTAGTATATTTTAGCTGTTTCTTCACCATTATATACTTTAAGACCGCCCTGTGCGAGCGCAAGGAGTTCGTCTTCTCCAGGATATACGGTAAAGTCTGCAATCCATCCGCAGTACTTTTTAAGTTCGTTAATTACCCATTCATTGTATGCGATACCGCCGGTAACGATAATCTGGTCAACTTTTCCGCAAAGAACGGCTGCCATTGCACCAATGTTCTTTGAAAGGTTGTAAATGAAAGCTTCACGTACAAGCTTTGCCTTTTCATCGCCTGATTCAACAAGCTTATTAACTTCACGCATATCGTTAGTTCCGAGGTAAGCATTAAAACCACCGTTGCCTACAAGTTTTTTCATCATTTCTTTCTCGGTATATTTACCGGAATAACATAATTTAACAAGTCCGCCGCTTGGAACACTTCCGGCTCTTTCAGGAGAAAAAGCACCGTCACCGTCAAGGGCATTGAAGATATCTATAACTTTACCGTTTTTATGTGGTCCGACAGAAACACCGCCGCCAAGATGAACAACGATAAGATTAAGGTCTTCGTATGCTTTGCCTGTTTCTGCTGCATATCTTTTAGCTACGGCTTTCTGGTTAAGGGCATGGAAAATACTTGTTCTTGGAACATCAGGAATACCTGATAATCTTGCAACTTCTTCCATTTCGTCAACAACTACAGGATCAACGATATATGATTTCACACCGATTTCATCAGCAATTTCCCTTGCAAGAATACCGCCGAGATTGGATGCGTGTTCACCGCGGACACAAGATTTAAGGTCTGCAATGAGATCATCCGTTACTTCGTATGTACCGCCCGGAATTGGTTTTAAAAGACCGCCACGGCCTACGATAAGGTTAAGCGATTTGATGTCAAAATTTTTCTCCTTTAAGAAAGAAACAATTATATCTTTACGGAAATCCTTCTGGTCAATAACAGTAGGATATTTTGCGATTTCTTCTGTAGAATGTCTTAAAGTCTCGTCAAAGAGAAGAGTGGTATCTTCAAATACACCGATTTTGGTTGATGTTGAACCAGGATTAATTACTAAAATTTTAACTGACATGTTAATACCTTCCTTTATTTATTTTTCATTGCTTCGGCAACAACGGCACCGAGGGCAAGGGAATTTACTTTAACTTCAAATGAATCTGAACGTGAAGTAAGGATAACAGGAGCTTTGGTTCCTGTAATCATATTACCGTTAATAACTTTTGCTGTGTGAACCATTGCTTTGTAGCAGATGTTTCCTGCGTGAATGTCCGGGAATAATAAGATATCGGCATCTCCTACAATCTTTCTGTCTGTACATCCCTTATGTTCTGCAGCTTCAGGACAGATAGCAAGGTCCATTGAAAGAGGACCGTCTACGATACAGCCTGTGATTTTGCCTTCTTCATTCATCTTTACAAGTTCTGCAGCATCGACAGTAGCCGGCATCTTAGGATTAACAACTTCAACTGCTGCAAGTGGTGCAACCTTAGGATTGTCAATTCCGCATGCGTTACAGATTTCAACTGTGTTGCTGATAATATTAACTTTATCTTCAAGTGTTGGATATGGAATAAAAGCAACGTCTGTTAAGAAAAGAAGCTTGTCAACACCTTCTACGTCAAATACACAGACGTGAGAGAGTGGTTTGCCTGTTCTGAGACCTACTTCTTTGTCAAGAACGCTCTTTAAGAATCCCTTTGTATCAATAAGTCCTTTCATGTACATATCAGCCTTGCCGTCATGTACAAGTTTAACTGCTGTATGTGCGGCTTCTGTAACATCTTTAACATCAATTACTTCATAATCATTGATGTCCATAGAAAGAGATGCTGCGATTTCTTTGATTTTATCGGCATCACCTACGAGAATAGCGTTAGCAATTCCTCTTTCTTTTGCGGCCTTGCATGCCTCTAATACCGCATCATCCTGTGCAACGGCAACGGCAACTGTCTTTGGACTGCATTCTTTTACTTTAGCCATAATGTCACTAAAACTCTTAACCATTTTAATATATCTCCTTTGTTATTAAAACTTACTTAGTTAAAATTTTAACACTTTGATATGTAAAGGTCAAATGTAAATTGTGTTGACTTTTCCTTATTAAAATGATAATATACAAAACGCAAACAAGTTGCAAATGCAATAAGATAGCTTTTTGGAAGAAAAGAGGAATGATTATGTCAGCCAGAAACTATAAAACAGTCAGTCACAGTAAAATAATAGAATACCTTGAAGCAAATAAAGACAGAATGGTCAAGGTGCAGGATATAGACAATTATCTTAAAGATACGGGAATTGAAGTTAACAACTCAACCATATACAGATACCTTAATAAATTAAGCAGCGACGGCGTAATTATGAAGTATGTTGCAAGCAAAGGAGAAATGTCATCTTTCCAGTATGTGGGCGACAGCAGACATAACTGCCGTGAACATCTTCACTTAAGATGCGTCAGATGTGAAAAAATAATACATCTTGAATGTGGCTTTATGAAGGAAATTGAGAATCATGTAATGAACCATCATGGTTTTTCTCTTATATGTGAATCATCCGTTCTTTATGGAATATGCAAGGAGTGCAGGGAAAATGAAAAGAATATGTAGTGTTTTTATTGCTCTGGTGCTGGCGTTTACGGTAACCGGCTGTGGGCTTGATAGAGATAAGAAAAGTGATAAAGTAAGTATTGTTACAACAATGTTTGCCGCATACGATTTTGCAAGGGAAATAGCGGGAGACAGAGCGGATATTACTCTTTTATTAAAGCCCGGTGCAGATTCCCATTCCTATGAACCGTCACCTAAGGATATGGCTGCAATTGATAATTGTGATATATTCATCTATACAGGCGGCGAGAATGATGACTGGGTAGACCGGATAGCAGCATCTTCCTCCAATAAGGATATGAAGATTATTAAAATGTTAGACCTTGTTGATAAGTATGAAGAAGAAATAACCGAGGGTATGGAACACCATGAAGGACATAACCATGATGAAGACCACGACCATGACGAAGATACTTCCGAATGGGACGAACATGTATGGACGGACCCGGAGAATGCAATGATTATTTCCAAAAAAATAGCCGATACACTGGCTCTGACAGATTATCAGGGAAAAGATTACTATATGGGTAATTACAAAAAATATGAAAAAGAATTGAAAGACCTTGACGAAGAATTCAGGATCCTTATTGATAATGCAAAAAGAAAAGAAGTGATATTCGGTGACAGATTTCCGCTAAGATATTTTGTGGAAGCTTACGGACTGACATATTATGCAGCTTTTCCGGGATGCACATCGGAATCCGAACCTTCGGCTAAAACAGTTGCTTTTCTTATTGACAAAGTAAAAACAGATAATATACCCGTAATATTTACAATAGAGTTAAGCAATGGCAATATTGCAAAAACCATTGCAAAAAGCACAGGCACAAAAGTTCTGACTTTTTACACCTGCCACAATATCAGCAAGGATGATTTTGAAAAAGGTGAGACGTATGTAAGCCTTATGAGAAGAAATCTTGCTACACTTAAGGAGGCATTGTACTGATGGCACTTATTACATGTAAAAATTTAAGCCTTGGATATGAAGGGCATGCAATACTTAAAGACATAAATTTTAAACTGGACGGAGGAGAATATCTTTGCATAATAGGTGAAAACGGTGCGGGCAAAAGCACATTGGTTAAAGGTCTTTTAAGACTTAAAAAACCTATGGGAGGAAGCATCATTCCCGGCGATAATTTAAAACATAAAGAAATCGGATATCTTCCTCAACAGACAATGATTCAGAAAGATTTTCCGGCAAGTGTATATGAGGTTGTTATATCAGGAAGACTTAACAATCTGGGTTTCAGACCTTTTTATACAAGAAAGGATAAAGAGGATGCCTTACAGAAAATGAAACTTATGGGCATATATGACATAAAAGACAAATGCTATCATGACCTTTCAGGAGGACAACAGCAGAGGGTTCTTTTAGCAAGGGCAATGTGTGCAACCAAAAAAGTTATTCTTCTTGACGAACCTGTAGCAGGACTCGACCCTGTGGTAACGGCTGAACTTTATGAACTTATAGCTTCCATCAACAAGAATATGGGAATTACCGTTATAATGGTAAGCCATGACATGGAAGCAACATTGAAATATGCATCACATATTCTGTATATTTCCGATGAAACAGCTTTTTTCGGAACAAAAGAAGAATATATGAAGTCAAAAGGTTTTGAAAAACTTACAGCGGCGGCAAACAGGTCAGAAGGAGGATTTTAAGATGATTGAATTAATAAAAACAATGTTTTCTTATGATTTTATGGTACAGGCTGTTGTAGTCGGACTTTTAGTTACCTTGTGCGCATCATTGCTTGGAGTGAGCATGGTTTTAAAAAGATATTCAATGATAGGCGACGGTCTTTCCCATGTTGGATTTGCCGCACTTGCGCTTGCAGCGGCATTTAATACGGCACCGCTTAAGGTTGCAATACCTGTATGTATTGTTGCAGCATTTTTTCTGTTAAGAATCAGCAATAACGGCAAAATAAAGGGTGACCAGGCTGTGGCACTTTTATGCAGCGGTTCCCTTGCAGTGGGGGTAATGATACTTTCACTTTCTTCGGGAATGAATACAGATGTCAATAATTATATGTTTGGAAGTATCCTTTCAATCAGTGCAGAAGATGCACTGCTTACAAAAATATTATCCATAATCGTGCTTATAATGTTTGTATTGTTTTTTAACAGAATATTTGCGGTTACTTTTGATGAGAATTTTGCGAAAGCCACGGGAACGGCGGCAGGAGCATATAATATGATTCTGGCCATACTCACCGCTGTTACGGTGGTTATCGGCATGAGAATAATGGGAGCACTTCTGATATCAAGTCTTGTTATTTTTCCAAGTCTGACATCAATGAGGGTGTGCAATACCTACAAAGGCGTTGTAATGAGCTCTGTAATTGTGGCAGTTATAAGTTTTATGATTGGCATAACCATATCGTTTGCATACGGAACACCTACGGGCGCAAGTGTTGTATGCGTGGATATAGTATGTTTTGCACTTTTTAGCATTGCCGGTCAGGTAAAACAAAGGATGGCTAAATAATACCTGAATTACGGTATCTGCTTGGAGTAACGTGATATTTTCTTTTGAAAATACGGTTATAATATGACAGGTTATCGTATCCGCAGGCGGCTGCTATGTCGATGATATTATCATCAGATGACAGAAGCATACGGGCGGATGCAGATAATCTGTAATCATTCAGGTAATCTATAAAGGATGTACCCATAGATTTTTTGAAGAATTTCATGAAATGCGAAGGGGAAAAATTGCAAAACGAAGAAATGTCTTCTATGCTTATGGAATGCTGGTAATTTTTTTCTATAAAACCAAGAATGTCCTTAAGTTTATCAAGATTCTTATTGTTCTTTACTTCCATATTTTCACAAGAACTGTTATATATAATATAAAAAAATTCAAAAAGATATCCTTTAAGCGCAAGCTGGTAGCCTCTCGGAAATGTCTTACAGATATTATCTGCCCTGTCAAGACAATTTGCAAGAGGACCATGAATATCGTCCTCAAGGGTGATAAGGTGGTTAAAAGATAACATTCCTGACATAAGCGGTATAAAAACCTCGGATTCCAGAGAGTCCGAATGTTTGGAAATGAGCATGTCGGATGAAAAAATAATATTTTCGTATTCCATGGAGTAGTTTTCAAGCTGCGTTATGCCATGCAGCTGCCCGGGAATTACCACAATAATATCACCTGCCTCCACATACATCATATCCATATCAAGGGAAATAGTCCCTTTGCCCTTTTTTATATATATTATTTCCATTTCGTTGTGCCAGTGGGGTGTTACTTCATTAAAATCCAAGGGAATTGAGCAGATATATGTATTATATGGAAAGAGTGAATCAGAATGATTTTTGTGTTCGTGGTATATTTCGTATTCAGGAATATTCATAAAAGCCTCCAATTTGTTTAAAAATAACAAGATATGATAGTATTGTACCATATTTTAATTATATACTACAAGAAAAATGTTTGAAGATAATATTATAATACATTCATAATGTTAATTTATACGAAAGGACATTAGTAATGGGAAAAGAACTTGAAAGAGGAGCAGGAATACTGCTTCCAATCAGTAGTCTCCCTTCTCCATACGGAATCGGTACACTTGGTGACAAGGCATACGAATTCGTGGATATGCTAAGAAGCTCAGGACAGAAATACTGGCAGGTACTTCCTGTCGGACCTACAAGCTTCGGCGACAGCCCATACCAGTCGTTTTCGGCATTTGCCGGTAATCCGTATTTTATCGACTTAGACTATCTTGTAGAAGAAGGTCTGTTGGATAAGGAAGAATTGGACAATACTTTCTGGGGAAGCGACTCTGAATTTATTGAATACGACGTTATATATAATGCCAGATTCAATGTTTTAAGAAAAGCTTATAAGGCATCTCCTCACAAGAAGACAGATGAATATAAGAAATTCCTTGAAGAGAATAAGGACTGGCTTCATGATTATGCCTTGTTTATGGCAATAAAGGCCGATTATAACAATGAGGAATGGCTCAGATGGGAAAAAGATATCAGATTCCGCAAACCGGAAACTGTTGCCAGATACGAAAAGAAACTTGCAGATGATATTGATTTTTATAAATTCCTTCAGTACAAGTTCTATGAGCAATGGCTTAAATTAAAAGCTTATGCCAATAGAAAGGGAATACAGATTATCGGTGATATTCCGATTTATGTAGCACTTGACAGTGCTGATGTTTGGACTAATCATACATTATTCCAGCTTGATAATGAATGGAAGCCAATCAATGTGGCAGGATGTCCGCCTGATATGTTTTCTTCATACGGCCAGAAATGGGGCAATCCTATTTATGACTGGAAAGCAATGGAGAAAACTGATTTTGCATGGTGGAAGAAGAGAATGGCTGCATCAGCCAGACTTTATGATGTAACAAGAATAGACCACTTTATCGGAATTGTCCGTTATTATAATATCCCACTTGACAAAGATCCTATAGACGGATTTTATGCGGAAGGACCGGGAATTAAGCTTATCAAAGCTATCGACAGTGCGATGGGAGATGCCAAGGTTATCGCAGAAGACCTTGGAGTTGTAGTACCTGAGGTAACAGAACTTATTAAGAAATCAGGTTATCCGGGAATGAAGGTTCTTCAGTTCGCATTCGACGGTAACGGAGACAATGAACATATTCTTCATAATCATGAGAAGAATTATGTTGCATATCTTGGAACACATGACAATGATACAGTGGTAGGATATCTTGAAAATCTGAATGAAAGATGTCAGGAATATATGATGAAATATCTTCACATACCTGACATGTACAGTGCGGCAAGTGCTCTTATAAGAGCTGCTTACGGCAGTGTTGCCAATACAGTCATTATCCAGATGCAGGATCTTTTATACAAAGATAGCACGGCAAGAATGAACACTCCGTCAACACTTGGAATTAACTGGAAGTGGAGAATGAAAGACGGAGAATTTACAAACGAACTCAGAGACAATCTTCGTGAGCTTACCAAGCTCTATGGAAGAAGCAATATTAAGAAATACTTCAACAAGGAGGACTATATGTTATCTAATATTTGTGAAAAAAATTACAACAAGGCAATCAAGGATTGCACAAACGAGGAAATTTACTTTGCACTCTTGGAGATGACAAAGGAACTTGCTAAGGAGAAAGAATCTAACAAAGGTAAGAAGAAAGTATATTACATTTCGGCTGAATTCTTAATCGGTAAGCTTTTATCTAACAACCTTATTAACCTTGGTATTTTTGATACAGTTAAGGAAGAACTTGAAGCTAATGGCAAGAGCATCTATGAAATTGAAGAAGTTGAACCGGAACCATCACTTGGTAACGGCGGACTTGGAAGACTTGCAGCCTGCTTCATTGATTCAATGGCTTCACTGGGACTTAACGGCGACGGTATCGGCCTTAATTACCATATGGGCCTTTTCAAACAGGTATTTGAGAATCATTTCCAGAAAGAAACTCCTAACCCATGGATTGAAGAAAAGAGCTGGCTTACAAAGACAGATGTTACCTATGATATCCAGTTTAACGGTTTCTCTGTTAAATCAAGACTTTATGATATCGATGTAACAGGTTATAACAACAGAACTAATAAACTTCACTTATTCGATATTGAATCAGTAGATGACAGTCTTGTTAATCCTGACAACATCAACTTCGATAAGAGCGATGTATACAGGAACCTTACATTATTCCTTTACCCTGATGACAGCGACGAAGCAGGTAACTTATTAAGAATTTACCAGCAGTATCTTATGGTTGCTTCAGGCGCAAGACTCATAATTGATGAGTGTAAAGCAAAGGGCTCTAACTTACATGACCTTTATGAATATGCAGCAATCCAGATTAATGATACACATCCTTCAATGGTTATTCCTGAATTAATCCGTCTCCTTAATAACGAAGGAATCGGAACAGACGAAGCTGTTGAAATTGTTACTAAGACATGTGCTTATACTAACCACACAATCTTAGCTGAAGCATTGGAAAAATGGCCAATTTCTTACCTTGAAAGAGTTGTACCACAGCTTGTACCAATCATCAGGGACCTTGACAGAAGAGTAAGAGAAAAATATCAGGATCCTTCAGTATACATCATTGATGACCAGGGAAGAGTTCATATGGCACATATGGATATCCACTACGGATACAGTGTAAACGGTGTTGCTTACCTCCATACAGAGATTCTTAAGAACTCAGAATTGAACAACTTCTACAAGATTTATCCTGAGAAGTTTAACAATAAGACTAACGGTATTACATTCAGAAGATGGCTTCTTCACTGCAACGAAGAACTTGCAGCATACATTGAAGAGTTAATCGGACCTGATTTCAAGAAAGATGCTTCTAAGTTAGAAGATCTCCAGAAATATCTTGATGATGAAAAAGTTCTTAACAAACTTATGGAAATCAAGACAAGCAAGAAGAAAACATTCAAAGATTTCATTAAGGCTACACAGAACATTGACATTGACGAAAATTCTATTTTCGATATTCAGGTTAAGAGACTTCATGAGTACAAACGTCAGCAGATGAATGTTCTCTGGGTAATTTACAAGTACCTTGAAATCAAGGCTGGAAATCTTCCAAAGAGACCTATTACGGTTATTTTTGGTGCTAAGGCAGCTCCGGCTTATGTAATTGCAAAGGATATCATTCATTTAATCCTCTGCTTACAGGAAGTAATTAACAATGATCCTGAAGCAAATAAGTACCTCAAGGTAGTTATGGTTGAGAATTACAATGTATCTAAGGCAGCAAAGATTATTCCTGCATGTGATATTTCTGAACAGATTTCACTTGCTTCTAAGGAAGCTTCAGGAACAGGTAACATGAAGTTCATGTTAAACGGTGCCCTTACACTTGGTACAAAAGATGGTGCTAACGTTGAAATCGGAGAACTTGTAGGAGAAGAAAACATCTACTTCTTCGGCGAAAGCAGTGAACAGGTTATCGAACATTATGCTAAGGCTGATTATTCAGCAAAGAGCTATTATGTTAACGATGCAAGAATTAAAGAACTTGTAGACTTTATCATCAGTGCTCCGGTAATGAAAGTCGGTGATGCAGATACATTATTAACACTTCATGCTGAATTAATTAAGAAAGACTGGTTCATGACATTACTTGATATCAATGACTATATCAGGGTTAAAGAAATCGCATTGGCTGATTACGAAGACAGAAAGACATGGACAAGAAAGACTCTTATCAATATCAGCAAGGCAGGATTCTTCTCATCAGACAGAACTATTGCTGAATACAATAAGGATATCTGGAAACTTAACTAATGTCCGGATTTATTAAATAATGACAGCGGTATACAGCTGAATACAGGGACTCTGTTCACAATTTGTGGACAGAGTCCTTTGCATTAGTTAATATTGTATGTTATAATGGCTGTGAATTTTAGATGGGAATTGAGAGCAATGTATAAAATATTAATTGTAGACGATGAGAAAATTGAAAGAAATGGCATAAGAATGTTGTTAAACAGCCTTGGATATTCCTTTGAAATTGCGGAGGCTAATAATGGACAGGCTGCATATGATTTGATGAGTGGGAATGAATTTGATATTGTGCTCACTGACATTAAAATGCCTTTTATGAATGGCATGGAACTTATAAAAAAATGCAGGGATAATGGCTCGGAGCAGAAATTTATAATTTTCAGCGGGTGTAATGAATTCGGATATGCCAAGCAGGCAGTTAAAATGGATGTATCTGATTATATTTTAAAACCTGTGGATCCTTCCGAGTTTGAAGATACCATCAATAAGGTGATTGGGGAAATTGAAGAATCCAGAGTACATAAAGAACTCAAGATAAAAAGCATTGAGTTTATGCACGAACATATGCTGTATCTGGCAACAACCGGAGCCTCAATGTCAGAAATTAAAGAGCATAACAAGGATTTGCTTCCTACAGATTTTCTTGATAAATTTAAGAGAATGATGCTTATAGAGTTTAATTGTGACTTTTTTGGAAGAAAGGGAATGGATTTTAAGGAATATCTTGAAAAAACAGAACCAAGGACGGATGCATATCTTAATCTTAATCCACAGCAATCGGTTCTTTATTTTAACGATGATAATCTCCCTTTCAAAGATATAGCTGACAATATCTGTAATGATGTTGCAATAACTTATAACACAAAGTGTTTTATTGCAATATCGGGTAAGATTGAGGGATATGAAGGTATTACCAAGGGAATGGAAGAAATGGAAGCCCTGATGGAAAATAAATTCTACGACAGAAACAGCAATGTATTTTACAAAGGGATGAATTGCGAAAATGATGAAGCAGTGCAGACGGATGACGATACCGTAATCAAGCAGATGAAGCAGGATGTCAAGATGAAAGATGCAGCCAGCTTAAGAGAACATTTTGCCATATTCTGTGAAAAATACGGTGGAAAACGTGTTTTTTCACAGGTGTATGTCAAGTTCCTTTTCTCTAATCTGCTGAAAACTTTTTATGAAAGCCTTCCGGCGACGGATGAGAAAGAACTTAACGAAGAAATTGAATTGCTTTATAAGTCAGAGGATTTTGACACGGTCAGGGGCATAGTTGATAAGAATATTGACAGACTTGCCGGTTCTTTTGATAAAAATCCGTCCATGGTACATAGGGAAATAGAAATTGTTAAGAAGTACATATACGAGCATTTCGGAGAGGATATAAGTGTTGAGTCACTCAGTAAAATGGTATATATGGCACCAAGCTATTTAAGCTCTGTATTTAAAAAAGAAACAGGCGTAAATTTGAGCCGTTTCATTAAGACATACAGAATGGAACAGGCAAAGGACATGCTTGAGAATTCCATGGCAAAAATAGTGGATATAAGTGAGACCTGCGGATATCCGAATGTATCATATTTCTGCTCCAGCTTCAGGGAATATTTTGGAATTAGTCCTCAAAAGTTCAGAAAAAACGGAGAATAAAAATGAACAATACCGGTACAAAGAAAAAAGGAATGAGATTAAAAAGCAAGCTTACGATGGTATATATCCTCGCAGGCTTTCTTCCTATTGTAGTTATTCTGTTTGTAAATTATTTCCAGATGCGTTCTGTATTCAAAAATCAGGAAACAAATACCTTGTATAGTTTTATAAACAGAAGCACTCTTGATCTTGATGCCGAATTTAAAAAATATGCCGAACTTGCCAAACTTATAACAAATGATGAAAATGTCAATGATATTTTAAGCACAATTTATCTTGACGATAACAGAATTAATGAAAAATTTGACCTGAGTGTTGCTCCGTCTTTAGATACTTTCATATATTTTCATAACGAAGTCAGCAAAATCACAATATATACTGACAGGATTGTTGATTATAAAAATAAATATCTTGCACCAATAGAAGAATTAAAAAAAGCAGACTGGTATGAAAGCATAGCAGATTCAAGGAATAATAACTGGATTGCCGGCACAGATGAAAAGACTATTGTACTTGTAAGAAAAATGCAGTCTCTTGAAGAAAATGGGATAAACGGATATTTCTATGAAAAAATTAACTATGATAATGTATTTGAAATCCTGAATGAAAACATCTCGGATAATTATGGAATATATGTTTCCGACAGACTGGGACAGAATATATATTCCTATGATACTTTCACTGATAAAAATAAAGAATATAACCTTAGTCTGCCGGAAATTACAAAAAAATATCCTGACAAGAACAAAGACTATTTCATTGTAAAAAAAACAATTCCTGAGACGGGCTGGAATGTATGGCTTTACAAACCTGAAAAATTAATGGGAACTTCCATAAGACAGATTAACATAATTACATTCGGCGGAACACTTGTATGTCTTGTTGCCACATTTATGTGCATACGGTTTACGGCAATATTTGTAACTACAAGAATCGGAAAACTTCAAAAGGCTGTTGCAAGGGTGGAAAAAGAAGATTTTTCATATGCACTGAATACCACAAGCCAGGACGAGATAGGTGAACTGATTACGAGCTTCTCCAAAATGGAAAGAAAACTCAATTATCTTATAAACGAAGTATACAAAAGCAGAATAAAAGAAAAAGAATATGAAATGAAGGCTTTACAGGCACAGATAAATCCTCATTTCCTCTATAACACGCTTTCACTTATTAACTGGAAAGCCATAGAAGCCGGAAAAAGGGATATAAGCAAAATAACACTGGCACTGTCCGCATTTTACAGAACCTCCCTTAATAAAGGGAATAATATAACACATATTTCAGGAGAAATAGAAAATATGCGTTCGTATTTAAGCATACAGCTTATGCTTCATGACGATGGCTTTGATGTTACGGAGGATATAGATGATTCCGTACTTGAATATACCTGCCCTAATCTCATATTGCAGCCTCTGATAGAAAATGCCATTGACCATGGAATAGATGTAATGCCCGGGGACAGAAGAGGCGTAATAAGCGTAATTTGTAAAGACATGGATACATACATACAATTTGTCATTAAAGATAATGGCATAGGAATGACTAAAGAACAGACTGTCAAAATATTGACAAAGGACTCGAAAGGATACGGTGTAAGGAATGTAAACGAACGGCTGAAGCTGTGTTACGGAGAAGAATATCCTATGATAATAAAAAGCAAAGAAAATGCAGGAACAGAAGTAATAATAACGATTCCTAAGAAAAATTAAGATTTAAGAAAAACAATATATATCTAAAAAAAATGATATATACTAACTAAATGCACTATTTTATAATAAAAAAGTGGTTGGTAACTTGTATATTTTGTACAAAATACCCAAAACAACCTAATATTTAGGTATTATAAGAAGGAGGAATTTTCAAAATGAAATTCAAAAAAGTAGCAGCTTTATTATTAGCTGGTGTTATGTGTGCAGCTACAGTTGTTGGATGCGGTAAGAGCGACGACAGCAAGACTGATTCTACAACACCTAAGGCAGATGAAAGCAAAGCATCAGAAGAAGCTAAGACAACAGCAGAAGATGAGAAGCTTTCAGCAACAATTACAGTATGGAGCCCGGCAGAAGACCAGGATGAGAAGAATGGTAACTGGTTAAAGACAAGATGTGAAGCTTTCAATGCAGCTCATCCAAATTGGGATTTAACATTCAAGTACAGTGTATGTGGCGAAAGTGATGCATCTACAAATGTAACAAAGGATGCAGCAGCAGCTGCTGATGTATATATGTTCGCTAACGACCAGCTTCAGAAGCTCATTGATGGTGGTGCTATCTCAAGACTTGGTGGGGATGTAGAAGCTTATATCAGAGATACTAACTCAGAAGCAATGGTTAACACAGTAACTGTTGGTGATGCTGTATATGGTGTTCCTTACACAGCTAATACATGGTTTATGTACTATGACAAGAGAGTCTTCACAGAAGATGATGTTAAGAACCTTGATAATATGCTTAAAGTAGCAGCTTCTAAGAATAAGAAGGTTTCTTTCAAACTTACTGACTCATGGTATATCGCTTCATTCTACGTAGGAAACGGATGCTCATTCTTCGGTGATGGAACTGACGAATCAGCAGGTATCGATTTCGAAGGCGAGAAGGCAACAGCAGTAACTAACTACCTCATTGATTTTACTGATAATCCAGCATATATGACTGATGATTCAGGATCAGGTATTGCAGGTCTTAAAGATGGTTCAGTGGCAGCATTTTTCTCAGGTTCATGGGATTTATCAGCTGTAGAAGAAGCACTTGGCAAAGAAAATGTTGGTGTTGCACAGGCTCCTACATATACACTTAATGGCAAAGAAATTCAGATGAAGCCATTTACAGGTTCTAAGGCAGTAGCTGTTAACAAGACATCTCCTAATCAGAAAGTAGCTACTCAGCTTGCTCTTTGGTTAGCTAATGAAGAATCACAGAAGACACGTTATGAATCAAGAGGCATTATCCCATGTAATACTAAGTTACTTGACTCACTCAAAGATGATAAGCTTGTAGCAGCACAGAACGGTCCTTCAATCATGCAGCCATTCGTATCTAAGATGAATGCATACTGGGAACCAGCAAAGACTATGGGACAGCAGATTACATCAGATGCTTGTACACATGACAATGCTGAGGAGAAGACAGTAGAAATGAATACAGCTTTCAATAAGGAAGCTCTTTAATTGACAACTGATTATTAATTAAGTAATCTTATAGTGCTTCGGATGCCGGCTTGCCGGCATTACGAAGCATTATAAAAGTAAGGAGGCTTGCAAATGCGTGGCAATAAAGTCAGGAAAAAAAGAACCAAAGAATTTCCTAATCCGTATTCACTGAAGAATGCGTTTGCAAAGGGAAGCATATTCACAAGACTTTCAGCAGTTGTAATGGGTCTTGGTAATATAGTATACGGACAGATTGTAAAAGGATTATTGTTCCTTGCAGTTGAAGTTGGCTATATACTCTACATGATTAATTACGGTAGCAGCTGCCTGGGCAAATTCTTTAAGCTGGGTGGTAGATCAGAGGCTGATGTGTGGGATGATGCACAGGGCATTTATGTACCCGGCGTACAGGACAGAACAATTGAATTCCTTTTGTATGGTGTTGTAGCAATAGGAATTACTGTTTTATTTATCATTATTTGGAAAAGTGCAATAAGCAGTTCATATAGGGCACAGTGTGAAAAAGCAGAAGGTAAGCGACCAGCTTCATTCAGACAGGATCTTAAGAGCTTAACAGATAAAAACTTAAACAGGTTATTGCTTGCATTACCTGTAACGGGCGTTGTTGTATTTACAATTCTTCCCCTTGTTTTTATGATTTGTATGGCATTTACTACATACGATTTGAATCATCCTCTTGTATTTAACTGGAATGGTCTCGCTAACTTTGGTAAAGCATTAAATTTGAAAGATTCAATTGGACAGGAATTCTGGCCGGTACTTGGTTGGACATTATGTTGGGCAGTAGCAGCAACATTCTCTAACTTTATACTTGGAACTATTCTTGCAATTGTTATTAACAGAAAGGGTACAAAGCTTAAATCAATGTGGAGATTTAACTTTATGCTTTCAGCTGCCATACCTCAGTTCGTTTCATTATTATTAATGAGAACTATGTTTAATGATAATGGTATAATTAATACAATGTTAATTAATGCCGGTGTTCTTACAAAAGAAATAACATTCTGGCAGTCAACTTTCTGGGCTAGATTTTTGGTAATTATGATTAATATCTGGGTCGGTGTTCCATTTACAATGATGCAGGTTACAGGTGTACTTCAGAATATCCCTTCTGATTTATACGAAGCTGCAAGAGTTGATGGTGCTGGTCCAATCAGAATATTCTTCAAGATTACATTACCATACCTGTTATTTGTAACAGGACCATATCTTATTACCTCATTTACAGGTAATATTAACAACTTTAACGTTATTTTCTTACTTTCAGGCGGCGGTCCTACAAAGAACCTTGCATCGACCTCAGGTAAGACAGACCTTCTTGTTACATGGTTGTATAAGTTAACAGTAGGTACAGACAGACCATATTACAATATTGGTGCCGTTATCGGTATCCTTACATTTATCATCCTTGCATCTGTATCGTTGCTTACTTACCATCGTACAGGAGCATATAAGAACGAGGAGGGATTCCAATAATGAAAAAAGTATCATCAGGAGCAAAAGTAAGAAAAATTATAGGAAATATATTCGTATATATTATTCTTACAGTTTTATCGATTATTTGGCTTTTCCCAATCGTTTGGATTGTACTTATCAGCTTTAAGAAAGATAAGGGTATGTATATGTCAACCCTTTTCCCTAAGGAATACTGGTTCGGCAACTATAAGAAATTGTTTACTGATACTAACATAATCAATTTCCCACAGATGTTCCTTAATACATTGATTATTGCTGTTTTCTGTTGTATTATATCCACATTCTTTGTACTTTGCGTTTCATATGTAATGTCAAGAATGAGATTTAGAATGAGAAAACCATTTATGAATGTTGCATTAATCCTTGGTATGTTTCCGGGATTTATGTCGATGATTGCAACATATTACATTCTTAAATCCATCGGTCTTACACAGGGTTCTATGATCAGGATTGCGCTGATTATGGTATACTCCGGAGGCTCGGGACTGGGATTCTACATAGCCAAAGGTTTCTTTGATACGATTCCTAAGTCCGTGGACGAAGCAGCATACATTGACGGTGCAACACGTTGGCAGGTATTTACAAGAATTACAATACCTCTCAGTAAACCAATTATTGTATATACAGTATTGAACTCATTTATGGGTCCATGGCTTGACTTTATCTTCTGTAAAGTTATCTGTGGTACTGACCAGAGATTCTATACGGTATCAGTTGGTTTATGGAATATGCTGGAGAAGGAATATGTATACAATTGGTTTAACTGTTTCGCAGCCGGTGCGGTTGTGGTATCTGTACCAATTGCAGTTCTCTTCTTAGTAATGCAGAAATTCTATCAGGAAGGTGTATCAGGTGCTGTAAAGGGCTGATATATTTATCAGAAATATTTTATGAAACAAATACACTCAGTATGGGGATTTCCTGTACTGGGTGTAAACTTTATAACAAGGAGAACATAATGAAAAAAATTAAAAAAATCTGGGCTCTCTTGCTTATTGCAGCACTTTCTGTTTCAATATTAGCAGGCTGCGGCAAAAAGAAAGAGGATAACAACAGCAATGTAAAATTGGATCCGGATAATCTTGTGTCTGCAAATGTAGATGATAAGTATGGTTCATGTTATCAGGTATTTATATATTCATTTTGCGACAGTGATGGAGATGGAATAGGTGATTTTAATGGTCTTACATCCAAACTCGATTATATTAAAGATCTCGGATTTGACAGTATATGGCTTCTTCCGTTCCATAAATCACCAACATATCATAAATATGATGTAATTGATTATTATTCAATAGATGAAGAATATGGAACTATGGAAGATTTCGATAAGTTCATTGCAGCATGTAAAGAAAAAAACATTGATGTATATATGGACCTCGTAATTAACCATACAAGTTCAAAACATGATTGGTTTAAAACTGCAAGAGAATATATAAAAGGACTTAAAGAAGGAGAAGAACCTGATTATTCGGTATGTCCTGAAGCTGAATATTATAATTTTAACAAAGAAGGCGGAAGCGGTTATACTAAGATACCCGGAGATGGCGGATGGTATTACGAGAGCCAGTTCCAGAGCGGCATGCCGGATCTTAATCTTGATTGCACAGCACTCAGGACTGAGATTGAAAAAATAGCTAAGTTCTGGTATGACAAAGGAATCAGAGGATATCGTCTTGATGCTGCACTTCATTATTATGAAGGCAATAACAAAAAGAGTACGGAAGCACTGAAATGGTTCTATGATTATGTTGAGTCATTAGATTCGTCAAATTATGTAGTTGCGGAAGTATGGTCTGATGCATCGGCACTTGATAAATTCTATGAGAGTGGTGTAGACAGCCTTTTTAACTTCCCATACGGAACATCAGAAGGATACATTGTGCTTACATGTAACAGAGCAGGAAATGGTTCCGGTGGTGGAAAGTTTGCTAACTTTGTTGTTAACCGATATGTAGAGGTCAAAGCAATTGACAGCAATTATATTGATGCGGTATTCCTTGGAAATCATGATACAGGACGTCCGGCAGGTTTCTTGAAATATAATGAAAATGCTGTTAAATTCGGTGCAGCTTTACAGTTTTTTACACCTGGTAAGACATTCGTATATTACGGAGATGAACTTGGCATGACAGGTACGGGAAAAGATGAAAATAAGCGTGCACCAATGTATTGGACTGAGAATGAAAATACTGCGGGAATGACAAAAGGTCCTTCTGCAATGGAAAAACAGGAACACAGATTTGGTTCGTACGAGACACAGAAAGATGATAAGTTATCTATTTATAACTATTATAAAAAAGCACTTCTTATCAAAAATGCTTTCCCTTCAATAGGAAGAGGCACTCCTGAGGCATTAACAAAGCTTATTGAACAGGATGGTAACTTATACGCATTGTCTTATACTACAGATAATGAGAAGACATATGTAATATGTAATGATAGTGAAGAAGCTACAACAGTGACTGTTTCTAAATCAGATTACAGTTATACAGGAATAGCAGCTACTTTATCTGTATCTGAAGAAGAGGCATCACTTGATGGAGAAAAATTAACAATACCGGCATTTGGCTGTGTAATATTAAAATAATAAAGACTGTCTGAAAACAGTCTTTAAGGTAAGACTCTGTTCACATTGTAAAGACTTTGTGAACAGAGTTTTTCATATATAATAGTCAAAAGAGACTATGTTAGCCACATGGGGATTATATTTTTTACCCATTCTGATATGTTCCGGCGAATTTAGATATTCAGAAAGAACAGATTCGTCCTCAAGAACCATTTCAATCATCAAATCCATATTAGCAGGACGATCAATACAATTTTTGTGAATTGAAATTTCTTTGATTTTTGGATACTCTTCTTTAATTCTGGAAAAAGCATCAACATATTCGTTAAAATGTTCTTCCTTAAAAAAATTATCTTCAAAAGTAAAAATTACAAAATGCTTTAACATATAAAAAACCTCCCTTAAAAATAAGTTGACATAAGTATAAATCCGGTGTTAGCATTAATCAATATGAAAGTTAATTTTTATCGTAAAATGGAGTTGATTTTATGAGTTATAATGTAAGTCTGCCATCTTATTCAGTTGGCACGGATGTATATAAACTTGTCGGCAGTATTTGTGCCGGATATGGTCATAAAGCGGCAGCAATAGGTGGACATAAGGCTATGGCTGCGGTTAAAGATAAACTGTGTAAAGCAATAATAGATTCTGATATTGAAATCAGTGATTTTATATGGTATGGCGGTGAAGCTTCCTATGAAAATGTGGAGAATCTTATGTCACTTGAAACTGTCAGAAATGCAGATATGTTATTTGCAATTGGCGGAGGAAAAGCCACAGATACAGTCAAGACACTTGCTGATATGACCGGCAAACCTGTTTTTACATTTCCTACAATTGCATCTAACTGTTCATCCTGTACATCAGTTTCAATAATGTATAATAATAATGGTATATTTTTAAAACCACATTTTTTTGCCAACCCACCGGCTCATGCATTTATTGATACAGAGATTATCGCTGATTCTCCTAAGAGATATATGTGGGCAGGAATCGGGGACACATATGCAAAGCATTTTGAAAGCAGTATTTCCTCAAGGGATGAGGAAGTTCCTCATTATATTGCTTTAGGTGTCAATATTGCAAGAATGTGCTATGAACCCATGTTAAAATACGGCAGAAAAGCACTCGAAGATATTGAAAAACATCTGGTAACTTCTGATTTTGAACAGGTGCTTCTGTCAATTATAGTAAGTACGGCGGCAGCGTCAATTCTTTTAACTAATGATAAGATAATTGATTACAATACAGGGCTTGCACATGCAATATTTTACGCTCTTACCACATATCCTCATATAGAAAAGAACCATTTACACGGAGAAGTGGTAGCTTTTGGTGTACTTGTACTTTTATTGGTAGACAATGATGAGGAAAATTTCAAAAAATTATATGAATTTAATAAGGCTGTCGGATTACCGGTCAGACTTGAAGATATAGAGATTAGCAGGGATGATATTGATAAAGTGGCCAAAATCACGGTGGCAATGAAGGATATCGAACATAATCCTTATGAAATAACATCAGATATGGTTAAAGCGGCACTTATTAAATTAGAAAATATATAAAAGAGGAAGAAAAGATGAAAAAGAAATTAGCATTATTTTTTACTGTCATTTTAGCAATGGCATGTGTACTGTCAGGATGCGGAGGAAAGGACAAAAAAACATCCGGTAAGAAAATCGGAGTTATCCAGATGATAGAAAACGGCGCGTTCAATGATATGAGAGACGGTATTCTCGAAGAAATGAAAGCAAAGGGATATGAAAATGTTGAAGTTAAATGTGCACAGGGAGATGCATCCGCTCTTCAGACTATAGCACAGAATATGGCAGACGGTTCTTACGACCTTGTTTTTACAATTGCAACACCATCAACACAGGCAATCGTTAATCTTGAAACAGAGACACCTGTATTTTTCTGTGCGGTTTCGGCACCGGTGGCTGCAGGCGTAATCACAGATATGGAAAAACCTGACAAGAATGCTACCGGAACAAGCAATGCAATTCCTGTAAGTGATATTTTTGCACTCAGCAATAAACTTACACCTGATGTGAAGACTTACGGATTTATATACTGCACAAGTGAAGATAACTCAGTTAATACTGTTAAAAATGCCAAAGAATACTGCGACAGCAATAATATCAAATACGAGGAAGTATCTGTAACGTCTTCATCGGATGTTGAACAGGCAATCAAGTCACTTACAGATAAAGGCGTAGATGCTGTTTTCATTCCAAATGACAGCGTTGTTATGTCAGCAATGTCCGTAGTAACAGAAGTGGCAAGGGACAAAAAGATTCCTGTATACGGAAGTTCAGCAACAATGGTTGACGCCGGCTGCTTTGCAACAATAGCTATTTCTGATAAAGAAATCGGTAAGATGACAGCTGATATGGCAGTAGAATATCTTGACGGAGGAAAGAAAGTAGAAGAAATTCCTGCCGTTGTTGTTCCTGCATCAAAAACAGTTGTAAATAAGACAACAGCAGAAGCAATTGGGGTAACTATTTCAGATAATGCAGAAATTACTTATGTTGAAGATGCGAAATAAAACAGAAAGGATGTCTTTTTGACATTACAGATTAAGTTATGGCAATATGGTTCAGTACCTTACAACAGGGTTTTATATATGGAATAATGGCGTTGGGCATATATATAAGTTTTAAAATACTTAATGTACCTGACCTTACAATGGAAGGAAGTTTTTCTTTTGGGCTTGCGGTATCGGCAATGATGACAATTGCCGGACACCCATATCTTGGTCTGGTTCTTTCTCTTGTAGCAGGAGCTGCGGCGGGATGCGTAACGGGTATATTACAGACAAAACTTAAAATACATCCTATTCTTGCCGGGATAATTACCATGAGCGGTCTTTATTCAATAAATCTTAAAGTTATGGATAATGCGGCCAATGTATCCCTGCTTAAAGGAAAGCCAAGAACTATTTTATCCGATATGAGGGAGCTGCTCCCTAATCTTGATAAAGAGGTGGTTAAGATAATAATACCTGCAGTTTTTGTGGTTTTGTTTATTATATTGCTTACGTTTTTTTTCAAAACACATTACGGACTTTGCATAAGAGCGACAGGTGACAATGCGGATATGTTAAGAGCTTCATCGGTAAATGTTGATGTTACCAAAATTGTGGGACTGGGAATAAGCAATGCGTGTATAGCTTTTTCAGGCGGATTGCTGGCACAGATACAGGGTTATGCGGACATTAACAGCAGCATAGGCATGCTGGTTGTCGGCCTTGCTTCTGTTATCATCGGTGAGACGATTTTTGGCAGACATAATGTAATGATTGGACTAATTTCTGTAATAGTGGGTTCAGTTATTTACAGACTGATAATATCTGTGGTATTGAGATATGATATTCTGCCTGTATATATGTTCAAATTGGTTTCCGCAGTTGTGGTAGCAGTTGCGTTATCAATTCCTGCCATTAAGGAAAATATTAATAAAGCCAGATTAATTCATAAAGGAAGGAGTAACAGTAATGTTAGAAATAACTAATGCGGTAAAAGTATTTGCTCCTTCGACACCTAATGAAATGAAAGCGCTTAACGGACTTAATCTTAAGCTTGAAGACGGCGAATTTGTAACCATCATAGGCTCAAACGGAGCAGGTAAATCTACACTTTTTAATGCTATCTGCGGTAATTTCTGGCTGGATTGCGGCATGATTTTACTGGATGGCGAAAATATTACCTTTAAATCCGAACATAAAAGGGCAAAAGTTATCGGAAGAATTTTTCAGGACCCTATGAAGGGAACAGCACCTAATCTTACCATAGAAGAAAACCTTGCTCTTGCATATTCAAGAAGCAAGCATGCAGGACTTAGAAGTGCCGTTACCAAAAAGGAAAGAAAAATGTTTAAGGAAGCCCTTGCCGGGTTTTCCATGGGACTTGAAGAAAGAATGGATACAAAAGTAGGTCTTTTATCAGGAGGCCAGAGACAGGTTGTTACTCTTTTGATGGCAACCCTTGTTCCACCGAAACTTCTTCTGCTTGATGAACATACGGCTGCACTTGATCCGGCTACGGCGGACAAGGTTATGGATATTACAAAAAGAATTATTTCTGAAAATAATCTGACTACGTTAATGATTACCCATAACGTGACACAGGCACTTGAAACAGGAACCAGGACGATTATGCTTGACAGAGGAAATATCATATTTGACATTTCGGAAAATGAAAGAAAAAATATGACGGTAGATGACCTTATGGATATGTATTCCGCAAAGAAAAAAGAAAAATTTGCTACGGACAGCATTGTTTTTTCATAGATTTTATCGGTAAAAATCACACCATCCGGACAATACTTCCGGGTGGTGTTTTACTATGTTTATAATTGACATTTATATGACCTCATGATATTATTATTCAGGAAATCAACTTTCTATTATTATAAATAAACATTGTTAAAAAAGTAACAATGTTGACAGGAGAGCTTATGAAAGCAGTGTATCCAGGGAGTTTTGATCCAATCACCTATGGACATCTTGATATCATAACAAGAGCATCAAGAATTGTGGACGAACTCGTTGTGGGAATATTGGTTAATAATACCAAAAGACCGATGTTTACAATGGATGAACGTCTTGAGATGTTACGAGAGACTGTTAAGGATTTACATAATGTCGAGGTGAAAACTTTTGAAGGTATGACAATTGATTTTGCGAGACAGAATGGAGCAAAAGTAATCATCAGAGGATTAAGAGTTATTTCTGATTATGAGACTGAGATGCAGATTGCCCAGACTAACAGAAGTCTTGATCCGGAGATTGAGACGCTGTTCCTATCTACCGGTCTTGAATATTCTTTCCTTAGTTCCACAATTGCTAAGGAAGTAGCATTTTACAATGCCGGAGTTGAGAAACTGGTACCACCAATTGTTGCCCGTAAATTTAAAGAAAAATATAAAAAGTAAATATTCAAGGAGGATTTTTCTAATGGCTAAGAAAATCGTTTTAGCAGGCGCATGCCGTACTGCAATCGGAACTATGGGAGGAGCTTTAAGCACAGTTCCTGCTGTAGATTTAGGAGCAATCGTAATCAAAGAAGCTCTTAACAGAGCAGGAGTACCTGCTGACAAAGTAGATCATGTATATATGGGATGCGTTATCCAGGCAGGTCTTGGACAGAATGTTGCACGTCAGGCAACAATCAAGGCAGGACTTCCAATTGAGACAACAGCCGTAACAGTCAATGTTGTATGCGGTTCAGGACTTAACTGCGTTAATATGGCAGCACAGATGATTGAAGCCGGAGATGCTGATATCGTTGTAGCAGGTGGTATGGAAAGCATGTCAAGAGCGCCATATGCACTTCCAAATGCAAGATTCGGTTACAGAATGAACAACGGAACTCTTGTTGATACAATGGTTAATGATGCTCTTTGGGATGCATTCAACAACTACCATATGATTAAGACTGCTGATAATATTTGTGAACAGTGGGGCCTTACAAGAGAAGAAATTGACCAGTTTGCAGTAAACAGCCAGGCTAAGGCAACTAAGGCTCAGGAAGAAGGAAGATTTAAAGATGAAATCGTTCCTGTAGAAGTTAAGGTTAAAAAGAATACAGTTATTGTTGATACAGATGAGGGACCACGTCCTGGAACAACAATGGAAGGTCTTGCAAAACTTCGTACAATCAATCCGGATGGATTTGTTACAGCAGGTAATGCATCAGGAATCAATGACGGTGCAGCAGCAATCGTTGTTATGTCAGAAGAAAAAGCTAAAGAACTCGGTGTTAAACCAATGGCAACATGGGTAGCCGGAGCACTCGGCGGAGTAGATCCATCAATCATGGGTATCGGACCTGTTGCATCAACAAAGAAGGTACTTGCTAAGACC
>OLOX01000021.1_pt1 | contig 127082 bp, 80 predicted proteins | sample 1672091 | NCBI WGS metagenome assembly OLOX01 (sample SAMEA3136644, study PRJEB25190) | human gut metagenome | reverse complement strand
ACTAAATACTAATATTTTAATAACAGTGGTTAGGTTTTTATCGCACCACTACTAAAGGTAAAAGTATAAATAATAGTATTGGCCATATTTGGAGAATTATTACCAATGGTTAGTCTATTGTAAATCTATAAAATGATGAAAGTGCTTTATATATTTGATTGGTGATGGCATAAATGGGGTTGCAAGTGCAACCCCTAAACTTAATATAAGCATGACGATTTATCCACCGCTCAGCCGTTAATAACATCCACGATGAGCTAACATCATATTTTAAGCGTCTTACTGCCTCTTTTATCCGCTCGGATAGGATTTCTATCATCGAGCCTCTGAAAGTGGCTTAAAATGCTTGTAATGCGCCGAATTCAGCATTATTCTCCACTAAGCGAATACTTACTAAATTTTTTGCTAACTTTGTAATGGATTTCGATTGGACGTAGGAGTATGTTTAATATCCACTCATATCTTCGGGTGTCCGTTGCCGACTTTTTACCAGTTTGCTCTCGGATGTATTAGCTTGTTTAATTTCACTAAATCTCTGAACGATATGAAGACATTAGGTAACTTTTTAGAACGGTGGGCATTTGGCGGACTGGGCGGTTTATGCTCGAAAATGAATGCGTGGTAAAAACAGATGCCGAAATCAATAGCTTCGCCATAAGGGTTCGACTCCCTTACCGCCCACGAGAAAAGAGGACAAGGTATTCTTGCCCTCTTTTTTATTGTCAGCACCCCTATCTGCGCCCCTCCAAAATTGAGATTAAGGGTAAAAGTGGTTATTCCAACGTGTTATTTTCGTAGTTTTAAGACTAAATAAGGGATCGGTTAAGACTAAATAAGGGTGGGGGATTGGTGGGGGAGTGCGGAGGCTGTAATTTTGCTGAAAAAAGAAATGACATGAGAAAGATTCTATTTTTCAGCGTGGCAATTTCGGCAATGGCCTTGTCTGCGCAGACAGAGAAGGGCGACAGTATCGGTGTGCAGACGCTCGGAGAGGTTGTAGTGAACAGTGAGAAGCCTCAGGTGAGGGGCAAGGATGGCGTGATGACGGTTGACCTTCCGGCAATAGTCAGGGACAAGCCGGTCACAAATATTCTCGAGGCGCTGGGCTATCTGCCCGGTGTCACTGACAATAACGGCATGATATGGCTCGCCGGTGCTTCGGCCGTGACCATCATCATCAACGGCGAGCTGACAGAGATGCCTCTCCAGAATCTGTATCAGTTGCTCTACTCGACTCCCGTGGACAGATTGAAAAATGTCGAGATAATGTATTCTGCTCCGGCAAAATATCATGTGAACGGCGCCGTCATCAATGTGGTGCTGAAGACTCCGACACCGCTCGACGGTCTGCAGGGTCAGGCGAGGGTGGGGTATAATCAGGCGCATTATGCTTCATACGGGGGTGGCCTGGCGGCGACCTATGCTACAGGCGACTGGACTTTCGACCTCAACTGGGGACTGTCACGCACGCGGTCGTGGTCGGAGGAAGAGGCAATATCCAACCATCTCCACGACGGTATACGCATCCCGATCAAGGACAATATGCGGCGAACGGGCCGGAATGTCGCCAATACGGTATTTGCATCCGTCGGATGGAGAGGCCTGAAAGTAACATATAACGGTCAGATATTATCCGGCGGCAAGGGTCACAGTCTCTCGTCGGGGACTCTCGGCGAGTATGCAAACCTGTATGAGCTCCCCTCGCCTGTTAACTATCACAACCTGGCCGTACGGTATTCGTCTCAGTCGGGACTGACCGTGGGTGGAGACTATACACGCTATTCCGAGCGTCGCTCGCAGTCGCTCTATTGTGAGGCCGGGTGGCTGCTCGGTTCGTCAAACAGGCAGCATATAGACCGTTATCATATCTATGTAGACAGGTCACGTCCATTGGGTAGATGGAAACTGGAATATGGTGCGGAATATCAACATTCGGATGACCGCAGCTCACAGCATTATCAAAATGGGGGAATGCCCGATTTCGACGATACTGTCACCGAGGATGTTGCGAGTGCCTATGTCGGGACACAGAGCTCTCTCGACTGCGGACTCTCGTTCAACATCTCGGCGAAGGGTGAGTATTATCACAACCGTCTCCGTCACAGCTGGGATTTCATTCCGCAGCTTGGCGCGACATATTACAAGACCCCGCAGAGCATCTTCCAGATCAATCTCTCGACTGCGCGCGTATATCCGACATATTGGGAACTGCATGGCGGCACAAGTTACATAAACGACTACTCCACGGTCATAGGCAATCCGGCCCTGCAACCGTATATCAACTATGCGGCACAGGCAAGCTACATATTACGTCAGAAATATGTCGCGACCCTATATTTCCAATATGGCGACAAAGCTTTCGTGCAGCTTCCATATCAGTCGCCTGACGCCCTCAAGCTGGTCTATCAGACCATCAATATGAACTATAAGCGTGTGGTTGGCCTGAACCTTAACGCTCCGTTCAGCGTGGCCTATTTCTGGAATGCGACCGCGACTGCCAATATCTTCAACCAGTGCGAGAAGGCCGACCGGTTTCATGACATAGGATTTGATAACACAAGATGGATTTTCTACGGCTCGCTCACCAATTCGTTCAGGCTATGGCGCGATTGCCCGGTAGCCCTGTCGGTAGATTTCTCATACATCTCGCCCTCATTGCAGGGCATAGCTGATCTCTCGGCTATATGGCGTATTGACGCGGGTCTGAAATGGCAGTTCGGTAAGAAACGTTGTTGCGAACTCGACTTGAAGGCCGACGATATTCTCAACCGCTGGTCTCCAGTAATGACAATCAAGGATGGAGGACAGGACTACACCATGAAGGTCAGGGATATGACGCGCAATCTGAAAATTACATTCGTATGGCGGTTCAACGGTTTCAAGCCAAAAGACTCTGAGACGGACATGTCGCGGTTCGGAACGTCAAAATGATGGCGTCGGATGCCAGGCGGTTATAATGTTTCTTAAAAAACTCTGTAAATACTCTAACATCATTGCCACTGGCCGGAATTAATGATTAAATTTGCACCGTATACCAATGAATCTCACAAGATACATATCATCCGTGCTTCTCGCTGTACTGGTATCTGTCGGCGCACATGCAACTGTGGTGGTCGATGCGGCTACCGGGATGCCTCTGCCCCGGGCGATGGTGGCGGACAGGTATGGCAATTCTGTAGGGATATGTTCGGACAGCGGTGTCATTCCCTCTGTGGCCGCAGTCTCGTATCCACTTACCGTGAGATATATGGGTTATCAGGCCGGGACTGTGACAGGTGCTGCGACCGATACCCTCAGGCTTGAGGAGACTGTCTATAATCTTCCCGAGGTCACCGTGATTCCGAAGAAACGGCCTGTGCTCCATCTCACCGGGTATGTGCGCGAGCGGTCTAAGCTCACCACCGCTGCGGGCGATACCGTCGAGCTGTTCAGGGAAAAGACTGTAGATTTCATGCTGCCGGGCCGAGGTGCGGGACGGTATAAGGGGTGGAGCCGTCCGCGTGTGCTGGCTACAAGGTCTTATTACAGATTCACGGACGCATACGGCCTCGACAGCGTGAGCGACAGGTATTCGCGCCATTTCTCATGGTCAGACTGGGTCGGTATAGTCCGTCAGGTGCCGTTGCCGTTATCCATGCGTGTCGAGGGGAATGCTGTCGATACGGTAAAGGGCCATTTTGGCGCGTCGGCGGTATGGCGCCGCGCGGGAGACAATGTGCATGCATCAGTAGATGTCCTTGCCGATACGCTCAACCGCCGATGGACGCCCGGGTTTGGTGTCTATCTTGACGGGCGCGTCGATTTCACACGCTTCAACCTGCGATATATCTTCACGGATGTGGGTGAAAGCAGCGGTGTGATGGCCGAGAATATCGCCCGCGTGGCATACGACATAGAATCGGACGGAATGAACCGCATGATGAACCGCCTTAGCACCAAGGATGAGGCTCAGTATATGGATACGTATGCCGAGCTCTATGTCACGGATAGGGAATTCCTTACGGTTGGCGAGGCCAAGAAATGGGAGAATGACCCTCCGCGCGGCGATGCCATCGGTATTCATGTACCCGAGGATGCTGCGCCGCTCGAGCCGGAACTGGCGGAGCTTGTGAGCCGTGTCGAGAGTATCGACCACACCGGGCGACGCATAGCCGAGCGGGCCGACAGGCGTCTGGCCGGAGAGAATTATAGATTAAAGCACCGCAAGAAGCACGGAGTGCTCAATCAGCTCAAGTCACTTATTTTCCATTGACCTCCTCCATCTGCCGCAATGCGCGTCGCAGCGATATCCACAGCATCATGGCGGCTATAGCCAGTGCGATGTTGAATGCCCAGTAGACTCCGCGGTTGCCCATATCGCAGATGTCTGCCATCCACAGCATGACAGGTGTACCGATGAGTATGTAGCTCACCAATGCCACATAGAGCAGAGGCCGCACTACCGATGTGCCGCGCAATGCGTTGGCGAATGTGAGTTGCGCCGCGTCGCAGAACTGATACAATATCAGCAGAGGGATTAGCCCCGCGGCATTCCCGATGACCGCCGTGTCTTTAGTGAACATTCCCGTGAGGCTGTCGCCCCATACCGCCAGTATCAATGATGCGGTGATGGCAAGAGCGATATTGAGGTGTAGTCCTGCGCCTGTGGTGGTACGTATGGCGTTGACATCGTGTCGTCCTGTATGGTTTGCCACCCTGATGGCTACGGCAGTGCTGAAACTCATGTAGGTCATGAATCCGAGACGGCCCAGAGTGTTGACAACCTGATATGACGCGAGCTGTATTTTGCCGAACCATCCGCAGACGATAGCGCCGAGCGTCCATAGCGAGCACTCGACGGTGGTCTGTATCATCACCGGGAAGGAGGTGCGGACCACCGTCATGCGCATACGTCCATACTCGCCGGGATGTCTGAAGCCATCACGTATCTCCTTATATCGCTTTGAACAGAGCATGATTGCGACAATTGCTATCGCTTGCAGCGTATATGCGCATACTGTGCTGATTCCGGCTCCTGCAAGTCCGAGTTCAGGGCAACCGAAATGCCCGAATATCAGCGCATAGTTGCCAATGATGTTGAGCACATTGGCCGATAGCACCACGCACATGGGCATCGTGGTATCGTTGCATCCGTTGGCCGTCTGCTGGAATGTGCAGAACAGTGAGGTGGGCACGAGTGACAGCATCACAAGCATATAGTAACGTCTGATTAGTGGCATGAGCTCGTCCGGCTGCCCCATGTGGCCGAGGCATAGGTAAAGGAGCGCCATAATGGCGGCAACACCGAGCGATACAAGGATATTGACCTCGAGGCCTGCACGCAAGGTCTGTCCCGCCTTATGGAAATCATGCACGCCATAGAGCGCGCCGACAAGCGGAGTGAGCCCCGCAGCAAATCCGATGATGGCTACGGTGGCGATGAAAAAAAGACTGTTGACAAATGCTGCTGCGGCCAGTTCGTTGACTCCGTATGCTCCGACCATCATCGTGTCGGCAAAACCGACACAGATTGCTCCGAGCTGTGAGGCAAGCACCGGGCTTCCGAGACGCAAAAGACTGCGGTATTCGTCGCGCATCTCCATAAATTTTACTCTCATATACCTGTTGTAATCAAAGCGGCCCCAAAATTACTGAATTTTGACGTGAAAGAAGAAGATGAGCATGACTTTTGTTGTTTTTTCCGTTTATTCCGACGTATGATTCGGCCATTTGAGAAAAACTGAGTATATTTGCCGTGCATTTTTTTACTACAGTCGATAATGGATATATTTGACACCATACGCGCCCGCCACTCCGTCAGGACTTTTGCGGGCGTCCCTCTTGACGAAACTCAGACACGGACGTTGCGCGAGGCGATAGACTCCGCCTCATCACCTTTTGGAGGTGGCGTGAGCATACGCCTGTGCCGTTTCGACCTCAAGGGCCCGCAGAAGCCCGGCACCTACGGTACCATAACCGGTGCCTCTGACTATCTCCTCATGGCCTACGGCGACGGCTGTGAGTCGGCATTGAGTGCAGGATACATGATGGAGCAGGTTGTCTTGCGCGCGACCTCTATGGGGCTTGGAACATGCTGGATTGCAGCCACATTCAGAGGTGGTGACTTTGACCGCGGCCAGACTTGGCCGGATGGCGAATCCCTCAAGATAATATCTCCTGTAGGGCTTCCCGCCTCGCGCAAATCGCTGCGCGACCGTCTCACCTCGACATTTGCCCGGAGCGGCACACGCAAGCCGTTCGGTGAACTGTTCTTCGATGGCTCTTTCGGTGTGCCCCTGTCAGAAGAAAGCCTTTTCGGTGAGTCACTCGCCATGCTGAGGCTCGCCCCGTCATCGGTCAACTCTCAGCCTTGGAGGGCAGTGGTGTGTGACGGCACGGTGCATTTCTATTGCAAGTCGGCAAAACCGCTCTATATCCTTGATTCCGGCATAGGGCTGTGCCATTTTCATCTTGCAGAGAATGCCACCGGCGTAGTGGGGGAGTTTGTGGAGCTTGCAGACTTTCCCGCACCTCCCGCAGACTTGCGATACCTGATGTCTTACCGTAGGATTTAAAGGCCATCGTGAGATGTGAAGAAGATCCTATGTGTTAAAATTTATTAATACTCTTGTCGGTATGCTCCAAAATGCCTACCTTTGCACACGAATTCAGAACACTCTACGACTGAAAGGAGAGATGGCAGAGTGGTCGATTGCGGCGGTCTTGAAAACCGTTGAGGGTCACACCTCCGGGGGTTCGAATCCCTCTCTCTCCGCCAACAATAAAGATAAAACCGCTGTAAGTCAACGACTTGCGGCGGTTTTGATTTTATATACATACAAAAACACATACAAATTGCCGGACAATCCCAGCCCCATACAAATGCGTCTGTATCATGGAAAATCAAAAGAAGGGAAGATAATATTGTGAGCTATCATAAAAAATAATAAAGTTTCCAAGTCAAAGGAGTTTCCAAAACGTTAACCCCTTTTATATTGTCCTCCCTGTTTGAGATGGCAAGCGGTCAGCCTAAATGACATCAATCCGCATGTGTGAGTACCATTTTTAGGTGCCGATTGTCTGATTTTAACAATCTCTCTTAAAAGATTGGGGTATAGAGAGTAAGTATTCTTTGAATGAGGAAGTTGCACGCTACTTTTGCGGCGTCGACAAAATTATCACCCGGCTTCAGATACCGGAAGCCACAACAATTCTCATCTCAATGAATATTTCAGACCTTTTACAGAAACCCTTGTGGCAAATGACCGGCGAGGAATTCATGTTCCTCTCCAAAACTGCCTCTCAGAATGATGAGGCGAAGAATCACGACACACCGTCTCAATCAACCTCTGAGAAGAAATATGTCTATGGAATTGACGGCATCGCTGAGATTTTCGGATGCAGCCGCCCCACAGCCTCGCGCATCAAGAAGAGCGGCAGGATTAATGCCGCAATCCGTCAGATCGGGCGCAAGATAGTGGTGGATGTCGAACTTGCCCTTTCTCTCGTCGGGCAGAAGAAGGAGGCTCGCAGATGGACACGATGAATAACCCCCTTATCAGCTTCAACGCTGAGGCAGAGAACGGAGGCAGCCACCAGGCGGCAGACCCTGCGAAAATGCGTTATGATAGGATGTGCAATGAAGCGCAACTCGACATCGACAAGGAGGTGCCACCGCCGCCGGTTGCCATTTATATCGGTGATTCTTCTGCTTGCACCTTTGGTAATTTCAGTGCCTCAATCGGAAAGCCCAAGGGCAAGAAGACTTTCAACGTTTCGGCGATGACGGCTGCGGCGATGACCAATTCCACAATTCTGAATTATCGCGGCAACATGCCTCCGAACCAGAACGGCATCCTCTACTTCGATACCGAGCAGAGCACCTATCATGCGTTCCGTGTTTTCAAGCGCATTGCCACATTGACCCGCAAGAGCAATCAGGAAATCAACGAGAGGATAAAGTATTTCGCCCTGCGCAAGTATTCCGTCGAAGACCGCATCGGGATGATTGACCATAAGATTCGGAACACTCCGGCTGTCGGGCTTGTAATCATCGACGGCATCCGAGACCTGATGCTTGACATCAACAGTCCGCGCGAGGCTACTCTTATAGTCAACTATCTGATGAATTGGACGGAGGAATTCAATCTTCATCTCCACACAGTCATCCACCAGAACAAGGGCGATGAAAACGCGCGGGGACACATCGGGACCGAAATCAACAACAAATCCGAGGCGGTGCTCCGTGTCGAGAAAGACAAGAACGATGATGCAATCAGCACTGTCGAGGCGGTCTATATCCGTGATATTTCTTTCCCTCCATTTGCCTTCAGAATTAACGACGAGGCTTTGCCGGAACTCATCAAGGACTATGTGCCGACACCCGAAGCCAAAGGCAACGAGGCGTGGGATCCGTACCACGACATCTCCGAAGATACTCACCGCAGTGCTCTTGATTCAGCCTTCCCCAACCCGGACACATTGCTGCGGCATGGCGAACTCATGGACGCGCTCCGTGACGCATACGCCGACGAGGACATCGAACTAAGCGACTACAAGCTCAAGATTCTGATAACCTTTTTGAAGAACAAACGGATGATTGAGCAGGTGGACAAGGGCAAGAAGAAGGGCAATCCGTACCGCTATCTTCAGGACTTTTACTATTGAAGAAGTTAGTTGGATGAAGCGGGCCTATATATACACGGCACCTCACCCAACCAAAATCCGACAGTACGCGAACAGTTTCTCAGATGTGGCAGGATGACCGACTGGGCTTGCCCAGATATAGCCCACTATAACTACACGCTCCGCTTCCGTAGTTGTGGGCTCTCCCGAGGGGCTGGGCTTTGCCCCGTCCCACTTATGGCTCTGCCCTAAGAACCCGGTCGGAGGCTGTCAGCCCCCAACACCCCTGACCAAAGAGTGACCCTCTCTTTGGAAACTCCGCTCAGTGGTCTCGACCCCTGAGAACCCCGAGCAGGAAGTGACCCTCTCCCTGCACCCTCCGATTAAGGCTCCGCCCTAATAACCCTTTTCCTATTGTAAATCTGTAAACATCATCATGCCTATGGCACAGAAGACATCAATCAACATCAAGCCCTGCAACATCGGAAGCAGCGAGGCGCACAACAGGCGGACAGCCGAATACCTCGCCCATATCGGCAAGGAAAAGTTCTATGTCCGCACCGACCTCATGGCGGCAAACGAGACATGGGTGGCACCTGATTTCGGCGGCACATCGCTGTCGGCACGCTACAATCAGATAGCCGCGATGGTAAAGGAAAAGACAGGTCGGGCGATGCAGACCAAAGACCGGGAGCGCGTGAACAAGAAGACCGGGAAGGTGACCGTCGTGCGCGGCAGCACTCCGCTCAAAGAGGGTGTCGTGGTAATCAAGGATGATACCACGTTGGAGCAGTTGCAACAATTCTGTGAGGTGTGTAAGGAGCGTTGGGGTATCACGGCCTTGCAAATCTTCATCCACCGTGATGAGGGGCATTACGGCATCCCCGGAGATATCGCCACATGGAAGCCAAACCTTCATGCCCATATCGTATGGGACTGGATGAACCACGACACCGGGAAATCCTGCAAGCTGGACGAGAAAGCCATGAGCGACATGCAGACGCTTTTGGCTGAGTGTCTTGACATGGAAAGGGGCAGCTCAAAGGAGCAGACGGGAAAGGAGCATCTTGAACGCGCTGACTTCATCATCGCCAAGCAGAAGCAGGAAGCCGAACAGGTAAAGGCGGAAAAGGAAGCAGCCGAAGCCGACAGGGATGCCGCGATCCGGGAAACGGACAATGCCAAATCCGAACATGAAAAACTCCAGATCGGGAACGAGGAGAAGCAGCGGCGCAGCGAGGAACTTGACAGCGAAATCGCCGAAAAGGAGGAACGCGCGAGAGAGGTTGACCGTGAGAACACGGACAGCATAAAGTCCGGCATCGCCAACTTTTTCGGCAAGGGCAAGTACGCAGCCATCGAGCAGGAGAACGTGAGACTGAAAGCCGAGAACGAGCATATCAAAGAATCTTTCCCCGATGCCGTCAGGAAAGAGGTGGCGAAACGGACGAAGGCACTGACCGAGGCGAAGCGGACGGTCGAACTGGAACGTGACAGTGCCATGGCAATCGCTGATACTTTTGAATCCGAGAGGGACACGGCACTGCGGCAGCTCCGGGAGCAGAAGACCGGGGAACAGCACCGCATCAGCATGGCGGTGAGCCGGGCAACGGCGGAGAAGGACAAGACCATAGAGCGGTTGCAGGGTGCGCTGAAATCGAGCCGGGATATTCTGAATATAATCGCCGATATTCTCTACAAGGCAAGCGAGGTGTTCCGGCGAGCCATTGAAGCGATTATCCATTTCGCCACGGAACGGCACAAGTCAATCTTCTCTCCCTCCGAAGCCGCCGACATCAAGAGCGTTATGCAGAGCTACGGCGAGACCACCGATCAGCAGAAAGCGGTCGGCACATGGCTATGTGACTATGCGGAACACCGACAACCCTTTGATGAAATAAAACATCGCCACACACTCAACGAGGTTGGCGATGTCGCAGACGGTCGGTATGACTGGAAGATTGATAGGGGGCGAGGGTATTCCATATAAAAGATATTCAAAGAATTAGATGCCCTGTGTCAGGAATCATACCATCTTAAATTAGATAGAGTTGTCAAATCATGGCTTGACAAAACACCGTTCTAATAATCCAATGTGTCTACAAACTCTATAACCAATTCTTTTCATTTTGGTTAAAATTGACTATTGTGCCACCTGTGAAAAAGCTATAATTTTGCAACATCAAATAAACAAACAAAAAACGAGTTACATATGAAATCAAAAAAAATTGTAGCATCCCTTTTGACTGTTCTTAGTCTTACGGCTTGCACGCCACCAAACGAGGAGGCAAAAGACGACACTTATGAGCCTGCCTTTGAAATTCAGGACTGTGATGTTAAATTGGGAGGTATCCATTTCTCCAAAATGACAAACAATGCCGACAAACAAGTAAGTCAGACAGACTCCGTAATACGCTTTGTCGCTCCTGAGGGTACCGACCTCTTCATAGACCCCAACGGGAAACTAACTAAATCAACAGCAAAAATCCTGTTGACGGAAATTGACAACACCAAGCCCTTTACATTCAAGGGGCGTCTGAAACCCGGATTCACAGAAGAAGGTCTTTACAATGCAGCCAATCTGATGGTTGTGGCAAATGACACACTTTGGCAGAAATTCTGTTTTGAGCAGGATGAACGCGGAAAGCATAGAGTCGTAACGGTACGAACCGTCGGCACTTCGGACGACAATAACCATGAAGTTGTTGAACAGGACAATATATATTATAAGATATCGTCAGATACCCACACCATAGCAAGCTATTTCTCTCTCGACGGCAAGGAATGGCAGATGGTCCGCCTCTACAAGAACAACTATCCGGCGAAACTGTATCTCGGCATATGTTCGCAGTCTCCTGTTAAGGGAGAGTGCGTAAGCGAGTTCAGCGAGCTTTCTCTGTCGACCGACAACGTGGGAGACTTCCGTTTAGGGGATTAATCCCATTGCTCTTGCGACCTTACATGCTTCAATGGCATTGCCTACTTTTAGTTTAGTCATTATATTCTGGCGGTGTCTGTGAACTGTATTGACGCTTATATATAGTCGCTCGGCAATCTCTTTGCTTTGGAGGCCATTGTTGATAAGCTTCAATACTGCAATTTCACGAGAAGAAAGAAGTTTTACATAATCATCATTCGTCAATACGCGGCACTCCCCGGTACGTGTATTGACGATTTTGGGTTTATCCAGATTGTCAATACACAGTGTATATACACACATATTCAGCCAATAACAGCCATCAATCGTTCCCTCAAGCGAGAACATGCGATGCCGTATGGTATGCCAAACACCGTCTTTATCCAGCATGCGAAGACTATCGCTCAGTATGTAACTCCTCCTTTCTTCAGGCGTTTTATTTTTAGTGAAGTGTATGTATGCGAGCTCATGGGCATGACGAAGCATGAGGTCTTCCTGATTGGCTCTGTTAAAGATGAACTCCTCATAAAGTGATGGGATTGTAGGACAACGTTCCCCGGCTGACAAACCAAGCACATCCGCCAGTCCGCCGAAAAAACAGTAGCTGCAGTTCCTTATAGAATCGCCCATCGACACAATGGCGTTCTCTGCCAAAGCATAGGCTTCGGCAATTTGAAGACATTTTTTCAAATTGCCCTCATCACCCCTTTCGTCAAAAGGCTGTGAAAGATACAATTTATTTATTGGTTCAAAATATTTGTCCATCTACAAATCCGTGCTGTGAAAAGTTATTTCGGCACCTCATCTATCTTAAGGTATTGCAAAAATAAGTAAAATCATGTAATCGACCATGCTTTAGTCCGAAAATCAGCGTTTTAAGGCTTGTTTCCGCTCTTTTTGTACCGTCATTGTATCTCCATGCGTCCAAAACCCTGTTTTATAGCGGTGAAAAATAATTCCTTGACAACTACCGATAGCGTTAAATCCCTTTCATGATAATTTCGAGAACTTCGTTGAACTTGTCGGCGGGGAGGCGCTTGATGTACTCGGCGCGGGCGTCGAGGTTGCCTCGGAGGTGGGCGAGGATGGCAAGATGAGCATTGACAGAGGCTGTATCGCCCTCGAAGATTTCAAGATAGATCTCCTGGGTAGGTAAACCGAGCCGAATACGCTCATTATCAGTGATGGTGTGGTCGAAGACGGTCTCAACTCCAGATTGGGCGTTCTCGTTGAGGATGCTCATTTTCTCCCTTTTGCTTTCATCATCGAATTTCACATACTTCATCATCATGTCGGCGGTGGTATGACCTGTCACAGCACGAATATCCTCCGGCGACATACCTTTGCGCAGACACATCGTTACGAATGTGCGCCGGGCTACATGTGATGTCAGCAGTTCATACTTTGGACGCACCTCCCTGGTTTTGGTTCGTCCGCTCTGCTTTTCAGTAATCCAGTCTCCCGTCATACCCGCCAACTTGCCAACCTCTTTCAGGTGAGAGTTGTATTTCTGATTGGATATGGTCGGGAATATTCGCGGATCATCTTCATCAGGAGCCTTTGGATATTTCGCAAGTATTCGTAAGGCCTCGTTTGCTAAAGCAAATCTTTGGCGATGATTAGTCTTTTTGGCTACGACATCGAGTATATCGCCGTTGATATTCGACCATCTCAGCGCAATAACATCCGAAAACCGGAGACCTGTATAACATGCAAATACAAAGATATCCCTCACTCTGTCAATGGCTTTACGGGAAGTCGGGAAAGTCTGAATTGCCACAAGTTCATCTTCTCTCAATGCATAGAGGTTAATCGTGCTGTCCGATTTAGTCTCATCGCGGAATCTCTGTGAATACGACTGATATGCCATATTCTTATTAAAGCCCCTCTTGGTCGCCCAATTAAAGAATGTTTTGATATCCTTCATGGACTTATAGCAATAATTGTTCGATAACCCCTTATTAATCAGAAACAATTCAAACCGCGCAAGCAAATCATCGTTGACATCCTCAAAATACAGAGTTGCCTTAAACTCGCTTAGATGCCGAAGCATGGTTTTGTGTTTAGTCAGCGTCCCTTTCGTCCACAGAGCAGTAGCCGGAGATGTCTTAAGTTCATTTTCCCTTTCATTAATCAGAAGTTGATAGACTTGGGCAACCGTCAGCCTTGTTGATTTCTCCTCATTGAGTATTCGTTTAAGCTCATCCCGGACGGTTGTTGGCGTAACTTCTTCCTCCCGTAGCTCAAGCTGGGCGAAAGCATCGTCAACTGCAGATGCAATTTTCACAAGACGCTGGTTGATATCCGCCGCCGAAACATCGTCGGAATTGAAATTATTTCGCTTCACCCTCTGCGTCTTTTCATCCCACTTTGCGAAAGCGATACGGTATCCGGAATAATACCATATGCGCTTGCCGCCAAAGGTAATGTCGGCATTGATTGGCAGTTCTTCGGGAAGATTGCCGCTTTTATCCTTGCGCTTCTCCAATCGGAAGCTGACGCGATGCTTGTACTTATCCATGAGAGAGATTTTTTGTATGAGACGATGATACTCTGATTTTCACATACAAAATTACATACAAAAATCGGTTTAATCAAGGAAATTCAAAGATATTTTATTTTGCGTTAAAACCGCATACCATACTAACTATTAGACTATTATATTAACTATTCCTGCTTGTATGATTGTTAAATTTACAATAGTTTCATATCCCTCTCTCTCCGCAATAAAGCCTGTTTATCAGGCTTTTGTTGTATATACGCACGAAATTACGCACGATTATCAAAAATCGTGCGTAATTTTTTGTGCGTATTCCTGACATTATTTTTAAGCCAAGCGTGAAAATTATGCTCTGATATGGGAGGAAATATCGGGGTATTCGTAACAGTTAGTATTTGAAGGGCGTTTCTTTTACATAAATCTTATAGTTCTTTATTGCGCCGGGCACTTCCGCTTCCATACGGGGAAGATACTGAAAGCAGGAAATATTCCGAGGACGGCCGAGGTCGATGACGACGGTATGGGGGAACGGTGTGCCGGGGACTGTCTGCCAGTAGGTAGATTCCTGAAGGTCGAAGGTCTTGTCAGCCGAGCGGTTTGCTCCTTGAGTATCCTCGCTGTCGGCGTACATCACTGTCCACGGCTCACGCGAGATGCGCTCACCTTTGTCATCAAGCAGATACATTTCTGCGATTGCAGCCATATCCTTACCGTCGATGGCATCGACAGCTTCGATGCACACGTAGCGTCCGCGCACGGGAGCATTGAACATCACTTCCTGCCATCCGTTGCCGGGTTTAAATGAGCCTGCGACTACCGGCTTTTCATCAGAAAGGTCAAGGTTCTGACCTGCCTCGCGGTGAGTCAGGCGCTTCTTGACAAGGAGTTGGTCGAGCTTCGGCTCTTTCAGTCCCTCGCTCTTAGCCTCACGCGGTCCCAGGATGTCAAAGACGATGATTTCATTCTCACCCTTTTTCAGCCAGCAGCCGGGCATATAAAGAGTCTGCTGCGGACCGATTTCCCAGATGCGTCCCATCGGATGACCGTTGACATACACAAGGCCTTTGCCCCATGTCTCAAAATTGAGAAATGTATCGGATGGTTTTCTGACGATGAATGTGGCGCGGTAGGCACCCATAGGCAGGCGGTCTCCGTCTTTCATTGTCTCTTCCAAAGGTATGAAATTCATGGTTGTGTATGTCCCGTAGGTATCCTCGATGTTGAACACCTGCCAGTTCTTGAGGTCATCCACCCATTTATGCCCGTCTTTTTCGACAGTTATGGTCACATTCTCTGTGATCCCTTTGAAATCCTTTATAGCCCGTCCGAAATTGATGCGACCCATGGCTTCGACAAGAACGTCGAGCGTTGCACCTTTACGGCACGACGGTATTGTCAGTTCCTTCTCTCCATTCCGGCGGTCAAGTCTGCCGACATATTGTCCGTCAATGAATACTTGTGCGAAATCATGCGGGTCGTTGACAGTCAGGAGGGCCGGAGATGACAGAGCCGGAAGAGTTGTCCGGTAGAGGATTGAACCGAATCCCTGATCATACTCCTCCATAGTTTTTATGTCTGTATCGGTTTTCGGAGCTGGCAGATTGTCCCACAGCGGAGCGACTTCTGTGAAATCAAAAGCCTTTATCTCTATCGGTTTTATCAAGGCGGGCACAGCTGCCTGTTTTTCCCCGTCCATATATTTGGCAAGAGTCTTGCGCAGTTCCCAATACTTAGGCGTGGGCTGACCTGATTCACTGATGGGTGCATCATAGTCATAAGATGTGACATCAGGGGCGAAACCGGGCGAGTTCGCGCCCGCCCAATGACCCCAGTTTGTGCCGCCGTGGGTCATATAGAGGCTGAATGAGATGCCTTTCGAGAGCATTTCGTCAATACCTGCAATCATGTCGGCAGCAGGACGTGTCTCGTGATTTGCGCCCCACTTGTCAAACCATCCGCTCCAGAACTCCGAACACATCAGAGGACTTTGAGGACGTACCTCTTTGAGTTTTGCAAACTGCTGGTCGATATTCGCACCAGTGCCGAAATTCATAGTCCATATAAGGTCATCCAGTCCGTTATTGAGGAAATTTGAAGACCAGTCGCACTGGAACAACGTGACATCATTGCCGAAGTTTTTACGGAGCATATCGCGGATTTCAGAGACATACTGCTTGTCAGTGCCGTATGAACCGTATTCATTTTCAACCTGCACCATGATGATGGGACCACCGTCGGCCACAGTCAGGTCTCCGACCTGTTCTGCGACAGCCTTCTGAAATTTATCCACCCGCTCAAGGAAATACGGGTCAGACTCGCGCAGACGGATATCCTTTTTCTTCAACAACCACCATGGAAGTCCTCCCATCTCCCATTCGGCACAGACGTAAGGGCCGGGACGGAGGATTACCTTCATTCCATTTTTGTCGCAGAGCTTCACAAACTCGCGCAGGTCATTCTGACCGGCAAAGTCGAAATTGTCCGGCTTGGGCTCGTGCGAATTCCAGAACACATACAGGCACACAGTATTCATTCCGAGAGCCTTGCACATCAGTATGCGCTGTTCCCAATACTCCTTTGGAATACGTGGATAGTGCAGTTCGGCCGCCTTCACCACAAAAGGCTTGCCATCGAGCAGGAATGTCCCGTCGCCAGCCTCAAACCGTGGCTGGACTGCAAACTCGTCCATGTCCCACCTGTCGCGCCAGGGGATGGTAATCTCGCCGTTGTCAAACGGCAGCGGCAACCATACGTAGCGCGAGTCCTCAAGGTCGGTCTTATTCCAGCGGTCAAACATCGCCACATAGCAATTCTCTTTACCGTAGACAGGTTGCACGTATGTGCTCTGTCCGTAAAATGTCTTGTCGGCATCCTTGCCTATACATGGGTTACCGAGAGATGTCCATTCGCCCATAATTGAATCGGCAACCGCTATTTCAGCCTCGTTAGGGTCCCATCCCGTACAGCCGGATGACAGCATATAATATTTACCGTTATGTTTGAATACAGCCGGAGCCTCACGTGATTCACCGATGAAACGACGCACATAACGCCCGCTCGGACGTAAATAGTCATCGGCAAGTTCATTTATATGCAGGGTCTGATTGTTTTCTGAAGAACTGAACTGGTATGCCTTACCGTCATCGTCGACAAAGAGGGTCTGATCGCGGCTCATCGCATCGTTGGGCCGGAATGAACCAAGATAGGTAAACGGTCCCGTGGGGGAATCGCTCACGGCGACACCCGCAGCGGCTTTGCCATAGTCTGCGCTATCAATATGCGTCCACATCACAAATTTCCCTGTCTTGGCGTTATATATCACTTTCGGACGCTCCAGCACTTTCGACGGATGCAAATCGTGGGTAGGGTCATCGGGCACAGCCGGCAACACGATTCCCTCGAATGTCCAGTCTGCCATATTCGGAGACGAATAGCAACTTACGCCTGTCACATCTGTGCGGTAACATTCCCAGGTCGCCCATTCGGGCAGTATGGTCTTACCTTTCTTATACTCCCCGTACCAGTAATATTTACCGTCGTGATACAGGATGCCTCCTCCATGGGCATTGATGGGGTTCCCTGACGTATCGAGCCAAAGCTCTCCAGGCACAATATCCTTCGCTTCCGCGCCTGAGGCCGAAAGTATCAGAATTACTGCGAACGTAAGAAATCGTATGATAGTCATATTGTGAGTTAATATATTCTTGTAACAGCAGCTGATTTGATTATTGAAAAAGAATAGGAGTGTGTCACAAAAGCTACAGAAGACTGAGGATTGCAACACACTCCTATTTTTATGAGTAAGCCTATTTCAGGATTTTACTGGACACGCTCGTCATCGGCCATAGCTTCACGCCAGTCAGTAAACATCGGAGTCGATTCGTCATAGCCGTCATAACCGAAATTCTGGCGCAGTTTAGAGTCTATGTTGGCTATGATGACCGAGTTGGGCACAGGCCAGAACAGGTTGCGCTTGTCAATGCGGTAGTTGAGGGTCGCTCCCGACTGTATTGCGCCACGGTTGAAGATGTTATAGTGCAGGCAACGCTGATACCAGTACGAACCGCCCTTGCTGTCGGTACCCGACTGCTTGTCCCAGTTCGAGAGGCTGTATGTATTGCCCCACTCGTCGGGCTGTCCGCTGCGTGCGAGAGCCCACGAGATGCGGGTCAGCTCGGGCTGACGCCACTCCTCCATATAGAGCTCGCGTGCACGCTCGTCGGCAATATCGCCGATAGTGACGGTTGTGAACATCTTCTTGGCGTTGGCGCGGCGGCGCACCTCATTGACATCATCGGCTGCCGTGTCGGGATGGCCCTGATAGAACCTTGCCTCGGCCCTCAGCAGATAGGTCTCGGCAAGACGGAATACATACATATTGCCGTTCGAAGGCTTAGAGCCTTTTGTCGCGCCGTTGAACTGGTTGGCTCCCATGTTCTCCTCGGCGCTCTGGTCGAGGATATACATCTTGTATAAGGGGACGGGATACCATGAGCGTATCGTGTCGGAGCATAGCAGCGTGCCGGCCTCGATTTTGACCTCTCCCGACTCGGGATCGACATAGTCCTCGGTCGCATAGAGCTGCATGTTCTTGCCGTAGTACCTGGAGTCCGGGTACCTGTTATATTTCAGGTCTTCCATCTCGACCCAGTTGCCGACCGTGCGGTTGTGACGGAGATCCTGGGTATCCTCCACGCCGTCATACCACCACATGTACTTGTTGAAATAGTATGAGGTGCGGAAGCAGCCGATGCCGCGTCCTATGACGCGCAGCCAGTCGAGTTCCCTGTTATAATCCTTGTGATTGCGCTGGAGGTTAGTGGTAGGGCCCGATTTGCCGTCGGGAGAGATGATGACACCGTTAGACCAGTGCACGCCAAGCGCACGCATGGTAAGGTACTGTGTGAAGTTCTCGTCGTGATAGTTGAGCAGAGGCAGTATTGTCTCGGTGTTGGCGGCATCGACGATGTTCTCGCCGCGGTGAAGGTCCCAGAGCACATTGCGCTGCACGCTCCATGTGTCCGGGTTGCCCGAGGGTACCAGTGTGCCGAAGGGAGCCTCCATCAGATGTAGCCCGTGGTTTTCGATGAGGTCGGTTGCCATGAGCTCGGCCTTCTGGAACTCACCGATAGCTAGATAGCACTTGATGAGAAGCTGCATGCAGGCCTCCTGGTTGACGGTGCCCCAGTAGGGGGTATCCTTCTGTGCGGGTACATGCTTGACTGCAAATTCGAGGTCGCTGACAAGCATCTTGAAGATTTCCTCCTTCGAGCAAGACTTGTAGTCCTGCTTGGGCACCTGATGGAGCTTGGTCACCAGAGGGATGTCACCGAAGAGGAGCACCATGTGATAGTACTTGTAAGCACGGTGGAAATATGCCTTACCCTTGTACTCGTCACGCACTTTCGGGTCGAGTCCCTCGACCTGGTCGACATAGGTGAGGATGGTGTTGGCATACTTGATGCCGTTGTTGGACTCGTCATAGAACCGGGTCATGGCATTCGAGTCTCCGCCACCGGCCATGCCTGAGGTCGGAGTAATCTTGTCGGCGAAATTGTCCATGATGCCTCCGCCCGCGTCGGTCTTGGCATAGAGCCCCATGTCTGACATGAAGTAGACAGACGCGATGGGGAGGACATTGCCGTTGCCGTCCATAAGGATGTCCTTGAACGAGCGGTCGCAGCGCGCTATGGCCGAGCGCAGACCGGCCTCGGTGGTGAAGGTATTCTCGGGGACGAAGATGCTCTGCGGATCGGCATCAAGGAAATCGTCCTTGCAGCCCGTCATCATCGCCAAGGCGACGACCCCGATAAATGATTTGGCTATTATGTTGTTGACTTTCATTGCTGATGTTATGAGAGGTTGGTTAAAGTGTGAGGTTTACGCCGAAATTGAACGTACGGTTTGACAGATGCGAGTCGCGGGTCTCGGGATCACCATAGATCCACTCGCCCGAATGTATCGTGAAGACATTGTTGCAGCTTGCGGTGACCCTGATGCGGTCGACCATGAAACGGCGCGTGATCTCCTGAGGCACGGTATAACCGAAGGTGATGTTGTCAAGACGCATGAAGCTGCGGTTGACGAGCTTGCCGACACCGCCGCGTAGCGACGACGGGCCCTGCGACTGCAGGCGGCAGAAACTGTTGGTCGGATTGTCGGGGGTCCAGTACTCCTTGGCAGGGATATTCATGGCGTTGATTATCTTGGACGAGCCATTGTCGTTGTTCATCCAGGCTCCCTCGAGAGATTTGTGGCCGATATATGAGTATAGGGAGAACGAGAAATCAAAGTTCTTGCAGAAATTGAAATCGTTGCGCATGGAGAGGTAGATTGGCGGGGTGGTCTGTCCGAGGAACACCTTGTCCTTGTCGTTATATACATACTCCTTTACCGAACCGTCGTCGTTGAGCCTGTCGTCTTCGGTATAGATGTTGAGAATCTTGGGGTCACCGGGTACCTGGCCATACTTGGCGGCCTCTGCTATATCCTCGGGAGTATTCTGCCATACGCCCACAGCCTTGTAGTCCCAGATCTCGCCTATGGCATGACCGATGAACCACTTGCGGCCGGTATCATCGGGCTCAACGCCGTTCTCGTCGAAATTGTAATAAAGATGCTTGATCTTGTTCTGATTGTACGAGAATGCCACGGAGGTTGTCCAGCGGAACTTGGGGAGATTCATGTTGAGAGAGTTGAGCGAGATCTCGACACCCTTGTTGGTTACCTCGCCGAGGTTGGTGAGCCTCTCCTTGAAACCACTGAACGAGGGGAGCGAGGCGGTCATGAGCATGTCTTTGGTTGATTTGGTATAGACATCGACTGCACCTGTGAGACGCGCGTTGAAGAAAGAGAAGTCGAGGCCGTAGTTCCATGAATTGGTGCGTTCCCAGAGCAGGTCGGGATTGCCGAGTGTGGTCTGCATGGTGAGTGCGTTGACCACAGTAGACTGTCCGTTGTTGTAATATACCATCGAGCCGTCAAGCTTGAGATTGGTCAGCGACTTATATACCTCCTCGATTTTGCTGCGGTAGTCGGCATACTCACGGTTGCCGTTCGAACCCCACGACACACGCAGTTTGGCATTGTCGAGCCATGAGCGGGTCGATTCCATGAATTTCTCGTCCGAGATGTTCCAGCCGAGACCGACGGCGCCGAAATTGCCCCACTTGTTATTCTCGCCGAAGCCTGAGAAACCGTCGCGGCGGAACGAGCCTGTGATCATGTACTTGTTGTCATAGCTGTAGAAGAGACGTCCCAGATAGGAAGCGGCGGTATAGCGTGCATCATAGTTGGAGAATGTGCTCTGCGACTTGTTGCCTCCGTTCACATAGTGGAATCCGAGTGCGTCTGTCGGGGATATGTTCTTTGCCTCGAGGCGGTCTTTCCAGTATTTGTGCTCCTCCGCTTCCTGGACCAGGGTCACGGTGAAACGGTGAACGTCATTGAATGTACGGTCCCAGAGGAGAGTGTTGTTGAGGTTCCAGTCAAAAGTCTTGGTGTTCTCGCGATTCACACCCTGGCTTGAAGCAGATGCATAGGGCCTCTCGGCCGACATCCAGTAGCGGTCATGGAACCACTGGTAGCGGGGGGCGATGTTGAAAGTGTAGGTAAATCCGGCGGGGAGATTGACCTTGATATTGAAGATGGTGTTCAAAGCAGTATATCCCTTGTCAAGATCAAGATACTGACGCTCGAAATCGTAGTTGTAGCCTCCGTTGGTGTTTGTGCCCGAATGAGGGAACTGCTCGAGAGTGCCGTCCTCATGACGGTATGTGCCGTAGGGGGAGTTGCGCAGCATGTTGTTGTCCCAGTCATTGAGATTGAGGTTGACGGAGATGTCCCCGTCTGTACGGTTCTGGAAATTGGCGTTGGCGCCTATCTCAAGCCAGTCTGTAATTTTGGAGTGAAGTTTCATGCTTGCGCGGAATGCCTCATAGTCCTCACCGCGGCGCGAGCCCTCGTTCTTCATATATCCGACCGACATATAGTAGTTGACGCGCTCAGTGGCACCCGAGATGGCGGCGTTATAGTCTTGCCTGATACCTGTGCGGAACGTGTGGTCGTTCCAGTCTACAGACTTGCCGTTGATGAAGTTGTCAAGCACATAGGGAGCGTTGAAGAATCCGAGACGGTTGCCCCAGAGATCCATGAGTCCCTGGCCTGCCGTACCTGCTATGCCCTCGGCGCCCGATGCACCGAACCACGAGTCTCTCTCGCTTGCGCCCAGGCCGCGCGGATCATCGAAATAACCTGCCGGATACCTGAGCTCGCCTTTTCCGTTCTTGGCGTTATAGTAGCCGTAGAGACCGTTTTCCCCCTTGCCATACGAATAATACATCTTATACCAGTCGATATGATGCTGCAGCCATGAGTCCGTATCGAACACATCATTATAATAAGCCTTGTTCACGATGCCGACATTGGCCGAGAGGGAGACGGTAGGCTTCCCCTCCTTGCCTTTCTTGGTGGTGATGATGATGACACCCGCAGCGGCTCGCGCACCATAGATGGCGGCTGACGAGGCATCCTTGAGGATGTCGATCTGTGCTATGTCGTCAGGGTTGATTTCCGAGAGCTCGCCGTAGAAGGCCATGCCGTCGACAACAAGCATCGGTGATGCCTCTGTGCCAAGCGAGTTCTTGCCGCGAAGGTTCATGCTTGCGCCCTGGCCCTTGGCTGACTCGTCATAGCCGATCTGCAGACCGGGAACTCCGCGGAGGATGTCCTGTACCGAAGATGGGTTCTGGTCGGCAATCTTGTCGGGATTAACCTGTACGACAGCGCCTGTCAGATCTTTCTTGCGGGCGGTGCCGTAACCGATCACCACCACATCTTCGAGCACCTCGATGTTGTCCTGGAGCACCACTTTGACATTGTTCTGTCCGTCGGCAGTGAACTCGTAGGTCTTGTATCCGATGAAGGAGACCGTGAGGACATCGCCGGTCTTGACCTTGATGGCAAAATTGCCGTCAATATCGGTGGAGACCCCCTCCGATGTACCCTTGACCACGACAGACGCGCCGATAAGGAACTCGCCTGTCTGATCTTCAACAGTGCCCTTGAGCGTGTAGCTCTGCTGGGCACTCAGGCCTGCTGTCCCTGCTATGAGGGTCATAAGCCAGATTAGAAACCTTAATTTTTTCATGATAGTTATTATATATGGTTTTCATGATTAGAGAACCCACTGACAATCTTCTTACCTTAGAAACAATACCTTCAGATGAACTGAACCTTAACTAATACAATCTAATACCTATTTGTTTTCTGTTGCAAACTTACGACATTGGCATGGGAAAATGACTGTCCTAATCAACCAAAAACGTCGCACAATCGCTCAAAAGCAGCTTTTGAACGATTAGGACACGCAACATGACGCATTTCGCCATAGCATATTCGCGAAACATTTGCGATATTTGCAGTATGGTTAGCCGATGCTCCATCCATGAAAAAATTTTACCTGTCTCTACGATGAAACAAAGACTCACTACATATATTCTGTTGATGCTGGCGGCCCGGATAGCTGCCCCGGCTCATAACATCACATCCTATGACGGCGCCCTCGGGCTTTCCAACGGATATGTGGTGTCGTTTGCCCAGGATGGCGACGGTTGTGTCTGGGTCGCTACCGAGGATGGGCTGAACCGTTTTGACGGCAAGCGCTTCAAGACATTCGACCGTTTCAACTCGGGTCTCACCGGAAATGAGTTCAATTCCATATCATATAGCGTGGCCTATCCCGATTCGCTTTGGATTGCCACCCAGCGCGACGGCCTGTGCGTATACGACCGTACCACAGGGCGTATCAGGAGTTCGCAGACCTCAGTGATACGCTCCCCCGATATTACCGACATCGTACCAACGGAGGGGAGCGGGCTGCTGCTGGCACACTACCATTACGGAGCCCAGTACTATGACCCCGCAACACTCTCGGCAAGGAATTACGACTACACTACCATACCCGGAATGCCCATCGGGGCGTGGACGGTGGCCGAAGGCAGGAACCGCGACATCATATATGTAGGACATACGAGAAACGGGTTCAGTGCCGTGGACACCGTGGCACATACGTTCGTGAATTTCGATCGGAGCCGAGGGCTCCCCGGCGAGAGTGTGTACAGTATCTCAGTCGAGGAGAACGGCAACGTCTGGCTCGGTACAGACGGCGGAGCCGCTCTCTACAGTCCGGCGACAGGCACGATAGTGCCTTTCGTACATGACGAGTCCAATCCGGGCTCTATCGGCCCGGGCCGCATCCGCGACATCAGGCGCATGGATAACGGCGAGGTATGGTTCGCGACGTCGCAGGGTGGCATATCGGTGCTGGACGCAAACCTGTATGCCTACTCCGACATAAGCAACGCAAGATTCTATTCGCTCCCCGCATCCGGGAAAGCCGGAGGCACGTCGAGTGCCAACATACGCTGCATCTTCCAGGACACATTCGGGAATATCTGGATCGGTAACTACCGTTCGGGCGTCGACATGATAGGGCATATCGACCCTATATTCTCGCGTATCGACTATCTGTACGAGAGCGCCAACAAGATGACCTATAAGCCCGTGTGGAGTTGTGCATCCTCGGCAGACGGCTCGCTGTGGCTCGGTGGCGACAATGAGCTCGTCAAGGTGAGTGAGGACAGATGTACCGTCTATCCCGTGCCGGTCTCCAACACGAGGGGGAGGTCGGTCATCAGGGCGATCTCACCCTCCTCGGACGGCCGGCTATGGATAGGCACCGCCGACCGCGGCACTCTGATATATGACGGTAATGGTCATTTCTCGGAGGTCAGGACCTCTTTTCCCGATGTCAGGACATTTCTTGAATATGACAAGGGTGGAATGCTCATAGGGACAGCCTCAGGCATCTATCTGAGCGACGGGAAAAACACCGGACGCCTGGACACAATCAACCGCCAGCTCAGGGACGAGGTGATACAGGACATGACATATGACTCGCTTGGCAACCTGTGGGTAGGGACTTTTGGCAAAGGTGTCGCCATCTTCAGCCCCGGCCTGAGATTACTTGCGGATTTTGATGTCTCGAAGGATTTTCCGTCAAACGCCGTCAATTCTATCAGATGTGATTCAAAGGGACGCATGTGGCTTGCCACACGCAACGGCGTCGTCCTGTTCGCCCGTCCCGGCAATCTTTCTGAATTCACCACCATAGACCGGCTTGCAGACCTCGGCATAACGCATGTCAAATCCATAGAGGAGGACAGGTCTGACAATATATGGCTAAGTACGAACAAAGGATTTGTCAGGATCGGGGGCGACGACATGAAGGTCTCGTTATACCAGGGCTCAAAGGAATTCTCGTCGGTATCGTTCATAGAGAATGCATCTCTCACAGATGATTCGGGCCACATATATTTTGCCTCTTCCAGCGGCGTTTTCCGCATAGATCCGACCTCCGCCGAGCAGTTGATGCCCGTGATGCCTGTGAAAGTCACCGAGGTCACGGTGTACAGACATGACACTGAGGGCAACGAGATAAAAGAATCGGTCATACCCTCGGACGGAAATGTAGACCTGAGATATGATGCAAACACATTCACGATTAATTTCAATATCCTTGATCCCACTGTCTCGCAATATGTCGACCTCGCATATCGTCTCAGCGGCATCGGAGACGTATGGATCGAGGCCAATGGCGACGCCACGGCAATGTATCGCGACCTGCCACCGGGAGAGTACGAGTTTCAGGTGAAGCAGAGACAGAAAGGATTCGACTGGTCTGACTCGGTGACCGTGGTGAAGATTCACATCGCTCCGCCACTGTGGCTGACGTGGTGGGCCAAGACAATATACGTCATTGCCGCGCTCGCGCTGCTGGTGGCGCTCGCCCTATGTTACAAACACAGGGTGTCCCTGAGGCAGCAGCTCGAGTCTGAAAGGGTGAACAGCCGCAACCGCCAGGAGCTCAACGAGGAACGTCTTCGATTCTACACAAACATCACGCATGAGCTCCGAACTCCACTCACACTCATCATGGGGCCACTCGAGGACCTTGTGGGAGACCCCTCGCTGCTGGCAAAATACGCATACAGGCTCCAGACCATACGCGACAGTTCGGTGACACTGCTCAACCTCATCAATGACATACTTGATTTCCGCAAGACCGAGACGCAGAACCGACAGCTGACGGTGAAACGCGGTGACCTCTCCAACCTGTTGCTCGAGATAGGGTTGCGATATAAGGGACTCAACAGGAATCCCGACAGGAGCTTCATCCTCGACATCGAGCGCGAGGGAGTGATGTTATACTACGATGCCGGGATGCTCACGACCATCCTGAACAACCTTCTCAGCAACGCCATGAAATATACCGACTCAGGGTCTATCACGCTATCATATCACACAGTGACTGAGAACGGCATACGCAAGTCGGTGATAAAGGTTGCTGATACGGGATATGGCATCTCACGCAAGAATCTCGGACATATTTTCGAGCGCTACTATCAGGAACATGGCGAGCATCAGGCTTCGGGTACGGGAATCGGCCTCGCCCTCGTCAAGAGTCTCGCCGACATACACAACGCCGAGATAGCTGCGGAGTCTGAACCCGGTAAAGGCTCGACATTCACACTCACCCTGCTCACCGACAGCATATATCCCGACGCCATACATGTGGCTGAGGAGGAGTCCAAACCAAGGGCGGCGGTTACCACCATCGAGGCGGAGAACGGCGAAGAGCAGCAGGACGGGCGCAGGTTGAGGCTTCTGGTAGTCGAGGACAATGACGACATACGCGAATATATCCGTCAGGCGCTCGAAGATGAATTTGACATCCTTGTGGCTCGCAACGGCATTGAAGGTCTCAGGATAGTGAACGAGTCGGATGTAGACATGGTCATCAGCGACATCATGATGCCCGAGATGGACGGTATTACAATGTGCCGCAACATCAAGAACGACTTGCTCACAAGCCACATCCCGGTGATATTGCTCACCGCCAAGGACTCGATACTCGACCGTGAAGAGGGATACGAATCGGGGGCCGACTCATATCTCACCAAGCCGTTCAGTGCCCGTCTTCTGCGCAGCCGCATATATTCAATCTTCAGAATACGCCGCAAGATTGCGGCCCAGTTTATGGGAGAGGATACAATACACGAGAATGCCGGTGGCAGGAAGCAGGAATCCGGCACTGACAGCAAACCCGATACGGCCGTCGAGAAGGCCATCTCGCCGCTCGACCGCCAGTTTATGGAGAAAATCAGACAGATCATCACCGAGAACATGACTCTCGAAGAACTCGGAGTCTCTTTCATAGCCGACAAGATGTGCATGTCCAATTCATCGCTCTACCGCAAGGTCAATGCCCTGGTCGGAGTATCTCCAATCGAGTATATCCGTCATATGCGGCTCACACTTGCAGTTTCCCTGCTGGAGGAGGGGGCTCTCTCTGTGACCGAGATAGCCGAGCGTACGGGCTTCGGAAGTCATTCCTCCTTTGCCAAGGCTTTCAAGAAGACATACGGAATGACGGCAACCGAATATGTGACTTCTGTAAAGAACAACACAGGACGCCCGATGTCCTGACATATCCATATAATCAAACAAAAGCAATGAGAAAATATCTGATTATGGCCTCACTGGGCGTAGCGCTCCAGCTGACGGCATCTCCGGCAGTGCCGCTCATAGGGGGAGAGCAGTTTCCCGACAGCGACGGGAAACATATCAACGCTCACGGAGGCGGAATAATGGAGAAAGATGGCACATACTACTGGTATGGGGAGCATCGCGGCGACGGCACTCCCGGTGCCGGACAGAAAGGTGTGGCCTGCTACTCGTCGACTGATCTGCGCAATTGGGACAATCACGGCATAGTTCTTGAGGTGTCACAGACTCCAGGGCATCTTCTCGAGGCCGGATGCACCATAGAGCGTCCGAAAGTCGTATACTGTCCCGCGACCGGCAAATATGTGATGTGGTTTCATCACGAGCTCAAAGGACACGGCTATGGGGCTGCATTCGCCGGCGTTGCAACGTCTGACACTCCTTATGGCCCGTTTGAATATGTTTCATCTTCGCGCGTCAATCCCGGATGGTTCCCGGTCAATCTCAGCAAGGAGGACCAGGACAAGAAATGGGATAAGAATCTCGAATGGTGGACCCCTGAGTGGAGAGCGCAGATAGAGAAAGGCAGCTTTGTCAAACGAGACCTTTACAGCGGACAGATGGCCCGTGATATGACGCTGTATGTCGATGACGACGGCAAAGCCTATCACATATATTCTTCAGAAGATAATCTGACCCTTCAGATTGCCGAGCTTGACTCCACATTTACATCTCACACCGGCAAATATATCCGTCTGTTTCCCGGTGGCCATAACGAAGCACCGGCCTTGTTTAAACATGATGGCAGGTACTGGATGATAACGTCGGGATGTACCGGCTGGGCACCGAATGAAGCCCGTCTGATGACAGCCGACAATATCATGGGAGAGTGGAGGCAGCTTCCTAATCCCTGTCGTGGCAAAGGAGCTGAAACCACGTTTGACTCGCAGGGTACCTATGTCATGAAAATTGGTAAAGACTATACTTTTATGGCAGACCGATGGAATCCCAAGAATCTTGCCGACTCACGTCACCTATGGTTGCCGATTAAATTCGATAACAATGGTATTCCGTATATAGAGTCACCTGAGCAATAGAATTTTTTTAATAATGAATATCATATCATCAATGAAAAAATCATTCATCACGTTTTTCGCATTGGCTATGGCATCTATCCCAGGGATGCTGTATGCTTCCCCGACCAAAGAGTCGAAATCAGTACGTGACATAATCACGAAAGTCAACAATCACTGGCAGGCATCCAATCCTGCCGAGAGCCGTTCTTTTTGGGACAATGCCGCTTATCATACAGGAAATATGGAGGCTTATTTCCTGACAGGAAATGAAGATTGGCTCGACTACTCACAAAAGTGGGCGGAATATAACGACTGGAAAGGAGCCAAGGGCAATGACCGTTCAAAATGGAAATACAATTATGGGGAGACTGACGAGCACGTGCTTTTCGGCGACTGGCAGATCTGTTTCCAGACCTATGCCGACCTCTACCGCATACTTCCCGACGAACGCCGCATAAAAAGAGCCAAGGAGGTCATGGAATATGAAATGTCGACCCCGCAGAACGATTACTGGTGGTGGGCTGACGGCCTCTATATGGTGATGCCGGTTATGACAAAAATGCACAAACTGACAGGCAATACGAAATATCTTGATAAGCTTTATGAATATGTGCTTGTCAGCGACAGCATCATGTATGATGCCGAAGAAGGTCTGTATTACCGGGATGGCAAGTATGTCTATCCCAGACATAAAAGTGCAAATGGTAAGAAAGATTTCTGGGCACGGGGTGACGGCTGGGTGTTGGCCGGACTTGCCAAGGTATTGAAAGACCTTCCTGCCGACTACAAGCACCGTGATTTTTTCGAGAACAAGTTTACACGTATGGCAGACGCCTTAGTGAGACTCCAGCGTCCCGAAGGATATTGGTCACGCTCTATGATGGACGAGGAGCACGCCCCCGGATATGAGACCAGCGGCACGGCATTCTTCACCTACGGACTGCTGTGGGGTGTGAACAACGGCTATCTTAGGGATGCAAAATATATTGATGCGGCAAAAAAAGGATGGGATTACCTCTCACGTATTGCCCTTCAGAAAAACGGTTCGGTCGGCTATGTGCAGCCAATAGGCGAAAAGGCTATACCGGGGCAGGTCGTAAATAAAGAATCGACCTCCAATTTTGGTACCGGGGCATTTCTTCTTGCTGCCTGTGAATATGTGCGCTATCTTGAAAAAGCCAGCAACGATGACCGCGCCTACTGGGTAAAGCTGGCCTATTCGATGGCTGCACCGGTACTCAGCAATATGGCAGAAGGCAATCTGCAAAAGAATATGCTCGTGGAAGTTAGCCCCAACTGGGACGGCCGAGACAAGAAGGTGACCTATATGGAGACATTCGGACGCCTCATGGCCGGCATTGCGCCGTGGCTATCGCTCCCCGACGATGATACCGACGAGGGGCACAAGCGTAAGCAGCTTCGTGAATGGGCCTTGAAGAGTTACGCCAACGCAGTGAACCCGGACAGCCCGGATTATCTGCTATGGCGTGGTCACGGGCAGGCTCTTGTCGATGCTGCCTATGTTGCAGAATCCTTCCTGCGTGCGTATGATGCTTTATGGATGCCCCTCGATGATGTCACCAAACAGCGTTATGTCGAGGAATTCAGCCAGCTGCGCCGTGTTGACCCTCCCTACACCAATTGGCTCCTGTTTTCATCAACCATCGAAAGTTTTCTTGCCAAAGCCGGAGCCGAATGTGACGAATATCGCGTTAATTCTGCTATCCGCAAGGTTGAGGAATGGTATGTGGGCGACGGATGGTATGCCGACGGTCCAAGCTTCGCATTTGACTATTACAGCAGTTATGTGTTTCATCCCATGTATCTCGAGACTCTCAAATCCATGAAAGAGAGCGGCCGATATACCCGCATACATTACGGACAATATTATGACCGCGCGCTGAAGCGCACACGCAAGTTCAGCATCGTGCTTGAACGTATGATTTCGCCTGAGGGGACATTCCCTGTATTCGGCCGCTCTATTCCCTACCGTATGGCAACGATGCAGCCTCTGGCTATGATGGCGTGGTATGAGGAATTGCCCCAGGGTCTGACAAATGGACAAGTGAGGGCCGCGCTTACTACCGTTATGCACCGAATGTTTGACGGTAAGGAAAACTTCAACGAAAAGGGTTATCTTACCATCGGTTTTGCCGGACGTCAGCCAAATGTTGCAGATTGGTACACCAACAATGGTTCACTCTACATGACCTCACTCTCCTTCCTCCCGCTGGGCCTTCCCGCCACACATCCGTTCTGGACCGATGCTCCTCTGGCATGGACATCTAAAAAGGCTTGGGATGGCAAATCTTTCCCCAAAGACCATCATTGGGGGGATGACATAAGGACACGAGACCTCTTCTGATTATTTTGCGATGAAACAAATTCATTCTCTCATATTATTCCTGGCTGTTTCCCTGTGTCTCTGCTCTGAGACACAGGGGGCAGTAACCGGTGCCCGGCTGTCGAGAGTGGCCAATGGATACAGTGCCACATCAGTGAACACAGCTGTGTTTCGTGCCAACTCCATCACATCACATGGAGATACACAATACTGCTGTTTCTATAACCCGGAAGGCTACGTCACAGTGGCTCGCAGGAAACTCGGCACAGACTCATGGGAAGTCCGCCCCACTCAATATAAAGGGAATGTGGCCGATGCACACAATGTCATATCTATCGGGGTGGACGGAGCCGGTTACCTGCATCTTGCGTTTGACCACCACGGCCATCCTCTCAGGTATTGCAGGAGCATAGCACCCGATACCCTTGTGTTCGGCAACCTTGAGCCTATGATTGGTATCGGAGAGGACGATGTCACGTATCCCGAGTTCCATAATCTTGCTGATGGTAACCTCATTTTTGTATATCGCTCCGGGGCATCCGGCAAGGGTAATATGGTGATGAATCGTTATGATGCCACCACCCGGAAATGGGAACGTATACATGATGTACTTATCGACGGAGAAGGAAAGCGTAATGCCTACTGGCAGCTCTCTACTGATTCGAAAGGCACCATACATCTCTCGTGGGTGTGGCGCGAGACATGGATGGTGGAGACCAATCATGATTTATGCTATGCCCGTTCTGATGACGGAGGAAAGACCTGGAAGCGAAGCAACGGCTCTGTTTACACGCTTCCGATTACGATAGACAGTTCGGAAATAGCCTGGCCTATCCCACAGAACTCCGAATTAATCAATCAGACATCAATGACAGCCGATGATAACGGCAACCCTTTCATTGCGACTTACTGGCGTGAAGCAGGTGATTCAGTACCACAATACAGACTTGTCAGTCATGACGGCACAGGATGGAAGATGGAAATTGTCGGACATAGGCATAGTCCGTTCTCTCTGTCTGGAGGAGGGACGAAAATGATTCCTATCTCACGTCCGCAGGTAGCCAGTGACGGAAATACGATCTACTATATATTCCGCGACGCGGAGAGAGGAAGCAAAGTGTCTTTGGCAACCCGACCGACCGACGTGAAGTCGTGGACAGTCATGGATATTACTGATTTCAGCGTTGATGCCTGGGAACCCACATTTGATAAAAATTACTGGCGCGATGCTAAACGATTGATTCTTTTCGTGCAAAAAAACTCACAGGGAGATGGCGAGAAGGTAGTCGCATCGGAGCCTACGCCTGTATATGCACTTGAGGTGATGGCTGCGCTTGCAGATGTCAGGATTAAAAATAAACATCCGTTCCCGCGAAATGGTGAGATGGTGGAGATTCCTGACATGTATGGCACAGATGTCTGTCTGACAGATGACTCAGGCATGGAAATCCCGATACAACGTACCTATGACGGAAAAATCATTTTTCAGGTCGATATGGAAGCCGGCGCAGAACGCATTTTCACACTCTGTAAGGGGAAAGCGTCAGAATATCCATCCATAGTTTACGGGCGTCTGTTCCCGGAGCGTGCTGACGACATGACCTGGGAGAATGACCGAAGCGCATACCGCGCCTACGGACCGGCACTCCAACGCAGTGGTGAACGTGCCTTCGGTTATGATATATGGACTAAATCTGTGCCTCATCCTGTCATCGAACAACGATATGCCGACCACATGAAAGGTAAATCTTTTCACGTTGACCACGGCGAAGGGATGGATGTATATTCCGTAGGCCCTACCCTTGGCGGAGGCACTGCCGCCCTTATCGGGACGGACGGACAGCCGATATATCCGTGGTGTTTTGAGAGCTATGAAATACTCGACAGAGGCCCGCTGCGTTTCACCGTACGGCTCGATTATCCTGACCAGCAGCGTACCATAAGTCTTGATGCCGGATCCTATTTCAATAAAACCACGGTTGATTTCAAGGACATGGACGGGGCTGATACAGTCGCCGCAGGCATAGTCGCTCATCATCCTTTATCTTCCAGGTCATTGGATGTGCCGCAGTCAATCCCTGCGTTTTTTGCTTCTGAATCAGGAATGACAATGGCAGGCTACGCAGATCCGACCGATAATCCCGCCGGTGATAATGGCGAAATATTTGTCGGGGTCTTGGTTCCCGATGCTGATGCGGCTACCGAAATCCTTCCGCTCCCGAAACCGCTCGGACAGGCAAGCGGCCATATCCTTGTCAAATCGCCATCGGCTTCCGCACGGCCATATACTTATTATTGGGGTTCTGGCTGGAGTAAAGCCGGTATAGGCGGACTCGATGACTGGAAACAGATTCTTGAGAAATTTGCTAAAACTGTCTCATCGCCCCTTGAAATAACCATAATCAATAAAGACTAACACATGAAAATATCAGATTTCTCAAATATAATACTGCCATTGGGCATAGGATTTCTCGCAGGCTGCCCCTTTATGACGGCTCACGCGCAGCCTGACAACGTTCGCGGCGGCTATATATTTACCTATTTTGAAGGAAGCGGACCCGGGTATCTTCAGGAACACTTGCGTTTTGCCGTGAGCGACGACGGTTTCAACTGGAAAGCCCTCAATCATAACAGTCCGATTATAAATTCCGATACAATCTCAATTACAGGCGGAATCCGCGACCCTCATATACTCCGCGGTGATGACGGTAAAACATTTTATATCGTAGCTACGGATATGAATACAATCCGTGACGGCTGGGGGGCAAATCCAGGTATCGTGATGATGAAATCACACGATCTTATCAACTGGTCACATGCTGTTGTGAATCTGCCTAAAGATTACGCCCGTAAATTTTCCGATGCTCACTGGGTCTGGGCCCCTCAGACCATTTTTAACCCGGAGTGCGGAAAGTATATGGTATATTTCACCGTGCGACCCACTGACCGGTCCAAAGGTTTTACCACCTACTATGCCTATGCGAACAAAGATTTCACAGGCTTTGAGAGCGAACCGAAAGTGCTGTTTCGGACAAAAAACGGAGCTATCGACAATGATATAGTCCAGGGCCCGGATGGGAAATGGTACATGTTTTATAAAGGTAACGAGGGAGTTGGTAAAGACAACGGTATACAATATGCCGTCTCCAAGCATCCGACAGGGCCGTGGAAAGAGATTCCTGGTTTCGTGGATGCCTATGCCGGAAAAACACCGGTCGAGGGTTCCGGCATCTACCGTCTCAGCGATAGCGGGGAATATGTCCTGATGTATGACCTATACACATCCGGACGTTATGAATATCAGACATCAAAGGATTTGAAAACGTTTACTAAAGAGCCGAAATCCTTTACCAAAGACTTTTCCCCCCGCCACGGCACGGTAATGCCTATTTCTGCCTCTGAACTTGACCGGCTGAAAAAGAAATGGGGCGATAATGCGAGCTATACTTTCAGATACGAGGGGAACCCGCTCATCAGATACAAGCATACCGCCGACCCTGCAACTATGGTTGTCGGGGATACATTATGGCTCTTTACCGGCTATGACGAACCTGGCAACAAAGAGGGATATCATATGCCCAACTGGTGTGCATTCTCTACCACCGACATGATTAACTGGACAGAACATCCGATTCCGGTTTATGCCGATGATTTCAAATGGAATGATGCACACGTGTCGTTTGCGGGTCACCCGGTAAAAGGGCCGGATGGCAAGTATTATTTTTACTCCTCGACAAACTGGTGCGGCATAGGTGTGGCGCAGGCAGATCGTCCCGAAGGACCCTATAAGGATATTCTCGGTAAGCCGTTGCTTACGAGCAAGGATTGCAAAGGGACCACACATAGTTGGGCTTGCATTGACCCTGTTGTGTTTATTGACGACGATGGCCAGCCTTACATATTCTGGGGAAACAAGAAGTGTTTCTATGCACGCCTCAATAAAAACATGAAGGAAATCGACGGTGAAATCCATCCTCTTAATCTGAAAGATTTTACCGAAGCTCCGTATGTTCACAAGGCAAACGGTAAATATTATCTCACCTATGCCGCACAGTGGCCTGAGAAAATCGCCTATGCCATGGCCGACAGCATAACTGGGCCATGGGAATATATGGGCATTATCTCGGAAATTGCCGGCAACAGCAATACCACTCATCCGGCAATCGTGAATTTCAAAGGACGCGACTGGTTCTTCTCCCACATCGGCGGCCTCGGAGGTGGAAGCGGTTCGCGCTCGGTGATAATAGAACCGTTATATTATAATTCTGACGGAGCAATCAGACCTATTCCGGCTTCGGCAGCAGGTGCAGCCGTCGAATATTCCGCTCTTGACAATAACCACAATCCCGTTCTCCCGGAATACCATGCCGATCCGGAAATTCTCTATTCCGAAAAAAACGGCAAATACTATATATACTCCACTACTGATGGCACTCCCGGTTGGGGCGGACATTATTTCAAAGTATTCTCCTCAGGCAATCTGACAGACTGGACCGACGATGGGATTGTGCTTGACCTGAAAGGACCGCAGGTAGGATGGTCAACCGGTAATGCCTGGGCCCCTGCGATAATCGAGCGGAAATATGATGACGGCACATATAGATATTTCCTTTACTACAGTGGTCATTCGAAAGAGTTGAACCGCAAGGTGATTGGTGTTGCAATAGCCGACAATCCTACTGGACCGTTCTATGATTATGGCACGCCGATTGTGACGGATAGTCCCGTAGGTCACGGACAGCAGATAGACGTCGACGTATTCCAAGACCCTGTCTCCGGCAAATATTATCTCTACTGGGGCAATGGTTATATGGCCGGAGCCGAACTTGATGACGATATGACATCAATCAGAGAAAACACCCTCACGGTCATGACTCCCCAAGGAGGAACTCTTCAGGACTATGCTTATCGGGAGGCCCCATACGTCTTTTACAGAAACGGCCGATATTATTTCCTGTGGTCGGTTGATGACACCGGCTCTCCGAACTATCACATAGCCTACGGAACAGCCGACTCCCCGTTAGGCCCGGTTAAAGTTGCTGAAAATCCTGTTATCCTCAGTCAGAATCCGAAGAAAGAAATCTATGGGACAGGACACTGCTCGGTGATAAACATCCCCGGCACTGATGAATGGCGCATAGTCTATCATCGCATAAACAAGCATTTCCTGAAAGACAAACCGGGCATCCACCGTCAGGTCTGCGTCGACCGCATGAGTTTCAATCCCGACGGGACAATCAAAAAAACACATCCGACCCGATAAAAAGGTCTTACCTTCTTATAATATGAATTTGTTGAAATCATTCGTGAGACTAAATTTAAAGATAACTAATCCTATTGTCATATCTCACATGAAACGTAGCCTGATTACAGTAACTTTCCTCATTTTTGTATTGGCAGTCAATTCATGTGGCAGCCATTCAGATGTTTTCGGAGGGGCCAAATGGATTGGTCCATCGGGCAGCGATCTATCGTTTTATCCTGACTATATGCCGGTCTTCAAAATAGAATTTGACATTAATATTAAGTCAGGCAAAAGTGGTGCAATATTATATGGCCTAAATGATCCTCGATTATTGAACGCCAATCTTAATAAATTTAATCTTGAGAATCAGAGAGACTCCTCTTTCATAAAAGTTGAATTTGGTGGTGATGGAAAGGTATCAGTCTATCGTAAAGGATATTGTCCGACTGACAGGGAAGATAAACCTTTAGCAACTTTTGACACAGAAATTTTATCGGGTAGCAACCACATAGTTCTTGATAATAATCTTGGGCATTTCAATTTATATGTCAACGGAGAAAAAGCGGGATATGTCGGTCTGAATCCCAATGGCAATGGCGGAGATTATCTTGCATTTCCAGTGCTGGCAGAAATGAAGGTCGAAATAGCGGATAACGCGGAGGTTACATTCAGTAATCTCAAAATCAAGAATTTTCGTAAGCCGTCCAATATAATTTGGGAGACTTCTGAGGTATTCAGCGAATCATCAAAAATAGACTGTTATAAAAAATCAATGCCGGAAGTGAGGACTTATGTCTCTATTCCTAAAGGGAAAAAGATAGCGGAAGCCAGTATAGTCTGTACGGCAAGAGGCATATATGATCTTTATGTAAATGGCAACAGAATAACCGATGATTATTTCAATCCTGGGTCTACGCAATATAACAAAACTCATCAGTATCACAAGTTTGATCTTACCCATTCATTTCATACCGATGAAAATGAGATTATAGTGAAACTTGCGGAAGGTTGGTGGGCCGGGGCCTCTACTTTTGCAGGCGAAAATTGGAATTTCTATGGCGACCGCCTATCATTTATTGCAAGAATCGATGTCGAGTACACCGATGGCACACATGATAGATTTTTAACCACACCTCAGAGGTGGTATTATAGCGTGGACGGACCCTTGGAAGTAGCAAGTTTCTTTCAAGGAGAAATATACAATGCCGCCCAAGCTGCAAATTCAGGACGGATATGGAAACCGGCAGTGGAGATTTCAACTGACAGTACGGTAAATCTTTCGGTCGGCAACTGGGAAAATATAGAATTTGTTCCAACTTTCGGAGACAGGGTGATTTCTGTCGACACAGTTAATGCCAGATCTATGACCGAGCCACGTTCCGGAGTTTATGTATATGATATGGGACAAAATATGGCAGGAGTGCCGTTGATTACCTTTGGGGCACTCTATCCACATCAGGAAGTTACTCTTAGATACGCGGAGATGGTTTATCCGGATATGCCATGTTATAAGTCAAACCAAGGGATGATAATGACGGAAAATCTGCGCGCCGCCATGTGTCGCGATATATATATAGCAGAAGGGAAAAAAGGTGAGGTTTTCTCTCCAAGGTTTACTCTTCACGGCTACAGGTATTTGGAGTTGACGGGGATTACCGAACCGTTGCCACTTGAGTCTGTAAAATCGTTAGTCATTAGCTCGATACACGCTTTTAAGGCCCACTATGAGTGTTCAGACTCACTTGTAAACAGGTTATGGAACAACATCAAATGGTCATCGTTGAGTAATTTCATATCCATCCCCACGGATTGTCCTCAGCGTAATGAAAGACTTGGTTGGATGGGTGATATATCAGTTTTCGTACCCACCGCAACCAAGATTGCGGATGTGTCAAATCTTCTTAGGCAATATCTTCGTTCAGTGCGAGACTGTCAGGAAGCTAACGGACGCTTCCTGGATGTAGCTCCCACAGGTTTTGGCTTCGGAGGGTTGTTATGGGGGAGTGCAGGAATCATAGTACCATGGGAATGTTACCGTCAGTATGGTGACATCAATTTTTTGAAGGAGCATTATACGGCAATGAAAAGGTATATAGATTACATTCTCAATCATACGGTTGATCCGGCAACACAAATCATAGTACAGAGGAAGGCATGGAGCGACCTCGGAGATTGGCTTAGCTCGGAATATAATAAGACCGATAAATCACTCCTCTGGGAATGTTATTTCATCTACGACCTTGAAATCATGAGCAATGTTGCGCGTTTATTGGAGCTGGAGGAAGAGGCCATTCGATATGATCAGCTCCGAAATGAACGTACCGCATTATTTGTTGATAATTATATAGACAAGGTTGATGGCAAGACTATCTGGTCAGGTTTTGATATAGGCAAGAAAGGGGAGGTAATAGATACACAAGTGTCGTATGCCCTACCGATTGCGTTAGGTATTTATAATGAAGAGAAATTCATAAAGAACTTCCTAAACACATTGAAGAGAGAAAACACTGCAGACGATGGTACATTATGTCCACCATATTCATTGATGACAGGGTTCATAGGCACTGCATGGATTATGGATGCTCTATCGAAGACGGGAAATTTAGATATTGCTTATCGCCTACTGACATCACGTTCCTATCCGTCGTGGCTATATCCAGTTACGCAAGGAGCGTCTACCGTATGGGAGAGACTTAATTCCTATACTCATAAGGATGGATTCGGGAAAAATAACAGTATGAATTCTTTTAATCACTATTCTTTCGGATCTGTTGGAAATTGGCTTCTCACCCATTCGATTGGAATCAATGTTAATGATGACGGCAGCATTGAGATAAAGCCGGATATAGACCCGACCGGAAGCATTACTTTTGCAAGAGGTTGGCTTGACACCCCTTTAGGAAGAGTGTATAGCGGTTGGAAAGTCGAGGGCGACAGGGCTATATGTGAAATTGATTTACCCGAAAAGTGTAAGGGTCTGCTTCTATTCAAGGAGCACTCCCATAGGCTTAGTACAGGTCACAACATCGTGACACTGTCTATAGGCTATAACAATTAAATATAGACACGATGAAAAATATAATTACAATCGCTACTTTATGCATCAATATGTGCGTGGGTGTCCATATTGGAGCCGCCACGACTGTAAATGGATATCCTTTCGAGCCGGTGCCATTTACCTCGGTAAAAATTATCGATAGCTTTTGGGGAGAACGCCTTCGGGTCAGCCGTGATACGACTATTCCTCTCGCGTTCCGCAAATGTGAGGAATCGGGAAGATATGAAAATTTCGTAAAGGCCGCTAACCCATCTGAGAATTATAAGGTTGGAGGGTTTCCGTTTGATGATACGGATGTGTACAAAACCATCGAGGGCGCAAGCTATCTGTTGCAGACCTATCCCGATAAAAAGCTCGAATCATATATTGACAGTGTCTTGGTATTAGTAGCTGCGGCTCAGGAGCCTGACGGTTATCTTAACACGTCATATACAATGAATCCGGCACATCCACATCCCTGGATGAGCCCTACAAAATGGGAAAAAGTCGAAAATCTCAGCCATGAGTTCTATAACTTAGGGCATTTGGCGGAAGCGGCTGTGGCTCACTATCAGGCTACCGGGAAACGCAATTTCCTTGACATCGCCATCCGTTATGCCGATTGTGTGTGCAATGCTATCGGTTCCGGCGAAGGGCAACTCGATAAAGTGCCCGGACACCAGATAGCTGAAATGGGTCTTGCGAAGCTTTATCTTGTCACAGGAAATAAGAAATATCTTGATCAGGCCAAGTATTTCCTTGACCGCAGGGGACACACTTCACGCCGGGATAAGTACAGCCAGGCTCATCTTCCTGTCGTAGAACAGGATGAGGCCGTCGGTCACGCTGTAAGGGCCGTATATATGTATTCGGGAATGGCGGATGTCGCTGCTCTGACTGGCGATTCAGCATATATAAAGGCTATCGACAGGATATGGGATAATATCGTGAGCAAGAAACTCTATGTTACCGGCGGTATCGGTGCCAGACATGATGGTGAATCGTTTGGCGACAATTATGAACTGCCTAATGCGGATGCTTATTGTGAGACTTGCGCGGCTATCGGAAACGTATATCTCAACCACCGGCTTTTTCTATTGCATGGAGATTCGAAATACTACGATGCACTGGAACGTACTCTTTACAATGGCCTGATTTCCGGAGTGTCGCTTGAGGGCAATTCCTTCTTCTATCCGAATCCTCTGGCAAGCAACGGTTCCTATTCCCGTAAAGCCTGGTTTGACTGTTCGTGCTGTCCTTCGAATATATGTCGTTTCATTCCTTCTCTTCCGGGTTACATATATGCGGTAAAGGACAAGGATATATATGTAAATCTGTATATGGCAAATAATGCCGATATAAATGTAGGGGACAAAACGGTGAAAATCTCACAGAACGGTGATTATGTTTGGAACGGGAAATCGGAAATTGAAATCAGCGACAATAAGGCTGGCGTGTTCACATTAAAACTACGCATACCGGGATGGGCAACTGACCGGCCGGTTCCGAGTGATTTGTACACTTATGCTGACAATAAGTATGGCAATGTTATCGTGAGTGTAAATGGCGAGAATATTCCTGTCCGGAATCTGACAAAGGGCTATCTTCCCATAACACGTAAATGGAAAAAGGGAGACAGAGTTGAAATAAAATTCGACAATTCCGCACGCATTATTCATTCAAGTGACAAAATAAAAACAAATATCGGTAAGATTGCTATTGAACGCGGACCGATAGTATATTGTGCTGAATGGCCTGACAATGATTTTAACATCACCAGCATGATTCTATACCCCAATCCCGCTATCTCTGAAAAAAGAGAGAGTAAATTACATGGAATCGTGCAACTGAACATGGATGCGCAGACTGTCGACCGGAATGATGCCGGAGATTTTGTCGTGAAAAAAGTGAATCTGTCGCTTATCCCTTATTACGCATGGGCTCATCGAGGAGAAGGCTATATGAAAGTATGGCTTCCGACAACACCCCAGTCACTGAACAACGAGTGATCTAAATAATTATTTTATACTTCACGTCTTTTAAAGTCTTACAATGAAATATAGATTCTGCGGAAAGAGTGGACTGCAATTGCCGTTCATATCTCTTGGTATGTGGCATAATTTCGGAGATACAGACAGATATGCCACCATGAAAGAAATCGCATTTAAAGCCTTCAACGAGGGTATCACACATTTTGACCTTGCCAACAACTATGGGCCACCCCCCGGAAGTGCCGAGCGAAATTTCAGCCGTCTTATGCGAGACGGTTTGAAAACCCACCGCGACGAGATAATAGTCTCGTCAAAAGCCGGACATCTTATGTGGAACGGCCCATACGGAGACGGCGGATCAAGGAAACATATCATGGCGAGCATCGACCAAAGTCTCATACGGACAGGTCTGGATTATTTCGACATATTCTACAGCCATCGCTATTGTGAGGAGACTCCGATAGAGGAAACCGCACAGGCACTCATTGATATAGTCCGCCAGGGAAAAGCCCTATATATAGGACTTTCAAAATATCCGGTAGACAAAGGAGAACAGATGTGCCGTCTGCTTGAAGAGCAGCATGTGAGGTGTCTGATATATCAGGATAGATACAACATGCTTTCCCGAAAGCCGGAGGCGCGCCATTTCGATTTTATTATAAAGGGGGGACTCGGTTTTATCGCGTTTTCACCATTGGCCCAGGGGCTGCTGACCAATCGGTATCTGCATGGTATTCCCGAAGATTCCAGGGTTGTGAAAAGCGGAGTGTTCCTACATCGTGAGGATATCACACCCGAACTGATTGGCAAGATAAGTCAACTCAATGATATTGCGGCCCAGAGAGGACAGACTCTTGCGGAGATGTCGCTGTCGTGGCTTCTAAGCAAGGAAATACTGACATCCGTAATTATCGGGGCAAGCTCGGAAAAACAGCTTTGTGATAATATTCAGGCTGTCAACAATATTGATTTCTCTTCGGAGGACCTGCAAAAAATAGATAACATCATAAATAATGAATAATATTATGCACAACAGGTTTTTGGGAGGAGCCATACTCCTGAGTTTATGCGGATTTTCTATGTTTGCGGAGGATGCAAGTGTAAAAAGTCCTGACGGTAGACTTGAGTTGACAGTCTCATGCTGCCCGAAGGACAGTATTGCGTCATACCGTATTTCGTATGACGGAAAGGCGGTACTTCTTCCATCTCCATTAGGATTTGAGAGCAATGCCGGAAATTTTACCGACGGACTTACTATGCAATCCCATAAGGAAAGTCCGGTGTCGGAGCATTATAAGTTGTCAAGGAGCAAGAAATCGGATGTTGAGTTCAAGGCCAATAAGCTTCTTTGTACTTTCAGTAACCGTACAGGAGGCAAGATGAGTGTGGAATTCATCGTGGCTAACAATGATGTGGTATACCGCTATGATATACCGGCTCAAGGAAAAACAAAAAGTATCCGAATCATGGATGAAAAATCTTCGTTCATTTTTCCTGATGGCACAACGTCTTACCTGTCACCTCAAAGTGACCCCATGATAGGCTTCAAAAGAAGCAAGCCGAGTTATGAGGAAGAATATGTTCTTAATGCAACTCTCGATAGTCCATCCAAATATGGGCGTGGCTATACTTTTCCATGTTTGTTTAATATAAAGTCCGATAGTCTTTGGGTTCTAATCAGCGAGACAGGCGTTGACAGCCGATACTGTGCATCGAGGATAGGTGAATATAAGAATGGCGGCTACAAAATTGAATTTCCGATGCCTGAGGAAAACAATGGTAACGGTACTTCCGAACCGGCTTTTGCCCTTCCCGGCAAAACTCCATGGCGAACCATAACCGTAGGGAGTAGTCTTGCACCTATTGTAGAGACCACAATACCTTGGGATGTGGTCGTCCCGAAGTATCAGCCTAAATTTGAAGTGAAACCGGGCAGAGGCACATGGAGCTGGATAGTTTGGCAGGATGGCAGCTGCAACTATGAAGACCAGATTAAATACATAGACCTGGCAAATGAGATGGGATATGAATATATTCTGATTGATGCCTGGTGGGATAAAAACATTGGGTATGAAAAAATGGAACAGCTCATTGATTATGCCCATAAAAAGAATGTGGATGTCTTTCTATGGTATAGCTCAAGTGGATATTGGAATGATATTGAGCAATCGCCAAATAACAAAATGGATAATCTAATTGACCGTAAGAATGAAATGGATTGGATGGGCCGGAATGGTGTCAAAGGGATAAAAGTAGATTTCTTCGGAGGTGACAAGCAAGAAACCATGCGTCTGTATGAATCTATTCTTTCAGATGCCAACGACTATGGACTTATGGTTATTTTTCATGGTTGCACGCTGCCTCGCGGTTGGGAACGAATGTATCCCAACTATGTGGGAAGCGAGGCTGTACTTGCCTCTGAAAATCTTATATTCAGCCAGCATTTCGACAATGAGGAGGCCAAAAACGCCACCCTGCATCCGTTTATCCGCAATACTGTGGGCTCGATGGAATACGGAGGTTGCTTCATGAACCGTTTCATGAATAAAGGGAACAAAGACGGTATTTACAGAACCACATCAGATATTTTCCAGCTTGCCACAACTATACTCTATCAGAATCCGGTGCAGAATTTCGCACTTACACCCAACAATCTTATCGATGCTCCCGAATTGTGTATGGAATATCTTAGAACTGTACCGACTGAATGGGATGAAACTAAACTGATTGAGGGAATACCGGGTAAATATGTGGTATTAGCTCGCAGACATGGCAATGACTGGTATGTCGGCGGTGTCAATGCCACATCCGAACCCCTTGATCTGAATCTCAATATCGGTATGCTGAGTGGGAAAAATGTCATACTTTACAGCGATAGCTACACTAAGGAGGCTCGGAAAAAATTCAAGAAAACTACGAAAGAATCCCGTAGTGAGCGTGTTTTTAAGAGTACCGATTTTATTCCAAATAAAAAGGTTGTCAAAGTAAGGGAAAACGGGACACTACCTGTTAGGATTCTTCCCAACGGAGGAATCGTGATTACATCCGTTCACGAATGATGAATTCCTTGATAGATTGCAATTATATACAGTGATGAAGCAGTTCATAACTATTATAATATTAATAACATTCATTAGTTTTCCTGTATTTTCAGATGGATTAGCTCTGACGACTAACTCCCCCATAGGCGAAGGTAAGGGAATATTTCCAGGACGTGTCGTATGGATGAGAGATACGACCGTGGCAAAATGGGATGGGAAAACCGGCAGATGGTGGGATGACGGCAGCATCAACCTATCTGCCTTTGAGAAGATGTATGATAAATCTGTCATGACCCTGACGGGACTGATAATCTCACAACGGCATGGAAAAAGATTTTCAAGCATCACAACAGATCTCTCGGCCGTGGTAACCACGGTTATAGGCAGGGAGAGAAGATTGCCATCAAAATAAATCTCAACAATACCTATCAGGTAAACGATGAGGATAATGATATTGACCAGTCACCTCAGGCGACAATTGCCATATTGCGTCAGCTCACTGAAAATGCCGGAGTCCCTGAGGAGTGTATTGTCATTTACGATGCGACCATCGGCTGGAAACCGCGTGCGATGCCCGACAGACTCTACCACCCTATACATCAGCTTTTTCCAAATGTGAGATGGATGAGTGCTAACTATTTTACTGGACCACTATAGCGGAGAAATCTAAATAAAAATGGAGTGCAACTCAACGAGTCACACTCCATTTTGTTATTGTTGATTTGGGAACTTACTTCACTTCCTCAAACTCTACGTCGTCGACGTGGCCGTCGCCTGAGTTGGAGCTTGCGCTGCCTGCGCCAGGCTGGGGGCCCTGTGCGCCTGCGGACTGCTGGGCGTTGAGGATGTCCTGCTGGATGGCGCCGAAGGTTGCCTGAATCTGCGAGATAGCAGCGTCAATACCGGCGAGATCCTGAGCCTTGTGGGCTTCCTTGAGCTTGTTGAGGTCGTTCTCGATGGCGGCCTTCTTGTCGGCGGGAATCTTGTCGCCGAGCTCCTGAATCTGCTTCTCGGTCTGGAAGATTACGGCGTCAGCGTGGTTGAGCTTGTCAATCTTCTCTTTCTCCTTGGCGTCGGCGGCTGCGTTGGCCTCGGCCTCCTTCTTCATGCGCTCAATCTCGGCGTCGGTCAGACCGCTCGAAGCCTCGATGCGGATGCTCTGCTCCTTGCCTGTAGCTTTATCCTTGGCCGATACGTTGAGGATGCCGTTGGCGTCGACCTCGAAGGTAACCTCAATCTGAGGTATGCCACGGGGTGCGGGTGCGATGCCGTCGAGGTGGAACTTGCCGAGGGTCTTGTCGTCCTTTGCCATGGGGCGCTCGCCCTGGAGGACATGAATCTCGACTGAGGGCTGGTTGTCGGCTGCGGTCGAGAAGGTCTCGCTCTTGCGGGTAGGAATGGTGGTGTTGGCCTCAATCATCTTGGTCATCACGCCGCCGAGGGTCTCGATACCGATGCTCAGGGGCACGACGTCGAGCAGAAGCACGTCCTTGACGTCGCCCGAGAGGACACCGCCCTGAATGGCTGCGCCTACGGCCACGACCTCATCGGGATTGACACCCTTCGAGGGAGCCTTGCCGAAGAATTTCTCTACAACCTGCTGGATGGCGGGGATACGGGTCGAACCGCCCACGAGGATAACCTCGTCGATGTCCTTGGGTGTCATGCCGGCGTCCTTGAGTGCCTGCTCGCAGGGCTTGATGGTGGCCTGGATGAGCTTGTCGGCAAGCTGCTCGAACTGGGCACGGGTCAGTGTGCGCACGAGGTGCTTGGGCCCGGTTGCGGTTGCTGTGATATAGGGGAGGTTGATTTCGGTCGATGTGGTCGACGAGAGCTCAATCTTGGCCTTCTCGGCAGCCTCTTTAAGACGCTGGAGTGCCATCGGGTCCTGACGGAGGTCGATGCCTTCCTCTTTCTTGAACTCGTCTGCGAGCCAGTCGATGATTACGTGGTCAAAATCATCGCCGCCGAGGTGTGTGTCACCGTTGGTCGACTTAACCTCGAATACGCCGTCACCGAGCTCGAGGATAGAGATATCGAATGTACCGCCACCGAGGTCGAAGACGGCAATCTTCTGGTCTTTGTCGCTCTTGTCAAGGCCGTAGGCGAGGGCAGCGGCGGTGGGCTCGTTGACGATACGCTTTACGGTGAGGCCGGCAATCTCGCCTGCCTCCTTGGTGGCCTGACGCTGTGAGTCGTTGAAATATGCGGGCACGGTGATGACTGCCTCGGTGACGGGCTGACCGAGATAGTCTTCAGCGGTTTTCTTCATCTTCTGGAGAATCATGGCCGAAATCTCCTGGGGAGTATATTCGCGGCCGTCGATGTCTACGCGGGGGGTGTTGTTGGTGCCGCAGACAACCTTGTAGGGCACGCGCTCAACCTCCTTGGCAACCTGGTCACAGGTCTCGCCCATGAAGCGCTTGATCGAGTTGATGGTTCTCTTAGGGTTGGTGATGGCCTGACGCTTGGCGGGATCGCCTACCTTACGCTCGCCTCCATCTACAAAGGCTACGATTGAAGGTGTGGTGTTGCGGCCTTCGCTGTTGGGGATTACGACGGGGTCGTTGCCTTCAAGGACCGACACGCACGAGTTGGTGGTGCCAAGGTCAATACCGATAATTTTTCCCATAGTTGATAGTGTTTATATTTTATTTATTTTTTTCAAATATTGTGTCACTGACGTTCTCTGTCCGCGACGTTCAATAATGAAACAAATATCGTGCCAAAAAAGTTGTGACACCATTTAACATATGTGAATCAAGGGCATGAAAACAGTCTTCCCGGTCAGGTATGTGACATATTGACCGAAAAGACTGACAAAAGTGTAATCAGGTTAGGCCGCAGTGTTAGGTTCGTATAATGGCGATTTCGACTAAAGCAATTCGATTCCGGCCTCGGCACAGGCTTTTATCTGGTCCTCGGGCCAGATGGATGCCTGGACTTCGCCGATATGAGCTTTCTGCAACAGCAGCATGCAGAGGCGACTCTGACCGATTCCTCCGCCAATCGAGCAGGGGAGCTCGCCGTCGAGCAGGGCCTTGTGGAATGACAGGGATGCCCTTTCAGGGCATCCGCGGAGCTCGAGCTGGCGCCTAAGTGATTCGGGACTGACTCTGATTCCCATTGACGAGACCTCAAAGGGGATGTCGAGCACGTGGTTCCACACCACAATGTCGCCGTTAAGGCCTATATGCCCTTCCTCGTTCGGCGTGCTCCAGTCGTCATAGTCCGGGGCACGTCCGTCGTGCGGCTTGCCGTCGCTGAGGTCGGCGCCTATACCTATTATAAATATGGCGCCGTGCTCGCGTACGGCTTTTGCCTCGCGCTCACGTGGCGTGAGTTCAGGCCAACGTCTTGCCAGCTCTTCGGCATATACGAATGTGATTTTCTCGGGCAGGGTGGGGGTGATGTGCGGAAACCGCTCGTAGACGCTGTGCTCGACCTCGCGCAGTGTGGCGTAAATTGCCTCGACTGTCTCCTTGAGATAGCCTGCGGTGCGGTCTTCGGGACGGATGGATTTCTCCCAGTCCCATTGGTCGACATAAAGCGAGTGCAGGTTGTCAAGTTCCTCGAACGTGCGTATGGCGTTCATGTCGGTGTAGAGCCCGAAGCCCGGAGGGATGCCGTATGCCGCCAGCTTTAGCCGCTTCCATTTGGCGAGTGAGTGCACAACCTCTGCGCGGCGACCGTCCATGTCGTCTATGCTGAATGACACCGCATGCTCGACTCCGTTCAGGTCGTCGTTCAGGCCTGTGCCCGAGAGGAGGAACAGCGGAGCCGTCACCCTGCGCAGGTTAAGACGCTTGGCAAGCGCCTTCTGAAAATCGTCCTTGACCATCTTGATGGCTACCTCGGTGGTCTCGGGGAGCAGCTTGCGGCGGTATATTTTTGGAATTATCAGTGCCATGAGTTGAGAGTGAGAATGGATTTATGTCGCAAAGATATGCCAAAAATATGATATCACCAAACAAAATGACATGAAATTTAAAATTTAGCGAACAAATTGTAAATAAAAAATACTTTTTCTGCGCAAAACGGCATCAATATCGGAGCCCCGGCCGCTTATTCATGCTTTTCTGCTCCAGCCTGATATTATGGTTGGCGATGGCAAGCTTGCGATGACCGTCGACAATGTGTGCCCAGAATTCGATGTCTCTGTCAAGCTCGGTCACGTCATGTCTGAAGAAGGCGCGGTAAAACTGCTGAGGCATACACATCTTCCTTATCCGTTTATTTTCAGTCTGAAAAATATGAATTTGCGCGATAGGGGTATCGCCATAGTCATAAAAATCTACGATGAGAATCTGTTTCTTGCCTTTGTTGAGATATGTATAGGTGTACATCTCGCCCGGAGTCCTCTTCCAGTCTTCCGGGTACTCCTCATAAGTCCACATTGTATATGGCCTCTCGTCTGTGAGGTTTGACGAGACTGACGAGGGCCTTCCCGCAGGTGTCGTCCCTTTCGGTATGACAAACATCGTCTGCATGTGCGGGGCATAGAAAAGAATCTCCGCGCTGTCGAGTCCGATCGTGTGGAGTATGTCGGAGATGAAACGCTCCATGCCGGGGTATCTCGCCATGGAGTCGGCACAGGATATTACTGTCAGGTCTTCGGGGATGAGCACATTGCCGAATGTCATCCTCCATGTGGTATCGCTGTCTATAATCTGGCCATAATATTCGCTTATATGCCATTCGCGGTCCGCGAATACAAGTCCCTTGTGCGTAGAACATCCTGTGACTGTCATTATCATTGCCGCCACAAAAATTAAGAAGAACCTCCGTATCATATTTTCATCATTGTTTTTGGATTATGGCACAAAATTAGGGCATAAACACACCCGTTGGCCTTAGTTATATCTCCTTTAGTCTTAGTTAGTCTTAGCCCGTGCGCATTTTCTCGCCATTTTTCCTTACATTTGTGTCGTGAAACGGTTCAGGATAATAACTGCCATCTGCCTGACAGCCATCTCCATCTTGGTTGCCGGGAATGTCTGGTATCTGTATGGCCTGTATAGCTCCATCAGGGAGCAGACGGTCACGACGGTTGCCGACTGTGTGCGCAGGGCCGACATCCTCGAGATAATAGAGCGTCTTGACGGAGGCTCGCAGGGAGATGATGCCTCGTACATACGCATGAGTCTTATTGTCAACGGGAAGAGGTCAGATAAGGGTCGATATGAATATTCGGGTTTTCTTGACAATATCAACCAGACCATGAGCGGATATTTCCATCTTGTCGAACAATCCGACAGTATTATTCCTCCCAGAAACTACTCTGTGCTGGATTCTATTTTTCTCCGTGAACTCCATGCTGCAGGCCTGCATCCGGCGCGTGCAATCATCCGTGATATCGATGATGAGACTGTAGACTACGGCGGGCTGTGGGCTTTTGATTTCTCAATATCTGACGGACAACCACCTATATATAGAGTCATTCTCTCTCCTCTCAACGGACATATCCTTGGACGGATGTCGGGGATTATAGTCACGTCGGCATTGATTCTTCTCCTCGTAGGGTTCCTCATATTCTATCTGCTCGGGTGGGTGGCGCGATTGCGCACCATAGAGCAGATGAAGGATGATTTTACCCACAACATGACACATGAGCTCAAAATACCCGTGGCTGTGGCATATTCGGCGGCAGATTCCATGCTGAGGTATTACGACCAGAGCGATGAGGCAAGGAACCGGCGTTTTCTCGGTATCATCATGCAGCGGCTGAGCCATCTCTCGGGAATGATTGAGAATATCCTGTCCATGAGCATGGAAAGGTTCAGGACAATGCGGCTCAATATCGAACCTATCGCGCTGCGGCCACTTGTCATGGATGTTTCCGGCATGATTGAGCTCAAGGTCGCCAAACCTGTCGCAATCCATGTCGGCATCCCGGAGGGCCTGACGGTTCAGGCCGATCCCATGCATTTCGGCAATGTGCTGACAAATCTTCTGGATAATGCAGTGAAATATTCGGGCGAAAGGGTCGATATTATTGTCAATGCCGATGCGGTCTCGCTGTCGGTTGAGGACAATGGCATTGGAATTGCGAAGAACGCTCTGCCCTATATATTCGACAAGTTCTATCGTGTCCCCTCCGGCGACCGATATGAGGTTGGCGGATACGGACTCGGACTGTATTACGTCAGGCAGATTGTCGGGCTTCATGGCTGGACCATAGATGTGGACAGCAAGCCGGGCCGGGGCACAAAATTCACGATAAGATTCAACAACAATGTGTAAAGACAGAATTTTGATTGTGGAGGATGACTCGACCCTCTCTTTTATTATCGAGGATGCCCTGATGCGCGAGGGTTTTGATGTCGTGTGCGCGCCCGACGGGGAGGCGGGGCTGAAAATGTTTAAAGACTCAGGCGCTGACCTCGTCATTGCCGATGTGATGATGCCTCGGATGGACGGCTTTGAGATGGTGCGTCATATCCGGCGCACGTCCCCATCCGTGCCTGTATTGTTCCTGACGCCCCGCACCTCTGTCGAGGATGTTGTCAAAGGTTTTGATATAGGAGCCAACGACTATGTGCGCAAACCTTTCGGAATACTTGAGCTTGTCGTGCGTATAAGGGCCCTCTTGAAAAGGGCACGTCAGGGTGACGTCGAGGAGTCGCACCTCGTGCATGGTGACTGTTCGCTTGATTTTGCCTCACAGCGTCTTGCTGTCGGAGGTGAATCCATAATGCTCTCGCATATCGAGGCTGTGATCCTTGACGAACTCTTACGTCATCCAAACGCCGTTGTCGAGGCGAGGACCCTGATGTATCGTATCTGGCATAATGACGACTATAACAACCTGAACCGCCTTCACGGTTTTATATATAAACTCCGCCGCTATCTCTCGCAATCATCCGCTGTCACACTCCTCAACATCCGCGGCGTCGGTTACAAACTTGCGGTGACGGATTGATATGTCTTGCGCATCTTGGGGGAAATCATTATTTTTGCAGCATTATTTAACTTTAAGGATATGAATGCCAAGTGTAAAAAGATTGTAAAGAACATCGGGAGGATTTTGCTTGCTCTGGTCGTATGTGCCGTGCTCGCTTTTGCCGGACTCTTTGTCTATGCCAGATATTTCTATGAGTCAGAGCCGGAAGCTGAGAGCTATTATGTCGATTCGCTGCCGCTGACTCCCGACCGTTTTCAGGATGATTTCGGTGAGATTGCGGAGATTGTAAAAGAGAATTATTCTCTCTCCGAGTCCAAACATCTTGACGTCGATTCACTGTGTAGCGCATACGCGGCACGGGTGAATGGAGTCCGGGATGCAAAGGGATATGGAGAATTGCTTGAGGAGTTTTTCGCCGCCCTGAAGGTAGGACATGCGTCTGTATATCTCAAGTCATATACCGCAGGCATATCCCCCGTGCTGATACGTGACTCTGTGTTTATCAGCAAGCCCGACAGTTTGCTCTTGCGCGCGGGAGTCAGGGACAAGGACCGTGTGATAGCTGTCAATGGAGTGCCTGTAGGCCGCAGGATGGACGAGAACGAGAAATATGTGCCGTCGTCAACACCCCTTAACCGTCGAGTCTATGCCGCGGCCGATCTGTTCAGGAGTCTGTCTGACACCATCCGCGACTATACCCTCTGCCGTGGTCTCGATACCGTTCATGTCAGCTTGCCATTGGTGTCATACGCGTTTCTTCCGGCGGTTGACACCCCTGCGACTGTCGCCAGGGCCATGGATGACAGCATCGGGTACCTTGCCATCAATACAATGATGGATGGAGTGCTTGAAAGTTTTGCCTCTGATTTCGGGAAGATACGCAATATGCCCTGTCTCATCATTGACGTCCGTGACAACGGAGGTGGCAACAGTGGAAATGGCCGTGAGCTGTGCCGGTACTTTATCCGCAAGGGACAACCTCATTGCATTGACGGAAAGATGATGTCACCTGCCGAGGACGCCTATCAGGGGAAAATTGTATTGCTGACGGGCCCGAAGACTTTCTCTGCTGCCGAGAGTTTCGTGATAGATATGAAGGAGAGCGGCAATGCAATCCTCATAGGTGAGCCGACTGCCGGAGATACCGGCAATCGTCCGAGGACGTTCAGGACGTCAAGCGGGATATGTTTCCGTATCCCTACTGCGGCCCCCGCTGTCTCGCCAAAAGGATTTCCGCTGGAAGGGGTAGGGATTGCGCCTGACAGATATGTCCCGCAGACGGTCACTGATTTCATGAATGACACGGATACCCAGCTCGAATATGCACGAAGATATTTCATGTCCATATAAAATATTGAATGGCTGCGCCCGATGATGTGGGGCACAGCCATTCGGTTGGAGAATGTAGGGAATGTGGTCAGAAGATAATCTGCAGACGGGCCTCGAGGATGTTTACGTGGCGCTTGGGCAGCAGGTCCTCTACCTTGCGGTCGCGTACGGTGGTGTACGAATAGCGCAGACGTGCTATCATCCATGAATTGACATAATAGTTAAAGGTGCAGTTGGCGTCTTGGCTGATACCGCCCCAGACTCCGGCTGCCGAGTCGGATGCCTTGGTGTAGTTGTAGCCGAGCACCATCTCGAGCGAGTGGGGCGCAGGTGTCGCGATGCCGCCGTCACCGTGGGTGTAGGTGTATTGCGACCCTATGAGCAGTGTCCTGAACATGCCGTATGCGCCGTGTGCGCGATAGTTGTGGTAGCCGTCCTTGCGTATCACGTTCATATAGTAATACTGTGCCTCGAGAGCCATGTTCCCCTTGACAAGGAGGAACTCGGGCGAGAGCTTGAACGAGCCTCTGGCATGGTCTATCGTGGCCGAGAGGTCTGTGACCTTGGATACACGGCTCGGGAAATTGGCCGAATATCCGAATCCGTCATGGTTGTCGTTGTTGGGCGAGGAGTAGTTGAACGAGCAACCGACCTGAACCACGTCGCCGTCTGCGTGTCTCGGACGCCACAGGAGTCGCGTCTGTACGCCCCATGACTGCTTGCCCATTGCGGTGGCGTTGTTGGTCATGGCCTTGGCCTCGGTGAACACCGACGTGCCGGCGAAATACTGGCCCTTGTCAAACACATACATCAGGGCGAGCAGACGCGGGTTGGCATAGAAGAACTCGTTGGAGGTAGGCTCTTCATACGAAGGCTTCATAGACGAGCTGGTCTCTGAGTTGAGGCCCCATTGCGGGACGAAATAGCCGCCGCGTATCAGGTTGTTCTCGTTGAAATCATACTCGATATATGTGTCCTTGAGTCCGACCTTGCCATAGCCGAAGCCCACATCAATCTTGGCTTTCCATTTGCCATAGCTGGCCTTTGCACCGAGACGGAGGTCGGGGATGGCCACGCCGTCGACAAATTTGGTGTCCTCGTCATCGGTTATGTTGCCGTTGCCGCCCATATATACGGCGCCGTCCATGAGGATGCGGCCTGTAGGTTTGACAGAGAATTTGGGTTTGTCGCCATCATCGGCGAGTGCCGTAAAGGCACAGAGTGTGGCGACCGCACATGTTAACAATAGAGCTTTCATTGCGGAGAGAGTTTAAAGCGTGAGGAGAAATCAGTAGGAGAGAGGTCAGTCTGTGGTGGTCGGTGTGGGGACGGGAGTGCCCTTGGCGACCTTGCCGGATTTCTTGAGTTTCTTGAATTCGGCCTTGGCTTTTGAGAGCTGCTCCTGGAATGCGGGGTCGGCATGGAGCCTTGCCACGGTCACGGCACCTGTGATGCGCCCGGCGTCGACATCGCTCTGGAAATGATAGCCGCATATCACACGGCTCTCGCCCATCTCATATCCGCGTTTCAGAATCTCGTTCTGGCGCTCGGGGTTTATTTCGGCGAGGACGAGAGCGGTTGCCCATCCTATCGAGGTGTGGCCCGAGGGATATGAGCCGTTGGTCGAGAGTTCTTGCTGCTGCTCGGGGTTGCAGGTGTCTTCCTCGTAGAATGAGAAGGGCCGCTGCCGGTTGTAGTAGTCCTTTGCCTCGCGGGTGCCGAGGTCGCCGGCATCCTCGCGCATGCCGATGATGAGCTTTATGATCTCGGGAGTCTCATCCTCGCTTATCTCGATGCCGAATGCCTCTGAGAAAGCCTCGGGGACACCGTTGCCGGATACGCGGGCGTCGGTGACAGCCTGGTCTCCGCGCGGAGTGTTGCGCATGGTCTTGCCCCAGTTGTATCGGGCCTGGTCATTGAGGAAAGTGATGGATGCTCCATCCGGGGGAGGAGGCAGCAGAAGGAAGCTGTTGGGGACGTCACCTTCCTGAAGGAAGAACAGCTCGGGATTGGTGCGGTGGTCCTTGATTTTCTTGGCGGGAGCAGCTTCCTGTGCGAAAGCCATGGATGCCATGCCCAGAACGAGGGCTAATGCTGAGGTGCGGAATAGTGAAACGCGGAAAGTGTTCATTATGCAGGAATTTTGTAAGGGTTGAATGAATATGGATTATAAGAAAATTTGCAGCGTAGGTCTGTCGATGAATGGCCGATTTACGGAGCGTTTGATTAGATAACATGACATAACCCGAATGAGTTTAAATTTCTTTTATGTTCTTTAACATAGCTGAAAATCAACCTTGCCCACTCCACGCGATTGTGGGATATGAAAAAAAGTGGCTGACAACCAATCGGTTGTCAGCCACCTGCAGTGCGCATGAAGGGACTCGAACCCCCACGACCTGAGTCATTAGATCCTAAGTCTAACGCGGCTACCAATTACGCCACATGCGCGATTCGTAGTGCAAAGTTACTACATTTATCCATTATTTGCAAATGTGTGCCGTGAAAATTCCAGACATAGCGTCTGATGGATAAGTTTTTTTGCTGCATTGTTTCATAAAGTGTGAGATTATTTGTAATTTTGCACTCTGAATCCAATAGAACATATCACGGAATGTCTGACATCAAACCCATCAAAAGAGCTCTCGTCTCTGTCTTCCACAAGGAAGGCCTTGACGAAATCCTCGCGCTGCTTAACGCCGGGGGTGTTAAATTCCTCTCCACCGGCGGTACCCGCTCGTTCATCGAAAGCCTCGGCTATGAATGTGAAGCTGTAGAAGACCTTACAGGTTATCCCTCAATACTTGGCGGCCGTGTCAAGACACTGCACCCCAAGGTGTTCGGTGGCATACTCTCGCGCCGCGACAACGAGGGCGACCGCGAGCAGACCTCCCGCTACGAAATACCCGAGATCGACCTCGTCATTGTCGATCTCTATCCCTTCAGCCAGACAGTGGCCTCGGGCGCCTCGGAGGCTGACATCATCGAGAAAATCGACATAGGCGGCATCTCGCTCATACGCGCTGCCGCTAAGAATTATAACGATGTCATCATCGTGGCATCCAAGGCGCAGTACGCACCTCTCGCCGAGATGCTCAAACGCGCCGGTGCCGAATCGACTCTGGCAGAGCGCCGCTGGTTCGCATCACAGGCGTTTGCCGTGTCATCGGGCTATGACGCCGACATCTTCAATTATTTTGCTGCCACCACACCTTCGCCCGCGCCCCTCGGCTCGGAGGCCGACGGCGTGCTCCGCATCGCTGTCGACGGCTCGACACACATGCGCTATGGCGAGAATCCCCATCAGAACGGCACATTCTATGGCCGTCTCAGCGACATCTTCGACCAGCTCCACGGCAAGGAGATAAGCTATAACAACCTGCTCGACATCGACGCTGCCGTCAACCTCATCTCAGAGTTCACAGACCCGACCTTCGCTGTCCTCAAGCACAACAACGCATGTGGTCTTGCCACCCGCACCACTGTCGCCGAGGCATGGAAGGACGCGCTTGCAGGTGACCCCGTCAGCGCTTTCGGAGGTGTCCTCATCACCAACGGCACTGTCGACAAGGAGACCGCCGACGAGATTAACAAGATTTTCTTCGAGGTCATCATCGCCCCCGAATATACCAACGACGCCCTCGAGGTACTGAAACAGAAGAAGAACCGCATCATCCTGGTGCAGAAGGCTCCGCTCGACACCAAACGTCAGTACCGCTCGGTGCTCAATGGTGCTCTGGTCCAGGACCGCGACCTCAAGATAGAGACAGTTGATGATCTCAAGCAGGTCACAGTCAAGCCCGTATCTGCCGAGCAGGCCGCAGACCTCCTCTTCGCCAACAAGATTGTCAAGAATTCCAAGAGCAATGCCATCGTGCTCGCCAAGGGGGGCATGCTCCTCGCAAGCGGCGTGGGGCAGACCTCGCGTGTCGATGCCCTCAAGCAGGCCATCGAGAAGGCGCGCTCGTTCGGTCACTCGCTCGAGGGTGCTGTGATGGCTTCCGACGCCTTCTTCCCCTTCCCCGACTGTGTCGAGATAGCACACGAGGCAGGTGTGACTGCAGTGGTACATCCCGGCGGCTCCATTCGCGATGGCGAGAGTGTGGCATATTGCGATGCCCATGACATGGCCATGGTCACCACCGGCTTCCGCCATTTCAAACACTAAATCAATCCCAATCCCCAGCCTACATAATAACTCATGGGACTTTTTTCATTCACGAAAGAAATAGCTATTGACCTTGGCACGGCCAATACTATCATCATACACAACGACAAGATCGTCATCGACGAGCCTTCTATCGTGGCCCTCGAGAAGCGTACCGGCAAGCTTATTGCTGTCGGACGCGAGGCCAAGCTGATGCAGGGCAAGGAGAATGACGGCATCGAGACCATCCGCCCGCTCCGCAAGGGTGTAATCGCCAATTTCAATGCTGCGGAGATGATGATACGCGGCCTTATCAAGAAGGCCAGCTCGAAGAGCAACTGGTTCTCTCCCTCCATGAAGATGGTGGTGGGTATCCCCTCGGGTTCGACCGAAGTCGAGGTCCGCGCCGTGCGCGACTCGTCGGAGCATGCCGGAGGACGTGACGTCTACATGATTTACGAGCCTATGGCAGCCGCCCTCGGCATCGGTATCGACGTGCTTGCGCCTCAGGGCAACATGATTGTCGACATAGGTGGCGGTACCACCGAGATTGCCGTCATATCGCTCGGCGGCATCGTGTCTAACAAGAGTATCCAGGTGGCCGGCGACGACCTCACCGAGGACATCATGGAGCACATGAGCCGTGTGCACAACGTCAAGGTGGGCGAGCGTACAGCCGAGCAGATCAAGATCCATGTCGGCTCGGCCCTCACCGAGCTCGAGAATCCTCCCGAGGATTTCATCGTACACGGCCCCAACAAGATGACCGCGCTCCCTATGGAGGTGCCTGTGAGCTATCAGGAGATTTCGCACTGTATCGAGAAGTCTATCTCGCGCATCGAGGCCGCCGTGCTGCAGGCTCTCGACGAGACACCGCCCGAGCTTTACTCGGACATCGTGATGAATGGTATCTTCCTGGCCGGTGGTGGCGCAATGCTCCGTGGTCTTGACAAGCGTCTCACCGACAAGATCGGCATACAGTTCCATATCGCCGAAGACCCTCTGCTCTCTGTGGCCAAGGGTACGGGTGTGGCTCTCAAGAATATCGAGACATTCTCATTCCTGATCCGTTGATACGGTTCAGTCAGCATCTGTCCGCTCCGGCATTATGCCGGAGCGGATACCTGCATACTTAAGTTTTCCTGTCATTCCACTCCAAACGCTTGATTCACTGCATTGTCCGAGCTGCTTAAATTTTTCGTCAAGTATAGTTCCTGGTTCTTGTGCGCGCTTTATCTGCTGTTGTCGGCGATACTGTTGCTCTCAAGCAATCCCTATCAGCATCATGTGTACCTCACGTCGGCCAATGTCGTGGCGTCCGGCCTATACAGGACCACAAACGGCGTGACATCATATTTCTCGCTGCGCGAGATTAACGAGGACCTGCAGCGCCGTAACTCAGACCTTGAGCTTGAGGTCTATAGCCTCAAGGAGATGATACGCGAGCAGAACCAGCGTATGTATGCCGATACGATGACCGTCGACTCTGCCTTGAGCCGTTATCATTTCATCATAGCCCATGTCATAAACAATTCCATCAACCATTCGCACAATTACATCACGATTGAGAAAGGAAGGCTTGACGGAATCGAGCCTGAGATGGGTGTGATGGACCAGAACGGCATCGTGGGCATCGTCAATGTCGTGGGCGACCATACAGCACGTCTGATTTCCGTGCTCAACCCTTATCTGCGCCTGTCGTGTAAGGTCAAGGGGGAGAATCAGGTCGGGTCGCTGGTATGGGACGGCAAGAATCCGGGCGAGGCGATACTCGAGGAGCTGCCCAAACATGCCAAGTTCATAAAGGGCGACACCATAGTCACCTCGGGCTACTCGTCGGTCTTCCCCGAAGGGGTACCTGTAGGGACAATCATGTCAGGTACACGCGACCGCGAGGATAATTTCTATACCCTGCGCGTCAAGCTATTCACCGATTTCTCGACCCTGAGCACCGTCCGTGTCATACGCGACAAGATGAAAGACGAGCTCGTCACCGTCGAGAAGGAACTTGAGATAAAGAACATAGACTAACCCCCCATCTCCCTATAACAGACATTGAGCAAGATAGCACTCCAGTTCATACTGCTCACCATAATTCTGGTGACGGCACAGGTGATTGTGTTCAACCACATCAGCCTCTTCAACGTGGCTGTGCCTATGGTGTTCATTTATGTCATCATAAGGCTCCCGATCACACTGTCGCTCAACTGGATGGTGACGATAGGTTTCTTTCTCGGCCTTACGGTCGACATATTTTCTGACACCTATGGCATGAACGCCATGGCATGCACGCTGCTTGCCATGTTGCGCAGGCCCATACTGAGGCTCTATGTGCCGCGCGAGGAGGACCTCACCAAACCTGAGCCGACGATGATGTCGCTCGGCACAGCGGTCTTCCTCAAGTATCTGCTCACCACGACACTCCTCTATTGCTTCCTGATTTTCTCGATCGAAGCATTCACTTTCTTCAATCCTCTCCAGCTGCTGCTCCGCATCGTATTCAGCACACTGCTCTCGATGATAGTGATGCTTGGCGTAGACAGCCTAATGACGCCCCGAAGTGAGAAAAGACTATAACCTTGCCAAACGGCAATATGTCATAGGCGGTTTCATTGTGATAATCGCCATCATATATCTCATCCGCCTCTTTAACCTGCAAGTGGCGGATTCAAAGTACAAGGAATACGCGGACTCGAACGCCTTTCTGCGCAAGACCGTATATCCGTCGCGCGGCATAATATATGACCGTGACGGACGGCTTGTGGTATTTAACCAGCCTGCATACGATGTCATGGTGATACCTCGCGACATCGGCAAGGAGGGTTTCGATACTCTTGATTTCTGCCGTTCGGTCAACCTTACTCCTGAGGAGCTTCGCAAGAAGTTTGCCGACATGCGTGATCCGCGCCGCAATCCGGGCTATTCGAGTTATTCGCCCCAGCGTCTGCTCACACATCTCACAGCCGAGGATTACGGCCGTCTCCAGGAGAAACTCTACCGTTTCCCGGGATTCTATATCCAGAAGAGGATATTGCGTGAGTATAACTATAAGGCTGCCGCCAATGTGCTCGGGAATGTGCGCGAGGTGTCGCAGAAGGATATAGACAAGGATGACTATTATTTCCGTGGCGACTATATCGGCGACATCGGTGTCGAGAACACTTACGAGCGTTTCTTGCGTGGCCAGAAGGGTGCTGAGGTGCTGATGCGCGATGCGCTGGGACGCATCCGCGGACGCTATGAGGAGGGCGCCCTCGACCGCGACGCTGTGGCAGGGAAGAACATCACCCTGAGCATCAACATAGAGCTGCAGCAGTATGCCGAATCGCTGATGATGAACAAGAAGGGGGCTGTCGTGGCAATCGAACCCTCGACAGGCGAGGTGCTGTGCCTCGTATCGGCGCCATCCTACGACCCCTCGCAGCTTGTAGGCCGCGAGCGAGGCAACAACTACAACAAGATGATGAAGGACCTGGACAAGCCACTGCTTAACCGCGCTATCCAGGCTACCTATCCTCCCGGTTCTACCTTCAAGCCCACCCAGGGTCTCATTTTCCTGCAGGAGGGGATAATCACCACATCGACACCTTTCCCGTGTGCCCACGGCTTTATCTCCGGCGGTCTGCGCGTGGGATGTCACGGCCACGGTTCGCCGCTGGCGCTGAAACCTGCTTTGCAGACATCGTGCAACGCATATTTCTGCTGGGGATTCAAGGCCATGATAGACAAGCGAGGCAAATACGGCACTCCGGCCAAGGCGTTCGACATCTGGAAGCATCACATGATCTCGCAGGGATACGGCTATAAGCTGGGCATCGACCTCCCGGGCGAGTATCGCGGATTCATACCCAATGTGGATTTCTATAACAAGTGGTATGGCGACGGTCACTGGAGCGCCAACACAATCATCTCGGTCGCTATCGGCCAGGGAGAGATTCTTGCCACGCCGCTCCAGATTGCCAATCTCGCATCGACCATCGCCAACAGAGGCCACTATATCACCCCCCATGTCGTCAAGGCCATACAGGATACCGTGATGCCTGCCGAATATCTCGAACGGCACACTCCGACGATAGACTCACATTTCTATGAGGATATAGCCGAGGGTATGCGCATGGCGGTGACAGGCGGTACCTGCCGCCTGGCAAACCTCGCGGACATCGAGGTCTGCGGCAAGACAGGTACGGCGCAGAACCCCCACGGGCGCGACCACTCGGCCTTCATGGGCTTCGCGCCATACCATAATCCGAAGATTGCGGTGGCCGTATATGTCGAGAATGCCGGATTCGGCGCAACATTCGGTGTGCCTATCGGCTCGCTCGTCATGGAGCGCTATCTCCGCGGCTATATCCCTCCCGAGCGCAAGTATCTTGAGGAGAGGATGCTCCAGAGCAATACCATACAGTTCGCAGGCACAAAAAAACACTGATCATCAATGGCAATATCGCGCATCGAGTCCTCGACCTCTACGTTCAAGTATGTCGATTGGTTCACAGTCATACTCTATCTGATTCTTGTCTCGGCAGGTATGGTCAGCATATATGCGGCAAGCTATGATTTCGACCATGCCAACATGCTCAGTTTCGCCGAGTTCTCGGGCAAGCAGTTCCGTTGGATCGGTCTCTCGCTCGGCCTGGGCCTTATAATACTGCTGATAGATGTCCGTGTCTACGAGAATTATGCCTATGTCATATATGGTGGGTTGCTGCTGCTGTTGCTTGTGACAATATTCATAGCGCCGGACATCAAGGGCTCGCGGTCGTGGCTTGTGCTCGGGCCGATGAGCCTCCAGCCAGCGGAGTTCGGCAAGTTCGCCACGGCGTTGTGTCTTGCCAAACTCTTCTCAAGCTATAATTTCTCGCTCAATGCGTCCAAGGCAAACTATTATAAGGCGCTTGCCATAATCTTTCTCCCTGTCGTGCTGATTCTGGCGCAGAAAGAGACCGGTTCAGCTCTCGTCTATCTGTCGCTGTTCTTTGTCCTCTATCGCGAGGGTATGAGCGGACTTGTCTTGCTGGCGGCTCTCTGCGCGGTGATTTTCTTTGTTGTCGAGGTCAAGTTTACAGGGACGCTCCTCCTTGGCATCCCTATGGGCCAGGCGGCGGTGTTCATCATGATAATGATTCTTGTGGTGGCCATGCTCGCCATCTATTGCAAGCAGTTCGAGGCCGCGCGCAACACCTTGCTGTGGTTTGTCGGTACGGGGGCGTTATGTGCCGGACTTACGCTGGCCGGACTGCAGGTGCCCGGTCTCGTCTTCTTTCTCGGAACAATAGGTGTCGCTTTGGTCTACTGCATATTGCTGATGTTCAAGACCAAGGCGCGTAATCTTATTATCACTGTCGCGGCGGCTCTGACATCAATCGTTTTCCTTTTCTCGGTAAACTATGTGTTTGTCAGCGTGCTGCAACCGCACCAGCAGATGCGTATCAAGGTAGCTCTCGGTGTGGAGGATGACATAAAGGCCGCCGGATATAACGTAAACCAGTCAAAGATTGCAATCGGTTCGGGAGGAATATGGGGTAAAGGGTTCCTCAATGGCACACAGACGAAACTGAAATATGTGCCCGAGCAGCACACCGATTTCATCTACTGCACCATCGGTGAGGAGGAGGGCTTTGCCGGGTCTGCAGCCGTACTTCTCCTTTTCCTTATTCTCATATTGCGCATAATCGCCATTGGTGAGCGCCAGCCAACCGTATTCGGGCGTGTCTATGCCTATTGTGTGGCCAGCTATCTGATATTCCATATCTCCATCAATATCGGCATGGTCATCGGATTGTGCCCCGTTATAGGCATCCCTCTCCCGTTCTTCAGTTACGGTGGCTCTTCGCTGTGGGGCTTCACTTTTCTCCTCTTCATTTTGCTCCGCATAGATGCCTCACGTCGCGACAGGTCGTTGTGAGAATCAAAAAAATTCCGTAATTTTGAGGTTGCAAAAATCAAATAACCGATAGAACGTATGGCAAAAGCAGTCGTGGAGACTCCTCTCATGAAGCAATATCTGGCGATGAAACAGAAGCATCCCGATGCGATATTGCTCTTTCGTGTAGGCGATTTCTATGAGACTTTTTCCGATGATGCGATTACAGCCTCAGAGATACTCGGCATTACCCTGACACGGCGCGCCAACGGCGCGGCCCAGTATGTCGAGCTTGCCGGATTCCCGCATCATGCCCTCGACACATATCTGCCCAAACTGGTGCGCGCCGGAAAGCGTGTGGCCATCTGCGAGCAGCTCGAAGACCCCAAGACTACTAAGAAGCTTGTGAAGCGCGGCATAACCGAGCTTGTGACTCCCGGCGTGGCGATAAACGACAATGTGCTCAACCACAGGGAGAACAATTTCCTGGCGGCAATCCATTTCGGCAAGCAGGTGTCGGGAGTGGCTTTTCTCGACATATCTACGGGCGAATTCCTGACCGCCGAGGGATCAGATGACTATGTGTCAAAGCTGATGACCAATTTCTCGCCGAAAGAGGTGCTTGTCGAGCGCGGCAAGAAGAAACTCGTGGAGGAAAAATTTGCCGAGCATTACTATACTTTCGAGCTCGATGACTGGATATTCACCGAGACCGCAGCCATGGACCGCCTTCTCAAACAGTTCGAGACATCCTCGCTCAAGGGATTCGGCATCCACGCCATGCAGGCTGCCATTATCGCGTCGGGAGCCATATTGCACTATCTTGACATAACACAGCATACCCATACCTCGCATATCACCTCGATAGGGCGGGTTGAGGAGGAGGCTTATGTCAGGCTCGACAGGTTCACCATCCGCAGTCTTGAGCTTGTCCATGCCATGAACGAGGACGGCAAGAGCCTCCTCGATGTCATAGACCGCACGGTCAGTCCCATGGGGGCTCGTCTGCTGCACCGCTGGCTGCTTTTCCCGCTCAAAGATCCCAAGGAGATTAACCGCCGTCTCGACATTGTGGAGTATTTCTTCTGTCATCCCGAAGACAGGGATGCCCTGCATGATGCGCTCGCTCAGATAGGCGACCTCGAACGCCTCATAGGCAAGGTTGCAGCCGCGCGTATCAATCCGCGCGAGCTGGTGCAGTTGAAGAACGCGCTCCGCATGATTGTCCCCATCAGGGAATTGTGCATATCATCTGGCTCGTCATCCCTCCAGGCGATAGGCGAGCAGCTTAATCCATGCTCTGTCATAGCCGGAAGGATTGCCGCCGAGATACTTGATGATGCACCGACTGCACTCGGGCGCGCTCCGCTGGTGCGCCCGGGTGTCAATGCCGAGCTTGACGAACTGCGTGAGATTGCCTCGCACGGCAAGGAGTATCTCGAGAACCTGCGCACTCAGGAGAGTGCCCGCACGGGTATTCCGTCGCTCAAGGTGGCATATAATAATGTCTTCGGATATTATCTCGAGGTAACAAATACCCACCGTGACAAGGTTCCTGCCGAGTGGATACGCAAACAGACCCTCGTGAATGCCGAACGATATATAACTCCCGAACTCAAGGAGTATGAGGAGAAGATTCTCGGTGCCCAGGACCGCATAGCGATACTTGAACAGAAGATTTTCTCTGACCTTGTGGCCGAGCTCTCAAACTATATCCCGGCTATCCTTCTGGATGCACAGATGGTGGCCCGGCTCGATGTGTTCGGCTCATTCACCCGTGTCGCCCTCGAGAACAGATACAACCGCCCTGTGGTCGACGACTCACTCGAGATTTCGATTACCGAGGGGCGACACCCGGTTATCGAGAGGCAGTTGCCTCCCGGCGAGCCGTATATCACCAATACGGTCAATCTCTCCAATTCGGGCACTCAGGTGATGATGATTACGGGCCCCAATATGTCGGGAAAATCAGCATTGCTCAGGCAGACGGCCCTCAATGTGCTCCTGGCACAGACAGGCTCTTTTGTCGCGGCCGAGAGTGCGCACATCGGCGTGGTCGACAAGATTTTCACGCGAGTGGGTGCGTCGGACAACATCTCTCTGGGCGAATCCACCTTCATGGTCGAGATGAACGAGGCCGCCTCGATACTGAACAATATGTCCGAGCGCTCGCTGATTCTGTTTGATGAGCTCGGACGCGGAACATCGACCTACGATGGCATATCGCTGGCCTGGGCTATTGTGGAGTATATACACGAATACGGAGGCATACACCCCAAGACACTCTTTGCCACGCACTACCACGAGTTGAACGAGATGGAGAGCAGTTTCCCCCGCGTCGTCAACTACAATGTGTCGGTCAAGGAGATGAACGGCAAGGTCGTATTCCTCCGCAAGCTGGCGCGCGGCGGCAGTGAGCACAGTTTCGGCATACATGTGGCCCGTCTGGCCGGTATGCCTCAGTCTATCGTGAAACGTGCGGACGAGGTGCTCCGTCATCTCGAGAAAGTGAACCGCCAGACAGACAACGCCACGGCAACCGCATTGGCATCGGGTGCGCAGCTTGACGAGGGGGTGCAGCTGTCTTTCTTCCAGCTCGACGACCCCGTACTATCACAGCTGCGCGACGAGATACTCGGCCTCGACATCAACAACCTCACCCCGATGGCAGCCCTCAACAAGCTCCACGACATCCGCACCATCCTCACCGGGAAATAATCAGAGACGATTACATTTCGAAAAATAAAAATCCTCCGGGCTCATGGCCACGGAGGATTTTTATTATAGCGGATATTTATTTGCCTGCGCGGGCGATTGTGGGATTGCGTTTCGATTGAATCTTCTTGACCGCCGGAATTGCCTTGGGGGCATGTACCGGATAAGGGATGCTCCACTCCGAACCCTCGAGAGTGTTGAAATTCAGACGTTGTACGGTCTTGCCGCCATCCTTGTCTTTGGCATAGATAAGGATTGACATCCATGCCTCGCCGACCTCGTTAGACTCGAAGGTGTATTCGCCTGTGGTGTTTATGGCGTATGTGATATCGGTGGCATCGCCTCCACAAGCCAACTCGGCGAGTGTATAGCCCATGTTCACGCGGTCATCGACCCAGTTCTCCTCAGCCATGCGTACGTATGCTTCCTCGACGTTGCTGGGAGAGATCTCAAAGTTGACCTTCACGAATCCAGCACCCTTATCTTTTGAGAAAATAGTGATGGTGGGACCATCTGAAACAGCACCTGTCTCATAGGTATATGTCTGCTTGAAGTGCTGTACGTTGCCCTGTGCATCGTATGCATCGGCATACATTACATACTCGCCCGGACCGTTGGTCGGCCATGTGGCATTCTCGATGTCGGGGGCGAGGTCGCCGTATCCTGCGAGGAACGCGAGTGTCCAGTTCTGGCCGAAGGTGCCCATGAGGAAATCCCTGCCATAAGCCTGCTCATAGGCTTCCATCATAGCAGCCATGCCCCAGCATGTGCGTACATATACGATGTCCTCGCTGCCGGTGAAGATGAACGCCATACCGGCGGCATTGTTTGCTTTGAACTGTATGTCAAGTCCGAGGTTGACATCCTGTGCGGGAAGGGTCTCGAGAGTCTGATATACGAATGTCTCGTAGGGCTCCTGAGTATCGGGGTCAATCTCCCATGCACACAGGTAGTATTTTGTGCCGGGCATGACGCTGAATCGTGCGTATTCCGTCTGGGCCCACTGCTCGAAATCGTTCTGTGTCATGGTCTGTGTGCCTTGGCCGATAAAAGCGTTTGCGCCAAGTGTCTGCTTGAGGCACATCAGCTGTTCCTCCTCCGAGAGGTTCTCGAGCATGTCACCATACATATCCATGGCAGTGTAGTTGACGTCGTAGAACGAAAGAAGATTGTGTGCGTATGCAGTCGATGATGTCACTGCGTTGACAGTATAGGTGACTGTATTCTTGCCAATGTTGCCGACTGTGAGCCAGAGTGACTCATTGTGAACGTCGTCGGGAAGGTTGAAGGTTATATAATCGACGGCGTCTACATTATATCTGCCGACGACACGGTCACCCTTCACGAGATACATGGTCTCCTCCTGGGCGGAGGCCCCGAGGGCAGCGACAGCCAGCGCTGCCGCTATGAATGTCTTTTTTGTCATTGTGTCAGATGGTTATTTCTTTATGATTTTTACAGAATGGTTTCCGGCTGTGACAATGTATGCGCCGGTAGGGAGTGAGGCGAGGCTCACGGTGGTAACGCCGTCGGTGGCGGTGGCACGGACGGCAAGAGAGCCTCTGAGGTCATAGACCGTCACGGCATCTCCGGCCCGGAGGCCGCTCACGTTGAGGTTGTCTGAGGTGACTGTGGGCCAAATGGCGATGTCACCCGGCGATGTGATCTGCTGTATGGCAGAATATTCGGTGCCTATGAGGACTCGGTCAAGCTCATCGTATGCCGTCGTCCGGGTTTCTCCACCGACGGTCTTCAATGTCAACGATGTCTCGCCAATCTCAATGCGGTCCACGTTTGTCAGGAGTTCCTGACGCTGTGTACCGTCAGCCGAAATCACCACGACAGCTTTCTCCGCGGCATCCGCCAGCCCGGCACTTGCCAGAGTGAGGGCGGCTCCACAGAGAACCTGGGTCAAAAAGTGTTTCATCATGTGATTTTTGAAATAATGTAGATTGGTTTAAATGAATTACAAAGTTACCTCAAATAATCTGTCCGGGCAAGTTTTGTGGCCGTTTTAGAGAATTTTTGCAATTATGATTGCCAAAAAATTTGTAATTTTGTTATCCTTTTCACCTTGACACAGGCTATGAGTGACAATAATTTTAAGAAACTCGGCATCGCGCCACGTTTTCACGAGATTCTATCGACAGGACTTTATACCGGGCTTCTGCCGGGTGCTCCGGGCACATACGCCGCCTTTGTCGCGCTGCTGATATGGTATGCGCTCTATGTCTGGCTGAGCCCCGTTGCCCTTACGGTCGTCACCGCCATACTCATTGTGGGTGTGACCGTGGTGGGCGCATGGACCTCGGATGTGATGGAGAAATACTGGGGGCCTGACCCGCGTGCTGTCGTGATAGATGAGTATGTGGGTACATGGATACCGTGTCTCATCGCCCCGTGCGCTGCTCCCTATGAGCACTACACATGGCTGATGGCGTTCCTCGGCTTCGCCCTGTTCCGCGTCATAGATATTTTCAAGCCTCTCGGTTGCCGCAAAGTCGAGGAGATGTGCCCCGGAGGATGGGGAGTCATGCTCGACGATGTGCTTGCAGGCTTCTATGCTCTCGTCATCGTCTGGGTCATCAAGTTATTCTGCGGATTCTAACGCCTCAAGCGCCTGTCCGAGCAGGGGTCTCCCGGGGTCAAGAATAATCGCCGAGGGGTCTTTAGACAGCCATAGCAACTGTTTTTTTGCATACACGCGTGTGTTCTTGGCTATGCGCGCTATGGCGGTTTCGCGATCCATCGTGCCGTCAAACATGGCGAACATCTCCTTATATCCTACCGTATTGAGCGAGTTGAGATGCCTGAGATGATACACGCTCCGCACCTCCTCCTCAAGTCCGGCTTCAATCATCATCCCGACGCGCCTGTTGATTCGGTAAAACAGGTTCTCGCGGGTGTGTCCTATGGCCATTTTGACAATGCGGAACGGCCGTTCCTTGGTCTGTCCCGTGCGCAGCCGGGATGCGGGAACTCCGGCCTGCATCGTAATCTCTATCGCATGTATGAGTCGGCGATGGTTGCAGCGGTCACACTCTTTCAGCGACTGCGGGTCTATTTCCCCGAGAGTCCTGTGCAGGGCCTCGAGGCCTCCCTGCGTATAAATTGCAAGTGCTCTTTCACGAATCTCCTCCGATATGGTCGGCAGCGGGTCAATCCCTTTGGTGACGGCATCTATATACATCATCGAACCTCCGCACATCACGGCATAGTCGCGTGTCTGCCAGATTTCATCGAGCGTGGCAAGAGCCTGCTCCTCGTACAATGCCGCGCTATAATATTCGTCGAGTCCCAGTATCCCCACAAAATGATGCTTCACCTTTGCCATCTGTTCGGGCGTAGGTGCCGCCGTACCTATAGGGAGACCACGAAAAATCTGCCGGGAGTCGGCACCGACAATCTCGGTGCCGAGCCTCCCGGCAAGTTCTATGGCAAGGTCTGTCTTTCCGCTCCCGGTGGGGCCGGTGACAATGACAAGTGTCTTCTTCACCTGAATCCTTCTCAGTTATTTTCGGCCACAAGACGTGCTATCTGCACTATGACATCTGTGGCCTTCTCCATCGAGGGTATGGGAACAAACTCGAAGCGGCCGTGGAAATTGAGGCCACCTGCAAAGATGTTCGGGCAGGGGAGACCCTTGAACGAGAGTTGCGCACCGTCTGTGCCTCCACGTATGGGGCGCACCTGAGGCTTGACGCCTGCTTCTTCCATGGCCTTGACTGCAATGTCTATGATATGCATGACAGGCTCGATCTTCTCGCGCATGTTGTAGTACTGGTCCTTTATCTCGATGGAAGCACATCCGGGGAACTCGTTGTTGATCTTGCGGGTGAGATGCTCGAGTTCCTTCTTGCGGCGCTCGAACCTGTCGCGGTCGTGGTCACGGATGATGTAGGTGAGCACGGTCTGCTCGACGGTGCCCTCTATCGACACCAGATGATAGAATCCCTCGTATCCCTCGGTGTGCTCGGGGGTCTCCCAACGGGGGAGCATGATGACAAACTGATTTGCGACACGGATTGAGTTCAGCATCTTATGCTTGGCATATCCGGGATGGACGTTGCGTCCCTTGAAGGTGACTTTGGCGACTGCGGCATTGAAATTCTCAAATTCCATCTCGCCGATTTCGCCGCCATCCATTGTGTATGCCCAGTCGGCTCCGAAGCGCTCGACATCAAACTTGTGCGCGCCCTGACCTATCTCCTCGTCGGGATTGAAGGCTATACGTATGTCGCCATGCTTGATTTCGGGATGCTTCATCAGATAGTCGACAGCCGTTATTATCTCCGCTATACCGGCCTTGTCGTCGGCTCCGAGCAGGGTAGTGCCGTCGGTGACAATGAGGTCCTGTCCTTTATAGTCGAGAAGCTCGGGGAAATCGTTGGGCGAGAGCACTATCTCCTGTGCCTCGTTGAGGATAATGTCGCCACCGTCATAACCCTGCACGATACGGGGTGATACATGACGCCCGCTCATGTCGGGAGATGTGTCGAGGTGTGCGATAAAGCCTACGGTGGGCACCTTGCGGTCTATGTTTGACGGGAGGGTAGCCATCAGATAGCCGTTATCATCGAGCGAGATGTCACTGAGTCCCATCTCGCGCAGTTCTTTTTCAAGCTCGCGGGCAAAAATCATCTGCCCCGGCGTGGAAGGCGTGAGGTTTGTGAGCTCGTCGCTCTGGGTGTCAAACTTCACGTATTGCAGAAAACGGTCTACAACGTTCATAAGTATTGGATTTATTTGGCAAATATATACGGATTGTTTTGGCCGCAGAGCTGTCTGAGCAGAATCTCTATCTGCGGCAATACAGGTGTGATATTGTCGTTGGATATTACACGTACAGAGGGGTGGATGTCGGCGGGAACAAATGCATCCTGTGCGTCGATTCTGGCTTTGACCTCCGCGGCAGACATCGAGTTGCGGGCCATGACACGGGCTATGCGCACGTCGGCAGGTGCTGTGACTTCCCAGACCTCGTCGACCATCCTGTCGAGGCCGCTCTGATAAAGGATGGCGGTCTCGATGAATTTAGGGTGCCCGGTCCGGGCCTCAATCCACGCGGCAAGATGACGCCGCACGGCAGCGTGGACTATGGCGTTGAGCGCTTCGAGTTTAACGGAGTCAGAGAATACTATCCCTGCCAGACGGGGACGGTCGATTGTTCCGTGGACTATGCACTCTCCGGCTATATCTCGGGCAATCGCATCCTTTATGGCGTCGTCAGCGTCCATGAGGCGCTTGGCCTCGCTGTCACAGTCATATACATCAAATCCGAGCACGGTGAGTATGCGCGACACGATGCTCTTGCCGCTCCCGATGCCTCCGCATATCGCGATTGTCTCAGTCATTCTCGATGATGTATTCAACATTGTCGATTGATTTCGACACATTGTGATATATGGCAGGTATTACGGACAGGCTCACGGGAATCTTATTGCCGGCGAGACGGGTGTCATTATAGTCGACAAAGACCTTGATCGGATAGTCGTCACTGTATGCGCTCATGGGCACGAGATATGACACCTCGACAACTGAGGGGAATGTGACGAGCGATGTGCCTTCGGGCACATTGATGGTCTCGATCTTCACCGACCTCTTGCGCGAGATCAGGGGCTCGACCGGCACAGTCACCGTAACCTTGTCGGGAATTATACGTATTCCGGCAATCGGCTTGACCTTCACCTCATATCGTGCCGTATCCTTTAGTCCCGATTTGGCAAGGGGCTCGGTCGACACTGCCCGGAGGGTGTGGGGAATATCTGTGGCCGAATAGAGCATGACAGAATCGACATTGGCCGTGACGGGCCCTGAGAGGATATACTGCAGGTTAGGACGGATGTCCGCCTGGACTACCAGCTTGACCTTGACGCCGGGCTGTGTGGTATAGCTGAGCCGTATGGAGTCGGGCCTGAATGAGACTACCTGTGCGGCGGTTCCGAAATAGTCGCGCAGCTTGGCCTCGAGACGGGTGTGCGGGATGAGCATGACGTTATCCTCGGCCTGCTCGCTCCATTTGAACTTGACGGGCGACTGCTTGCCCCACGAATATCTGAGGAGCTGCGAGTCCTTCCCCTTGACGCTCACGGACACTGCCTGAGGCATCTGCCCGATGACGGTGACGCTGTCCGGAATTTCCTGAAGCTCGAGGGGGACTTCGAAATCTCTCTGACGCTCGGTGTCGAGGGCCATGAAAATCCAGAACACAAACGCGACCGCGACAAAAAGCAGATAGAGCAGCACATCCTTTCCACGGTTGGAACGGAGTGCTGCCCCTATGCGGGCGGCAAGTATCTTGACCTGCAGCTTCATCTGCGTGGCTTACTTGCTCTCGGACTGGGCGTCGTTGGCAGCCTGCTGTGCCGAGGGATATACCGAGTTCTTGTCGATGGTGATGCGGACATCCTTGGCAATCTCGACAACAAAGGTGTCGGCATTGACAGAGCGTACCTTGCCGTATATGCCTCCGGCGGTCACAATCTGGTCGCCTGACTTGATGCCCTCGCGGAATTTCTTGATTTCGTTCTGCTTCTTCTGCTGAGGACGTATCATGAAGAAATAGAAGATGGCGATGAGCGCCACAATCATGATGATGTTCATCATGCCGGCGCCGCCTGCGGCCTGGAGAAGGATAGTGTTGAGCATTTTTATGGGTTTTGGATGTTGATTTTACAGTTTAGTTTTAGTTCTTTACGAGACGCCCCTCTTCCTTGAGGTGGTTGATGACCGAGTAGAGGATACCGTTTATGAAGGCGCCGCTTCTCGGAGTGGAGTATGCGTTGGCTATCTCGATATACTCGTTGAGGGATACTGCCAGCGGAATGGCGGGATAGGCCATTATCTCGGCGATTGCAGTCACCATTATCACGATGTCCATGAATGCAAGACGCTCGGCATCCCAGCGGGTGGTGTTGACGAATTTCTCGACCAGTTCCTTGTACTCGTCATAGTGGTTTACGGCGTGCATGAAGAGGTCGGGACCGAAACGCCTGTCTTCGTCATCCTTGAACTGGGGCAGGAGGTCTATGTCGGCACCCTCGGTCTTGCTTTGGGCAAAACGGCGTATGGTCTTGAGGACGAATGTACCCATGACGTGTATGTCGTCGTTCCAGAATATAGACCTCGACTCAAGAGTCTCGGCCAGCTCGTCAGAAGGGAGGATGATGTTCTTGAACAGGTTGCGCCAGAGGTCGCAGTCCTGCTCAAATGTGGTCTCGCCGGGGAGGGCCATATATGCCTGATACTCCTCGCTGCCGATTATGAGGGTGCGCAGGTTCTCTATCAGCGATACCTCGGTCTCCCATGTCAGTTTCTTGTCGTTGACAAAATCGCTGAATGACTCGTTTTCGGCAAGAGCCTTGACAAACTTGTTTTCTACAAACCGCATGTTGGGATGCAGGTCTTCGTCGGTGGGATAGAATTTCTCCTTGGCACGCTCCAGTTTCTCTTCCTGTGCGCGTGTAATCTCGACGGCAAGGAGCAGCAGTCCGTTGTAGAGCTCGTGCGCCTTGTCGAGGGCGTAGTCGAGCGAGTTGCGGGCATGAAGCAACAGGGCGCGGTTGTCGCCGTACTCGCTCAGCGTATGGATGAGCGAGTGGACGCCGCGGTTGAACCCGGCGAGGGTGAAATCCTCGTTCTTGCGGCAAAGCGCAAGGAAGGCGGGATTCTTCTCGATGAGGTTGGTTATGATAGAAAGCCACAGGGTGACATCATCCTTGAGCACGGGCTTCTTGATCTTGATATACGTCTTGTAGGCTGGCAGGTCGGGAATAGCCTGATAGATTGCCGGGACTATGTCGCGGAACCGTCCGGCATCGCCGCGGCCTGTAACTATGGTCTCACGGATGGTGTCGATGCTGTTGAGCGCTTTTGCAAGCTGATTGCGGTTGATATGCTTGTCGAGCGTAAGTCCGTGGAGTGGAGACTCGGCACGTCCGCCGGTGGTGTCATATCCCGAGAGTTCAAGCACCAGAAGCAGCAGGTCTATGTAGAGCCTGTAGCCGTATTTCCTGTCGCGTGAAGGGTTCTCGACCTGACTCTCGATCTTGAACTCGTTTTGCGTGAGGAGGTAGGAGTAGAGGAGCTGCACAACCTTGATGCGTATCAGTACACGATTTATCATACTATTAAAAGAGCTTCAATTTGGGTGCAAAGTTACAAAAAAATCTGCAACTGCACACGCTTTGGGTAAGAATCTTCAAAAAACAATCCGGCGCGGTGCCCGTGGAGGACAGTCGTGCCGGATTGTCTTATATGTCGCGGCTATGCAGTCTTACCTGCGGGGTGAGAGTAGTCTGACAAGCTCGCCGATCCACAGCACGAACGATGTGCTGCCGATGATGATGGCCCAGTCGGTGAAGCGTAGCGGAGTGACGTTGAAGAACTGGCCGCCTATCTCCACGATGACAATCTGTCCGACAAAGATGAAGAGGGCGATGAGCACGAATCCGTTGCAGTCCTTGAAATGCAGGGCCGAGCGGCCTGTCTCGAAGGCACGGGCGTTGAACATGTTCCAGAACTGCAGGAACACGAAGATGGTGAAGAACATCGACAGCTCGTATGGTGTCAGGGTCGGATTGCCCCCGTCGGCTGCGGGCTGGGGGATGAAAGAGAATATCTCTGTCATGCTGTTGACGCTATAGTGCTCGAATATATAGAGCAGCCCGAGCAGCAACAGGAAGAATATGCCTCCTACTCCGATTATCGACCACCACATCGGGCGGTTGATGATGAACGCGGTTCGCGAGCGCGGTTTGTCATGCATCACAGCCTCGGAAGGGGGAAGGGAGGCAAGTGCCATTGCGGCGAAAGTATCCATGATGAGGTTGACCCACAACATCTGTGTCACGGTCAGAGGTGACTCGGTGCCCATGAACGCGCCAGCGAGCACGATGAGGCACGCAGCCACGTTGACGGTCATCTGGAAAAGGATGAACCTCTGGATATTCTGGTAGAGCGAGCGGCCCCACATCACGGCACGTCCTATCGACGAGAATGAGTTGTCGACGATTGTGATGTCCGACGCCTCCTTGGCTACTGAAGTGCCGTCGCCCATCGAGAGTCCGACATGGGCTGTCTTCAGGGCAGGGGCGTCATTGGTGCCGTCACCTGTAACGGCCACGACCTCGTTGTTGGCCTGGAGGGTCTCGACAAGTCTCTTCTTGTCGAGGGGACGGGCACGGGCGATAATCTTGATCTCGCCCACGCGCTTCTTGACCTCCTCGTCTGAAAGAGCCTCGAATTCGGGCCCGGTGATGATGTTGCGGTCGGTGTCCTCGGGTGTCCAGAGCCCTATCTGACGCCCTATCTCCTTGGCTGTGCCCGGGGTGTCGCCGGTCACGATCTTGACCTTGATTCCGGCATCGAGCACCTCGCGGACAGCGTCGGGAACATCGGCACGCACGGGGTCGGCGATGGCCACGATGCCGAGGAAGGTAAGGTTATCGGCTACGACACGGCCATTTTCAATCACCTTTTCGCCGGGCTTGACCTCCTGCCATGCGAAACCGAGGGTACGCATGGCCTGGTTCTGATATTCGAGGAGCTGTTTGTCTACGACGCTCTTGTCAACCCCCTCGGGATAGTTGCGGCAGAGCCCGAAGATAATCTCGGGGGCACCCTTGACGTAGAGGATCTCACGTCCGTCGGTACCCTTGATGACGGTCGCCATATACTTGCGCTCGGTCGAGAAGGGGAGCTCCTCGACAAACTTGACGCGGTCCTTGAGAGCCTGGAAATCCACACCCTGCGAGTTGAGCCACAGCAGCAGCGCGCCCTCTGTGGGGTTGCCGAGGGCCTTGGGATGCGACGGGTCGGTGAGGTCGAGCTGTGCCGTCGAGTTTACGGCAATGCCCTCTTCGATGATATGGCTTAGGGGGTCAGTGCCGAGCTTCTGGTCGGCAAGTCCGTAGAAATTGGTCTTGTAGACCTGCATCTGGTTCTGTGTGAGCGTGCCGGTCTTGTCCGTGCATATCACGGTGGTGGCTCCCATTGTCTCGCAGGCATGCATCTTGCGCACAAGGTTGTTCGACTTGAGCATGCGGCGCATGGAGTAGGCCAGCGAGAGTGTCACGGCCATGGGGAGGCCTTCGGGGACAGCCACGACGACAAGGGTCACGGCAATCATGAGTGTCTGGAGGAAATATGCCAGGAAACGTACCCACTCGAAATCGAGGCCGGGGGTGGTGAAATACATTATCACACGGCCAACGACAATGAGGGCTGCCACAGCATAGCTTATCTTGGTGATGAGGTTGCCCAGGCCGTCAAGCTGCTCGTTGAGCGGGGTCTTGACGCTGTCATCTATCTGTGCGGCCTCGAACACCTTGCCGTTCTCGGTCTTGTCGCCGACGGCTATGACCTCCATTATGCCGTGTCCCTCCATCACCTTTGTGCCACGCATGGCGTGGTCAGAGGGGAAGGTGGCATCCTTGTCAAATTCCTTCGGGTCGGTGGTCTTGTGGCATATCGGCTCGCCTGTCAGTGTGGACTCGTCTATGTTGAGGGCCACGGCCTCGATGAGCTCACCGTCGGCAGGTACCTCCTGGCCCGTGTTGAGAATCACGATGTCGCCTACGACCACATCCTTGCGCGGAATCTCGATGGTGTTGCCGTTGCGTATCACCTGTACGGGCTCGTCATCGTTGACCTGGTTGAGCAGGGCGAACTCCTTGTCGGCCTTGAGCTCGAATATGAACGCGAGGCCGGTGGCGAGAAGGATGGCTATGAAGATACCGATGGGTTCGAAGAATACGCCGAACCCTTCGTCAAGGCCATAATATTCGTAGAATGAGATACCGATTGAGAGGACACCCGCTATGAGCAGGATGATGATGAGGGGGTCGGAGAATTTCTCGAGGAACCGGCTCCAGAGCGACTCCTTCTCGGGTGGCGTAAGGATGTTGGTTCCGTTCAGTCTCCGGCTCTCGAGCACCTGCTCGTCCGTGAGGCCCTTGAGTTGATGATTTTGACTCATTTCAGGATTTATAATTGGTTAATGCACTTTTATAAGCAAATATATAACGTGGTGATGCGTAAGGTTGTTTTACCGGAAATATTAAATTTTTGTTTCATTTTCCGACAAGCTGTACCACCACGAGCCTTCCGCCAGGTTCCTTGCTGAGAAGAATCTGTCTGCCGTCCGTGAGCTCGACGAATCCCCCCGGATGCACAGGCTTGTTGTCCGTGACGTCGAACATCTGCGGGAGCCGACGGTTTATGAGTATCCATCTTCCCTGATGGAAATGGAAATCTCCTACCGGCGCCTTGTCCTCGGGGCGTGTCTTCTCGTTCGGTGTCACGTAGCTGCTGACATGCCACATATAGAGGCTTTGCTTGTCATAGACCATCAGACGGTAGTTCTCGGGACGGTATTTCCCGGCCGAGGGGGAGTAATAGAAGTTCAATACCGGGAGCTGGCCCTTGTACTCGGTCCCGCAGAAGGGGCAGCGTGGCCTTGTGGTGTTGTCAAACACAAACCATTTTGCCTCGCATGCCGGATTCTGGCAAGGTTGCATCAGGTCTGTCGTCTTGACCAGTGCGGTCTCCCACTCGTCGGCCGACGGACGCTTGGAGGGATTGTGCAGTCCGTCGATGAACGCGCGGTCAAACAGTTCCTTGAGATACGGGCCGCATATGGTGTAGGGGAGCTTTGTCACATCACCCTGCGGGAGTTCGGCAGGACTCAGGTTGTCTATCTTCGGGCGGTTGCTCTTGTCTGTGGGATGCTCTATGAAGAGTGCTTTCTCGCCCATGGAAAGCTCCTCGTCACGGGCCGTGTCGAGGTCGTTCACCTTGCCGCCGCGCAACGGATGGCGGTATAGCAGGTACATGTATATCAGCACCGCGAGCGCATGGCGGTCGGTCTGTATGCTCGGGAGCTTGCGGTTCGGGTCTTTAAGGGGAAGGCTGCGGGTCTGAAGCACCTCGGGAGCGATGAAATCGGGTGTGCCCACGACATCGGGGGGATATTTGCCCGGCACGACAAGTCCGTCGATGTCGATGACGGCGGCTTTGCCTGTCTGCGGGTCGACAAGGACATTCTTGTACGAAAGATCCGAGTGAGCCAGTCCGGCGGCGTGGAGACGTCGCACAGCACGTGCTATCTGGATGCACATGTGGAAATGTGTCAGCCACGTGCCTTTCTGGTCGGCCTTGAGGAACTTGTTTCGCAGTTTGGCCGAGGCAAACCACTTGCCTTCTTTTTCTTTGCCGTCGAACATGCCCCCCTTGAAGAAGAAATGCTTCTGGTAGGCGGGGGACACAATGCCGAGCCTGCCGTTCCATTCGACGAGCTTCGTGGGCCAGCAGAAGAGATTTTTCCAATATTCTCCGCCTTCCTGCTCGAAGATGCTCTTGCGGTATTTGTCGACGATATTGTTGAGCCGGTCGCGCGCGTTGGCATCCTGTTTGTCGCGGAAGAATCCGACGACATAGCTCTTGTCGGGGCTGAAATATACATCTTTCATCGCGCCAGAGCCTATCACCTCGTCGACAAACTCGACAGGCGTCCCGTCAAGGGCGGTCAGCTTTATTGTCTTTGCCATAATGTGTCGTTTCAGTAGAGGATAGCTATGGTGCGGTCGTCATGGTTGCCGGGGCTCCAGAAATCGAGCCAGCGCAGCAGTTGCTCCTTGGCTCCCTCATTGTCGTCAGTGAGGTCTACGCCGGGGATGCCGTCTGCCGGGAATCCTTGTCGCAGCGTGTCCCACAGCGCATCCCAGCGGGCATGGGAGTTGAGGTTGACATCTGTCTCGAACATGGGGTCACTGACTCCGTCTGTCATCAGCAACAAGGCTGTGAAATCCTCGTAGATGCCGAATCGGAGCCTGTCGGCCACTTTCTGCGGGTCGCGGAATATCTCGGGCATGGTTAGGAAACGGGTCTGTCCCGAGAACTCACCTTCATCGGGGACTCCGAGCAGTTTTGCCATTCCTTTCTTACGGTCATATATGCATGCCGCCCCGTCGCCGACCCAGTAGTTGGCCACGAACCATCCGAAATCGAACCTTTTGCACACCGCAAACATCAGCGTCGTGGCAAAATCTTTGGGCTTTGTGCCATCCAGGGCGTCAGATGCGGCATTTATGGCCTTGTGGGCAAGGAAAGCTCCGTTGCCTACGATGTCGTAGACAAATGCAAATAGATGTTTGCGCGTGTCGGCGCTCTCGGGGGCCTCGTGATAGGCCCTGACCGCTTCCTCGAAGCCCCTGTTGTCGAGCAGCTTCCCCTTGCAATATTCCACAACCGTGTCGCAGGCTATCTCCGAGCCACGGCGTGAGAAGCGTGCAGAGCCTGCGCCGTCGGCAACCGCTATTATATACCAGTCTGAGTCGGGACAGTGAAACAGCCTGAAATCATCGTCGCGCGCATTTCCTTCCTGGGCATGGCTGCGGCCTCGTCTGCTGGCTGCCACGACATCCTTGCGGGGTGTACCGTCCGGGGCTGCCTCGACCCTAAGATATTCCATATCCGAGTCGGGTTTATAGAAGGGTATCTCACGAGGCGTGGGAATATCCCTCCACAGCGAGCGCGGATCCGGGTTAAACGCCACGGGGATACGGAGTGACGAAGCGGGCTCGCCGTCAAATGTTCCGGGTGGATTGTATGCTATGGTCAGCTCGGTATCGCCGGGCGAGAGGGGCGTTCCGCTGACAAGGATGTCGTTGCCCCGGATCTCAGCCGCAAGCCCGGTGTCGGGAGATATTGCGGCGCCCGTCAGGGAGACGAGTCCGGCAGGGATGCTCAGTACAGCGGTGTATGGCTTCCCGACGGTGCCGTTCGGAAGCCGCAGTCCGAGTTGCCGCATGCTGTTTTCTGTTATGAGTCTTTGGTTCATGATTTCTTCGTCGTATTGTTCCCACAGGCGGGTGACCGCCCATTCCTCGAAATGCCTCAGCCTCTCTGATACAGGCTCTATACCATTCGAGGCGAGAATATCCTTTATCCTGTCTTTCATAGTCGCGTCAGCCTACCGTACGGTTGATGTCTGTGCCACGTCCGTCACCGCGTGTCAGAGTCCCGGTCATGCCGCACCAGGGACATGTGTTGGTGGTCTCGTCGCCCACGCAGAAAAGGCCTCCGCACTCGCATATCACAGCCCCGGTCTGATTGCCGCAGCACGGGCAGGTCGGGACACCGAAAAGTTCGAGGGTGTTGATGCGGCTCCCTTGCCCGTCGCTCAACCGCTCGTATCGTTCGCGGTCTATGGGATAGGCGCCGGTTAGGCGGAAGCTGACAGATCCGAATTTCTCCATTCCCTCGATTCCGAGCGATTCGAGACGGCGGGTGTATTTGATCAGGAAATCCCCCTTGGTATTCTGACACCTCGCACGCAACACGGCAAAGTTCTCGTCGGTCTTATGGATATGCCCCGGTTCGGCTTTCTCGAGATTGATTCCGGCTGTAGGTGCGAGCTTGATGCCGTCTGATGCCGTGTCGCTGACCGACTGGCTTGTCGTCTGTATCGAGGCTGTGATCCATTTGAAGAATTTTTTGAACGATTCGGGATCGGTATCCTTTAGCAGCAGCACGTCCTCGGTGAGATGTCCGAGGATTCCGGTATTCATGTTGTCGCCTATCGAGATGGCAACCAGGCTGCAATGGCGGCGGTAATTCCTGTTCCAGCGGTCGAAGGCGGCGCGATAGTCGTCGGTCGGATTGCCGTCGGTGAACAGGAATATAATAGGTTTCCAGTCACCCTTGCTCTGCATGGTTGTACGCACGATGTTGCGGTCCATCTCGTCCATGAGATGGTTCATGGCGTTGCCGAGGCCCGTGCCTCCACCTATGGGGAATACCGGCGGATAGAACTGGTATAGCTCGGTGAGCGGCGAAAGTGTCTCCGCACGTCCGGCAAACGCGATGATGGAGACAAAGACGGTCTCGAGTGCATACGGGTCGGTGCGCAGGTTCTGTATGATGGTGCGCATGCCGTTCTCGACATTCTGCACAGGTGTACCCGCCATTGACTCTGACACATCAATGAGAAAATATATCGGTAATCGACGCATGATATTGATGTAGGAGTGTATCGGATTTATGGATTTAGATAGACGCGGCCGGGGCCCGTCAGCGCGAGCATGCTGAGTCCCTCGCCACCAAAGAAATTCTTTGCAGACCATCTCGGCGTCATGCGGCTCTGCGGGATGCCGACGACAGCAAGAAAATGGTTCTCGTCGACCTGTATGGTCTGTCCGGCCACGAGGTCGATGACAACCGGGTCGCCATAGCACTGCAGGAACACTGTGGCGGTGCCTGAGATGCGCTGGAGCAGCGCACCCATACCTCCTACAAATCCGGCTATCGAGAACTTGGTGTCGATGTCGACCCTGCGGCTCGAAGCCATGAAGGCACCCGAGCGGCACACTGTCTCATCGCCTTCGAGCTTGATCGGGAGGATGCCGGCATGACTGCCGAGTCCGAGCTTGCAGGCGGTGCGTGATACGTTGCGGAACTTGACCAGAAACAGCGACTCGCCCGAAAGCTTTGAACCTATTATCTTGCCCAGCGATGTGCCTGTGAGCTCGGTATTGAACTCGATGCCGTCCTCGGCATATACGACCGCACCACGCTCGGCATAGAATTCCTCGCCGGGTTGCATCAGCACCTCGAGATGCTTGATGAATGATCCTATAAGCTTGACATTCATGGGAGGCAGGTCATCAGCATACGACATTCACCTCGGGAGGTGGTGGAGGCAGCGTGAGGTCGTCTGTAGCGCCGAAGCTGCGGTTGCCGACCTCGATGGTATCGGACACCCACTCGAAAAACTGCTTGAATGTGGTGCTGTCGAGCGTATCGAGACGATATACCTTGTCAGTGAGCTGTTGCAGGGGTTCTGTCTTGGCATTCATTCCTGCGGCACAGGCCACGACGCTTCCCCATTTGCGTCCCTTGACCTCCGGGACCATACTGTTATAAAGCTGTATGTCCGATGGTTTACCGTCGGTCATTATGAACAGCAGCGGCATCCAGTCACCCTTGCGGTCTCCGTTACCTTTGACGGTCTCTGCGTCTACTCTCCGGCAGAGCAGCTCGAGGGCCGCGCCGGTGTGGGTGGGACCGCTCTCGGGAGTCGTGATTTCGGGAAGCTGGAGCTCGTCGACAGGTGTGAGAGGGAGAATCTGCCTCACCTCGCGGTCGAATGTTATGATGCTGATATGGACTGTCTCGAGCGCATAGGGATTCTGGCGCAGGCTCGACATCATAGCCTCGAGACCGACTTTGACGGACTCGATGGGTTCTCCCTTCATCGAGCCGGAGGTGTCTATCAATATATATACCGGTAATCTTCGCATTGTCTCTCTAATGGTATGCTGAAAAAACGGCGGAGGAGGAATCAGTGACGAGACCTCCTCCGCTCGGATATTGTCTGGATTGAGATGGTTTCAGAGCACGATGTTCACCTCGGGTGGAGGAGGGGGAAGCTCGCTGAGGGTCTGTGCCTCGGCACCGGCCTCCTCGACTTTCTGGCTGCCTGAGCTGACAGATGCCGATACCCATTTGAAGAATGCCTTGATTGTGGCGCTGTCGGCAGTGTCGAGCGAGACGACACACTCGGTAATCTTCTTCAGCGTGTCTGTGTTGGCTCCGGCCCCTGCGGCACAGGCCACGACCATGCCAAACTTGCGTTTCCTGAACTCCTCGAGTCCCTTGTTGAGGTCGTCGGTCGGTTCGCCGTCGGTCATTATGAACACAAGGGGCTTCCAGTCACCCTTCTTCTGAGGGGTAGTCTTGGTCACCTCGCGGTCGACACACTCAGAGAGGACTGTCAGGGCCTCGCCCAGCGCGGTGCAGCCGCTCGCGGTGAGTGTCGGCTCCTGGAACTGTGCGAGTTCTGTGAGTGGCACTGTCTGACGTGCGGTGCTGTCGAACGTGATTATGCTCAGATAGGCTGTCTCGAGGGCATAGGGGTCTGAGCGCAGTGTCGAGACAAGGACCTTGACACCGTTCTCGACGGCCTGTATGGGCTCGCCGAACATCGACCCGGAGCAGTCGAGCAGCAGATATACGGGTAGTCTTCTCATAGGTTATTTCTTGGCGTAGTCGAGGGCGATGCGGCGGATGGTCTCGCAGATGTTCGAGTCGGGATATGCGTCGCCGATGGCCGAGAATTTCCATTCGCCGTTGCGGCGGTATAGCTTGCCCATGATGAGGGCTGTCATGCCCTTGTACTTGGGCTCGGCGGCCACGTCGTATGACGCGAATACCTCCTTGACAAGGTTGGGTGTACCCTCGAACATGCGTATCGAGGCGTAGGGAATCTCCGAGAAATCTTCTTTGCCGCAGTTGTTGAGGAAGAAATATATCTCCTGAATCTCGGGAGCCACACGGTTGAGGTTGACGGTGATTATCTCGTTGTCGAGACCGTCATCGCCGTTGGTGTCACCTTTGAGGTCATCCCCGCTGTGATGCAGGGCGAAATCGCGTGAGTCGACCTTGCCCGGAGGCATGCCGTAGCGGTTGAGGAAATCGGGACGGTAGAGGGGAGAATATATGTGGTCGGTGATGTTGCCCTTGTCGTCGAACATCAGCACGCTGAGGTCAAGGTCTACGTCATCTACCTTCTTGCCGATGCCGAAGAAGCCGTTGCTCCTCACAATGGCGCCCCAGTTGCAGCCCACGCAGAAATCGGTGAGCTTGGAGCCGTTTGTCTTCTCGAGATTTATTCTCTGTCCTTTTTCGAGACGGATTGCCATGATATTGTGTCTTTAGAGAGATTAGTTATATTTGTTGAGATATTCGGCAAGGCCACCTTTCTGTCCGACACCTATCGCCTCGAACTTCCATTGGCCGTTGCGCTTGTAGATGCGCCCGAACTCGACGGCGGTCTCTACAGAGAAATCCTCCTCGAGCTCGTATTTCATTATCTCCTCGCCGGTCGCGGTGTTGTAGACGCGGATGAACGAGTTGTGTACCTGACCGAAATTCTGGCGGCGCTCGTCGGCCTTGTGGATTGTCACCACAAATACAATCTGTGTGGCGCGCGGGTCAATCCTGGTGAGATCGATATGGATGCTCTCGTCATCCCCCTCGCCCTCGCCGGTGAGGTTGTCGCCGGTATGCTCAACTGCTCCGTCGGGAGAGGTGGTGTTGTTGTAGAATACGAAATATTCGTCGGCCAGGAGCTTGCCGTTCTCGCCCAGTATGAAGGCCGAGGCATCGAGGTCAAAATCATCGCCTGTGCTCGAGCTGTTGGTGTCCCATCCGAGACCTATGGTGAATTTGGGAAGATCGACGGCAACCCTCTGACCTTTTTCGAGATTTATAGCCATAAGATTCTGTTTTCGGGTATCAGTATGCGTATTTGTCTACCAGGAACTGCAGTCCCCCCTTGAATCCGTTGCCCATGGCCTCGAATTTCCATTCGCCGTTGCGGCGGTAGAGGCGTCCGAACTCGACGGCGGTCTCTATCGAGAAATCCTCGTCGAGATCATATTTGGCAATCTCCTCGTTGGTAACGGCATTGTAGATGCGGATGTACGAGTTGTGAACCTGGCCGAAATTCTGACGGCGGTTCTCGGCGTCGTGTATCGTGACGGTGAAAAGTATCTCGTTGACACGCGGATCGACCTTGGTAAGGTCTACCGTCAGGGTCTCGTCGTCTCCGCCGTCGCTATTGCCGCCGGTAGTATCGTCGCCCGAAGACTCGACGGCACCGTCGGGCGATACCTGGTTGTTATAGAACACGAAGAACTCGTCAGCCGGGAGTTTCTTGTTCTCGCCGAGCATGAATGCCGATGCATCGAGGTCGAAATCGAAGCCGGTGCTTGTGTTGGGATCCCAGCCGAGGCCGACACCCACTTTCTCGAGGCCGATGCCGATGCGCTGGCCTTTCTGAAGATTGATTGCCATGGTTTATGTTGGATTGCTGTTTAAGGTAATGATGGGGATAGGAGGGGTTACTCCTCGAAATTCATCTCGTCGAATCCGGCGCTGTCAAACTCGTCCTCGTTATATTCGGTCGAGCCATAGAAATCATCGTCGAGGTCTGTGGCTGCAACCTGAGCGGCCTTGGCGTCTATCTTGGCGTCGAAATCGTCAAGGTCGACAAACTGAGCCGGAGCCTCGCCCATTGCGATAGAGCAGAGGGGATCCTTGAGGTGCTTGCCGGGGACTGATTTCTTCATCTCGAGGAAGAATGAGCGGTCGGTCATATAGTCGAACACCCATACGAGCCTCTGGCCGTCATCCTCGATGAAATCTATGAGGGGGGTGTCCTCCATGAGATAGACATCCTCGGACGAGTCTGAGCCCATGTCTTCGAGCGAAATCTCCTGACCGCGTTCCCAGCCCTCGTCGCAAAGGAAGAATGAGCTGAACTGGGTCTTGTCATAGCCTACACTGTTGCAGATGGCGTTGCGGAGGTCAAGGAATGTGGCGTCGGCGTCGATCTGAATCTCTCTCTTGAAATTGTCAACCTCGTCGGAGACTATGCGGAAGGTATAAATCATATTGGGATATGTTTGATTTTTGTTTTTCAATGTCTTTCGAGATGCCTCATGCCTGAGAGGCCGGAACATCATATTCGATACTGCGAAAGTAATAACTTTTTTTTAAACCAAAAACAGTTTGACAAAAAAAATCCTATTCCCATGTGATTTCCATCTCGCGTAGCAGGGTGGCGGAGGCTCCGACAGACCCTGTGTGCTGGATATAGAGTGATGACCCGGGAGTCGGTGTCACTCCGGCCTCGAGTTCGACCTGTGCTCTGACGAGAGGATTAGTATGTGGCTGTTGAGCTGCGTCCGTATATGCCGATGCCGATAGCCGGTCATTGTCGAGAGTCACTGTGATATGGCACGGCGTGCGATAGCAGTCGGAAGCCACGGAATCGGAAACCGGGGTGACTGCTCCGTTGTCGTATCTGACGAGTGTGAATGTCACGGCCTTGTCGAACTCGGGCGTGCGCTCGATGCGCAGGGCATACCCCGACATGGCCATGGGGTCGAACTTGACACCGATGTCCATATACTGGCCTGTGGCGCTCCCAAAGCCCTGACCGGGCCCTTTGGCAGGTTCGGCAATGAGATTGACAGTCATTTTCCTGCTTTTGTCGCGCACGGGTGTGTATGACAGACGGGCTCCTTTTGTGGCCTGGACAAGACCTATGCCTGTGGCGGCATCAACCCCGTGGCCATAGTACCAGCTACGGGTGCTGTCGGGAGTCCAGTCGTGGAGTGATGTGTCAGCAGGCTTGTAGGTGTCGAAATTCCACGTGCCTTTTCTCCCCGCACCGTTATACCTTATGGGTATTTCTGCAAATGTCGTGAAGAGCCTTTTCTCCTGTCTCGGCGCGGTGAGGAGCATGAGTTTCGAGACAGGGCGTCCGAAAACCGCAGTCGATGCTTCGCCTGTCACTGTCGTGTCAAGCTTTGGCCGGACAGTGGCCGAGATATAGCATCCTTCGTCAGCCCTCGACATCTGATATTGGAGCGCGGCACGGCCACGGCCATGCAGAACGGCAACCGAGTCGGAGAGGTCGGGACGTGTCGAGCGATACCAGATTATGGCCGACTCGTCTGTGCCGTTGTCTGAATCGAGGATATAGCTCAGTTTCATCGCACCTTTTGATGCCTCTAATCTCGGCATATTCATAAAGCCGGGCGCATCCGTGAGATATGGAGCCAAGTGCAGGTCGGCAGAGGCGGTGAGCCCGTATGCATCGGAGGCAGTGACACGCACATCGGCTTCTTTCGGGAAACTGTTGTTGCTGACCGCCACGAGCGCCTCTGACGTCGAAAGCAATTTCAATGTTGTCGGAGCGTTCCATCTCATGGCCCCTCCGATATTTTCGGCCGGATAGTCACCCCAGAGCCTTGGTGATGCGGTTATCTCTACCGTGTCGCCGATAGCCGAGAGTTTTTTGGCGGAGGGTGTCAGTCTCATCGTCACAGGCAGCCGCCCGTCATCCCCAATCATGGCCGCAGTCCCGAGCGGATCCCATCCGTCATCCCCGCCAAGCAGATTCGGGATATTGTAAATAGTTTTGCCGTCTTTTGTAATGCGATAGGCATTCATGACAGGGAGGGCAGTTATGTCGGTACTCAAAGATGGACGTGAGGCATCAATGACCACCGGGTGCCCGTTGAGTGTGACGCCGCTCTGATAGCAATGCACGGGTGAGTCGTCGCGCGTCCATTGCAATGACACGGGATTGTCTGATGTGATTCGGGTGCCTATGACGGTCACGGGGCCCGGTACCTTTGTGAAATACTGTGTGCCGCTGACAAGGGTGTGGATGTCGCAGTCGAGGAAGACGGCTCCGGTCGATGCGGTCGAGTAGAACGGCTTGCCGCTGAAAAAGGTGAACCTGCATCCGAGATATACCGCGGAACCGCTCAGGGCATCGTCAGTACATTCGAAATAACAACCCTCGTACAGCGACCTGCGCGCTCTGACAAAGGGACAGAGGTTGAGACGGCTGATGAAGCGGCAGTTGTCGGCATACAGTCGGTCCGTACCCTCGCAGATTCCTACCTGTGCCTGGACTATGGCATCGCGGCGCTTTGGACGGTTGAGCGACGGGTCGCGCGGATAGACCAGATCGGCGTTACAGTAGTTGCCGAATGTCATGTTGGACAGACGCAGGCTTTTCCCCCTGAAATGAATCATCGTATAGTTGCCGAGTGCCCCTTGTGTCTGTCCGCGGTTTACCGCGAAGACCACATCCTCGGGATTTTCGGCAAGTCCTGTGATGCACAGTGTGTCGCAGGCTATCTCGGCTGCGTATGGTACAGACTGTGAGCTGACATCGCTGCGTCTCACCGCAGGGTCATCAGGGTTGTCGAGCCAATAGACCGACGGGGCTACATACATTGTGACAGAGTTCTGTCCCGAGCTGTTGATATATGCGATGGCTTCGAGAGGATCTGAGAAAACATATTGCGCCGGGTCGGCCGTGTGCGAGAGCAATATCGTGCGTGCGTCGAGTCGGGGCGCTTCTGCCGCCTGCATGGATGCGGTTGCCGACAGGAGGGCGGCCATTATCAGGTATCGGTTCATGGTATAGTGGTTATGGTAAGCAAAGCGGTGCGCGGTCACTCATGGCCACGCACCGCTGTCAGTTGTCAGTGATAAGGGAATGTCAGGAGATTACACCTCAAGGTCGAGGTTGAAGCTCTCGTTCCAGGGCAGCCCGTCCTTGGCAAGTTGCTCGAGGAAGGGATCGGGGTCGAACTCCTCGACGTTGTTCACGCCGGGCTTCACCCACTTGCCTGTCAGGAACATCATGGCACCGACCATTGCGGGCACACCTGTAGTGTAGCTCACGGCCTGCATGCCCGTCTCGTGATATGCCGCCTCGTGCGAGCAGTTGTTCCAGATATAGTATGTGAGGTGCTTCTTCTCCTTGTCGAGGCCCGAGATGCGGCATCCGATTGATGTCTCGCCGTGGTAGTTCTCGCCGAGGTCCTGTGGATTGGGGAGAACGGCTTTGAGGAACTGCAGGGGCACAATCTTCTGACCGTTGTAATCGACCTCGTCGATGCGGGCCATGCCGATGTTCTGGATGACGCGGAGATGAGTCAGGTATTCCTGGCCGAAGGTCATCCAGAAGCGGGCGCGCTTGATCGAAGGATAGTTCTTGACAAGGCTCTCAAGCTCCTCGTGATAGAGCAGGTAGCTCTCACGCTCACCGATGTTGGGATAGGTGAGGGTCTTGTGAATCTCGAGGGGACCTGTGGTTACCCACTGGCCGTCCTGGTAGTAGCGTCCGTTCTGTGTGATCTCGCGGATGTTTATCTCGGGGTTGAAATTGGTGGCGAACGCCTTGCCGTGGTCACCGCCGTTGCAGTCCACGATGTCGAGGTATTCCATCTCCGAGAAATAGTGCTTGGCGGCGTATGCGGTGAACACACCCGAGACACCCGGGTCGAATCCACAGCCGAGGATGGCCGTCAGTCCGGCGTCCTCAAACCTTTTCTTATACGCCCACTGCCACGAATATTCGAAATGGGCCACATCCTTGGGCTCGTAGTTGGCTGTGTCAAGATAGTTGACGCCGCATATCAGGCACGCATCCATGATGGTGAGGTCCTGATAGGGGAGAGCCACGTTTATGACGAGTGCGGGTTTGTGGCGGTTGAAGAGCTCGACGAGCTGGGGCACGCTGTCGGCGTCAACCACGTCGGCTGACACATTGGGCTTGCCGATGGCCTCGACGATAGCCTCACATTTCTTCTTTGTGCGCGAGGCGATGACTATCTCGCTGAACACCTCGGGGTGCTGGGCGCACTTGTGGGCCACCACTGTGCCGACACCTCCGGCGCCTATGATAACGATTTTTGCCATTTGGGTAGTTTAGTTATTGTTTAGAGCTTGGTTCAATCGCGTGAGTTTCCGAAGAAACGGAGCAGATAGATGAAGAGGTTGATGAAATCGAGGTAGAGGCTCAGGGCTCCGATGGTTGCCAGATGTCCTGTCGAACCGGCGGGAGCATACTCGGCCATCTGCTTGATCTTCTGGGTGTCCCATGCGGTGAGGCCCACAAAGATGAGCACACCTGCTATCGAGCAGATCCAGTCGAGGATGGTGCTGTGGGTGAAGATATTTACAAGCGAGGCGATAATGAGTCCGATAAGGGCATAGAACAGGAAATTGCCCCATTTGGTGAGGTCCTGTGTGGTGAAATACCCATAGACGCTCATTGCGCCGAAAGTACCTGCGCAGATGAAGAATGTCTTGGCAATCGAGGTGGCCGTGTAGACGATGAATATCGGCGCAAGGGCCATGCCGTTGATGGCGGCGAAGACATAGAAGAGCAGTGTCGCTGTGGCCGAGCTCATCCTGTTGATTCGGGCAGACAGCGAGAACACTATGATGAGTTCTGCGATGAAAAGTCCCCAGTAGAACCACGAGTTCGAGGCCATGAACTGCATATAAGACAGCGATGTCGAGCAGAAGAGCGACACAAACGCGGTGACAAGGAGACCGAGGGTCATCTTGAGGTAGACGAGCTTCATCACAGACGAGGTGGTCTTGATGACCGAGCCTGTGGGGTTGGTGTTGTTCCCGCCATAATAGGGGGGAGGTGTTTTACCGAGGTCGTACATTAGGTTGAAATATTGATGTTTATTTGATTCAGTGTTTATTTAAATAAGACAACCGGGATGGCGAAAGGTTTAAAACCCTTACATTCTCTCGGGTACGTCGATGCCGAGCAGACGCATACCTGTCCTGATGACGCGGGCACTCTGGCGGCTCAGCTCGAGACGCAGTGAGCGCACGGCGGGATTCTCCTCCTTGAGGATAGAGCAGTCGTGATAGAACTGGTTGTATATCTTCACCAGGTCATAGACATAGTTGGCGATGAGGGCGGGGCTGTATGTCTGTCCGGCATTCTGCACCACAGAGGGGAAGTCTGAGAGGGCCTGTATGAGGGCAATCTCCTTCTCGCCCGGAGTGACGTCGGTGTATGATGTCCCGGCCAGTTTCTCCTCTTCGGCCTTGCGGAGCACCGAGCAGATGCGGGCATAGGTGTACTGGATGAAGGGACCTGTGTTGCCGTTGAAATCGATGCTCTCTTTGGGATTGAAGGTGATGTTCTTGCGCGGGTCAACCTTGAGGAGGAAATATTTGAGAGCGCCGAGGCCGACCATCTCCGAGATTCGGGCAACCTCCTCGTCCGTGAGGCCGTCGAGCTTGCCGAGCTCTGCCGAGACCGACTTGGCTGTCGATACCATATCGTCCATCAGGTCGTCGGCATCGACAACGGTTCCCTCGCGTGACTTCATCTTGCCGTCGGGGAGCTCGACCATGCCGTATGAGAAATGCACAAGGTCTTTGCCCCATTTGAAGCCGAGGCGGTCGAGGAGGATGGAGAGCACCTGGAAATGATAGTTCTGCTCGTTGCCTACGACATATATCATCTTGTCGATGGGATAGTCCTGGAAGCGGAGCTTGGCGGTGCCTATATCCTGTGTCATGTAGACCGACGTGCCGTCGCTGCGCAGGAGCAGCTTGTGGTCAAGTCCCTCACCGGTAAGGTCTGCCCAGACAGAGCCGTCCTCCTTGCGGTACATCTTGCCGGCGGCAAGACCTTCGAGCACCTTGTCCTTGCCCTCGAGGTAGGTGTCGCTCTCATAGTATATCTTGTCGAAATCAACGCCCATACGCTTGTATGTCACGTCAAATCCGTCATATACCCACTGGTTCATGCGCTGCCACAGGGCGCGTATCTCCGGGTCTTTCTGTTCCCATTTCACCAGCATCTCGCGGGCCTCTTTCATGAGTGGTGAGGCTGCCTTGGCATCGTCTTCGGAGAGACCCTGTTCCATGAGCTGCTTGACCTCGGCCTTGTAGTGCTTGTCGAACAGCACATAGAAATCGCCGATGAGATGGTCGCCTTTCTTGCCTGTCGACTCGGGCGTGTCGCCGTTGCCCCATTTCTGCCACGCCAGCATCGACTTGCAGATATGGATGCCGCGGTCGTTGACAATGTTTGTCTTGATGACACGGTTGCCGCATGCCTTGAGTATCTCGGAGAGTGAGAATCCGAGCAGGTTGTTGCGGACATGCCCGAGGTGGAGGGGCTTGTTGGTGTTGGGAGACGAATATTCAACCATCACAAGCGGCGATGCGTCGGTGACGGGGGTGATGCCGTAGTCGGGAGTATCGGCTATATGAGAGAGGACGCCGTTCCAGAAGCGGGGAGAGATGGTGAGGTTGAGGAATCCCTTGACAGCGTTGAATTTCTCGACGGCTGGCTCGTTGGCCACAAGCCACTCGCCAATTTCGGCTGCCACGGCCTCTGGAGCCTTGCGGGCAGCCTTGACCCACGGGAAAACGACAACGGTGAGATTGCCCTCAAACTCCTTGCGGGTTGCCTGGGGCACTATGTTTTCGGGAGCTGACTCCACGCCGTAGAGCTCTTTGACGGCACGAGACACCGCCTGAGCGATAATGCTATCTATCGACATTTCTCTGCTTATCTTTATACTTTTTAAATTTCTGAATGGTATTAATCGTGCAAAGATACGAAAAAATGTCGAATACCCCTCTTCCCGGGAGCTATTTTTAACCACGGTCGTCCATCAGCCCCCTGTTGCGTGGATATGGAGAACCTTTGAGCAACAGACGCAGGGCGGTATTGTGTGTGAAATAGGCCCATACCCAGTTGGTGAGGACATTCAGGCGGTTGCGCATCCCGAGCAGCGACATCAGATGTATGAACATCCATGCCATCCATGCGATCCATCCTGTCAGTGATATGTTCTTGCTCAGGTCTGCTACGGCCCGGTTGCGTCCGATTGTCGCCATCGAACCCTTGTCCTTGTACCTGAAAGGCCCGTTGTCCCTACCCGTATTGAGCATCTTTGCCAGATATGCGCCCTGCTGTATGGCCACCTGTGCGAGCTGAGGCATCCCCTTGGGGTAGTCATCCGAGGGGAAATAGCCTATGTCGCCGATGGCGTAGACGCCATCGCATCCGACAACTTTGCAACGGTCGTCGGTTACGATGCGTGCGCCCGGGCCACGTGGATTTGTCCCTTCGGGGAACCCTTTCAGGTCAAATGGCACACCCGACACTCCGGCAGTCCATATCACCATCCCGGCGTGCAGCGTCGACCCGTCGTCGAGAACCAGCGTTTCGCCCTCATAGCTCTTCATCAGCCGCCCGAGCCTGACCTCGACCATAAGCTGTCCGAGGTCGCGCAGGGCTGTGGCCGAGGCTTTCTCGCTCATTGTACGGAGCAGACGGTCGGAGCCCTCGATGATATGTATCGACATGTCGTCGGGGCTAATCTCGGGAAACTCTTTGGGGATGACATAACGTTTCACCTCGCCGATGGCTCCGGCAATCTCGACTCCGGCGGGGCCCCCTCCGATCACGGCAAAACTCAGCAGGTCGCGCTGACGGGCGCGGTCTGTCTCGACCGCCGCAAGCTCGCACCGATGCAAAATCTCGTTACGCATACGGATTGCCTCGTCGGTCGACTTGAGGGTGTATACCTCGTCAATAAGGCCCGGATTGCCGAAGAAATTATTGGTCGTACCCAAAGCAATCACAAGGATGTCGTAAGGCACATCACCGGTGTCAGTCCTGACTGTACGGGCTGCTACATCCACGCTTTTCACTATGCCCATATGGAATCGTGAGCCGTCATCGGTAGCATGACGCATCTCGCGTCGTATGGGGAATGAAATGTCGGTGGGATCAAGCCCCGACGACGCTACCTGATAGAACAGGGGCGGAAAACCGTGGAAATTATTGCGGTCAATCAGTGTCACCTGATAGCGGGACGAGTCAATCTTCTTTATGAAATTCAGCCCGGCAAATCCGGCGCCGAGCACTACGATTCTTGTCTTGTCCATTCTTGTCTATCTCATAATCGGTCAATCATCGTCATCATGGTGATGATGATGCCACTTAGGCGCCGGGCCACGATAGAAATCGTTGCGGGCCTTGTAATATTTATGCCTTGCCTTGAGCATCTTCTTATATTTCTTGTGCATCCTCTTGGCAGCCTTCTTGCCATGCTTGTGATGTCGCGGGGGTGGTGGTGGAGGACAACGGTGCTGATGGCCTCCTGTGCTGAACTGGATGCCCGAGCCTTCGGTGGTGAGCCAAAGATTGACACTCTGTGCCGAGGCGGCGGCTGTGCCAAGCATCAGTGATGCTGCCAATGTCAAGATCAGGTGTCTCATATCTCTATGCTTTTGGTTATATATTATAGACAACCGAGAGGACGCTATTGTTTATGCTGGGGTATATAAAGCCCGGAGAGGAACCGTGTTCCTCTCCGGGCTGATGGGGTGTTGAGTACGTTGTGGTCAGATGGGGTTATTGATGAAGCAGAGTATGGTTCTGGCACGTGATGACTCTTGCGGGAAACTGCTCGACGAGGCTCATGTTGTGGGTGGCCATGACTACTGCAGTGCCTTTGCGGGCTATGTCGTGGAGACGGCTCACAATTGACTCTCCCGTCGCCGGATCAAGATTTCCGGTAGGCTCGTCAGCCAACAGTATGGGAGGATTGTTGAGGAGGGCTCGCGCTATGACGAGACGCTGCTGCTCGCCTCCAGAGAGCTCATGGGGACGTTTGTAGTGCTTGTTGAGCATTCCTACGCTTGACAGCACCTCGTCGATACGCTCGTCGATGGCTGCCTTGTCCTTCCAGCCTGTGGCGCGGAGCACAAAGAGCAGGTTGTCACGGGCCGAACGGTCGGAAAGCAGCCTGAAATCCTGGAATACAATCCCTATCTTGCGACGCAGATAAGGTATCTGCGAGCGTCTGATGGCTGTGAGGTCATAGTCGAGCACACGGGCGTTACCCGAGAAGACAGGTATGTCGGCATATATTGACTTGAGCAAGCTCGATTTGCCGCTGCCGACCTTGCCTATGAGATAGACGAACTCTCCGGGTGCCACGCTGAGGGAGGCATGCTTGAGTGCTATGAGGGCGTCACGGTTTATCTGGACGTCCCTGTAGTCGATGACCGCTTCCATGATGCTGTTGTCTGGGATGCCGGGAATCAGTTGCCCATCTCGGACACGAACTTGATATGAGCCATCCTTATCTCCTCTTCGGAGAAGTCATCTCCAAGCTCGCGGTATGCACGGTTGAGGTCGTCGGTCTCGTTCTCCTTGAAGAAATCGAAGAGCTCTTCCTGAGAATCCTCGTCAATAATCTCGTTGATATAGTAGTTGATGTTGATTTTTGTGCCTGAAAAGACGATGGCCTCGATGTCGTCAAGCAGCTCGGAGAACTCCAGGCCTTTGGCCTTGGCTATCTCCGGGAGGGGAATCTTGCGGTCAATCAGCTTGATTATGAACTGCTTGGTTGAATTCTTATCGGGAATTATACGCACCTTCATGTCCTCGGGACGGTCGATCTCGTTGTCCTCGACATGGCGGCGTATGACATTGACGAAATCCTGGCCGTATCTCTTGGCCTTGCCCTGCCCGACACCGGGGATATTCTGCAGTTCCTCGACCGATATAGGGTAGGTGGTGGCCATGGCCTCGAGCGACGGATCCTGGAAGATGACATAGGGGGGGAGTCCGAGCTGTTTTGCAACTTTGCGGCGCAGATCCTTGAGGATGCTGAACAGCTCGGGGTCCGCAGCGCCTGATGCGGCATTCTTGACCAGATCGGGTTCGGGCTCTTCGGTGTAGTCGGAGTCCTCGACAACCTTGAACGATTCCGGCTTGTTGAGGAATTTCTTTCCTTTGGATGTAATCTTAAGCAGACCGTAATTCTCGATGTCGCGGTCGAGATAGCCGGTCTGTATAGCCTGACGTATTACTGCAGTGAGGAGCTTCTCGTCGGCGCCGCTCTCGCAGCCGAAGACCTCGAGCTCATCGTGACCATAAGAGCGGACATTGGCTGTGGTGCGACCAAGAAGGACATCGGTCACATGGTCCGCTTTGAACTTTTCTTTTAATGCAATGACGGTTTCAAGCACCGCACATAAATCATCTTTAGCTTCCACTTTTTTCTTGGGATTAAGACAGTTGTCGCAATTCTGACAGTTTTCCACCTGATACTGTTCGCCAAAATAGAAGAGGAGTGAACGGCGTCTGCACGAGCTTGACTCGGCATAGCCCTGTGTTTCCTGAAGCAGCTGACGGCCAATTTCCTGCTCGGCTACCGGTTTGCCTTGCATGAACTTTTCCATCTTCTGGAGATCTTTCACTGAGTAGAACGTTATGCAGATACCCTCGCCGCCGTCGCGGCCTGCACGTCCTGTCTCCTGGTAATATCCCTCGAGCGATTTGGGTATGTCATAATGAATCACAAACCTCACGTCGGGCTTGTCAATGCCCATGCCGAAGGCGATGGTGGCGACAATGACGTCTATCTGCTCGAGCAGGAATGCGTCCTGGTTGGCACTGCGGGTAGCCGGATCCATGCCGGCATGATATGGCAGCGCCTTGATTCCGTTGACTTTGAGGAGCTCGGCAAGTTCCTCGACGCTCTTGCGGCTCAGGCAATATATGATGCCCGACTTGCCGGGATGCGAGCGTATGAACTTGATTATCTCCTTGTCGGTGGCCGGTGTCTTGGGCCGTATCTCGTAGTAGAGATTCTCGCGGTTGAACGACGACTTGAAGACCACAGCATCGGTCATGCCGAGGTTCTTCTGTATGTCGTGCTGCACCTTTGGGGTTGCGGTGGCCGTGAGGGCTATGACGGGACGCACGTTGATCACATTGATTATAGGCCTGATATTGCGGTATTCGGGCCTGAAATCATGGCCCCACTCGGATATGCAGTGAGCTTCGTCGACTGCATAGAACGAGATGGGCACACTCCTCAGAAATTCAATGTTCTCCTCCTTGGTGAGCTGCTCGGGCGCCACATACAGCAGTTTGGTGTGTCCCTCCTTTATGTCGTTCTTAACCGCGTCGATAGACGACTTGGAGAGCGACGAATTGAGGAAATGGGCCACATGGTCAGTGTCGCTGTAGTGGCGTATGGCGTCCACCTGGTTCTTCATCAGGGCGATGAGAGGCGAGATCACGATGGCCGTCCCTTCGAGAAGCAGTGCCGGAAGCTGGTAGCAGAGTGACTTGCCGCCGCCAGTCGGCATGAGCACAAACACGTCACGACCCGCCATTAGGCTGCGTATGATGGCCTCCTGATGGCCTTTGAACGAGTCAAAACCGAAGTGCTCCTTTAGAGCTTGCTGAAGGGTGTTGGTCATGGTGAACTGATTTGGGTATTTGAGGGGAGGATGTATCAATGTGGGTGAAATGTCGGGGAGAGGCATTTCGGTTATGGAGAGAATTGACAGTGTCCTGTCTTGGAGACAGGGCGGGAACGTATCGGAGGGATGAATCAGCCCAGATAGGCTTTCTTCACCTTCTCTTCGGCAAATTCGCGGGTTATGGTGAGTTCCTTGACCTTCTTTGAGGGGGTCTCGAACATCGGGTCTATCATTATGGTCTCGACTATGGTGCGCAGGCCGCGGGCTCCGAGCTTGTACTCGATTGCCTTGTCGACAATGAACTCAAGCGTCTCCGGGGCAAAAGTGAGCTTCACGCCGTCCATGGCGAAGAGTTTCTCGTACTGGCGTATGATGGCGTTCTTAGGTTCGGTGAGCACCTTGAGAAGCGCATCGCGGTCGAGCGGATCGAGATGGACCAGGACGGGGAGACGTCCGATAATCTCGGGGATGAGGCCGAACGACTTGAGATCTTGCGGGGCAACATATTGCAGGTAGTTGTCCTTGTCGACCTTCGAACGGGTGTTCTGGCCGGTGAAACCGACGACATGAGTATTGAGGCGATGGGCAATCTTGCGCTCGATGCCGTCGAATGCTCCGCCGCAGATGAACAGGATGTTCTTGGTGTCTACGGCTATCATCTTCTGTTCGGGATGCTTGCGGCCACCGTTCGGCGGAACGTTTACGACAGAACCCTCGAGGAGTTTGAGCAGTCCCTGCTGCACCCCCTCGCCGGACACATCGCGTGTGATGGAGGGGTTGTCTCCCTTGCGCGCAATCTTGTCGATTTCGTCGATGAAGACGATGCCTCTCTCGGCCTTGGCCACATCATAGTCCGATGCCTGGAGCAGACGCACAAGAAGACTCTCGATATCCTCGCCCACATATCCGGCCTCGGTGAGCACGGTGGCGTCGACAATGGCGAAAGGCACGTCGAGCTGGCGGGCTATGGTCTTGGCAAGAAGTGTCTTGCCGGTGCCGGTAGGACCGACCATAATGATGTTGCTCTTCTCGATGTCCACGTCATCCTCGGTCTGGTTCAGGCGCTTGTAGTGGTTGTAGACTGCTACGGACAGATATTTCTTCGCGTCATCCTGTCCGATGACGTACTGGTCGAGGAAATCGCAGATCTGGCGTGGGGTGGGGAGTTCTTTGGCTGACTTGGCCTTCTGTTTGGCCTTCGGCCCGTTGGCGCCCCCCTGTGAGGCCGAGTCCGCGAAATAGTCCTTGAGGAGACCCTCTATCTGCTGCACGCAATCGCTGCAGATATAGGTCTCTCCAAGGGGTGAGGGTACGAGAATGTCCGTGAATGAGGGCTCCTTGCCGCAGAAGGAGCATTTCACGTTGTTCCCGTTGTTTGATTTCTTAGCCATTTGAGTATGGTGAAAGACTTATTTCTTGTTGGGGAGGAGGATGTTGTCAATCATGCCGTACTCCTTGGCCTGGTCGGCTGTCATCCAGTAGTCGCGGTCGGCGTCGTTTTCGATCTTCTCGATGGGCATGCCGGAGTGGTCGGCTATGATCCTGTAGAGTTCGGCCTTGTACTTGAGTATCTCGCGGGCCGTGATCTCGATGTCCGATGCCTGTCCCTGCGCACCGCCCATGGGCTGATGTATCATGACGCGCGAATGGGGAAGGGCATAACGCTTGCCGTGGGCTCCGGCTACCAGGAGGACTGCCGCCATGGATGCCGCCATGCCGATGCAGATTGTGGAGACGTCGCTCTTGATGTGCTGCATTGTGTCATAGAGGCCGAGGCCGGCAATCACCGAGCCGCCGGGTGAGTTGAGATAGATGCTCACATCCTTACCGGGGTCTACTGAATCGAGATACAGGAGCTGGCCTTGTACAACAGTAGCGGTATAGTCATTGACATCGGTGCTGAGGAAAATAATGCGGTCCATCATCAGGCGCGAGAACACATCCATCTGTGCCACGTTGAGCTGACGCTCCTCAATAATGGTGGGCGATATATAGGAAGATGTTATGGCTGCCTGCGAGGCTGCGGTGTATTGGTCGAGTGCAAGCCCGTTCATGCCGAGATGATGCACAGCGTAGTTTCTGAAATCTTTGTTCATAGTGTTATCTTGTTTTCGTAATGTAAAATTACAAATTTTTCGGCGTAAATGCAAGACCATATAAAATTTTTTGCTCCTCTCAGAGGTGCGGCAGCATCAGCTTTGTGAAAAAATGCCATATCGCAAGTCCACCCGAGACGCTGACGTTGAGCGAGTGTTTGACTCCTACCTGCGGAATCTCTATGCATACGTCGCACCCGTCGACCACACGCTGATCCACTCCGTCGACCTCGTGGCCGAGGAACAGTGCGTACCTTCCTCCCGGCTCCGGGCTGAACTCCTGGAGCGGAACGCTCCCTTTGACCTGTTCGAGGCAGCATAGCACATACCCCTCTTCCCTGAGCGCCTGCATGCACTGCAGGGTGCTGTCGTGATGGCGCCATGCCACCGAATCTTCTGCGCCGAGGGCCGTCTTGTGTATCTCGGGTGAGGGAGGACAGGCGGTGATGCCGCACAGCTCTATGCGCTCGACCGCAAAGGCGTCTGACGTGCGGAATATCGAGCCGATGTTGTTGAGGCTGCGCACATTGTCGAGTACTATGACGAGGGGCATCTTGGCCTGGCGGCGGTATTCGTCGATGCCGACGCGGCCGAGGTCCCAGATTGTTTTCTTTTCCATCTATAGACTTGTAAAAACAAAAATCTGTCTTGACTTACAACAAATGTAATGCCAAAACGGATTTCAGAAAATAAGCCCGGTGGAAATTGCTTTCCTTCCGGGCTTGATTCTTTTTGGGTCTGGACAGACGTGCTGTTATGCCTCTGCGGGCTGCACGTTGATGAACTTGCGTCCTTCCTTGCCTTCGGTGAACACTACCACTCCGTTAACAAGAGCGAAGAGGGTGTGATCCTTGCCCATGCCTACGTTGAGACCGGGGTGGTGCACTGTGCCACGCTGACGCTTGAGGATGTTGCCGGCTTTGCAATACTGTCCGCCGAAAATCTTCACACCGAGTCGTTTGCTTTCTGACTCGCGGCCGTTCTTAGAACTGCCGACACCTTTTTTATGTGCCATTTCTTTTTTTTGATTTTGGGGGATTAAGCTACAACTTCTTTGATTAACACTTTGGTGAAGAACTGGCGATGGCCGTTCTTGCGGCGATAGCCCTTGCGGCGCTTCTTCTTGAAGACGATTACCTTCTCGCCCTTCACGAGGGGTGTGAGTACCTGGCATACCACCTTGGCTCCGTCGAGCACGGGGGCGCCTACCTTTACGGTGTTGTCATCGGCCTGAGCGAGGAGCACACGGTCAAACTCTACAGTGTCTCCTTCTTTAGCTGCATCGCCGAGATAGTGAACATACAGGAACTTCTCAGGCTCTGCCTTGAACTGCTGTCCCTGGATTTCTACAATTGCGTACATCTGTTAATGATTGTATTACAGGTTATTCCATCGGGCGAGGCATGGAGTCTTGCGACATCCGGCACTGCTTATAGGGCCCGGTTTGGCTAAATCGGTTGCAAAATTAGCAATTCCGGGGCATTTAACCAAAGAATTGAGTTAAAAAATTTTATCATTGGCGCGTTTTTCGCAAATTTTTGGTTACTTTGCAGATGAAAACCAGTGACACGTATGCAACAGACAGACCGCAAGACCCTCTCCGAACTCAGCACGCTGCCGGTTGGACGCCTGTTATGGCGATATAGCCTCCCGGCCATCGTGGGCATGATGGTGACCGCATTATATAATGTGGTCGACCGTATCTTCATAGGCCAGGGTGTAGGCCCCGAGGCCATAGCCGGACTCGCCATCACGTTCCCGGTGATGAATCTGTCTGCCGCGCTCGGAGTCCTCATCGGGGCGGGTGGCTCGGCAAGAATCTCGATACTGCTCGGAGCAAAGGATTATGCCGGGGCATCGCGCACGCTTGGCAACGCGCTTGTGACCCTCGCGGCCATAATCGTGGTCTACCTGAGCGTCTTCGCCATATTTATCGACGAGATACTGGTGGCCTTCGGCGCCAGCGAGGTCACTCTGCCTTACGCCAGGGATTTCATGCTATATATTCTGCCGGGGATGCTGATGACCAATTTCGCGTTCACGTTCAATAATTTCATGCGTGTGTCGGGCTATCCCGTCAAGGCCATGGTCACCATGTTCATCGGTGCCGGGCTCAATGTGTGTCTGGCGCCCCTGTTCATCTTCAAGTTCGGATGGGGCATCAAGGGCGCGGCCATCGCGACCGACATCTCTATGGCTGTCTCGGCGATATTTGTCATGGCGCATTTCTTCAACCGTCGTCATAACCTGCATTTCGAGAAAGACCATTCGATGTATGTCCCTTCTCCTGCCATCATCTGGCCCATCGTGGCTATCGGTGCGGCCCCCAGCCTGGTGAACGCGGCGGCATGTTTCATCAATGTGCTCATAAACAAGTCTCTCTATCAGTATGGAGGCGACATAGCGGTCGGGGCGGCAGGAATATTTACGTCATACACATCTCTGATGACGATGGTTGTGGTCGGCCTGTGTCAGGGTATGCAGCCGATCATCGGCTATAATTACGGTGCGGGCATGTATCACAGGCTCAAGCGTACATACTGGCTGGCTGTGGGCGCGTCGACGGTGCTCGTCACCACAGGTCAGGTCGTGGGGCTCTCTTCCCCCGGGGAGATTGCCCGCGCGTTCACCTCGGATCCGGGTCTGATACGCGAGACGGTGAGGTGTCTCTCGCATGCCATGCTCTGCTTTTGTGTGGTGGGATTTCAGGTCGTGTCGACGACCCTTTTCCAGTCGCTGGGCAAAGCGGGAGCGTCTGTGTTTCTTTCGCTTGCGAGGCAGGTCATCTTCCTCATACCTTTCCTCCTGTATCTCCCTTCGGTTTACGGGCTTGACGGCGTGTGGTTCTCTTTCCCGATGTCTGATGCGCTCGCCACGGTGGTGACGGCGATTATGGTGTCTTTGCTCCTTGTGCGTCTGTCCCGGCTCACGGCAGGTGCCCGCGCGGGGGTCCAGGCCGAATGAACGGTTTGGCGAATTGAAAATTTGTTGCTATTTTTGCACTGCAAATCTCAATCCGCAGACCGCAACATGTCACTATCCTTATTTCTGGCTCGCCGACTGCCGCTCTCGTCCCGTCAGGGCCGTGTGGGTGGCGGCATAGCTGTAGCCGTGACGGGAATCGCGCTCTCGGTCGTGGTGATGCTCCTCTCCATATCGGTCATGACAGGATTCCGCGACGAGATACGCGGCAAGATAATGGGGTTTGACTCACAGCTCACTGTTGTGCCACGTCCGGGGGCCGGAGGAGAGTTCCGGTATATGAAGCTGACGGATATCGACAGTGTGCTTGACATATTGCCCGAAAGGGCTGCCGTAAGTCTCTCCATGCGCCAGCCTGCCATAATGAAAAGTACTGAAGATTTCACGGGGGTGGTTGTCAAGGGGATGGATGCCCCGGCGGACTGGGATTTTGTCAGGAGCAACCTTGTCGCCGGAGATGTCCCGGACTATGCGGCCGATTCGACAGAATATCATACTGTGGTGTCCTCGGCGATTGCCGACAGACTTGGTCTTGGCCTCGGCGACAGGATTGATACATATTTTCTTGGAGGAGGTGTCTACCGTGCCCGTCGCCTTAAGATAGCGGGGATATATGACACTCATTTTGCTGACTATGACAAGCATGTGGTCTATGCGTCAATGCCGATGCTGAGGCGCGTAGCCTCTATGCCCGACTCGACCGGGACGATGGTGGAGATCACAGGGCTTGGTGATGACGCAGCCATCGACCGGGTGGCTGCAGAGCTGGGCGAGAGATTTGACAGGATGGCCTATTCCGGCCCTGACGGGATGCGGTTTGCCGTGAGCAATGTGCATGATACCGCCGCCCTGTTTTTCAACTGGCTTGCGCTGCTCGACACGAATGTCACGGTAATACTCGCGCTGATGGCGCTCCTCGCGTCGCTCACGCTTGTCTCATCGCTCTTCATCCTCATATTGCGTCGCGTCAACATGATAGGGCTGCTAAAGGCTATAGGGGCATCCAATGCTCTTGTGCGCCGTACATTCGTGCTGCTCACACTGCGCATTTTGGTTACGGGGCTTGTGGTGGGCAATCTCATTGCCCTCGGCTTGATATTGCTGCAGCGTGACACTGGACTCATCCCTCTTGACCCGGAGGCCTATTATCTCGACCATGTGCCTATGGCTTTGGACTGGGGTGCCGTGGCTGCGCTCAACTGCGCTGTGGCGGTCCTCGCTTTTGCCGTGCTGCTGCTGCCGTCGGCCATCATCGCCACGATACCGCCGTCTAAGGCGATGAATTATGAGTAAAAGTATATGAATTTTTCGTAAAGATGACCAAAAGCATTGACATAACAGCGAAAAATCACTATCTTTGCATAATTAAAACGGGGTATAAGTGCAATACCTCAGCCAATTTGAACAATTAGAATTATAATATCAATATCTAATCCTTTAAAATGAAAAGAGTTTATACATTTGGAGACGGCAAAGCAGAGGGTAACGCCTCTATGCGCAATCTCCTTGGCGGCAAAGGTGCGAACCTTGCCGAGATGAACCTTCTGGGAATGCCCGTGCCTCCCGGTTTCACTATCACCACCGAAGTCTGCACCGAGTACACCCAGTATGGACGCGATGAGGTCGTGAAGCGTCTTGCCGACGATGTAAAGGCTGCCATCGCCCATGTCGAGGAGCTCACCGGCAAGAAGTTCAACGATCCCGCCAATCCCCTGCTCGTCTCGGTACGTTCGGGTGCCCGCGCCTCTATGCCCGGTATGATGGATACCGTCCTCAACCTCGGTATGAACGACGCCACTGTTGCCTCTCTCGCAGAGAAGAGCGGCAATCCCCGTTTCGCATGGGACAGCTACCGTCGTTTTGTCCAGATGTATGGCGACGTGGTGCTCGGCATGAAACCCAAGTCTAAGACCGACATCGACCCGTTCGAGGAGATTATGGACAAGGTCAAGGAGGAGAAGGGCGTCAAGCTCGACACCGAGCTCAACGTCGAGGACCTGCAGCAGCTCGTCAAGCTCTTCAAGGCCGCTGTCAAGGACTATACCGGCAAGGATTTCCCCGATGACGCATGGGAACAGCTCTGGGGCGGCATCTGCGCCGTGTTCGACAGCTGGATGAACGAGCGCGCCATCCTCTATCGCCGCATGAACCAGATTCCCGAGGAGTGGGGTACAGCCGTCAACGTCCAGGCCATGGTTTATGGCAACATGGGCGACAACTCGGCTACCGGCGTGGCATTCAGCCGTGACGCCGCCACAGGCGAGAATATGTTCAACGGCGAGTACCTCATCAACGCCCAGGGCGAGGATGTGGTTGCCGGTATCCGTACACCTCAGCAGATTACAGTCGAGGGCTCGCGCCGCTGGGCTGCCCTCCAGGGCATCAGCGAGGAGGAGCGTGTGGCCAAGTATCCCTCGCTCGAGGAGTCTATGCCTGTCTGCGCTGCCGAGCTCATCTCTATCGCCAACAAGCTCGAGGACTACTACAAAGATATGCAGGATATGGAGTTCACAATCCAGGACGGCAAGCTCTGGATGCTCCAGACCCGTAACGGCAAGCGCACCGGCGCAGCTATGGTGAAGATTGCCATGGATCTGCTCCGTGCCGGCGAGATTGACGAGAAGACCGTGCTGATGCGCATGGAGCCTCAGAAACTCGACGAGCTTCTGCATCCTGTGTTCGACAAGGCTGCTCTCAAGCGTTCCAAGATTGTTGCAAAGGGTCTCCCCGCATCTCCCGGTGCCGCATGCGGCCAGATTGTATTCTCGGCTGACGAGGCTGAGGCATGGTCTGAGAAGAAGCGCAAGGTTGTCCTTGTCCGCATCGAGACGTCGCCCGAGGATCTTCGCGGTATGGCTGTGGCCCAGGGCATCCTCACCATGCGTGGCGGTATGACATCGCACGCTGCCGTCGTTGCCCGCGGCATGGGCAAGTGCTGTGTGTCCGGCGCAGGCGAGATCAAGGTCGACTATAAGGAGAAGACCGTAGAGATGAGCGGCAAGACATACAAGGAAGGTGACTGGATTTCGCTCAACGGTTCTACCGGTGACGTTTACGACGGTCAGGTGCCCACCACCGATCCCGAGCTGGGCGGTGATTTCGGCGCAATCATGAACCTCGCAGCCAAATATACCAAGACCCTCGTCCGCACCAACGCAGACTCGCCCCGCGACGCCAAGAAGGCCCGCGAGTTCGGCGCACAGGGCATCGGCCTCTGCCGCACAGAGCACATGTTCTTCGAGGGCGACCGCATCAAGGCTGTTCGCGAGATGATTCTCGCCTCTGACGTCGAGGGCCGCAAGGCTGCTCTCGCCAAGCTCCTCCCCATGCAGAGAGGCGATTTCGAGGGTATCTTCGAGGCCATGGACGGCTATGGCGTCACCATCCGTCTGCTCGATCCCCCGTTGCACGAGTTCGTACCTCACCAGACCGCCACACAGAAGGTCATGGCCGAGGAGATGGGCATCTCGCTCGAGGAGGTAAAGGCCAAGGTTGACTCGCTCGAAGAGTTCAACCCCATGCTCGGACACCGTGGCTGCCGTCTCGGCATCACATATCCCGAGATTACCGAGATGCAGACACGCGCCATCATCGAGGCCGCACTCGCCGTCAAGGCCCGTGGCATCGACGTACATCCCGAAATCATGATTCCTCTCGTTGGCTCGCTCAAGGAGATTCAGAACCAGGCCGATGTCATCCACCTCACCGCTGCCAAGGTCTTCGAGGAGACCGGCCACACAGTGATGTACAAGGTCGGCACAATGATTGAGGTTCCCCGCGCAGCCCTCGTGGCCAACCAGATTGCCGAGGTTGCCGAGTTCTTCTCGTTCGGGACCAACGACCTCACCCAGATGACCTTCGGCTTCTCGCGTGACGACGCTCCCAAGTTCCTCAAGTTCTACAAGGAGCACGGCATCATCAAGACCGATCCCTTCGAGGTACTCGACCAGGAGGGTGTAGGCCAGCTCGTAGAGATGGGCGTCAAGAAAGGCCGCGCCACCAATCCCGACCTCAAGGTCGGCATCTGTGGCGAGCACGGAGGCGAGCCCTCGTCCGTCAAGTTCTGTGCCAAGCTCGGCATGAACTACGTATCATGCTCACCCTTCCGCGTGCCCATCGCCCGCGTAGCAGCTGCGCAGGCTGCCATCGAAGAGTAAGAGCTACTCTAACATAATCCGACAATTAGGCTGTAACGCTTTGAGAAATCAGGCGTTACAGCCTAAGTTGTTCTTAGGGGTTTCGTTCATTTGGCATCACTTTGCGTGTACAAATGCGCGGAAAAACGTACAAAAACGTACACACTTTTTCGAGGGTAACGTACAGCAACGTACAGCACCGCGTACAAGTGCAACTATCAGTAACGCCGATAGATATAACAGCAATGGAAAATTTATCAACCAAAAAATAGGAACACGGAAGAAATGGCAACATTCAAACCAACAGTGCGCAGTATGCGCAAGGACGGATTTTTGCAGGTCTATATCCGGGTCACACATCGGACGAAACACGGATACATCAAGACCGACAAGATGATTACCCGAAAGGAACTGACCAAGACCAATGAAATCAAAGACCCCTTTGTAATGAACTACTGCACCGCGCGGATTATGGAGTTCAACGACCGATTGAACCGAAAGGACACCAGCCAGTGGACAGTCGCGGAGGTGGTGGACTACCTGCTGAAAGGAAACGAGGACATCTGCTTCAGCGACTATGCGCGTCAGCACATAGACCGCATGATTGACCGGGGGCAGGAGCGCAACGCCAGGAATTATAAATTGGCACTGCAACACATGGAGCGTTTCTTCGGCACTAAAAAAATCATGTTCGGGCAGTTGACATCAACTCAGGTGACCCGGTGGATTGCGTCGCTGGAGCAGACGCGCCGGGCAAAGGAGATGTACCCGGTGTGCATGAGGCAGGTTTTTCGGGCAGCTGTGAATGAGTTGAACGATTACGACAACGGCATTATCCGCATAAAGACAAATCCGTGGGGCAAGGTGAAGATACCGCAGGCGGACCGGTCGGAAAAGATTGCCATCAGCCCGGAGGAGTGCAGGATGTTTTTCGCGGCTCCCCTCCCTGCCACTCGCATGGTCGATCCATTGCCCGAACTGGGGCGCGATGTGGCGAAGATGGTGCTGTGCCTCGCAGGGATGAACACAGTTGACATCTACGAGCTGCGCAAGGTCGACTACCGAGATGGAAAGATTTGCTATAAGCGTGCCAAGACGCGCAAGGCACGCACCGATGACGCTTACATCGAGATGAGAGTCGAGCCGATAATTCAGCCGTTAGTTGAGAAATATCTCGCCGAGGCTGACGACCCCTATCTGTTCAATTTCCACAAGCGGTTCTCGTCCTCGGATTCGTTTTGTGCGAATGTCAACACTGGCATAAAGCAGGTGTGCAACAGCATGGGGATACCGCAGGAGAAACGGTATTGTGTATATACGTTCCGTCACACATGGGGTACTGTTGCGCAGAACGACTGCGGAGCGAGTGTTGCGGAGGTGGCGTTTGGCATGAACCATTCGCACGGACACACGGTGACGCGAGGTTACATCAAGATTGATTTCACTCCGGCCTGGGAGTTGAACGCCAGAGTGATTGACTTTATCTTTTTCTCTACGGCGAAGAGCAAGCAGGAAATGGCGCGAGGTGTCGAGGAGCCTGCCGATAAGTTGTTCAGACTTTCTCCCAAAGTCATGGTCTATGCGAGAGCTTATTTTCGCGGAGAGGTTCTTGCCGAGGTCAGCGACATCGGCTTCGGGAATGTCGATGCGGTCATCAGCAGGCTTGCCGTGCAGTTGCCCGACACAATTCCGACTGGGTGTGCCGTGCAGTTTCGCATCAAGAACGTGGATGCAGACCGCGAGGCGGTCTATGAGCGCACGAAAGGAAAAGGATTTTGACATGGCGCAAAGATAGCACGCGGCCCGGCCCCCTCGTTTTTAAGTTTTGCTTCACGCCCGACTTTGTTTCACAGCAGAGCCGGGCTTTCTCTTTTTCTTTTTGCGCGGAACTTTTTTCTTTTTCTCTTTTCTGCGGAGCAGACCTATGGCGCGTCAGCCAAAAGAAAAAAATCTTCAAAAAAATTTTTTAATGTCGGCGTCGTCGGAGCGAAGCGAACGTCACGCGCGCGTACGCGTGACGACATCCGCCTCCATAGAATAATTTTTGGTAAAATTCTTCTTCCTAATCCATAGGATATATATTCGACTTAATATATATCCGTCTACATCCATAAAAAGGAATATCCCGCGCGCACGCGTGAAGGTTACCTTTTGGTTACGCTTTGGTTATCGTTTGGTTCAGGTTTGGTTATGTTTTGGTTTACGTTTGGTTTGCGTTTGGTTTTTTAATCGGAACATAACATCTTGATAATATGAACTATACAGGCGAATTGACTGACATGCTGAAAAATAAAGAACGAGTGTTAATCAACCCATAAAAGTGTTGCTAAATGTAAAAGACGAAAGTCGTATTGAGTTTGGCGTAATGATGGGCTCTATCTATCGCAGACCGGGTGTGAACTTGGTGTGGAGTTGACTGATTGATATACCTCAAATAATAACCTATGGTTAGGATTTGGTTATGCTTTGGTTTGTTCTCGGTTTGTGTTTGGTTTCGTTTTGGTTTACTTTCGGTTTGCTTTTGGTTTATGTTCGGTTCTATCTCGGTTATGGAAATGGCGGTGTAGAAAAAGCGACCTATCCTCACGGACGGGCCGCTTCCGAGTTTATTAATATTTAATTTCGCTATGAGTAAAAACCAATGGTTGCGTCTAAAAGTAGATTGGATAGACGGTCATGGGCGCGTCAGTCATCGTCCTCTTCAGCTTCTCCGCAGAGTTCGCGCAACCGGTCCTCGATGGTAACGACTGAGCCGTGAACGTCCATATCAACCTCAACGGCTTTCATCTTCGGCGTATGGAACTCCAGCAGACGCAGTTCTGCATTGACGCGCTCATTCGGACTCAACGCAATCATGTCTGCCTCAAAGTCCGAAATGTTGAGGGGCAGCCCGGAGGCTTGGTCAGTGAGCGGAATGAGGTCTATAACCTTATACACGTTGCCCTCTTCATCTTGCACGAGGCGTTGACGCTGAATTTCACGCGACCCTCCAGTTATCGGGTCAGTCTGAACACGAGGTTCAAAGTATGCGAGGCTATGAGCGCGGAGATACCCTTTGAGAGGGTTTTCCTTGTTGGGCGTACCTTTTTGTCGCCCACCTGTTTTCTTACCTTTTGCCATGATACAAAACTTAAAAATTGCCTGCAAAGATACCTCCGTAAATTAGCGCACGAATTATAACTTTTGAAACATCGCTATCATGATAGGAAGTTTAGTAGGCGCAGGCTTGTCGGCAGTCGGGAGCATTTTCGGCGGTATCTCGGCAAGTAAAGCCATGAAAAAGGTCAAGAAGAATTTGCAGGCGCAGAAGCAGGCAAACCAAGACTGGTATGACCGCCGATACAACGAGGACGCCACCCAACGCGCGGATGCTCAACGCATACTGACAAAGACCGAAGAATCAATCCGCAACCGCACCCGGCAGGCCGCAGGTGCGCAGGCGGTCATGGGTGGAACGGAAGAGAGCGTAGCAGCCGCCAAAGCCGCCAACAATCAGGCTCTCGCCGATGCAACATCGCAGATTGCTGTCAATGCCGAGGCGCGCAAAGACCAGATCGAGCAGACATATCAGCAACGTGACGCGCAGATAAATGACGCGCTCAACAATCTTGAACTTAAAAAGTCCGAGGCTATCTCCTCAGCCGTGCAGGGTGTGGCACAGGCAGGTGCAGGCATAGCAGGTGCGTTCTAAATCCTCACTTGCATATGATTGAAGAGACAAAGCAGGTGCCTGTTACGGATACCTCACAACCGGCTGATAGCCCCGCAGGGGTGAGTCCACAGAATGTTGCTTCCACTGAGGAGACGCATCAACAGCGCGTTGACGCTACCGCAGGCACTGACCGCCAAATCAAAACCATTCAAGACTGGATGGATGCGGAAGAGAACCGACCCGAAACGCCCGAAGAGCGCAAGAAGCGTGAGCGCAGAGAGAAATCCAAGCGCATCATTGCCGCCGTCAGTGACGGTATTTCGGCGTTGAGCAACCTTTTCTTTACCACGCAGTATGCCCCCAATATGTATAACCATGAAAAAGGGAGCATGACTAACGCCGTGGGAGCGCGCCTCGATCGGCTGAAAGCAGAGCGCGAAAGGAAGCGCGACCAGTATCTTAACTTCTCCCTCAAACTCGGCGACCTTGAGAATCAGCGTGCCGCTACCCTGCGTGAACTGGAAGCACAGCAGGAACGGCAGAAACTCGCACGCGAAAAGGCTGAAAGGGAGGCAGAGGCGCACGGATGGGCCGCAGCACTGCAACCCGACAAACATCGTGAGCAAGCAGGCAAAGCCAATAAAGCCGAGCAGGAAGCCATCACAGCGCAGGCCGAAGCCGAGGCAGCTCCCGAACTCCAGCAAGCTAAAATCGCAACCGAAAGGGCGCGTAAAGGTAGTTTGGATGCATCAGCCGCCAACTCTCGTGCGTCTGCGGCCGCTCATGGTCGTTCCAACGTGTCGGAGTTCTCTGCCTGGGATGAGAACGGACGCGAGCATAAGTTTCGCACGAAAGAAGCCGCCGAAGCCTATGCCAAACAGCACGGCACATGGCAGGAAGAGGATGTTTCGGAAACCACGAACACCGAAACCCGGCGCACCCCGAACTCACAGCCACAGAGCAGGACATCGACCAAGACCAAGAAGAGCGGTCATCCTGCAAGACCCGCGCCCGAAGATAACACACCGCCCAGCCGTAGAAACAACAATGACAACACTCCACCAAGCAGACGATAATTTGATATGGCAACAAATAACGATGATATTAAGTGGCTGTACGGCAAACTGAAAGCCAAAGGCTACGACATAGGCAATGAGCAGGAGTTTACCACCTCTCTTACCAACGAAGCAGACCGCCAGTGGTACTATGAGAAAGCCAAGGGCATGGGGCTGAACATAGGGAGCATCGAGGATTTCAACAGCCTTTATGCACCGCAGACCGCTCAACCTGCGACCCCTCCGACCCAAGCACCTGCCGTCCAATCCACCGCAACAGCCGCCCCAACGTCCACTCCTACACCTACCGAGGAGCCGGAGCAGGCTCCGGTCCAGTCTGCGCCACAGCAACCTGCATGGCAACCGACCGAGCAGGACAAGATACGAATGTCGTATCAGATGCACACCATGCTCAACGATTTCAATCAGCGTTCAAAGGAGCGTATCGCACAAATTCAGCGCATGGCAGAGCCATTCACAGCCGAGGGCCGGAAAAAACGTAAGGCAATGGAGTTTCAAGCGCAGCTCGCAGGCACACCAACAAAGGTTATGGGTCTGACACCGCCGACCTCTGCACCTGCGTCCGATGGAGCGCAGGGCGATGTTGAGGGAGCCGCACAGCCGCAACCTATTCAGAGCGGTCAATCTCCAGTCCCCTACGGAGTGAAATACATTGACGGCAAGCCGGTAACCCAGTGGCTTCTGCCCGATGGCAGACTGACAACGAGCTTCATGGAAGCCGACCAAGCCGAGTATGGCGCACGCACGGCACGTCTGCGCCACCAGTTCGAGAACCGCATGAAGCAGAACGGACTTGATCCTGCCAAGCCCGAAGATGTGGAAATGCAGGCGCAATATGACGCGCAGGCCCCTGCCTATGATGCCGTGGCAGAACTTTGGCAGGAAGCTGAGGAAAAGCACAAGGCAGACAAAGAGCGCAATGCCAAGAAACACTGGGATAGTTATGCAGCTATGGGTGGTGGACGCGAAATGCGTATCGTGACAACGTCCATGAACCGCCACGATGACAATATCTCGCACATGACACGCTTTGACCTTCAGAAGATGATGGACAATGCGTGGAATCGCGTAGGTTCAAAGGTAACCACCAACTGCTATAACCGCCTGCGTCAGCAGTACCCCGGCGCGTCCGAAGAGGAATTGCAGGCAACCGCATCGCAGATGGCACGCCAGTTGACCGACAATGCCGTATATCAGTATGCCGTTCAGCAGAACACGCCCAAAAGCACACTGGAATACTTCGGTCGTACAGTCGCCGACATGAACGTGATTAACTCGATCAGCAAGGGCCTTGCCCGAAGCCAAGCAGGAACGAGTGGCGACCTTGCAGCTTATGAGGCCGCTATGGGTGAGTACGGCAAGAATCACCGCGTGGCGCAGATTGCAGGCACCGTTACTGGCATGGCGGTTGACCCCGTGACATGGGTGTCTGGCGGTGTCGGCTCACTCGCAGGCAAAGGAGCCATCAATCTCGGCGGTCGTTTCATTGCAGGCAGAGCCGCCACGTCAATGAGTACGCAGGTAGGCTCACGCCTCTTCTCGTCCTCACTCACCGGTCGTATCATCACCGGGGCGGCCGCAGGTGGAGGTAACTTCGCCACATACGAAATGCTGAAAGAGGGAGAGAGCCAGTTCCTGCATGGTGGACACATCAACCCCGAAACTGGGGAAAACGAGGGCTATTCAGCCGGAGCGGTGTTAAGCGCAGGCTGTCATGGTCTCGTCCTCGGTAGTGTGACTGGCACATTGTCGCCAGTCATCGGTAATGTCGCTGACAAAACTGTCAAGGCAACCACCTCCACAGCAGGCAAAGCAGGCGTGCGCTTCGGTGAGGTTGCAGTATCGACCCTCGCCGAGGGTACTGTGTTCTCAATTCCCGAATGGATAAACGGCGATGCCGATGCAATGGACGTGTGGACTGATAACATGGCGATGATGTTAGGCTTCAAGGTGCAGCACGGACTCAAGAGCGCACCGCGCTATATCGCCAGTCTGCGCCCAATCAAGCCAGTTGACGGCCGACCGCTGACGCAGGCAGAGCGCAATCACAACCGCATGAATTTCGAGGAACGTCTGCGCAGGAACTTGGATGCAAGTCCGGGTGACTTGTCATTCACCGCCGATGAGCGCGAAGAGCTGCGCAGAGCAGGCTATGGCGAACTCGCCGACCTGTTCAGCCGTGACCGAGTGCAGGAAGTTCAGCGACCCGACATTGACCCTGCCGATGGCGCGATCGAGTTGAGAGCCGAGCGCGTTGAGGCCGAAACAATCAGTCGCAACCCCGAATTTGACGGCTATTCCTCAATGGAAGAACTCATGCAGGATGGCAGGGTCAGCCAGTCCGCACGCGCAAAAGCATACTACATCCTTACCGGGCGCAGACTCCCAATGGCTTCCGTTACCGGGTACACAACCACCACGGACGCAGACGGACGTGTGACCGTCAACTCCATGGCCGCTGATGGCGAGGTTGTAACCAGTCGCACATTCAAGAACGAGCAGGAAGCCAAGCAGGAAACCGACAACATCATGCGTCAGGCAGAACTCAACTCTGTGGACATTGGTGAGCGATTCAAGGAAGCCGTTGCCGATGACATGGTGCTTGATGCCGCTATCAGCGAAGTGTCACCCGGTGCCGACCCTGCAACCATCAAGAGAATCTACCGCGCTGTCAAGGCAGGCAACAAGGACGTGACCGAATCGCAGAGGCAGTTGGTTGAGTTCCTTGATGACGCTATTGAGCGCAACCGCGACATTGCAGACCGCTATCGCCCCGAAGCAATCCGCGAGGTTCTGAAAGAAGAAACTGGCATTGATGTCGATGCAGTCCTGCGCAAGATGCCGAGCAAGCGTACCGAAGCGGAGCAGGCGGTTGTCAAGTCGTATCTTGAACGGCTCTTCCCCGAAGAGGCACGTCAGCAGGCCGCAGAGCCTACCCCGGAGCAGGCTGAGGCGCAGAGCCAGTATGAGCAGGGCCGCGAGTTGTACGGACGCTTTGAAGAGGGCGCCCCGACAGTGCAGGCTGATGTGGACGCTATCGCCCTGCGTATGCAGGAAGCATACCAAGCGGTTGAGGACGCTTTCGGTTCGGAAACCGAATACTATATGTTCCATGTGAATGAAAATCCGTGGGCGTTGGTCGATGACCCCGAACTGACTGTTGAGCAGAAAGACGCTGTCCTCTACTACATCAACGCAAAGGCGGCTCTTGACGGCGTTATGGACGCTTCCAACGAGGTAGCCGACCGCAAGCGTGCCGAGGTTGAGGAGAGCGTTGCCAAGCGCACCCACAAGGACAACGGCGTGATTATCCCTGCCACTATGAAGGTGGATGACCGACAGGTCTATATCGTCAAGGGCGATGTAGTCATGTTCCCCGATGGCACAGCCGTTGACGTACACAACTCTTCGGAGAGTGTAGTTGTCATGGACGTGCAGACTGGGGAGTATCAGTTTACATCCCCCGACCAAATCTTCCAAGTGTCCGAGGCTGTCAATCCGCAGGACGAACTGGACACCGCTTTGTCGGTGATCGAGCAGGAGCAGATGAATATCTTTGGCGACAATGCCGTTGCCCCCGAAGAATCTACCGAGGGCGAAGAGCCACAGCAGACCAACGAAGCACCTGCGACCGCAGACACCGCCGAATATGACCGAGGCTATGAGCAGGGATTAGAAAAAGCTGCTAAGGATGATGACGCATGGATTGCAAACCATATCAATATCCTCAGCCAAAACACGCCCGAATCTATGCCCGACACCATGAAAGGAGAGTTGGATGCATACCTCTACGAGCAACAGCGCAGGGCGCAGAGTGCTCCCGAATCGCCCGAAAGCGTTCCCAATCCTACCGAAAACCCAGTTTCAGACGCGGAAACCGCGCCCGAAACGTTCCCAAATGTGGAAAATGGACAGCAGACCGCACTCTCTCGCATCCCCCTCAACGAGCAGGGAGAGCCGATGTTTGAGGCCGTTGATAAAGATACGGCCTGGAGCGGACTTGTTGAGGCTGTCGGTGGGGAGGCAGATGCAGTTGACATCGCTATGGCGCAGGTGCAGCAGGCAACCTCCGACCTTGAAGCACTCAAGAAGAAACCGCCAACGCAGAAAGCACCCAAACTGAAAGGCTCACCCATGGCCATGGCGCAGGCAAAGCGTGAGGCGGCCGAACTATATCAGCGTGAACTCGTCCAATACAACCAACAGATTGCAGACACACAGACACGTCTTGATGCATGGAACGGCATTATTGGTGTCTATACTTCTCGCAATGCAGAGTTGCGCCGTCAGCAGGAAGAGGAACGCCGACAGCGTGACGCAATCGCCCATGATGAGGCTATGGCCCGATTTAAAGAGGAACAGCGCATCAAGGCTGAAAAGCAGGCCGAGCAGGAGCGCATAGGCGTTCATGCTGTCAATCCCAAGATTAAGGATAAATGGGACGCAGCTCCCAAAGTAGATGGCAACGAAGACGCGCTGACACTCCCCGACGGCTCCACCATATCCGGCCGCTATGTCCTTACCGAGGCAGGAGCCGCCTCGCCCAGTCATGACGCGAACAATGCCTATCAGCCGACCGAGGGTTTCCCGATTGACGAGAACGATCAGAGCGTCAATGACCGCGACTATATGCGCGATAAAGACGCACAGCAGAAAGTCGAGGGTATGGCAGGCAACTATGACAACCGCGCCCTGCAAGACCCCGTAATCGTCAGCAAGGACGGTGTTGTGCTGTCGGGCAACAACCGCACCATGTCGGGCGACCTCGCCGCACGCAGAGGCACTGACAAGGCTTATGTTGACTATCTCACCCAGTTCGGGCATAAGAAATACGGCTTTACCCCGGAGCAGGTAGCAGGCATGAAGAATCCTCGCGTGGTGTTTGTGCCGGACGAGGCTCTACCCTACGATGCCACCACCTTTGCACGATTCAATGCGCAGGAGAAGAAATCGCAGGGCAAGCCCGAAGCCGCTGTGAAACTCGGCAAGATTGTTCCCGACAACGTGTTCAACGTCATTGTCAACGACATCAGCCGTTACGACCGCCTTTCAGACTACTATGCTGACGAGAAAGCCGTGGCGCAGGCACTTGGCTCACTCATGCAGGCAGGTGTCATCAACGATATGCAGATGCCCGAACTGCGGACAGGCACAGCGTTGTCGGCCACAGGCAAGGAACTAATCGAAAACACTCTTATCGGCAAAGTGTTCCAATCCTCGCCCGATGCAGTGCGGCAGATTATCTCCGTCCCCACCTTGCGCCAGTCAATCGTGATGGGATTGAGCGAGATTGCCAATAACCGCACCTTGTCCCGAAACGGATATGACATCAGCGATGAACTCGCAAAAGCAGTTGACCTTGTGACACGCGCAAAGAACGCCATGCCGGACGTATATACCGATGGGATGCCAGTATCACCTTTCGGTCGTATGCAGGGCTTGTTTGATGATGAGTTCGGTGACAGCCGCGTAACTGACGGAACTACACTCCTGCTTGCAGATATTCTCAACAGCGGAAAGCCGAGCGACCTGCGCAAGGTGCTGACCTCATACAACAACGAGGCTTCGCAGGCTTCGGGCGGTCAGATTGACATCTTCTCCGGCTCGATCCCCACCAAAGAAGAAATACTCACAACCGTAAATGAACATTTCAGAAATGCAACCCCAAAAGAACAGCAGGCACTCGTGGACTCTGCCATTGCGGAGCGCAAGCGCAGAGCAGAAGAATCAGCCGCAGAACAGCGTGATCGAAGCGAGACAAGTGAACAAACTCCGCATGATGATGAACGCGGTGCAGAGTCTCAACAGCCAACCGCAGGAATAGATGAAGAACTGACACCCGAAGAGCAAGCTCTCGCAGCCCGTGTCGAGATAACAGAAAATGACTGGGAAGAAGGTGACGGAGACAATCCTACTTACAAGCGAGACATCATCATTGACGGCACACACAAGGTTACGCAAGTTGACGCACCCGATGAGGACGGACACTACACTGGTTCATATTTTGAGTTTGACGGTAAGCGTTTCGGTGATATTGCCGAGATTGCCCAGTACATAGACGGCGGTATGCAGGCAGAGCCGACCGAGGCGCAGAAAGCCGCAGGCAACTACAAGATGGAACATCGCCGCGTTGACGGCTACAACATCAGCATAGAGAATGCCAAAGGCAGTGTGCGCCGTGGTACTGGAGCGGACGGCAAGCCGTGGGAAACCACCATGCAGAACGACTACGGATATATTCGTGGAACTGAGGGCGTGGACGGTGACCACATTGACGTGTTCCTTTCCGACACACCCGAAGAGGGCGATGTGTTTGTCGTTGACCAAGTGAACGATGACGACTCGTTTGACGAGCATAAGGTTATGTACGGCTTCCCCACGGAGCAGGCCGCGCGTGACGCATACCTTTCCAACTATGAGCCGGGTTGGACCGGTCTCGGCGCGATTACCCATGTCAGCAAGGACGAGTTCAAGAAATGGATTCAGTCGAGCAGGCGTAAGACCAAGCCCTTTGCCGAGTACAAGAGTGTCAAGGCTATCACCGAAGATGTTGACCAGACTCGCACAAACGTCAACGCAGAGGGAATGGTTGTTGACGGCGAGGGCAACCCTCTCACTCTCTATCACGGCACACCCAATGATGTGGAGGCGTTGAGCGACCTTGGAACAGGACATCCACGCAAAGGAACTGACGAGCCTGCACGCTTCAATGGTGACGGCGTATCATTCACGCCTCATCGTGATGTAGCCGAGGACTATGCCTCATTAGGTGACGGCAACAAAGGAAAGGTGTTTGAGGCTAACATCATCTTGAAGAATCCCTATTATACCGTAGGCGTTGCCAACTTCACCCCGGAGGAAGCCGCCGAGTTTACAGCGTCTTTGAAAGCAAAGGGTCATGACGGCATCATCAATTATGCAAGTCAGTCCATGAGGCAGATTGGTGCTGAACCCAACGAGGTCATTGTCTTTGACATCATGAGCGCAGTCCCAGTTAAGACGAAACAGGCAGACACCGATGTTGTTTACTCCATCACACCAACTACCTACACCAATAAGAAAGGCAAGACGAGCGATGTTCACCTTGTCAAGTTCAACCGCGAACTGACAGCCGAGGAAAAGGCGGCTCTTGACACATTCGCGCGTGAGCCTCTCACCGAGGGGAAGAAAACCTCTCGCGGTTGGTACGACCGCAAGCAGGGCGGTTACATGATGCGTAGTGAGGAAGCCGCACGCCAACTCGCCGAGATGATTGGCAACGAGGAAGCGGTTGCGGACGCACAGCCCATGACCGCCGAGGAACTCCGTGAGGCTGTCGCTCCTGCCGAGAAGAAGCCTGCACGGAAGCCGAAGAAAGCACCTATCAACCGCGTCAGCCTTGAAGATGTGATGACCGACCTCTCGACCAAAGGCGAATCCAAGTTGAGCGACCACGCCGAGCCAGTCAAGGCAGAGCCGGAGCCACAGCACGAAATCAGCGATGACGAAATGCGTTCGTTGCTTGGGGAGATACGCGATATTCTGGGTATCGGTGATGACGAGGGCGATACTGACATCAAATTCCGTGACCCTGGCGAACTGACAGTTCAGGAACGCATGAAGCTGCAGTCGGCTGGTATCCGCGTGGCCATGGGCCTGATAAGCCGTGGCACAACGGCATTCCCCGACTATGCCACCAAGATGGTGGGATTGTTGGGCGACAAGATACGTCCGTGGCTCAAATCGTTCTATGAGGGCGCACGTTGGACACCCGGCTATGACAAATATACCTTTACGCCTACCGAGCAGGTTGCCACGTTTGACGTGCAGAACTTCGACAAGAAGCAGGCAGACCCCATTGCGCAGGCCGCTATGATTGTCGAGGAACGCAAAGCCTCGACCGCATCCGCGCAGGCGCAGAAAGAACTTATCGAAACCCGAAACAAGAACCGAAGAGAAAATGACAAGCAGACAGAAGCAGATACAGCTGCTCTTGCAGAAAAAGCAGAGGCTGTTGCAGGCGAAGCAGAAGTTACAGTGCAAAGCGCAGGAACTGGAGAAGCAGGACGCAAGCGCATCCTCCGCGACCTCAAACGAGTAGATGACACCCTTGACGAGGTCAACGACCAGTTGGCATTTCTCGGCTACTATGAAGCCGAAGAGGTTGACAAGGATTTCAACGAGGCATACGGCTATATGCGCAATGCCGAGAAAAAAGCCGTCAAGGATGCAGTTGATCTCGCCAAACAGCTTGTGAACGACCTCGGCCTGGGATTTGACAAGGTGACTGGCTCAACAACCGCCAACCGCGGCAAGAGAAAGAACGCCGTTACTGCGAATATCGCGCCCGCAGGTGGTGACATTTCCATACGTCTGCCCCTCAACGAGGGCCGCGAACTCTACATTACTATCGGACTTGACCCGTCAGTAACGCCGGGCGATGTGACATACAGCGGAGATAACCTGCAAGCCACTCGCATCATGTACCGCGTTGAATGGCCCGATGAGAAAGGTCATGTGTCGTTTGACCGCATGGGGCGTAACTGTTGGGCAGATGCCAACGTGACCTATGCCGACCTGCTCAACGGTATTCAGCGCGAGGCAGAGGACTACCTGCCGTCCTCTGCTTCTGCTAAATCCGAGGAAACCCACAACGGCTACAAGATTGGCGATGAAGTCATGTGGGACCGTTACGGCAACGGCAAATGGGAGAAAGTCAAGATTGAAGATTTTGACGCTGACGGAAGTCCAATCTTTGAGGCTGTCAAAGGTGTCATGTCTGAAAAAGGTGACTGGAGCCGCGTCAAGCTTGCCAATGGTATCTTCGGGGAGGCCCAACGTGTGGCAAGAGCTACACAGGAGAAAAAGAAGAAAGCCACCGCCGATAATGTGGCAACTGCGACTGGCAATAAGTCAAAGAAATCTCGCAAAAAAGATGTAACTTTGAAGCCGGAACAACCTATCGGAGGTTTGTTCGCCGACTTAAACGAAGAACCTCAAAAACAAGAAACAGATGAACGAAAACGTAATCAACCGAGTCAAGAAGTGGCTGGAGGAGAACTCGCACACACCGTGGGCACTGATGCGACTGGAACTGATGGAAGAGTATCGTCCGCAGGAGTTGAACAGACTGATAAAGGAAGGGCAACTCATGAAGCAGGCGCAGGAGTGGAGCGAGGAACTGACCGCCCGACACATGGAACTGATGAGAACCGGGGATTACAACCAGTCATCGGAAATCGGGGACGTGATGAGAGCGGAACTGATAGCCGAGGTAACGGCTCCGCAGTGGAGCGTGGAAGAACTGCTGGAGCAGGCTCTGTATCAGAACGTGGTGCTGACCGAGGAACAGAAAGACTTTCTGAGGGAGAATCTTCCGCCATCATTGGCCGCGGAAGTGGAATTCCTGCCGTAAAGAAGCTGAAAAAGCCGGAAGTAAAATACACGCACAACTTCCGCTATGACGAAGAGAACGGCAACGAGGCAGACACCTACACGCCGTCACAGCGTCTTGAAGCCAACGTCAAAGCGATAGAAACTCTCGCTGACGTATTGTTCGGTGACAAACCTGCCACCGATGAGCAGAAAGCAATCATGTCACGCTTCCGTGGATGGGGGCAGGTGGACTTGGGCAAATATTATGACTTAGAACAAATCACACGCAACACCTTTACGGACACGCCAATCAACCGACTGGCACAGGTAATCAAGAGACTCGATCCATCGGGCGACAAGAACCTCTTTGGCGCAATCAAACGCGCCTCGCTTTCGTCCTATTACACCCCGACCCCGATAGCAAGAGCGATGAACACGTTCCTTGCGCTTGCAGGCTACAAGGGCGGCTCCCTGCTCGACCCCTCTATGGGCAACGGTATGTTTGAGGGTACACTGCCCAAGAGCATACAGGAGCGCACCTCCATTACGGGTGTTGAACTTGACTGGCTCAGCGGTCAGTTATCTCGCGCCCTCTATCCCGATGCAAACGTGATGATAAGCGCGTTTGAGAAATCGGGCATCGCCCCCGGCTCATTCGATGTGGTGACAAGCAACGTGCCTTTCGGCGACATTGTTGTTAACGACCCGACATGGAAGAATGACGGTACACCGCTGAAACGCTCCGCACAGAACCGCATCCACAACTACTATGCCGTGAAGATGCTTGAAGCGACACGGTCCGGCGGTCTCGTAGCCATGATGACAACAAGTGCCGTCATGGACACACAGAGCAATCAGAATATCCGCGCCCATATCGCAGACCAAGGCGAGATACTGGGAGCAATCCGACTCCCCGATAACACATTCCAAGGCACAGGCGTAGTCACGGACATTATCTTCGTGAGAAAGTGGAGAGACGAGCAAGACCGCGAGCAGACACGCGCTGATGAATCCTACATGGATACAGAGCGTGCTTTCCTCTCACAGCATGAGAGGACCGCTCCCAACAAACTTGACGGCACACAACAGAAGGTAAGTTTCAACGGCTACTACAAACTGAATCCGCGTAATCTCATCGGCGAAATTCAAGCAGGCAACCAGTACGGTAAGAAAGACGCATTTGGACTGACGAGCAAACTGACCGTTGACGAAATCGCCTCTGAGGTAGAGAAAGCCATCAAGCGCATTGTCGGAAGCAGGCGTGGCAGTCTGTTCAACCCATCGCGCACTATCCGTGAGACACAGCAGGCTATCCGCGAGACATACAAGGGCAACGGCGACTGGGTCAGCAACGGCAATCTTGTCGTTCAAGGCGGCAAGGTCGGAGTCCTTACCGCCAAGAGCAATGAGTATGGCGAGGTGACCCGGACGTTCGAGGGTACGCTGAAGTATGACAGGATGCTCCCGCGCATAGAAGCAATGATTGAACTGCGCACGAAGATGAAAACACTTATCGCCTTTGAAATCGAGGGCGAAAAAGAACATCATATCGCGGCAGTCCGTGCCGAGCTGCAAAAGGCTTACGACAACTTTGTAGGCAAGTTCGGCAGATTGCAGGACAAAGACAACTCTTTCATTCTTGACGATATTGACGGCTACACCTTGCAGGCACTGGAGGTATGGAAGAACGGCAAGTTTGTCGGACTCTCCGACATCTTCACCAAGAGCTCCATCAAGCCGTCAATCAATCTTGAAGGTAAGAAAACTCCGCAGGAGGCAGTCGCGCTGTCATTGGCAGAATACGGCTACCTGCGCCCCGACTATCTTGCCAAGGCACTCGGCGAGGACTGGGTCGAACAATGCGGAGACGTTGTATTCCTCAAACCCAATAGTGAGGATGACTACGTTACACGCGATGAATATCTGAGCGGTGACGTTGTTACCAAACTTGCAGACGCACGAGCTGCCGCCGAAAAAGACAAATCGTTTGAGCGCAACGTTAAAGCACTTGAAGATGTGCAGCCGGAACGCATACCTTTCGATGACATCACAATCCACCTCGGCGCACGTTGGATTCCCGAAGAGGTGCTCAACGATTTTGTCAATGAGTTGCTGGGAATCCACGCCGTGTACAGCAACCGCGGCCGAAAGTGGGACCCCGAACTCGGCAGATATGTCAACGAGCAGAAGAGCGGTGTTCGTTACATTCCCGAAACCGACTCGTTTGAAATCAACATCGAGAAGAAAGAACTCGGCGGCGAGGCATCGGACTGGGAGACCCCGAAGAAGTCGGCGAAAGAAATCCTGCAAGCCGCGCTTGAAGACAAGACTCTTGTAATCATCTACAAGGACAAAGACGGCAACACCCACGTTGACGATGAGCAGACCGAACTCGCCAATCAGAAAATCGCAGACCTGCGCGAGCGGTTTGAGACATGGTTGCCGAGTGACCCTGCGCGTGTTGACCTCATGGAGCAGTTATACAACGACCGCTTCAACCGCACCGTGATACGCCACTTTGACGGCTCACACCTCATTGTGCCGGGTCTCATGGGTAAAGAACTGCGTCCGCATCAGAAAGACGCTGTATGGATGCTCATCAACAACCGGGGCGGTATCGTTGACCATATTGTAGGTGCAGGCAAGACCCTTGTCATGCAGTCTGCCATCATGGAAATGCGCCGTATGGGCATAGCAAAAAAGCCTATGATTGTTGCATTGAAATCCACTGTGGCGCAGATAGCGCGTGAGTTCAAGGAGGCATTCCCCTCGGCGCGTGTCCTTGCCCCCAACGACAGCGACTTCAAGAAAGAGAACCGCAAGAAATTCATCGCCAACATATCGCTCAACGACTATGACTGCGTTATCCTCAGCCATGAGCAATACTGTATGCTTCCCCACACCGAGGAGGCAGAACGCGCCGTGATAGACGAGCAGATGTGGCAGCTGGACAACATGATTGAGTACCTCTACGGCACGAACGACACAAGCCAAATGACCAAGAAACAAATCAAAGCACTGGAGAAGCGCAGAGAGAATCTGAAGGCCAGGCTTGAAAAGCGTCTTGACCGTGCCGTTGACCGCGAGTTCTGCTTTGAAAATCTCGGTGTGGACTATCTGTTTGTTGACGAGAGCCACCAGTTCAAGGCTCTGCCATACGTGACAAGTTACCAAAAGGTGGCAGGGCTCGGCGACCCGCAGGGTAGTAACCGCGCTGTGGCGTTGCTGACAGGCATACGTCACCTGCAAAGGATGCACCAAGGCGATAAAGGCACGGTATTCCTTTCTGGCACCACAATCACCAACTCGCTTGTGGAGACCTACAACCTGCTGAACTACCTGCGTCCGCGCAAACTTGAAGAGTTGGGTATGCCGACCTTTGACGCATGGGCAAGTACATTCGCCGTCCACACATCAGAACTGGAGGCGACCATAACAGGCGGCTTCGCGCTGAAAGACCGCTTCCGTCAGTTTGACAATGTGGCAGAACTCTCGCAGTTGTACGCAGAGATAGCCGATGTGCGCAACGACCAAAACCTCAAATTGCCGAAACCGGGCATAGACGCTCATACGGTCATCGTGCCTGCCAGTGACGCAATGTCGGAAATCAACTCCGAGATTGTGAACATGATTGAGTCAAAGGATGGCAAATATTTCGGTATCTACCCGAAAGACCCGAACCGTGCGCCGTGGGGACTCCACGCCTCAACCATATCGGCAAAGGCTGCTGTAAGTCCGCGACTCATATTCCCCGACATGAACGATGATGGAGGTAAGGTTCATGCCGTTTGCGAGAATGTCAAGAAATACTATGACGAAATGGCAGAACAGCGAGGCGTACAGCTTATCTTCTGCGAGATAGGCGTGCCTGGCAAGGGTAAGGAGTATGACGCATACACAGATATGGTAAATAGGTTTGTGAATGACTACGGCATACCTCGTTCCGAAATCGCATATATCCAAGAAGCCCCAACCGAGGAAAAGCGCAAAGACCTGTTTCAGCGAGTGCGTGACGGCAAGGTGCGCATCCTTATTGGAGGCACAAAGAATATGGGAACCGGTGTGAACGTTCAAGACCGCATTACTGATATGCACATGCTTACTGTACCTTGGACACCTGCCGCACTGGAGCAGTGCATAGGCAGAGGCGGCCGTCAAGGCAATATGGTTGCCCGTGACTTTATGGGCAACAAGGTCAGAGTGCATTACTATGCTACTGAGGGCAGTCTCGACCTCTACAAATATCAACTTCTCGATGCCAAGGGTAAGATGATAACCCAGTTCAAGATGGGAACCGTGTGCGGCACTCGCAGTTTTGACGAGGGTTCAGCCGATGAGGACGGCAACATGGATCCTGCGGAAATGGTTGCAATCCTTTCGGGCAACCCGGTAATCTTTGAGAAAGCCAAGCAGGAGAAACTCGTCAAGAAACTCCGCGCCCTGCGCAATGGCTTTGAGCGCGACTATCAGCGCAAGAAAGCCAAGTACGAGGAGTTGAAAAAACGCAAAGAGAATTTTGAGCGTCTTATCCGGCTTAACGGCCGAGACCGTGCCGATTTGGAGCGCAACGGCTTCAAGCCGGATGAGAAGGGCATTTATCCCACTACCGTCACTATCAATGACACCGGCAGTTACTACGGAGGCGGTCGTACGTTTGACAAGCCAAAAGAGGCCGGAGAATATTTGCTTTCTGCACTTGATAAAGGCAAGAGTGTGACTCTGCAAGGCTTCGGACAACATGCGAGAGTGGCAACCGTCAATGAAGAGAAAGGCAACTCTCTATTCTCTTTCCGCGAGTTGCAGATTGGAGAAGGCGATGAGCGCAGCATAAGATATTCCGTGCGTCTGTCAGATGATGCAACTGCCGCAGGAACAGCATACCGCAACCTGCTCAAACGCATTATAGATGTCGGAGAGGTGTATCGCCGTGAACTTGAATCGGTCAATACTCAGCTTTCGGGCATGAATATCGGTGACGGCGTATTCCCTCGGCAGGCTGAATATGACGAGGCAACAGCCAAACTCAAAGAACTGACTGCTGAGTTCAATAAACTCGGCAAGAAATCGGAGACCACCGGGGACGGCAACAAGTACCGTGACGGAGCGGAGATGAGCGATGGCGAGAGACTGCGTGCCATCCGTGTATTGGAGCCGATAGCGGTTGAGCGCAATGAGTTGAGCCGGGAGGAACTGCGAGAGGTTTACAATAATCTTCCTTCGGTTGAGAAGGATGGCAGGGAGATAGAGTTCTATCGCAGTGCTTTCAAGAAGATCTACAAGGACGGCGGATTGTTCGGACAGGTGGTGCCGGTGCTTGATGAAGTGCTGGAGAAGTCTGTGCTCGCCTATTCGGAAGAGGACAATCTGGGAGGGACTACGCGCCCCGACGGGACAATTCATAAGGAGCATCCTAACGTCGACACCTTTGACAACTATGTCGGAAAGGTGAGCATTGATGGCAAAGAGTATTATGTGCGTACGACTGTGCAGACCCAGGCCGGTCAATCGGGAACGCATTCAGTCTTTGTGACTGAAGTGTCTATATATGAAAATACCGCCAGCAGTTTGTCGTATCCGGGAACCCCACGGGCGAGAGTGACTGATGACGGTATTGTAGATGCAAAGTTACAGAATATCCTTGGAAAAGGATAATAAAATGGGAGAAAATGTGCTGAATGGCTTAGTATAGAAGCGTTTATGAAGCCAAACGGTGCCAACTGAAAAAACGGGGTAACGCAAAGGAAAGCGGAATTATGAAGAAGAACGGTCTCCAAATCGTTACCCGCTGAATGGCGATTTTAACATACCGTGTCGAAACTGGCAGCTTGTGGCACAGGTAGGCATATCAAGGTCTAACTCGTTGAGTGATAACTTTGCAAACAAAAAAAACGAGTATGGCAAGAAGTACATTCAAAGTGCTGTTCTATGTGAACGGCAGCAAGGAGAAAAACGGTATTGTTCCCATCATGGGACGGGTTACAATTAACGGGACTGTGGCGCAGTTCAGTTGCAAGCAGAGCATCCCCAAGACGCTTTGGGACGTGAAAGGCAACAAGGCGAAAGGCAAGAGCCGCGAGGCACGGGACATCAACCTCGCCCTTGACAACATCAAGGCGCAAATCATCAAGCACTACCAGCGTTTGTCCGACCGCGAGGCGTTTGTCACGGCGGAGATGGTGCGCAACGCCTTTCAAGGTATCGGCAGTGAATACGAGACCTTGCTCAAAGCGTTCGACAAGGAGAACGAGACGTTCAAGAAACGTGTGGGCAAGGACAGGGTGATGGCGACCTATCGGGCGCGAGTACGAGCCAGAAACCATGTTGCCGCCTTTATCAAGTCGTTTTACAGACGCGGCGATATGTCAATGCCGGAGCTTACACCCGACTTCATCAAGGAGTTCGCCGCATATCTCTCGACGGAAGCCGGATTGCGGAACGGTTCGATATGGGCGAACTGCATGTGGCTGAAAGGCGTGGTCATGAAAGCGCATTATAACGGGCTGATACCGCGCAACCCGTTTGCACAGTTCCATATCAGTCCTAACGTGAAGGAACGGGAATATCTGACGGAGGATGAGCTGAAATCGGTCATGACACATGAGTTTGCAGACAGCAAGCTCGCATACATCCGTGACATCTTCGTCTTTGCCAGTTTCACCGCCTTGTCGTTCGTGGACATTCAGGAACTGACGAACGACAACATCGTGGAGGTGAACGGCGAGAAGTGGATATTGTCCAAACGCCACAAGACAAGAGTGCCATTTCAAGTGAAACTGCTGGAGATTCCCTTGCAGATAATCGAACGCTACCAACCGATGCAGAAGGACAACCTTGTATTTCCGAATCTGAACTACTGGTCTATCTGCAAGCCATTGAAACGGATGATAAAGGAATGTGGTATAACCAAGTCAATATCATTTCATTGCAGTCGTCATGGCTTCGCGACGCTGGCTTTGAGTAAGGGTATGCCGATTGAGAGCGTAAGCCGTGTATTGGGACATACAAACATAGTCACGACCCAACTCTACGCAAAGATAACCGTGCAGAAACTCGACAACGACCTGACAATGCTCGGGAACAAATTGAACCAGTCGTTTAACAACATATCAATGGCATGAATATGAAAAGAGGTATCATAACAATGACTGAATCCGGCAATATCATCATGCCGGATAATGTCGCAGATATATGGATGAGCGAGCCGGAACTTGTAGAGCTGTTCGTGGTAATCGACCCGACACTCCGTGCCGCTATCAAAGCCGTGTATAAAAGCGGTGTCCTGAAAGAATACGAAGTACAGAAATGTGTTCGCTTGGAGAACGGTTTTTATGACGATGTGTTCAGTTTCCCTATGATAGTCGCACTTGCTTTCCGCATCGACAGTTTGGGTGCGGAACGGGTGCGCAATGCCATTCTTGAAAGGCTGTACTTGCGAAAAGAGAAAACAAGCATCTTCTTTTCGCTGGTAGATAATTGGGGAAAAGTATCTAAGTATCAGGCATAAAGTGTAGTCTTATGACGACATGGAATAGTGAAACCTATGCGTATTCCCATTACCGACAATACATTTATACGAATAGTTGAATAGGTATATTGCCATTCATACGTATGAATACGAAAAGCCCGAGGAAGAAATCATTGAGACGGCACTTCTTCGGGCTTTTGTGTATGTTTATAATCCAAATCCAAGAAAATTATACGTGAGTCATATATGAGTTGTCAATCCGTCTTGTTTGTATTGCCGAATTTTGCGCCAAACAAACATCCGACAATCGTAAAATCAAGATGCCGATGAATTTTGATGAAATGATGAAGAAGTATATAACCATACTGAAACATACAGGTTTACA